>Ga0316187_10001501_pt1 | contig 20170 bp, 18 predicted proteins | sample CroRivburrow1_MG_FD_204927 | JGI IMG/M metagenome (GOLD analysis project Ga0316187, IMG submission 204927) | Coastal sediment microbial communities from Maine, United States - Cross River worm burrow 1 | ecosystem: Environmental > Aquatic > Marine > Coastal > Sediment | place: USA: Maine...
CAGGGTGAGAGCATCGCCCTTATGATTGATCAACATATGAGCCAGGGCATTCAGGTTCCCTTTCTTGGACAGCTGGCTAACACAACAGAACTACCAGCCCCCTTTGTCATCAGAAACGGTACATCCATATTTGGTGCAGCCCTGATGCGTATGGGTCACTCATTCAGGTTTCAGCTCAGAATCTGGCCTATTCCATGCAGTGGAATGACGGGAGATAAAGAGAAGGATATCCTTCGCATTATGACCCTGATCAACGAGAGTTTTGAAGAGATCATACATGAACGCCCTGAGCTGTGGCTATGGGTTCACAGGCGCTGGCTCATTCTTGATGAGCAGGAGATGGCTGATGGCACATCATAAACCATCAAATAAACAACGATGGGGCATCTCTCAAAAAGCTGCGATTGCCAAGCTTCAAAGCAGAGGTATGGAGCCACTGCATATCAATGCAGGCAAGCGTTACAATACGATTCTCTCTGCGCTACCCAAACCACTACCTGCCGACGCTGCTATTCTTGATATTGGCTGCGGCCCCGTCTGCACCGCCAAGCTTTTCAACTCTTCACATACAACCTATCTAGACCCGCTTCTTGATAACTTTAAAAGATGCTTTCCGGGTGAACTGCCCAAGGGTGAATTCATGACCAGAAATGCAGAGGATATCCCGAAGCCGGATTCGAGTTATGATCTGATTCTCTGCCTGAACATGTTAAGCTGCTCATTGAACCCTGAACTGATCATGCATGAAGTCAGACGCCTTCTGAAACCTGATGGAAATTTTGCCATCAGCATTACACTTTGGCCGGAACTTCTTGCGCGTCTTCATTACATGAAAATGCAGCTCTTCCCTATGGGCGAGTATCAGAATCGCCTCTACTGCTACACCCAGAGAGGTATCAGAAACACACTACTGCGCCATTTCGAGATCCTCAGTGAAACCCCTTTGGAGACAAGCTCTCCACGGCTTGCACAGGAGTGGCTTTACCTCTGTCGACATAAAAACATGCCATCTAATGACAGCAAGAAAAGTTGACCATTTAGTCATTCTTCCACCCAATTGGCTGGGTGATGTAATCATGGCTCAACCAGCCATGCGCGCTTTTTGCATGCAACATAAAGATGCCCGGATAACCCTGGTAGGCAGGAGGTGGCTCTCTGATCTCGCTCCGTTCCTCGGACTCGGTAAGGTTGCATGTGCTGAAGAGATTCCTGAGGCGTCTGACAGCGCCGTACTGTTTCCCAACAGCTTCAGCTCTGCCTGGAAAGTTTTTCGCAGCGGGACTTCAAGACGCATAGGTTTCCGTGGGCAGTGGCGTAGCCTTCTACTTAATCCGGGCTTCACCCCTAAGCTGGACATGATCCATGAGCATCATCGGGACTACTTTCTTGATTTGGCAGAGCAGACAGGCATCACCATTGATCAAAGGGAAGTGGCTCTGACAGCAGATTCCACCGACATAGCAGAAGGAGAGAGGTTAATTAAGTCACACAACCTAACCCCTGAGAAAACCATATGTATCGCTCCAGGAGCACAGTTTGGTAGTGCTAAACGCTATCCTTCTGAATCCTATCGTCATGTGATCAAATGGCTCTCCGAAGCTGGCTGGCAGATATTGATCCTGGGCACACCTGCAGAGCGAGAGATAGGTGAAATCTGCCTATCTGAAGTAGCCACCGCATGCTGGAACAGTAGTGGCAAAACATCACTAACAGAGGCGCTGCAGATCATCTCCGCCTGCAGGCTTCTGCTATGCAATGATTCCGGCCTGATGCATGTTGCTGCAGGTCTGGGCAAACCTGTTATCGGCATCTTCGGTGCCACCGACCCGGAAAGAACGGCCCCTTCAGGCCCACATGTAAAACTTCTTTATCGCCCTGCTCCCTGTAGCCCATGCCTTAAGCGTGAGTGTTCCGTGCCAGGCCACCCATGTATGGGTAATCTGCTCCCCGAAACTGTTCGCACTGCCTGTCTGGATATGCTCACATAAATGAAAGTTCTGATCGTTAAACTCTCCGCCTTTGGCGATATCATCCATGCCCTGCCTGCACTGCATGATCTGATGCAACAGACGAATGTTCATGAGATTCACTGGCTGGTTGATGCCCGCTTTGCATTTGCTGCCGAACTCTTCCCGGAATCCGTCAAGGTGCATAAAGTTGCATTGAAGGGGGAGAGCCCTCTGCGAGATGCTTGGGGCATGATAAAAACGCTACGCAAAGAAAATTTTGACCTGATTCTCGATCTACAGGGGTTGATCAAGTCCGGCATCATGGCCCGCGCCATCGGCGCAAATGTGTTTGGCTTTGATGCCAGGCAGAGTCCTGAAAAACCGAATAGCTTTTTTGTCCGGCCTGTCCCCTTCCACAATGATGACACCCATGTTGTACAGCTATACCGCCGCATTGCAGCCGCTCCTTTTAACAGCATGGATGAGAACAAACCGGCGGCATACACCTCTCCAACTGTTGAAGTGACGAAGACCATGCGCGATCAGGCAGAGATAGCACTGGCAGAGATAGCAATCAATGAACCTTTCTCGATTCTTCATGTTGGAGCAAGCTTCTCTACCAAGCGTATCCCAGACAGTCACTGGCAATCGGTTGCAACAGAGCTCTCAAAAAATGGCAAAGTACTCGTTCTCTGGGGAAACAGGGAAGAGCAGCTTCGAGCAGAGATGACCTGCTCAGTCTCTCCTAACGTAATCACGACCAAACAGATGCTATCGATCAGTGCGGTGGCTGGTGTTCTGGAGAAGGCAGATGCCTATATCGGACAGGATACCGGAGTAACACATCTCGCCGCAGCTGTAGGGTGCCCAACACTCTGTCTCTGGGGAGCCACTGCTCCATGGCGTATGGGCGCACTGGGTGCCAAACATCGTCATGTTGTAGCACAGGTGCCGTGCGGCCCATGCTTCAAACGCACATGCAAGCAATTTATCTGCATGCCATCAATCAGACCTGAGCATGTAATCTCAGCATGGAGAGAGGTAAAACGATGAAAAAATATCTGCTAACCCTGTTGCTCCTTTTAGCAGCAACACCAACATATGCGGCTTCTCAGTGTCTTCCATATCATGGAGAGACGATGAAGTTCTCTGTAGGCTGGGAGTTTGTTAACGCAGGCACAGCTACCATGCGTTTTAGTAATCAGGGCGAATCCGGCTACCGGGTTGATGCTGATGCCCGCACCAATAAATTTTTCGACATGTTCAAAAAGGTTCGGGACACCATTATTTCAGAGGGCGTCTGCATCAACGGCCAGCCACAAAGCACGCTATTTGATCTTGAGCAGCATGAACGAAAATATCATGCAAAGAAGAGAACAGAATACCTGTGGAAAGAGAACAAGGTCAATTATATCCACAACAATAATGCCGAGAGCTTCGATGTGCCCGCTGGCCACCTGAATGTTCTGGATGCCTTCTTTTTGACCCGCACACTGCCGGTAAAAAAAGATGAAGTGCTGAAAGTTCCTGTATTTGATTCCAAAAAAAATTACGAAATCGAAGTCCGCCTTCTCAAAAAAGAGACCATCAAAGCTCCTTGGGGTGAGAGGGTGGAGTGCCTGGTCATTGAACCGAAACTTAAAACAGCTGGTATCTTCTCCAGTGCTGGCACTATGAAAGTATGGCTTACTAACGATGCGCGTCGTATTCCTCTAAAAATGACAGCTAAAATTAAAATTGGTCGCATAATTGCCCGTCTTACAGGATACTCCCCCGGTTCCTGATTAAATTACACTTCAGCATTTGTGGAGAGAGTTAAGTGATTACATCATTTTATGCCCTGTACATTCGCCCCGCAGCATCTGTGTTAGGCAAGGCATTCCGTCGAGTTTCTAGGAAACTTCGAAACAAGACCAACACTCATGAACAGAGTACCCGGCTTCAAACTATCGGCTGGAGAGAGCTCTCATCATTCAAGCTTCCTCGGAAACTTGTCGAAACCGACAAGCGAAACGGCAACGTAAGCCTTCAGGAGCTTGCCGTATTATCAGGTCTTGCAGCGGGCATTCACTCTGGAACCATTGTTGAGATCGGCACATTCGATGGAAGAACCACACTAAACATGGCTTTGAATTCAGGTGATGATGTATCCATCTTCACGCTCGACCTTCCAAGCGATATGGAAACCGCTATGGATGTTGATGAAGGTGAGACTGCATTTATTAACAAACCCGCCTCCGGTGCCCGCTTCACCGGCGAACCGGGCTCATCATTCCCGCAGAGCAAAAAAATCACCCAGCTGCTTGGTGACTCCGCCACTTTTAACTGGGGGCCACATGAAAGCAGAGCAAACCTCATCTTTGTTGATGGTTCACACGCATATGAGTATGCCAAAGCGGACACTGAATCATCTCTGAAGATGCTTGCCAGCGGTGGAACCATTGTCTGGCACGATTACGGAGTCTGGGAAGGTGTTACACAGGCACTGGAAGAGCTTCAGGAGAACTCGGATATGTCACTCCGGCACGTTCGTGGCACCAGCCTCGTGATCTATCAGGATAGCGCCTCAACATGAAAACACTCGATATTGGTTGCGGACCAAACAAAATAGAGGGTGCGATCGGCCTGGATCATCATCCTGATTCCCAGGCTGATGTACTGGCCGATTTTGAACATGGTTATTTTCCTTTTGCTGATGAGAGCTTTGAGCATGTTGAGTGTAGCCATGTTATTGAGCATGTAAGGTCTCCGGTTCGTCTCATGGAGGAAAGCTGGCGGGTTCTTGAAGTCGGTGGAACACTGAAAGTAAAAACGCCCCATTACACACACTGGACAAGCTGGGGAGACCCGACCCATTACCACCATTTTGGTTCTCACGCTTTGAGTCAGTTCACATGGGAAGGTGCAACCGTCTATTATAAATGCCGTTTCTCAATGGTCTCAATGGATCTGCGCTGCTCCACACTGCCATCAAGGCTGTTGAAAGCAGTGCTGGGGCAGGAGCGTTTTGAACGCTCGTTCTCGAAATTTTTTCCAATCCGTGAAATCATTGCCGAATTTCGAAAGGAGCCGATGTGAGTCTGGAAACAACTGAAACAACAAACTGGTATGCCAAGCTTGAGGCGTGGTGCTTTGGGCATCGAATCTGGGCAACAGCCCCTGTCATTATTCTACTGCTTCTTTTTGCAGCACCTACACCAGCCACGCTCTGCATTGGTGGCATTGTTGTTCTACTTGGTGAAGCGGGCCGAACCTGGGCATCAGGATACATTGACAAAAATGCGGCCCTGGCAACAGCTGGCCCCTACAGATTCACCCGCAACCCTCTCTACTTCTTTAATAGCGTGATTTTTGCAGGTTTTTGCATCATGGCAGCCAATCCCTGGGCAGCGGTTTTGGGCATCCTGGCATTCACTGCCATTTATCGACCTGCCTTAAAAAATGAAGCTGCTTACATGCAGGAGCTATTCGGTGAAACCTTTGAGAAGTGGGCAGAAGTTGTGCCTCTATTCTGGCCAAAATGGACATCCTACCCGGCGGAAGGAAGCTTCTCATGGAGCCTGGTCAAAAAACATCGTGAACTAGGCAATGCCATTTCGATGGTTGCCGGTATCGTGCTGTTCGCAGTGATCTACGCTCTACGGAACTAAGCAACTTTCATGCGAGCACTTGTTGTTGTCTGTCGCTATCTGGGCGATGTGCTGCTGGCAACACCGCTTGCCAAATCACTACAGGAATCGGGCTATGAGGTAGACTGGCTGGTTGCACCCGGTACCGGCTCTATCATCGAAGGGCAGAGCTATGCCAAACATATCTACTCGCTAGAGCCGAACATCGCAGATGTCTGGTTAACAACCAGAAAGCTGTGGAAGCAATATGATATTGCGTGTGTCCTGACCGGTTCAGACAGACCCATGCTGGTATCACTGGCTGCAGCCAGAAAAACCCATGCTCTTCTACCCACCCGGGCTCAGGATGGCTGGAAACGGCTCATGTGCAGCAGCTGGTTTGGTTATGATCCAAACTCCCATGTTGTGAATTATTCACTGAAACTTCAGGAGATTGCAGGGCTTACACCTTGCCGTGATGTGGAAATAAATTGGAGTCGCAGTGACCTGAATGGTCTCACCGAGTCCTTGAAGTGGAATATTAACACCCCCTACATCCACATTCACCCTTTCGCTCGCTGGCCCTATAAGCTGTGGTCAGATGAGAAGTGGCAACAACTCATCAAAGCCATTCACAGCGAAAATATAAAAACTGTCATTACAGCTGCTCCCGGAGAGAGTAAACAGGCCGAAATGATAGCCCGGATTATCCCTGAAGATTCCATACAGGTTTTTCCGGGAAATCTAAACTGGCGGCAACTGGCCGCCCTATCCGGACATGCCAAGCTCTACGTTGGACTTGATACCGCTAACACCCATCTGGCAGCCAGCACAGGTGTTCCAACAGTTGCCATTTTTGGCCCGACCAATCCGCAAATATGGGGCCCATGGGTAAATGGCTTTAAGGGGCCCAGTCCCTATCAACCTGCATCGGTTGATGGCATTCAGGTAGTCGGTAATGTCACTCTGGTTCAGGGCCTCCAGGATTGTGTGCCGTGCCAGCTTGAAGGTTGTGAGAAGAACAGACAAAGTTACAGTGCCTGCCTGGATAGTTTAGGATTCGACCGAATCTGGAATATTGTGAAGGGCAACATGGATGGAGTATCCTCGAATGAATGAATCACCACTGTTTGAAGCCTGCCCGCTGGGATGCGAAAACAAGCTTGAAACCACATCAATCCAGCTTCCTGAAGGGAAGCTAAAACGCTGCCCATCCTGCGGACAGCTACTTAGTGCATGCACTGCCTCTCGTTTTGAGGTATCCATGCAGGAGTTTGATGTTCCTGAAGGAACGCTCCCATCCGATCGTGATGCACAACGCCTGCATGACCGGGTCGGATCAAACCTACGTCAGGCTGCAACCACTCTCGGAAAACCGGCCAGTGAACTAAAGCTGCTTGATGTCGGCTGCTCCAGCGGGTCACTGCTCCATGTTGCCTCTGACCTCGGCTTCAACGTCTCAGGCGTTGAACCTGCTATGCAGGCAGCTACAACAGCAAAGGATGCCGGATTTGAAATCTTCAACGGTCTGCTTCATGAAGCGGCGTTTCCGGACAACAGCTTTGATGTCATCACACTTTATGAAGTGATTGAACACCTGACCGACCCTCTATCACTGGTTCGTGAAACGCATCGCATCCTGAAACCGGGAGGTGTGTTTCTGATCGGCACTGGCAATGCGGATTCATGGACTGTCTCAGCTCTGGGTCCAAAGTGGGAGTACTTCTCCATTGATAGCCACGGTGGTCATATCAGTTTCTTCACCCCAGCAAGCATTCACCTTCTGGCAGAGAAGACAGCGTTTCAGGTTGAAGACATCCAAGCCAAACGTATCTGTCTGGCTGAGCGCGGAAGCAGCTCACCACTCTCATATCGGATGAAGAAACTTTTTGCTGAACTGATGGCGCTCCCTGCCAGATGGCTGAACAGGGGGCATGACATGTTTGTCATGCTGCGTAAGCCGGATAGCGCGTGAACCGACCCGGGATTGCTGTTGTAATCTCGACTTACAACTCACCTGCTTTTCTACAGCTGGTGCTTGATGGATATCGCAAACAGAGTGATCTCGGTTTTTCCATCTATATCGCTGATGACGGCTCCAGTGAAGAGACAAAAAGACTGATCACTAAAAACCAGGCCGATTTTCCTGTTCCAATCAACTATGTCTGGCATGAAGACCACGGCTTTCGCAAAGCCAGAATTCACAACCTCACCCTTGGACAGATCAAAGAGCCTTATGTACTTCTAACTGATGGAGACTGCGTGCCACTACCCCGAATGGTAGAAACCCATAGAAGGTTGGCCACACCAGGGCATCTGATTAGCGGTGGAAGAGTTCTGCTATCTGAAGCATGGACCAAGTCTGTTTGTGAAGGCAGTGCGGAGTTAAATAGTGAAGCAACACTTTCTGAGTGGCTCTCACACCGTCTGAAAAAAAACATTAATCGCATTCTCTCCATCTCTATCCCTCCCCATCTGGGACGTCCTAATCAAAAACTGAAAGGGATTCGGGGCTGTCACATCTCCTGCTGGCTGGATGATCTCCACCTGATTAACGGCTTTGATGAGAGTTTTGAAGGGTGGGGACGCGAGGACTCGGATCTTATTGCCCGACTGTTTCATGCAGGCATCTATCGCCTAGACCTTCGCGGCATGCCAGTGTTGCATTTGTGGCACAGAGAAGAAGAGCGCAATCAACTGAACAAAAACGACCGGCTACTGACAGCATGCCTGGAAAACAGACGCATTGAAGCAGCAAAAGGTCTTAGAGAGTTACAAGGATCATCATGACAACGAAAGTATCAGCATACATTCTTACCTTTAACGAAGCCGATAAAATCGAGGCTGCGATCAAAAGTGTTCTATGGGCAGATGAAATTATCGTTGCCGACTCATTCAGCACAGATGACACAGCAAAAATTGCCGAGAGACTTGGAGCGACTGTTATAAACATTCCTTTCAAGGCATTCGGTCAGATTCGTAACGATGCCATTGCAGCCTGCTCGCACAATTGGATCTACAGCCTTGATGCCGATGAGCGTTGCACGCCGGAATCATTGGCGGAAATGAAACAGGAGTTAGAGAGCCCTAAGGCCGACGCCTATTTTGTGCCTAGAAGAAACTGGTTTATGGGGCGCTGGATTAAACATAGCGGCTGGTATCCAGATTATCGTCAACCACAACTGTTTCGAAAAGGCGCTATCGTCTTTGACAATCAGGAAGAGGTTCATGAGTCATATGAGATTCACGGAAAGGTAGGCTACTTCAAACAGGATATCTGGCAGATTCCTTTCATGAATCTGGAGCAGGTAGTGCATAAAATGCAGCGCTACTCAACCCTCGGAGCCAAGAAACTGGAGCGCAATGCAAAGCCGGGAGGCATGGGAAGAGCCCTTGCCCACGGCATCTGGGCCTTCATCCGAATCTACTTTATCAAACTCGGATTCCTTGATGGCTGGGCCGGGTTTGTGCTTGCGCTGGGTAACTTTGAAGGAACTTTTTACCGCTATGCCAAACGAACCATGAAACAAAACAATTGGAACCAACCGCCAAATATTTAATGAACAGGTTAGAAGTTCAAAACCGGGTAGCGTTTTCTTCACACCCAAGAAGTTTTCATGGTTTATGGAAGCCGTATGGTTACTAGACACGTTGCTTTTATGTTAACCAGCCTGGCCCCTGCAGGCGGAATAGAGCGTGATGCTGTAAAATGCATCAAGGAATTAGCTAACAGCAACTTTCATATTCATCTGATCGTAGCGTTTCCTCACAAGGAGATGATCGACACCCTGTCAACACTTCCCATCAGTTGGTATCCCGTAGACACTTTCCTCCGCCCTCCTGCAATTGGGCAAATGCTATTTTGCCTGAAAACCAACAGGATTCTAAAAAAGATCCGCCACCAATTTGGCAACATGGAGTGCGTAAGTTTCGAGAACCACCCTCCTGCATCAATATTAATCGGCTCCACATCACAAGCGTTATGGAATAAGGCTCGAATTCAGGGAGGAATGGGAAGGAGTTTACGCCCGTTGTGGAATGCATGGAAATCATATTCAGAAAAAAAATGCCTTCTGAATGCAAAAAAAATTGCTGTCTATAGTGAGCAGGTAAGACAAATATTTATTGCTCTTGGTACATCTCCAGAGAAGCTTAGCCGTCTTATTATTCCAGCAGACACCAATTTTTTCACGCCAAAAAACACACCCCCACTACACGAGCGCAGAGAGCTTCTCATCATTGGGGCCAACCCCAAATTGAAAGGCATTGATATCGCCTTAACGGCTTGGAAGCAGCTGGCTGATGAGTGGCCTGACATGTCATTAAGAGTTGTTACTAAAGGCTGGAAAGTTAAGGCTTTAATAAAAAAGATCGGTGCTCCGAGAGTAATCACATCTCCGTTCATTACAGATCCCAGAGCATACTATAATAGTGCACGCCTTGTGATTACGCCGTCAATTTTTGAGAGCTGGGGCAATGTTGTTGTAGAAGCATTATCATCAGGAATACCTGTCGTCGCCTCATCTCAAGTCCCCTCCTCAGAGCTGATGCAGGAACAGGAGCATGGGGTATCCTTCACACGAGATGGAACAAAGGATCACCTGAAACTGGTCAATGCAATGCGCCAGGCACTTAGAGACACTTCTGAACAGACCCAATGCATGAAGGCGCGGCACCAACACGTCTTGGAATTTCAGTCTTCCAATTCTACCATGACATCCTGGTTGGTTTCACAGCTTACAAGTACTGGGCAGCCACCGTCCTAGAACTTTTTCACTTATGTTCAACCCGATAGATCTGAACGACGCCCCACATAGATCAATACTCTCTGGCGTATATCGGCAAAGATTGATTCAACAAACAAAACAATCGATGGGAGCTTATCTTTACTTGCTCGTTGAAAGAGCCACGCTGCAATGATCAAAAAACCAAACTGCCCCAGCCACATGGTCCACCATGGTAAGTTTTCAACGGCCACATGTTGATAAAGAACAATCTGAACATTGTAGATTAGCAATATCACTACAACTCCAAATATATATGACCCCGCCTTTCCTGAACGCTTTGGAGCAATTGAAAGTGGAAGACAAAAAAGCATCAATACAATTACAGTGGATGGTAACAAAAGCCTGCGACTCAATTCTGCCAATGCATCTATTCGATTAAATTCGTATGCCGCACGCCAAAGCTCTGGCCCGGTCTCAAACACCCTGCTACTCCATACCGGCACTTTAAGTAGCCCAAGAGCCCCGAGGTTGAGTGAAACCTGATATCGATCAAACGAGAGTAACCGAAGGTTGTTTGTTGTACCTTCCAGACGAGTTCCATCATATAGAGTGAAACTCATTAATCCGCCGCTCTGTTTGATCTCCGCCAACTCAGCAACATAAACAACTGAAGCCCCGTCACGACGATCTTCCAGCATGAAACCCTGTAGCTGTCCCTTATCATTTTCACCCTCGACATATATGGTAAAATCCTCAAGTTGATGATTAAAACGCTGAGGATCAAACTGAGGGGCAGGCTTGGCTTTCTGAATAGCCATTAATAAACCCTGAAAAGATTTTTGCCCTTCAGGCATCCAGTAGAGAGAAGTTATTGTGAGCAAAATCCATAAAAGTAATGCGACAGCAACAATAGGCCTAAGAAGACGCGTATAAGAAACTCCTGACGCCCGAAGAGCATCCATTTCACTACTCTGATAGAGTTTTAAGAACATCCCTTGTAGCGCAAAGAAGAAGGCAATGGGCACTGTAAGAACCAGAAAATAGGGTATAATAGACATCAACATGGTTGCCATGATGCTCCACTCAATGCCTTTATCTGCAAACATTCCCAACAGTTTCAAAACACGCCCCAGTAAAAGAACGCCAGTAACAACAAGAAGAAAGGCCAGAAATGAGCCAGCCCAAAGACGGAGGATATAGCGATCTAGAACCATGACCGGAGCGTAAACTAGAATTGAAGCAATCGCATTATTAACATTGATTTGGCCCATTTCAGGACTAGTCTGCGCGGAGGTTATTGAAACTCCATGTATTGTAACCATGAAACTACAGCACTAATCGATAAGCCATTCACCTTGAAACCTGACTAAGGAGCACTATTCAGTGGCATCTTTCAAAAAAAAATTAAACCCTCTCTTTCCGGAAAAAGAGCCGTCTAAATGGCATTATGGAATTCTTTATCTATTCCTTGCCCTATGGATGCAAGGAGAGGCTTTTCTCAATATCCTCTGGCCGCTTCTTCTGCTTATTAGTATACCCTACATCTCTTACGCCTTCGAGAGCATTAAGCCTCACCGTTGGCTATGGGTATCTGTAGCCGTTTATTTGGGGGCTCGCCTACTATCTCTGACCTTCGCAATGGACACCAAGCTTGCTCTCTACGGCATCACAGATGACCTGCGTATCTTTACCATTGGCCTTCTTCTGCTCTCTCTCATTCGAACAGGAGAGCAGCTTAAATACTCCATGATGGCCACACTGGGCGGGTTTGGTGTGTTGGCATGGCACGTACTTCTTCAACACTGGCTCACCACTCACTCCTTTGCCCCAACATCCAACATCGAATTCGGTTCACTTGCTGATGTCAACTATGCGGCAGCATTTACCAGTGTTGTGCTCTTCTCACTCTTAATAGCCAGTCGTCATGTTCCTATTCGCTGGCAGGCAGCCATCGCTCTGGTGGCTGTACCACTGTGTGTAATGCTAACTCCTCTGGGAAGTCGTACCGCTATTTTACTATTAGCCACTGCTATTGCAGGATATCTTATACTTAAGCGTCCAAGCTGGATTGCAACCGGACTTATTCTTTCGTCCGTAATTTTAACCTTTAGCGTCCTCTCTCAAACTAATTCTCTAGGCCAGTTCAAGGCTGTCGAAAACCCTTTAGAGAGAAGCACCATCTATAACCGAATTGATATCTGGAAAACACTTTTTCACGTCTGGAAAGAGCATCCTCTCGGAATTGGCCCGAGAAATTTCGCGTCGATTAATCTAAATCAATACAGAGAATGGATTCAACAAAACATCCCTTTAACCGCCAGAGATTTATACGGTGAAAAGGCCATGAATAATGGACTTAAGGAAATTAACCTCAATGAAATCAACCATTATGTTAGTGACCCTCATAATCATTATGTTGCGCTGCTAGCTGAGAGTGGGCCCATAGCACTTCTCGCCTTTCTCTCATTTCTTCTTGCAGCGTCTGTGACTGCAATTTGCCATAGCTTTTCCCGCAGCAGCTGGACGTCAGGCTTCGGTGAAGCTGCAACCGGTGGCCTGTTTCTAATGAGCGGCTCCGCCATCATGGCTTCTGTCTTTTATCAGTCTGGTGGGGTTATTACGATAATCCTTATCGGATTCCTACTGGCTTCGATTAGCATTCACGGAACAGAGCAGAAGAGAGAGATCGGAGAAAATTAAGCGCCGCCCGAGCCGGACATATCCGCAACGCGCCGGTATCTCGCTGCCGCTGCTTCCTTCCGGATCTGACGGGGTTCACGAGAACCAGCCGTGCGGGGCCCAACTCGGACGACACGGGGTATCCGCATGTCACTTAGTGCAACAAACGAAAAACTCTTACATCCGGCCACGGATGGCCGGCTTTAGTGAGCCATGTGAAGATCGCATCTTCGCGTGGCGCTTCAGGCGAAGGGCAGGAGCCCAAAGCCATATCTAACAATCAACCTGGCGGAGAGAGAGGGATTCGAACCCTCGGTACCCTTGCGAGTACACACGCTTTCCAGGCGTGCTCCTTCAACCACTCAGACATCTCTCCATAACTGACGTCTCCGACAGAAGGCGGCGAAGCATACTTGCCAGCATCAATAGGAACAAGCTCTGGAATTTAATATTTACAGGTTTTTGCTCATATAATTCAAGCCGGTTCAAAACTGGCAGATTTCTTCATATTCTGCGACACTTCCAACCTACATAATTTAGTAATATGTATTATTCTGTCGTGTTTCATCGGAGAAGACTATGACTGCATCCATATCTGTTATTTTAACAGCCTGGCAGCGCCCTCAACTACTAGAAGAACAGGTTGAAAGAGTACTCGACCAAAGTGTTGAGCCTTGTGAAATCGTCTTATGGTATAATGCGCCACCCAAGCGCTTTAGTCTTTTTGAAAGAAAACAGATGACATCTTTTAAAAATGATCAACATGTAAAAAAAATTATTTGTGATCATAACTTCGGGATTTTCCCAAGATTTTCTCTTGCTACATGTATGGCTGGAGAATATGTGTGCATATTCGATGATGACACTATGCCAGGGAGCAAATGGTTTGAAAATTGTTTGCAATATGTTGATAAACATCAGGTTATGCTTGGTACTATAGGACTTCGTTACCTCTCCACAAACAACAAAGCAATACAAATCGAACAGCCCCGAAAGGGGTGGGAAGGGATGAATGAATCTCTTGAATATGTTGACCTGGTTGGGCACAGCTGGTTCTTTCGTCGTGAATGGGCACGATACCTTTGGAATGAGGAACCCGTTACTCGAAATTATGGTGAAGACATTCATTTTTGTGCAATGCTTGCAAAAAAAGGAATTCGCGTAGCATGCCCTCCCCATCCTGAGACAGATAAAGAATTATGGGGTTCAGTAAAAGCCGAACTTGGAATTGATAAAGTTGCTATTAGTACATGGGACAAATCAGACAACGCATGGCTATGTGTTAAAACTGCAATTGAGAATGGATACACGCCTGTTTTGCAAAGAACCATAGATGAGTAAAATTAAAGTATTAACGATTTTTGGCACTCGGCCTGAAGCCATTAAAATGGCACCAGTAGTCAATGCATTAATAGCCTCCCCTCATTTCTCAGCTAAAGTTTGTGTAACTGGACAGCATCGGGAAATGTTAGACTACGTACTATCGCTATTTTCAATCATCCCAGATTTTAACCTTGATATCATGGAAAAAAATCAGGATTTAACAGACATTACCTGCCGGGTACTAAATGGACTTCGATCTGTATTTCAGACATACAAACCTGACTGGATCTTGGTTCATGGAGACACAACAACAACATTTGCTGCTTCACTAGCGGCATTCTACCATAAAATCTCTGTCGCACATGTTGAAGCTGGCCTTCGAACAGGGAATATTTATTCTCCGTGGCCAGAAGAAATTAACAGAAAGCTCACCAGTCCTATCGCCAAACTTCATTTTGCTCCAACAGATAGTGCTAAAAAAAACTTGCTTGACGAAAACATTGATGCCAACCGTATAATCGTTACCGGAAATACTGTAATAGACTCTCTAATGGAAATAAGAGACCGAATCCATCTTAATAAAGAGCTTCGGGATAAACTTGAAGCTAGCTTCTTGTTTATTCCAAGCGGAAAAAAAATCATTCTTATAACTGGTCACCGAAGAGAAAATTTCGGTCAAGGCTTTCATGACATCTGCACTGCTATTGCACAAATAGCGGAAAGAGAAGATGTCCATATAATTTATCCTGTCCATCTCAATCCAAGAGTTCAGGAGCCTGTTTACAAGTTATTATCCGGTCTTGGATCAGTAAGCTTGATACCCCCTTTGGAATATCTTCCATTCGTCTACCTGATGGAAAAAGCGTCGATCATTTTGACTGATTCAGGAGGCATACAGGAAGAAGCTCCCTCTCTGGGTAAACCGGTGCTGGTTATGCGTGAAACAACAGAAAGGCCTGAGGCTGTTCTAGCAGGGAGCGTAAAGTTAGTCGGTACCAATCCAAGTGAAATATTTTCTTGTGTTAATGCACTATTGGACGATAACCAACTATATGAAAAGATGGCAACATCTCACAATCCATATGGTGATGGCCACGCAGCAGAAAGGATTGCATCAGCCCTTAGTAAAATGGATCCGAACGTCTATTAGTAATCAACGTGCTTACAAAACCATCTCAGTAAATATTAGTGAGATCAGACTGCGTTCAACTAAAAAGTTTCGTATCAATCGTACCCGATTTCTTCTCTGGGACTAGCACAACGGTCCCATAATTTTCACTCCTATCAAAATCGGAAAGAAGCACAGGGCTTTCTTTATATGAAGGCTTCATCAACAATTTATACAGAAGCCTCAAAGGCGATCTAAAGGGTGCTAAAAACTTATTCTTTTTTGTGAAATGGCGAAAAGCGCTCATTCTATTACACAAATAATATACTGAATAATTAGAACAGATACTTTCAAATATTTGATGCTTTTTAAATCCGCTTCGGGTTGAATCATTATCCCATTCAATAATGATAATTGGCTGATCTCTTTGAATGGTTTTTCTCAAACCCAGAATAACTTCGGACTCATGCCCTTCAACATCAATTTTAATCAGGTCTACATTATCTAGGGAATTAATACTTAAATTTTCATCACCAGACTCTAAATTAATAGTAAGCTCACTCTGATACTGATCGATCTCCTTTGGAGAAAGTGTCGAAGAACCAATGTTTCCTCCTGTCTGTACAAAAAAAGAGGCCGTGGTGTTTTTGTTACTTAACCCGACATTATGAACACAACAATTATTAATTTGATTATCATTAATACTATTCTTAAGTAGCCCATACAGCTGTGGAATTGGCTCAAATGAGATGACTCTATTTCCATATTTACACATCGTCAGGCTTACCACGCCAATGTTTGCACCTACATCAATACAGTTAAAATGCCTGCCTTTTAAAACAGACTGCAGAAAAAGAAACAGCGGTTTTTCATAGATACCGTGCTGAAGGATTTCGTTAGTTATGTAATCATCTTTAATGGCATTTATAGTGTAACCATTGATTAGCTTTAAGGTGACGGTTTCTTCTTTTTTCATCTGAACCCATGTTTCATATTATAAATAGTTAGTAAATATCTCGCCAACCGGATCTAGTCTATCTGTCTCAACACCCGGTTCTCTTCGATCGGGTTTTCTTCAACCTTCGCCAAACACTCCAAGTTTACGCAACCGCTCTTCACGCTGTTTCAGCAACACATGCTGTGGAATTTTAAGAAGCTCCCTAAGTGTTCTGCCTAAAGTTTCAGCCATCATATCGGCGGCAGCTTCAAGGTTTCGATGTGCGCCATCAGCAGGCTCAGGAATAATTTCATCGATCAATCCCAGCTCTTTCAGATCCTTAGCTGTCGGCTTAAGCGCTTCTGCAGCCTGATCAGCAAATGCCCGGTCACGCCAAAGAATCGCGGCACATCCCTCTGGAGAAATAACTGAATAGATCGTCAACTGCTGCATGAAAAGCCTGTCTCCGACACCAATAGCCAGTGCACCACCCGATCCACCTTCACCGATCACAGTGCAGATCACCGGCACCTTGAGCACGGCAAGATCCATCAGGTTACGGGCGATCGCTTCACTCTGCCCACGCTCTTCGGCATCAATCCCCGGCCATGCACCGGCAGTATCGATGAAAGTCATCACCGGCATATCAAAACGTTCCGCCAGCTTAAACAGGCGTAGTGCCTTACGATATCCTTCAGGTCTGGCCATACCAAAATTGCGTTTCAGCTTCTCTTTGGTATCACGCCCTTTCTGGTGTCCGACAATCATCACCGAATGCTCACCAAACTTAGCAATGCCGCCAACAATAGCTGCATCATCGGCAAACGCGCGGTCACCGTGCAGCTCCTGAAAATCATCAAAAATAAGTGGCACATAATCGAGAAAGTTGGGGCGATCGGGATGACGTGAGAGCTGAGCCAGCTGACCTCGGCTTGCTTTGGCATAGGTCTGCTCAACAAGTTTGTCGCGTTTCTTGCTCAAACGCTCAACCTCTTCGGCAATGTTCATTTCAGAATCGCCACCCATCTGTGACAACTCATCGATCTTCTCTGTCAGTTCGGCTATAGGACGCTCAAACTCAAGATAACTAGCCATTGTAATCTCCTTCCGTAAAAGGCTCCGGCCTTTTGCTTTGTAACGCTACAGTTGCAAAAGTCCGCCTGCACTTTCGTAAATTTCGAACTGCGGTAAAGGCCAATGCATGGATGCCGTAGGTCGTATCAATCATCTTCCGCCCTGCCAACGTTTGCCGCCACCGTTTTTAATCTCCGGCTTCCATGGCCGACACTGAATATGCACCGACTCCGGTCCGAAGCGTTCTTTCAACCAAGACTCTACATCACGGTCCCAACACAGTAACGGTTTTGACTCCAACTCGGCAATGCTGCCATCAGCGAGACGTACATGAAACTGAAACCGGACACTCCCTGGTTTTTCCAGACTTAACGCCTCAATTGCAGAAATAGTCGACTCATCCCAGGCAATACTGCTGCTCTCAATTCGAACCCTTGCAACCAGTGAAGGGAAAACCTCCTCCAGAGGCGTTACCGCTTCAACAAGCAACGTCGGTTCATCTTTGGATGCATCTACACGTGCTACCAGTAGCAGCGGCTGGTCCGCATGCCAGGTATCACGACAACCTTCATAGAGCTTGGCAAAACAGATCGCTTCGGCCCTGCCAAAAAGATCCTCCACCTGAATAAACGCCATGGTACCACGTCCACCCTTATGCTCCCTGATTGAGCTGACCCCGACAGGAATCACTACGTTTGATTGATCAGCAACACCGTGCAACTGACTCAGATTCAGATCGCCAAGGCCAGTGGTGTTGGCCAGGTGTTCCTCCAGCGGATGTCCTGTCAGATAAAAGCCTAGTACTTCCCGTTCTGCCTGCAAACACTCGCCCTGACTCCATTCAGCCACATTTGGAAAAAGATCATAACCGTCACCACTCGGCTCCGTTACAGCAAACAGGGCAGACTGCTGACTCAAATGCTCTTTACGCCTGCGGACTGCTTCATCAAGAGCCTCCGTCAGACCCTCAAGCCCGGCATGAACATGGGGAATCACAGCCTGCATCGCGCCGGCCTTAATCAGTGCCTCACATATCCGTTTGTTCATGGTGCGATCAGGGACCCTAAGGATCATATCTTCAAACGTTGTGAAGGCACCACTCTTCTCCCGTGTCTCCACCACTGACCGGATAGCTGCTTCACCGACCCCTTTAATGGCTCCAAGACCATATCGAATAGCGCTGCCTTCAGGCACAAACTCCCAACTGGATGCATTGATATCGGGTGGTAGCACTTCAATGTCCATACCGCGACAATCGATAATCAATGTGGCCACCTTATCGGTTGTTCCCATATCACATGAGAGCGTTGCCGCCATGAATGCCTGGGGGAAATGGGTTTTCAGGTAGGCTGTCTGATAAGAGATTAGTGCATAGGCTGCCGAATGGGATTTGTTGAATCCATAACCGGCAAACTTCTCCATCAGGTCAAATATCTGTTCCGCCCTGTCAGCAGGAACTTTCTCTTTCTCAGCACCCTCCATGAAAATCTTTCGCTGCTCGGCCATCTCTTCGGCTTTTTTCTTACCCATCGCACGACGCAGCATATCCGCCTGACCAAGCGTATAGCCGGCAAGCACCTGAGCGATCTGCATCACTTGCTCCTGATAGAGAATCACACCATTGGTCTCTTCCAGGATCGGCTTCAGCTGAGGCACCTGATAGACAATCTCCTGACGCCCGTGTTTACACTCGATAAAGGTGTCCACCATGCCCGACTCAAGCGGCCCAGGACGATAAAGTGCCACCAGTGCAATCACATCCTCAAAGCAGTCGGGCTTTAGGCGTGTTAGCAGATCTCGCATGCCGGATGACTCCACCTGGAATACGGCTCCGGTCTGACCACGCTGCATCAACTTGAATGTATCAAGATCATTGAGCGGGATGGTCTCGATATCGAAGGCGTCATGCCCCTTTTCTTTTCGGATCAGTTTGCAGGCCAGATCAATCACGGTAAGTGTTTTCAGACCCAGAAAGTCGAACTTAACCAGCCCCATCTTCTCCGAATTGATCATATCCCACTGCACAACCTGGCCTTCACCACCGGACACCTTAAACAGTGGTGCAGTCTCAACCAGAGGGTCACGACCAATAATCACACCTGCCGCATGTGTTCCTGCATTACGGTGCATCCCTTCAAGCCGATGTGCGAGCTCGAAGAGGCGTGCCACCTCATCATCCTCTTTGACCATCTTTGCCAGCCGCGGCTCTTCAACCAGAGCTTTATCAAGCGTCATTTTTAGGTCGTTGGGGATCAGCTTGGCAATGGTATTCACTTCGCCAAGCTCCATACCAAGTACACGGCCCATATCACGAATCACCGCCTTCGCCTTCATCGAACCATAGGTGATAATCTGAGCAACTTTGTCTTCACCATATTTCTCGGTGACGTATCGAATCACCTCTTCACGCCGACTCATACAGAAATCGATATCAAAATCGGGCATCGAAACTCGTTCCGGATTGAGAAACCGCTCAAACAGCAGGCCATATTTGATCGGATCAAGATTGGTAATACGCAGCACATAGGCAACCAGTGAGCCGGCACCCGATCCACGCCCGGGCCCGACTGGAATCCCCTGTTTTTTAGCCCACATGATAAAGTCTGATACGATCAGAAAATAGCCGGGAAATCCCATCTGTTCAATCACGTTGAGCTCAAATTCAAGTCGCTTATCATACTCATCCCGCACCGCTTCAGAGCGATGGATGGTGATCGTATCCCAGAGGGCATCCAACCCCTGCCGGGAGAGTTCACGAATATACG
>Ga0316187_10001502_pt1 | contig 20165 bp, 19 predicted proteins | sample CroRivburrow1_MG_FD_204927 | JGI IMG/M metagenome (GOLD analysis project Ga0316187, IMG submission 204927) | Coastal sediment microbial communities from Maine, United States - Cross River worm burrow 1 | ecosystem: Environmental > Aquatic > Marine > Coastal > Sediment | place: USA: Maine...
CCGGGATTACCGACCACCGCATCGACGCCGCCGATGGCTATAAGCCGTCGGACCGCGACCATCTGATCGAACGCGGAGTTGGCATCACCAACCTGGTGACCAGGGCCACGGCCAAGGCCGACGCGCTGGACCGGCAGGAGCTCAGAGAAGGGGCCGAACGGCTCCGCAGGCACATCGAACAGTGGCAACCGAAGGTGGTGGCCGTGGTCGGCATCACCGCCTACCGCACCGCCTTCGCCAAACCAAAGGCCAAAGCGGGCCGCCAGGACGACCCCCTCGGATCGGCCGGGTTGTGGGTGCTCGGCAACCCGTCGGGATTGAACGCCCATGAAACCGCAGCCTCCCTGGCCGCCGCCTACCGTCAACCAGCGGTCGAGGCCGGGATCGTCACCCCACTCAACTGAGCGGCCCCGCCCGGCGGCAGCCATCCGGATTCGGGTCCTGACTGGAGGCCCGATACCCGAGTAGGGAGCAAGCCTCATGGCCCATGCTGACAGCACCCAAGTGTCGAGGGAACTCCTCGGATTCGGGCCGACAGGCCCATTGCCCCACCACTTGACTGGCAGCTGTGGTTGACCCTGGGACAGCAGCGAGGACTACCAGTGAGCGATCAACTCAGCAGACCCACAAAGGCCCCGCGGTAAGGCCCCGATCGGTCGCTCCAAACCTTGCTGGTGATTGCGCTGCTCATACTGCTCCTCCCCGACGAGCCAACCCCTCAGATACGCCCCAACGTCGGCCGACGCAGGCGGGGCCTTCGTCTCACTCACCTCGCCTACCGGCGCGCCTCCTCCCGCCAAAAGCAGGGTCCGATGGCCCACAACGACAGAAACAGGGACACATTCGCCCTGCCGATAAGGGACTCAAGACCCAGCGGCTCTTTGCCACTCTGTGTTGATGGCCGTTCATCGAACAAACCGCATCGCCGCCATCGGGGTGTTGATCACCTTGTTGACCTCGATCCTGACAGTCGTCGGCGCCGCCCCCGCTGTGGCTGAGGTCGGCAACATCGGCGAGGCAACATGGGGCGTCCATGGGCTCGCCACCGGCACCCAGTCGGATCAGATCCAGTCGCAGGTGTTCGCCATCGAACAGATCGGCAGCCGGGTCTACGTCGGCGGCAAGTTCACCGAGGTGCGACCCCGGGCAACAGGTCCGGGCACCGCCCAGCCCTTCCTGGCCGCCTTCGATGCAACCACCGGAGCGTTCCTCGGCGACTTCCGACCAGCCGTCAACGGCGCCGTCTACGCCCTGCAGGCCTCGCCCGACGGCACCCGGCTCCTTGTTGGGGGCGAGTTCACCGCCGTCAACGGCGACCCCGGGGCCCGGGCCATCGTGGCCCTCAACCCAGCAACGGGTGCGGTCGACGGCGGATGGCGAACCTCGCTGACCAACGCCAACGGCGCCAAGGGCCTCGTCAACAGCATCACCATCGACGGGCCGCACGTGTACGCCGCCGGGCGCTTCGACCGGGTCGGCGGCCTGGCCCGACCATTGCACCTGACGAAGAAGGTGGCCAAACTGACCCTGAGCAACGGCACGGCCGAGCCCGGGTTCGTGGCCAACATCGACGGCGGCGCCGTGTGGGGCGTGGCCGCCGCCGGGGGTCGGGTGTACCTGGCCGGCTACCACGATCTGGTTGACGGCAATCCCGTCGGCGCCGACTATGCCGTGTTGGAGGGAGCCAGCGGTCGCCTGATCCCGTCGATCAGCAACGTTGCCGGTAACAGCGCCAATCGCGATCGCTGGTACGGCCAGGACGTGGTTGTCGTCGGCGATCTCGTGTTCTGGGCCGGCAGTGAGCACCTGGTGCGGGTGATCCAGGCCTCAACCGGCCAGGTGGTGCGGGTGCATTCCACCGACCAGGGTGGCGACTATCAGGATCTCGAGGTTGTCGGCAACCGGGTCTACGGCTCGTGCCATTGCTATACCAACCATTACGCCGACTACGACTATTGGCCCGGACGGGGCGGCCCGGTGCCGGCGTCGGTCGTGAAGACCTCGGTGAAGTACGTTGCCGCCTACTCCGCCACCACCGGTGAGCACATCCCGTCGTTCCAGTTGAACGCCTCGGCCCTGCGCTCGGGGGTGTGGGCCATCCACGGTGACAGCAACGGCTGCCTCTGGGTTGGTGGTGACCTGTCCCGCATGACCGTGGCCGGTGGCGGCAACCGGGCCCTCGGCGGCTTCGGGAAGTTCTGCGACGACGCAGTGACCCCACCACCTCCCTCTCCCCCACCACCGCCGGGCGCCATCTCGCTGATCGAGGCCTACCCCGAGGCCCTGACCGATCCCGGTGTGGCCCAGGTTGGGCGCCTCTACCAGGCTGCCTTCGGCCGTCTGCCCGACCGGGGTGGCATGGGCTACTGGACCAACCTGCTGGCCCAGGGCTACCCGTTGCCCGACATCGCCTACCTGTTCGCCACCTCGGATGAGTTCAAGGCCCGCTACGGCGGTGATCCCTCCCAGATCGGCGCCGGACCCTATGTGCACCAGTTGTACCGCAACGTGCTGGGCCGTGAGGGCGAGCAGGGCGGCGTGACCTACTGGACCGGTCTGCTGCAGACCCAGCAGATCAATCCCGCCTTCACCCTGTTCTACTTCTCCGAATCAGACGAGAACATGCAACGCACCGGCACCGGTTTCCGGGCCTTCTAGCTGGGGCGAAGGCCGGACCCAGGCCGGCAACTCGAACAGCGCACCGGCGGCAAGATCGATGTACCCCGCTAAGCCCCACAGGGCAAACCGCTTCGACAGCCACGGTCCTCGCCCAACGACGTACCAGAGGGGCGTACAGCACGGAGTCCGATCACTCCGACCGTGGCGACGGCGACCGAGTTGGCCAGCGCAAGGACGAGACCGATCGGTTCCTCCACCAGTGCGCTGCCGATCCCGTACAGCAGGAACGCCGAGAGCACGAGTCCACCGAAGAGTCGGCCTTCCCACCGGTTGAATCGAGGGTCGACCGTGGTCGAGAGTGACTGGTCTTTCGATGTGAGTGTCATGACAGTGGCTCCGGTGGTGGCGGCCGGAGCCTGCTGGCTCCGGTTCGGGTGTTGGGAACCAGCGTCGCCGCCGCCGGCATGAGGCCGCCTCGCCCGTTGGCTGATCTCACCCGGGTGAGACCCCACGTCGCCGCAGATCAGCGGGGCGAACCCACCCCTTGGGTTAGAGCAGGCCCGTGTCCCGTGCCCGCCTGGACCGCGGCCTCCACGGTGTCCTGGTCCACCTCACATCGGTCAACGCCGAAATCATCTCGATCAACCCCCACCACCCGGTCACCGACCACCCATCAACCAGCGACCTGAACTTCACCGGCAAGGAAACATCATGACCGTCCACACCGTCCCTTAGCTTGTTCGTCGCCGGCGTTGGCCATCTCGGATTGTTCGTGCTTGGGCTGCTCGCCAACTTTTTTGTACTTGAAGGCCTCATTGAGCCTGGCGACGCGACCGTCACCGTTGCCAACATCCGCGAATCCGAGGGCCTGTTCCGGGCGGGTCGGTAGCCGCACTTGCATACCGGGGAGCAGTACCCGCATCATGATGCGGGCTGGGGCCCCGGTGCTCCGCCACCGGCTGAAGCCCTGGCCGACATGAAAACCGAGGAGATCCATGACCGCGACCCCACCAACCGTTGCTGACCTTCGCTCGTGGAAGGGCAAGCGCCAACTGGCCGACGTTTACGTCAGTTCGCTGGCGGAGGCCGAAGCGGCGGCCGAGGCCGGTATCGATATCTTGACGGTGCAGGACACGCTCATGGGCCCGGCGTTCCGCCGGGCCGCCCCCGAGGCTTTCATGGTGGTCGGGATCGAGTACGGCATCAGTGCCATCACCACCGACGACTATCTCCGAGCCGGATTCGCCGCCTTGAACGCCGGAGCTGATGCGGTGTGGAGCGCCGCCAGTCTGGGAACGATCTCCCGCATGCGCGACGAGGGCATTCCCGTGGTCGGCCATGTGGGCCTCATCCCTCCCCGACGCACCTGGACCGGGGGTTTCAAAGCCGTTGGTCGCACCGCAGCGTCGGCCATCGACGTGTGGCAGGCAACCAAGGCGCTGGAGGAGGCGGGAGCCTTCGCAGCCGAGATCGAGGTGGTACCGGCCCCAGTGGCCTCCGCCATCAGTCAGCGAACCTCGCTCGTCATGATCTCCATGGGATCGGGCTCAGGGTGCGACGCCCAGTATCTGTTCTCCACCGACATCCTGGGAACCAACACCGGTCACGTCCCCCGTCACGCTAAGCAGTACGCCGATCTCGAAGCGGAACGGGCGCGTATTCAACAGATGCGGGTCGACGCCTTCTCGGCCTACGCCAAGGACGTCGAGTCGGAAGCCTTCCCCGACGACACCCGGCTGGTTTCGATCCCTGACGACGAACTGGCCACGTTCCTGTCGGCCCTCGACTGAGCCTATGGACGGGCTACCGGAAGATGTGGGTACCCCACCAGCCTGACTCATCGTGGTAGAGTCCGACCCCGGCCACGGTCCAGCCCCCGTTGGTCATGTTGGCATAGTGTCCGGGACTGTTCACCCACATGTCATGAAACTGAGCCGCTGCCTCCTGAGGGGTCATGTTGGCGTTGCTCCACATGACGATGTTCTCGGCCCATCGGCCGGTGCTGTGAGCGAATCCGTTCTGACGCATCTGCTGTGACCAGTCACGGGCAAAGGCTGACATCTCCGAGTCGGAGGCACTCAAGGTGCCCAGGCCCAGAGAAGTGCGTAGCTCGTTGAGCAGGACCAACGAGGCCGCCTCGGCCTGATCGACTTCGCCACCCGACGGGGCAGCGGCAGCGCTGGTGGGTGCCGACGTCGCCGGAGGCTGGGTCTGTGGCGGGGCGGAGGATGGGGCTTGAGTGACGGGCGCCACCGTTGTCACTGGACTCTCGCCACTCGCGGCGGGGAAGGGGTCGGTGGCCGATCCCGTTGGCCGGGGCAGAGGGGTGTATAGGGCCAACGAATCAGCAGACGCGTCGGGAAGCACCGTCTGGTCCGAGTTCAACGAGTCGGTCCCGTTCTCAACCAGAGCCAGGTCGGTCGACGACGCGGGGTCAGATGCTTCGACCCCAGGCTGGCTTGCGTTGTTTTCCAGGGTGAGGTTATCCGTGGCGACCTGTTCGACCAGGTCGCTCTGAGACTCCTCTTCCGCTCCACCACCGCAGCCTGCGATGACAAGGGCAACGGCTGGCAACCACTTCGCGAAACGCCAATGAACCATGGGGATCTCCCCGGCTAGTAGAGCCCCCAGTATTCTGGCCCCAGGATACGTTACCTTCGCCAATGATGGACCTCACACCATGATCTTAAGGATTGACTTCTGCCCGGCAGGGACCTCAGTTGGCCCAACTTGCGCGACCCTGGCGACATGAAAGAGCCAACGCGCCGCATCCTGGCGATCTGGGGCAGGAACACTACGTAGGACCTGGCATGCTGGCCCGATAGTAGGGATGCGGCTCCGGCCCGTTCTACTCTGAAGGAGTGGGGCCTGCGAGTAGCCAAAGCAGGGGTCAGCCCTCGGCATCGGTCGAACTACTCGATGGGATCGCCGACGCAGCACCCGAGCGACGTTCCGCCAACCGTGCCCCCCACTGGCCGGGTACAACGTTCGTGGTTGCGGTTCTTGTGGCGTGTGTCGGGTTTTTGCTCCTGTCGAGCCCGGTCGACGCCCGGCGAGGAGAAATCCATACCGTCGAGACCCACTTCGGCGATCCGCTCGCTCTCACCTGGGTGGCCCTGGACGGCCCCGGCGGCCCGACGGCCGGTTACACCCGACCCCCGCCCATGGCCAGTACCAACCCCTACTGCGCTGGCTTCGGCCGCCTCGACTGGCCCGAGTCAGACCGGTTCCCCTCAATCGCCCATTGCCTCCAGACCGATCTTGTCGATCAACTGCGCCATGACGGTGTGGCCGTCCTCCGAGAGTCGATCGCAGGAACCAGCACGTGGTATCTCCTTATCTTTGGCGGCGATATCCACGACGTGGAAGTACGGATCGACGAGACCCACGTTCTCGGACCGGAGCGGATATTCAGCGGCGAACGCTTCGCCGCCCTCCTGGTCCCAAACGGGTATGAGCGCCTGCGATTGCGCTGGCGGGTTGCGGACGGTGACCGCTACGAGTGCACGGTGCCAGGAGGGTCGATCGGCACCCAGACCTGCGAGTGAGCCGGGGCCTCCTGGTCCAGGGTCGAATCTGCGCCGTTTTTGGCCAACCACTCCGGGTAGCCGCGTGACGCGGCCCTCGTGAGCTGCAGAGCAAGAGGAGCCGAGCCCTGCAGGCGGCCCCAGGCAGCGCTGATGGCATCACGATGGCGATCCAACGGACCGAAGGCGGCGAAGCTGAAGGTCCAGGTGGTATGACCGGCGATTGAGACCGCCGCCACCTCACAGTCACAGCCCAGCCCCTCCATGACCCGCGTCTCGTCCGACAGCGGCAGCTCCTGACCGTCGGGGTCGAAACGCCGCTTGACCACTATCTTGTCGACCTCTATCCACCTGGTGTTCTCACTGAGGTGGACCCGGTCGCCAGCGGGGCTCCATCGCTGCCAAATCTCCAGGAAACCGTCCAGCGACCGGCCACTGACGAAGGGCTCGGGCGGGCGCATCCGAAGCTTGAGTTCCAGGGTGGTTCCAAACCGCCACTTGACACCCATGTCGTCCCGACCATCGAACCGGTAGGTGTCAGAGCGTTTCTCCTCCAGTCCGGCACCATCCCGGGTGAACCATGACCACACCTCGGATTCCAGGCGATTGTCAAAGAACCACCGGACTTCTGTGGTGAGATCCACTGCTACATCGGGAGAAACCACCGATGGCCAGCTTCTATAGATATCCATAACCGACAATGGGTCCGAACGTGCCACGCAGTCCATGGTGAAGTCTCCTCAACGACGGCCCCTCACACTTCTCTCCTTTGATTCAGTACCGGTCCATACCTCAAGGGAAGGGTACAAAGTCAGCTGGTCGTTGGGGGGCAAGACACCAACCCGGTGGCGAAGAGAGGAATCCCACCAGGGCATTGGCTAGCTTGTAGTGCCAATGTCCAGTCTGACACTCTCGATTCTCGCCACCGCAGCACCGACCGCTAAGGGCGACGGGCCCATTGACTGGTTCATCGTCGCCAGCGGACTACTTGGTGGGCTGGCCGTCTTCCTGTTCGGCATGGACCGCATGACCGATGCGTTGCGGGTGGCCGCAGGCGAGCGCATCCGCCACGCTCTGGCCAAGATGACCAGGAACCGTTTCCTCGGCGCCCTGTCGGGAGCCGGGGTTACCGCCGTCATCCAGTCATCATCGGTCACGACCGTACTGGTGGTCGGGTTTATCTCATCGGGTGTGATGAACCTGAGCCAGGGGATCGGGATCATCCTCGGGGCCAACATCGGCACCACCATCACCGCCCAGGTCGTTGCGTTTTCCGTTTCCCGCTACGCCCTGCTCCTCGTTGCCATTGGCTATGGAGTGGCCTTCTTCTCCAAGTCGGAGAAGCGCGCCGTCCAGGGCAATCTAGTCCTGGGTCTCGGCCTCATCTTCTTTGGCATGTCGGTGATGGGTGGAGCCATGGAGCCCCTGCGGTCCTATGAGCCCTTCATCGATCTGATGGCAGCCATGAGGAATCCGATTCTGGCTCTGCTGGTTGGTCTGGCTTTCACTGCCATGGTGCAATCGTCGTCGGCCACCACGGGGATCGTCATTGTGCTGGCCAGTGAGGGGCTCATCACCACCGAGGCCGGTGTCGCCCTGGTGCTGGGGGCGAACGTTGGCACCTCGGTCACCGCCCAGTTGGCGGCGCTCGGCAAACCACCAGAGGCGGTCCGCGCCGCGATGGTGCACACGCTGTTCAACCTGATGGGGGCGCTGGCCTGGCTCCCCTTCGTCGGTGTGCTGTCCGGAGTCGTCGGGTCAATCGGCGGGCCGCTGGCAAGACAGATCGCCAACGCCCACACGATCTTCAACGTGGTCAACACCATGGTCTTCCTGGCCTTCGTACCCCAGTTGGAGCGGGTGGTGACGAGGCTGGTCCCATCCCGTCCCGAGGCCGAGCCCCTACGACTCAAGCACCTCGACGATTCGCTTCTACGAACCCCGACCATCGCCCTGGAGCGCACCCGTCTGGAACTGCTACGCATGACCAACCGGGTGCAGTCCATGCTGGCTGACGTGCTGCCAGCGGTACTGGATGGACCGGCCGAAGCGATGGACGCCGTGGAGGCAATGGACGACGAGGTCGACGCCCTCCACAGCCAGATCATCCTGTACCTGGCCCGCCTGGGCCAGAGCTCACTCAGCGCCACTTCCACCGAGGAACTCATGGACCTGATGGAGGCGGCCAACAATCTGGAGGCCATCGGCGACCTGATTGAAACCAACCTACTCTCACTCGGACGGGGCCGCCTGGCCAACGGCTATCAGGTCGGCGACCAGAGCCGCCACCTGATCGAGGACTTCCACGGCTCCGTTGGCCTGGCCCTCGACCTGGCGGTAGCGGCGCTGGTCGAAGGCAATGCCGAGGATGCCCGGGTGGTCTCGGCCATGAAGAGCGAGATGCAGGCCAAGGCCCAGGCCTTGGCCGAACACCATGCCATGCGGGTATCCGCTCCCGACGACAACCGGATCGAGCTGTACCGCTTCGAGACCGACCTGGTGGCCAGCCTCAATCGTGTCTTCTACTTCGCCAAGCGCACGGCCAGGGTCGCCATCCCGACCGCCGAGCAGGCAGGCAGCTAGGGAAGGCACCCCTCCTACCCCCGAAGCCCGAGGTTTCACGGGATACTTAAGCCGGGCCGCCTGGCTCCCGCAGCCGGGCACCATTGGAGGCGAGATGCTGTACCTCAGGCGAAACATCTGAAGGCCACACCAACCACTTCGACTACGGTCACCGTCTTATGGAGGAGATCCTCAAGGCAACCCCTCAGCACCATATTGTGCGTATAGGGGACACCGTGCGGCGCCCGATGTACTCCTGGTCGGCGTCGGTTCACCTCCTACTGCAACACCTCGAAGCTGTCGGGTTCGACCATGCGCCGCGCTTTTTGGGTATCGACGACGAAGGACGGGAGATCCTTTCCTTCGTTGAGGGCGTGGCCGGGGCCGACGGGAGCAAGGGACCGGGCTTCGGTGCACACGTTTGGGCCATGATCGTTCCGGAGGCTGGACTGGCCCGGTCTGCCCAGCTACTCCGCCAGTACCACGACGCCGTCGCCGACTTCTTGCCACCAAGAGGTTTGCCGTGGGCGACGGGCTCGGGGGCGCCCGGCCCGGAGCAGATCATCTGCCACAATGACCCCGGACCCTGGAATGTCGTTTGGAGAGGCTCAGCTCCAGTCTGCATCATCGACTGGGACTACGCAGCGCCAGCAACACCACTCGATGATGTCGCCTACGCGCTGGAGTGGTCGATCCCGTTCGTCTCAGATGAAGAGTGCCGCACCTTTCGATCCGGTCTGTTCGACAGTGGTATCCAGTCGGCCTGGAGCTTCAACCTGGCGCTGCGCTCACGGGGGTTGGGCTCGGTGTACGCCACCATGTTGAACCAGAAGACCGTCGAGGGTGTGAAGGCCCAAGCCACCACTTCTTGACTTTTTGTTAAGTTTCACCAGTAAGGTCGAGACTCCGGACGGACGCGCTGACGCTGGAGGAGCCCCGATGACCGCCCTCATTACTCCCAACAAGCTGAGCGACGGGAAACAGTGGCCGAGTCCGCCACCGGCGATCGCGGCCTTCCATCGACGGATGCCCGCGTACTCGCCGACCCTCCTGCTCGACGCACCGGACCTGGCCGAACGACTGGGCGTCGGGCGGATCCTGATCAAGGCGGAGACTCGCCGCATGGGCCTGCCTTCATTCAAGATCCTGGGCGCTTCGTGGGCCACCTACCAGGCCATCTGTTCCCACCTCGGCCGTGAGCCCGAGCCCTGGGGCAACATCAACGAACTGGCCCGCAACCTCGCCCATCTTCGACCGTTCACCCTGGCCACGGCGACCGACGGCAACCACGGCCGAGCGGTCTCGTTCATGGCTCGCCTGCTTGGCTTCGAGGCCCGGATCTTCGTTCCCGCCGGGATGGCGGCGGCCCGAATCGAGGCGATGGAGGCCGAAGGGGCCACGGTCACGATCGTCAACGGCGACTATGACGATGCCGTCGCCAGGGCGGCAGAAGAAGCCGGTGACCAGTGCCTGGTCATCTCCGACACGTCCTGGCCCGGCTATGAGATCATCCCGGATCAGGTGATCGAGGGCTACACCACGATCTTCGCCGAGGTCGACGATGCCATCGACGCCAGCGGCCTACCTCATCCCGACGCGGTGTTTGTCCCGATGGGGGTTGGCGCCTTCATGGCCGCCGCCGTCACCCACTACCGCTCGGGGGAGCGCACACCAACAATCGTCGGTGTCGAACCGCTTGATGCCAACTGCGTCCAGGCCTCGGCGATTGCCGGCGACATCACGCACGTCGCCGGACCCCACCGGTCGATCATGGTTGGCCTCAATTGTGGTCGCCCATCGCCGATCGCCTGGCCCCGCCTGGCGAGCGGTGTCGACTGGTTCATCTCGGTCGACGACGACGCCGCTCGTCAGGCCATGCGAGATCTCGCCGACGCCGCCGTGGCCGCCGGCGAGACGGGTGCCGCATCACTGGCTGGACTGAAGGCGGCGTTGACCGACCCCGAGGGTCGACACATCCTTCCCGATCCGGCAGAGCGGACGGTGTTGCTCATCGTGACCGAGGGGGCCACCGACCCCGCCAACTACGAGGCCATCGTCGGCCGACCACACGAGAGCGTTGGCCGGGTGCTCACCGCCATTCGGCCATAAGTACGTTCGAATCACGCGGCGCGCCCGACGTGGCGAAATAGGATTCAGGGAAACCGATTGGAGAACGATGAAACCCCATCCACGCCTCTCCGCTTTCAACCTTGAGAAGTGGCTCGACGAAAACGCCGACCTAATGAAACCACCCGTCAGCAACAAACTGCTGCATCACGAGTCGGGCATGATCGTGATGGTCGTCGGCGGCCCAAACACCCGGGTGGACTTCCACGACGACCCGGTCGAGGAATGGTTCTACCAACTCCGGGGCGACATGGTGCTGAAGATCGCCGACAACGGCGAGATCTACGACATACCGATTCGCCAGGGTGAGGTGTTCATGCTCCCCTCCCACACCATCCACGCCCCGCAGCGACCCCAGGAGGGATCGATCGGCATCGTCGTCGAGGCTCCACGCATGCTGGGCATGCGGGACGGCTTCGAGTGGTACTGCTTCGACTGCTCGTCGAAGGTCCACCGGGCCGAGATCTCCCTGACCGACCCGAACATGATCGTCGAGGAGCTACCCAAGGTGTTCGACGCCTTCAACGACGACGAGCAGGCCCGAACCTGCCCCCAGTGCGCCACCCTGCATCCAGGCAAGGGGGCACCGCCCGAAGGTTGGGTCCCAACCGTCGGCTGATGCCGTTTCGGTGACCATGATCGGGGTCGGGGGACCTTCGGCCCTGGGTTGAGTCGCGGCCCGCTCCTATCGTCGATCGTGAAAGCCGACGTTGAGCGGGAGGTCCTGACATGACCGGGGCCACGATCGACACCGCCCCGGAGCAGCAGCACGAAACTGTACTGCCGCTGCGGGCGACGAGTCGTCACGACGTAGACCGGGCCGGGGGTAAGGGGGCGAACCTCGGGGAGATGATCGCCGCCGACCTGCCCGTACCCGACGGGTTTGTGGTCACGGCCCAGGCCTACCTCGATGCCATCGATCAGGCCGCTATCCGCTACGCCCTGACCGCCATCGAAGCCGACGCCGCCAACGCCGATCCCGACGAGGTCAACCGACTGGCGGCCAAGGCCCATGCCCTCATCCTGGCCGAGGACACGGCCGAGACCTCGTTCGCAGGCATGAACGAGACGTTCACCAATGTGCGAAACGGCCCCGAGGTCGTCGACGCCGTGCGCCGCTCCGGTCGGGTCGAAACTCGACAGCGGCGAAATCCTCGTGGCGGAGATGACCTCGCCCGACTGGGTCCCAATCCTGCGGCGAGCCGGAGGGCTGATCACCAACGCCGGGGGCAGTACCTGCCACGCCGCCATCGTCAGTCGTGAACTCGGCGTTTCCGCTGTCGCCGGCACCCGTCAAGCCACCGAGGTGCTACGCGACGGTGACGTGGTGAGGGTCGAACCCACCTCGGGTCAGGTCTTCCGGGGGCTGAAGGGCGGCGACCGCTACAAGCCCCGTGAGGAGAACCCGATGATCGGCTACCGGGGCGCCAACCGCTACGTGAACGACCCCGAAACGTTCGCCCTCGAACTTGAGGCCCTGGGGCGCGTGCGCGAGCAGTTCCCCAACCTGCAACTCATGATCCCGTTCGTGCGCACCGCGTGGGAGCTGGAGGCCTGCCTGGAGACGATCGATCGCAGCCGCCTGGGGTGTCGGTCGGACCGACGACGCCGTGCTGTGGGCCATCGAACAGATCATCGGGGCCAGTCGAGCGGCGGGGCTGACGTCGTCGTTCTGTGGTGTCGCCCCGTCAGCCGATCCCCGCTTCGCCGAGCACCTGGTTCGGTTCGGCATCAACTCGATCTCGGTTGACCCCGACGCCGTGCCCGCGGCCCGGGCCGCCATCGGTGCGGCCGAGCAACGCATCCTGCTCGACGCCGCCCGAGCCACCCTGCGCTCCTGACAAGGTCAGAGGACTTGAGACTCCGGGTCGATGTCCATAGTGAGCCCACCATGAACACCATGAACTGGTCAGACAAGGAACGCCAGTAGTTCCTCAACATCCATGCCGTGCACTCCGCGGGGCCGCTGGTTTGGAACCCGTGCAAACCACATTGGGCCTCAACGAACAGCCTCACGCGAGTTCAGCAGCAGGCCGAGCAGTTCCCGCACCAGCTTGGCTCCCGCCATGGCGGTCATGTCATTGATGTCGCGGTCCGGGTTGATCTCGACGATGTCGGCGCCGACCACCGTTGCGCCACCCGCTTCGATCTGGCGGATAGTGTCAAAAAGCTGCCTGGTTGACATCCCGCCCGGTTCGTAGTGCGAGATCCCCGGGGCATAGGCCGGATCGAGCACGTCTACGTCGACTGAGAGATAGACCGGGCCGCTCAGGGCAGGCACGACGCCGTCCCAGTCGCGCAGTTCGTGGACCTCAACCCCAAAACGTTCGGCCTGGGTCCGCTGGTGGGGGGTCATGGTACGGATACCGAGCTGGATCAGGCCGTCGGCCAAACCCGCTTCCATGATACGGGCGAAGGGGCAGGCGTGGGAGAACCGGTCGCCGTCGAGTTCGTCGTAAAGATCGGGGTGGGCGTCGAGATGCACAATGGTGAGTCCCTCGAACCGGTTGGCCATGGCCTGCACGATGGGCCAGGTCACGAGATGGTCGCCACCCAACGACAGCAGGGTCGAGCCGTCGTCAATGGCGGCGGCCGCCCCGGACCGAATGGCGGCAACGGCGGCCTCGACTTCCTCGGGCAGGTCGAGGTCACCCAGATCAAGCCAGCCATCGGTGGTGGCAGGATTCAGATCGCGTCCGGATTCGGTGCACCAGTTGGCCGATCCACAGGTCAATGCGGCACGTATGGCCGCCGGGGCCTGGGCCGGACCACGCAGGAATGATGAGTGGGCGTCGTAGGGAATACCGAGGAGCTTGACCGTCACCGGCGGAGTCTAGCGCCGTGGCCTCCGACGCTACTTTTGGCCTGGGCTACGCTGAAGCACGTGACACTTCTGGCTTCTTCCGACATCGATCGGCCCCAGATCGCAGGGGCGCTGGTCGTCCTGGCGGTTGGAGTAAGGTCGCCGACCAATACGGCCGCCGATCTTGACGCCAAACGGGCCTGGGCCCAGGCCGCCGGTGTCGACTTCTGGCTCGTGGAACCCGGAACCAGCCCACTCGACCTGCTGGGGGCTATCCAGACGTTCCCCTATGGGGGCGGGAAGATCCAGCCTCCGACGACCATCTGACCGCTCATTCCGCCCTCGCCGGTGGGCTGTTCAGACGGGGCGGTCGCCGACGATGCTGATGCGGTGGAGGTGGCGGGTCTGCTCGCCGTAGTCGTGAACGGCGTAGTGCATGGTGCAGCGGTTGTCCCACATGACCACGTCGCCCTCGCTCCAGCAGTGCCGGTAGACCCGATCGGGTCGGGTCGAGTGGGCGTAGAGATACTCGATGAGGGGCAGGCTCTCGGCCGCCATCATGTCCTCGAAACGGGGGACGGTGTCACCAGGGTGGCCGATGAACAGGGCCCGCCGACCGGTCTCGGGATGGGTTCGCACCACCGGATGCAGGCTGGTGGGCACCTCATCGGCCCCAACCCGGGCGGCCAGGCGGGTGCCTGCGAACTCGGCCCGTAGACCATCGAGCAGCTGCTTCATTCCAGCCGAGAGGGTGTCGTAGGCGTGGTACTGGTTCGACCACATCGTGTCACCCCCAAGCGGAATATCCCGAGCCGACAGAATGGTCATGGACGGTGGCGACGGCAGGAAACTGGAGTCGTAGTGCCAGTTCTCGGTCACGGCGTTGGCCTTGCCCAGGTTGTTCAGTGGCAGCACTCCCGGGTGTTCGTCGAGGTAGCTGACGAAGGGGCTGACGCTGAACTCACCCCAGCGTTTGGCGAAGGCCACGTGCTCCTCGATGCTCAGGAACTGGTCGGGGAACACCAACATGGTGTGTTCGAGGAACTGGGCTCGAACGAGATCGAAGGTGGCATCATCGACCTCGCTGAGGCGGATGCCGTTGATCCGGGCCCCGATGGTCCCGGTCAGAGCGGTGGCGTTGATTGTGGTCACGGCTCCACGATGATCTTGCCGATCTGGCTGTTGGTGCTCAGGTAGCGGTGGGCTTCGGGCAGGTCGTCGAGACCGAAGGCCCGGTCGAGCACGGGCCGAAGCCCACCGTCGTCGAAGCGGTCAAGTAGGCCATCAACAAATCGACGGCTGCAGGCAAGTGCTCCGGTCGGGGTACGGGTCCGGAAGGTGACACCGATGATCCGGAGGCGCTGGCGGGCCACCAGGTCGAGATCGATGGTCGACGTCGCCCCGTCGGTCCGGCCGACGCTTACGTAGCGGCCCCCGATGGACATCGTGGCCAGCAGACCGGGGAACAGCAAACCCCCAACCTGATCGATAACGACGTCGACCTGACCGTGCTCCCCGACCAGCCGTTTACTCCAGTCGAGATCGGCGGTGTTCATCACGGCCGTGGCCCCGAGGGCTTCAAGGGCGGGCTGTTTGGCCTGCGATCGGGTGGTGGCGATCACCGACGTGGCGCCCAGGCGAGCAGCGATCTGTATGGCCGCCGTCCCCACCCCGGACGAACCGGCGGAGATCAGTACCGTCTCGCCGGGAGCCAGCCGCGCGGCGGTGACGAGGGCGTCGTGGGCGGTAACAAAGACGTTGGGGATGGCCGCCGCCTCGGCATCACTCAGTTGTTTCGGGCTGGCCATCAGCGCTGCCACCTCGGAGACCACAAAATCGGCGTGGCAGGCCCGACCGCGGCCCATGACCCGATCCCCCACCGACCATCCGGCCGCCTCCTCGACCCTCGGGCCGACCTCGGTCACCACACCGGCGAACTCGATGCCGGAGGGCGCGGGCCGGGCCGCCGGATTGTCGTGGCGCATCGCCCGGCGGGCGATCAGCTCACCCCGGTTGACGCCAGCGCCGCTCACCCGAACCGCAACCTCGCCCGGGCCGGGCGACGGAATCGGCACCTGGCGCAGTTGCAGCTCGCCCCCGGCATCGCCGGGGACCATCCACCACTGCCTCATCGTCACGGCTGAGAACTCAGGCCCGCGGGGCGGGCCGCACCAACTGGCCGGGCCGGTCGGCGACGGCGTCGGCGAGCAATTTGCCGTCGGTCTGGATCGCTTGGCCGTTGACCAGCACGTGGCGGATGCCGGTTGGGGCATCGGCGGTGAGGCGTTCGGCGTTGGCCGGGAAGTCCCGCACCCGTCGCACCGGGCCGGGGCCAACGGTGTCAGGGTCGAACACGGTGATGTCGGCCCAGTTACCGGGCCGCAGGTAGCCTCGGTCCTCAAAGCCGAACAGGTCGGCTTGGAGGCCGCTGAGTTTGCGGATGGCGGTCTCCATGGGCAGCACGCCCCGATCCCGGACCCAGTTGCCCAACAGGTCGGTGGGCAGCGGTGCGTCGCACAACTGGCCGACGTGGGCGCCGGCGTCGGACAGCCCGAGCGTGGTGTGCTCGTCCTGCAACAGGGTGGCCACCCCCTCGACGTCGTCGTTGGCCAGTATCACCTTGATCCGCAGCAGCAGATCGGGCTCGTCGACGGTGAGGTCGAGCAGAGCGTCGAAGGCGTCGATCCCCCGCTCCTCGGCGATGTCGACGAGACGTCGCCCGATCAGGTCGGGGTTGGCCGCCGATTCCATGATCTCTATGGTCGTCCAGCGGGGCGCAAAGTTCCGCTTGGCCAAGTTCCACGCTTCACGGACCCGCTCCCGCCAGGCCGGATCGGCATAGGCGACCCGGCGACCGTCGAGGGTGCCTGCCGACAGTTCGGCGAACACCGGGTTGGTGTTCAGGGTGAACGGCTCAACCATGGTCATGGAGAACGTGAGGGGTCGGCAACTGACCTGGGGCCAGACTTCGGCCCCGTCGGCCCAGCCCTGGCGGTTGATCTCCATGGCCTTGAGGTGACCACCGTTGGGTTGGGTGAGTACCGCGGTGTAGGTGAAGGGGATGCCGATCTGCTTCTGCAGGGTGTAGTTGTCGCGCAGCGACAGGTTCTCGCCGCCGTTGACCCCGATGATGCCCCGGCCCGTGTCGGCCACGGCCTGGAACAGGGACTCCAGCTCGGCTCGATCAGCCCAGCGGCTGGGGATGGGGCTGCCGTCGGCCCCGAGGTGGGTGGGGGCAAAGCTGGTGGCGAACCCGACGGCGCCGGCGTCCATGGCGTCGCGGATGATGACCCCCATGCGCTCCAACTCCTCGGGCCGAGCGGGGCGGCCGACGGCCTCGTCGCCCATGGCGTAGAGCCGAACCGCGGTATGGCCGATGTAGGCCCCGAAGTTGAGCACCGTGCCATGGCGGCCCACAGAGTCGAGGTATTCGGAAAAAGTCTCGAAATCCCACGGCACCCCTTCGAGCAGGGTGGCGGGGTTCATGTCCTCCACCTTCTCCATGGTGTTGGCCATCAGCTCCCGGTCGGCGGGCCGCACCGGGGCGATCGAGAAGCCGCAGTTACCGGCCACCACCGTGGTCACCCCGTGGTAGCTGGAGGGGGTGAGGGCCGGGTCCCAGAACACCTGGGCGTCGTAGTGGGTGTGGATGTCGATGAAACCGGGGGCCACGATGCAGCCCTCGGCGTCGAGCACCTCATCGCCGGTCAGGTTGTCGCCGATCTCGACGATGCGGCCGCCGCTCACGGCAACGTCGGCCACTCGCCCCGGGGTCCCGCTGCCATCAACGACAGTGCCGCCGCGGATGACCAGTCTGGTGTTGTCGTCGGTACTCATGATGGGGGCTCCTCGGGCTCAGACTGCAGCGGCTGCTGCGGCCTGGAGCTTAGTGATGTCGTCGGCGGTTGGTTCTTCGATCCGGTAGAGCTTCTGGGCGTTGGCCCAGAGGATCTTGTGGCGGGTCTCGGCGTCGCTGTCGCCCAAACCCTTGGTGATCCGGTCGTGCACCTCGTCGCCGTACAGGCTCGTGGGGTGGGGGAAGTCGGTCTCGAACAGGATGCGGTCGGCCCCGATCTTGTCGATCAGGCGACGGGGGGCGATCTGCTCGAACCAGTAACAGGCGAACACGTTGGAGGCGAAGTACTCCGACGGTAGTCGATCGAGGTCGGGGCGCTCGGCGGGCACGTCGTTGCCGAGGAACTGGTAGTCGAGGGCTTCGAGGGCGAAGGGAATCCAGCCGATACCCGACTCCACCGACACGAACTGGATGTCGGGGTGGCGGGGGAGGACCCCGCTGATCAGCAGGTCCATCATCTGGAAGCCGTTACCCATGAACAGGTTGACCGACCCGGCGGCGAAGGTGGCCATGCGTCCATAGGTCTGGACGTGTTTACGCCCCAACCCCGCTTCCATGTTCCCCGATCCAATGTGAAAGCTCACCGGTGAGCCGACGTCGACCGCGGTGCTCCACAGCGGGTCCCAGTGGGCGTCGCCCAGCAGGGGCAGGTCGAAGGCCTGGGGTTCGCCCGTGAACAGGATGCCCTTGTGCCCCATCTCGGCGCAGCGCTCCACCTCGGCCACCGCAGCGTCGACGTCCCAGAACGGGGTGGAGGTGACGGGCAGCAGCCGCCGAGGATCGACCGAGGCCCACTCGGTCTGCCAGTCGTTGTAGGCCTCGACGGCGGCCAGCATCAGGTCGGGGTCGCCCAACTTGAGGAAGGCCTGGCTGCCGAAACCACCGACGTTGGGATACATGACCATGGACCAGATGCCCATCTCGTCCATGTAGTCGAGCCGGGCCTGGGCATCGTGCGCCGCTGGGTGCATGTCCTCGTAGGTGGCAGGCGAGTGGGTCATGTCGCCCCGACCGGCGGTGGCCGTCAGCCCGGCCAGGGCCATCTTGCGATCACCCAGATACCAGGCGTCACGGTCGCGCGAATCCCGCTTCACGTACGGCACCCGGTCGCGCATGGCGGCCGGGACCCGGCTGGTCCACAGGTCCGGCGCCTCGCTCACGTGCGTGTCGACGTCGTTGATGGTGTAGTTCGTTGCGTGTTCCCCCATGGGGAAACCATAGGCTCAGAAGCTGGGCCGGGTCACATGCGGGGTGAGTTGCAGTTCGTGGGTCCACACCGAGCGGTCCTGGGTGTGGAGGTAATAGAAGGCCTCGGCGATGCGCTCGGGGTTCATGATCATCTCCGGCCGCTGCTGGGCCATGGGCAGCGCTCGGGTGCCCGGTGAGTCGATCAAACCATCGATCACAACGTTGGCCACGTGCACCCCGTATTCGGAGTATTCCTCGGTCAGCACCTGGGCCAGAGTCCGCATCATGACCCTCGGGTAGTACAACGACTGGCCGGTGTAGCGCTTGCGGCCCCGCAACGATGACGAGTTGTTGGTGACAAGAAATGAACCTCGCCCCGCCTGACGCATGGCAGGCAGCACCTCCTTGGCCACCAGGAACGGGCCGCGGGAGGCAATGTGCTGAGCGGTGTCGAACATCTCGACGGGGATGTGTTCGAGCAGTTCCATTTCCGGGGGCAGGTCCCGACCTTCGAGGTAGCCGGCGTTGTAGACCAGCACGTTCGGATCGCCGGCCTCGTCACGGATCCGGACGAAGGCGGCGGCAATGGACTCCTCCGAGACCAGGTCGAGTTCCACCGTCATACATTCACCGCCCTGTTCCCTGATGGCGTTTTCCAGCCCCGCCGCATTGGCGGCGGAACGGGTGGTCAACACCACGAACAGGCCCTCGGCCGCGAACTTCTGGGCGATGGCCCCACCAACGCCCCAGCGGGCACCCACCGGCAGGTCGCTGTCATCCAGGTCGGAGCCGTGGGCCAGGCGGGTGTTCCTCCCGTCGGCCTGCCACTTGGAGGTGGCCCCAATCACCACGGCTACATCTTTCCCGCCCTCGTTCATTGGCTATAGGTCCTCAACCTTGGGGAAGTTCGATGGGGGCATGATGTCGACGGTGGCCGAGCGCTGCTGGGCCAACATGCCGCCGTCGACCTTGATGACGTCGCCGGTGATGTAGGCGGCATCGTCCGACGCCAGGAACAGTGCGGCTCCGGTCATGTCGAACGGCTCCCCGATACGGCCCAGGGGCACATTCTCGCCTCGCAGGGTTCGCTCGCCAACGTCGAGGTCGCTGGTGTCGATCGAGCCTGGCATGAGGGCGTTGACCCGGATGCCGTAGGGGCCGAGGTCGAGAGCCAAGGCCCTGGTCAGAGCTTCGATCCCACCCTTGGTGGCATCGTAGGCGGTGAAGGCGCGATGGGCCCTGGTGGCACCACCCGAACTCATGTTGATGATACAGCCGCCGCCCTGTTTGGCCATGATCCGGGCCGCCGGGTGCGACACCAGGAAATGGCCGGTGAGGTTGACATCAATAATGCGGCGCCACCAGGCCTCGTCAGCCTCAAAGAAGTGCAGCATCGGCTCGACCAGGCCAGCGTTGTTGACCACCACGTCGATCCTGCCGTGCTCCCCCATCACGGTGTCAATCATGGCGGCCACCGAGGTCG
>Ga0316187_10001504_pt1 | contig 20160 bp, 19 predicted proteins | sample CroRivburrow1_MG_FD_204927 | JGI IMG/M metagenome (GOLD analysis project Ga0316187, IMG submission 204927) | Coastal sediment microbial communities from Maine, United States - Cross River worm burrow 1 | ecosystem: Environmental > Aquatic > Marine > Coastal > Sediment | place: USA: Maine...
AGTCTTCCAGATCGATGTTGAAGACGAAATTCACCTCGATGTGTATAGCACCGGCATCGGAAACACCAACCTTCCGCCATCGCGGCGGCGCGGTATTGAACTCGAGCTGGCGTCCTCGCTTGGCGACGTCGATCTCGGTGTGACCTACGCCTATACGGAAGCAAAGTTCCTTGAGGGCAGTTTTCCCAGCGCAGGGGGCAGCGTTGATATTGCCGGGAAAACGGTGCCTCTGGTGCCACGTGACAAGGTCACATTCAATGCGCATTGGGCGATTACCGGGGATGCCTACATGACCCTCGCGTATCGCTACGTCAGCGACCAGTTTATGGACAATGACGAGCCCAACGATTTTGGCACGAAAATCCCCGCCTATTCGGTCTTCGATTGGAAGTATTCGCATCAATTTAAGGCCTGGCAAGCTGGACTGGTGGTAAACAATTTGCTCGACGAGAAGTACTACACCTATGCCGTGAGCAGCACGGCTACCGATGCCTACAATGCTTACCCGCTACCGGAACGAACCGTTACCGTTTTTGCCGAGTATCAATTCGGACAATAGACGAACTCCTGCCGGACGCTGTCCGGCAGGAGGGTTATGGGCCACGAAAGGCGGCGGTTACCGCTCCGGCAAGCCGCCTCAGGACGCCCATTTTGTTTTTTCATGTCCTCTGTTATGGTGCGCGCCATGCAGCAGATGACCAGCACACAACTGTATTTTCGATTGCTGGCGTACGTGCGTCCCTACCTGTGGGTGTTTTCCTTTTCCATTCTGGGAATGTTGATCAGCGCCGCGACCGAAGTGGCTCTGCCTGCCGCCGTCAAACCCTTCCTGGACGGCACCTTTGTCAACAAGGATCCGGTATTGATCACGTGGACGCCGGTTGCTCTGGTTCTGTTGTTCGTGTTCCGGGGAATCGGCAGCTTTCTCGGTCAGTATGCAAGTGCCTGGGTTGGTAACAAGGTGGTCATGGATCTGCGTGACCAGATGTTCCGCCAAATGCTTGCCCTGCCGCTGGGTTACTTCCATGATCACACCACGGGCAATCTGCTTTCGCGTTTTACCTACGACGTTGCGCAGGTGACCCAGGCTGCCACCCAGGTGGTCACCGTGTTGGTAAAAGATTCTCTTACCATTGTCGGTTTGTTCGCCTATCTTCTTTACGTAGACTGGAAACTGACCCTGATTTCGCTCGTGATGATCCCGCCTATCGCACTTGTCGTGCGTTTTTTCAATGCACGCTTGCGAAACACCAGCCGTTCGACCCAGACGGCGATGGGTGATCTGACACAGGTTGTGCAGGAAACCATTGACTGCAACAAAGTGGTAAAGATCTTTGGCGGCCAGTCGTACGAGACCAAGCGCTTTAACGATACCAGCAACACGCTTCGCGGGTTCATGATGAAGCAAACAGCGGCTGCTGCCGCAAATGTACCTATCGTGCAGTTATTCGCAGCGCTCGCAACCGCAGTTGTTGTTTACTACGTAACCGTCCAGGCGCAGCAGAATACGACAACGGTGGGCGGTTTCGTTTCGTTTCTCGCGGCGATGCTGATGCTCACGGCGCCGTTGAAACGCCTCACCGGGGTGGCGGAGCATTTGCAGAGAGGCCTCGCTGCAGCGGAATCGGTATTTGCGCTAATTGACCAGACGCCAGAACTCGATAGCGGAACCGTCGAGTTGTCCCGGGCTAAAGGCGAAGTGCGCTTTGAGCATGTCGATTTTAAGTATCCGGGCAGCAACCGGTGGGCGTTGAACGATATCAACCTGACGATTACGCCGGGGGAAACGGTCGCGCTGGTTGGATCGTCGGGAGGCGGCAAGACGACATTTGCCAACATGGTGCCTCGTTTTTTCAGTCCTGACGCCGGCCAAATCCTTCTTGACGGGCATGACATCAGTTCGCTGACATTATCCAGTTTGCGCGCGAACATTGCGCTCGTCAGTCAGGAAGTCGCATTGTTTAATGACACGGTCGCCGCAAACATTGCCTACGGTGTTAATTCCGGTGCCACCCGCGACGATATCATTGCTGCAGCGCAAGCGGCCCACGCGATGGATTTCATTAATGCGATGCCACAGGGGCTTGATACGTTGATTGGCGAGAACGGAGTGCGCTTGTCGGGCGGGCAAAGGCAACGTCTCGCTATCGCCCGGACGATACTGAAGAACACGGCAGTGGTTATTCTCGACGAAGCGACTTCGGCGCTGGACTCCGAATCGGAGAAACACGTGCAGGCAGCACTGGATTCGCTGATGAAGGGTCGGACGACGGTAGTTATTGCTCACCGCCTGTCTACCATAGAGAATGCCGACCGGATCGTTGTTCTCGATGAAGGCCGTATCGCAGAAACCGGCAGCCACGCCGAGCTTTTGTCCCAGGGCGGCATCTACTCCCGCTTGCACCAGTTGCAGTTCGCACTCTCTGGAAATCAGCTCGAAACCGGTTGAACCCGGGCCCACGGGTATTGCCTGTCGCTGATTCGAAGGTTCGGGCTCTGGCGCGATAATGGGGCGCGTCATACGCGCCGGCCAATCACTCGCCTGCCCTACCGGCTGCGTTTTTGCCAGGCCGGACGCGTCTGAGAGCAATTCTTCGACTGGCATCTGTCAGCTCTTTCGCGCCGGGATTGTTTCACTTATCTTGATCAGGCTCAGTGCATGAACACCCGCAAGGGTATTTAATACCCGGCAGGCCTTGTAACCTTATCGATAAAGTACCGATAGCAATCAAGTTGATCGCAAGAGGAGAGTGCGTGGTGAAGAAAACCCGGAAGAATATTTTCGAACTGTACGAACAGGATTCGCATCAGGCAGACCGAGTGGTGTTCGGACGCGAAACGTATCGTGATCGTCGCGGATTCCTTAAGGGCGCCGGACTTGCGGGAATGGCGGCGCTCCTTGGTGGCGCCATTCCGTTTCATCGCAATATGCCAGGTGGGCTGATACCGGTAGCACTGGCGGAACAGGCGTTTCATATTGAAAACAAGGACGGACTGATCATTCTCAATGATCGCCCGGTAAACGCGGAGTGCCCGCCCCATCTGCTCGACGATGAAGTAACGCCCAACGTACGCCATTTTGTCCGTAACAATGGTGTACCGCCCACCAGTGTCGATGCTGCAAGCTGGAAGCTGCGCATAGACGGTGAAGTAGCCTCTGCCATGACGCTTGGCATTGATGACCTGAAAGAAAGATTTGAAGTCGTGAAGCTGCGACTGCAGATCGAATGCGGTGGCAACGGGCGTGCCTATTTCGACCCGAAGGCCAAGGGCAATCAGTGGACGCTTGGTGCCGTCGGGTGTTCCGAGTGGACCGGCGTGCGGCTTGCCGATGTTTTGAAGGCCGCTGGTCTGAACAGCAACGCGGTCTATACCGCGCACTACGGCGCCGACACCCACCTCTCCGGTAATCCCGACAAGGAGCCGATCTCGCGAGGCGTGCCGATCGAAAAGGCGCTCAGTCCGTACAATCTGATCGCGTTCGAGCAAAATGGGGGGCCGTTGCATCCGATGAATGGCGCACCGTTACGGCTGGTGGTTCCGGGATGGCCGGGATCGTGTTCGCAAAAATGGCTCACCCGGATTCAGATTCGTGACAAGGTGCACGACGGTGCGAAGATGACCGGCACCTCCTACCGGGTGCCCGCCTATCCGGTTGCGCCCGGGGAAAAAGTGCCGAAGAAGGATTTCCGCATCATCGAATCGATGCCGGTCAAATCCCTCATTACCTGGCCTGAGAGTGGCATTGAATTGTCAGACGGACGTGAGCTCGTGGTTCGCGGCCATGCCTGGGCCGGGGACAATGCCGTAAGGTCGGTCGAATTATCGATCGATTTCGGCGCAACCTGGATTCGGGCTGACCTGCGCACCCCGGTAAACCCGTTTGCCTGGCAGCGTTTCAGCGCCCGGGTACGCTTCCCGGATAAAGGTTATTACGAAGTGTGGGCGCGCGCTACGGATGATACCGGCGCGCAGCAACCGTTCGCGATCGCCTGGAATCCGAAAGGTTACCTGAACAACTCGATGCACCGCATCGCGGTCAGGGTTGCGTGAGCGCGCGGGTCACTCTGTCGTTATGCCTTCTGGTTTTGAGTGTGTGGCTTGTGGCCGCCGCCCGTGCCGGACCGGTAGTCGAAGAAATATCGACAAGGCTGGCATCTGCCGATCCCGGCATAGGTGAGAAGGTTTTTGCGCAGTGCGCCGTATGTCATGTCGCCAGGCCCGGAGCAAAGTTCACGATTGGCCCCAATCTGTGGAATCTTCTCGGACGGTCGGTTGCGGCTGAACCCGGATTCGACTATTCGGAGTCGCTCAGGGGAGCATCCGGGCAATGGGATTTCGAGCGCCTCAACATTTATCTTTATGATCCCAAACTGGTGGCGCCCGAGGGGCGCATGCCATTCCCCGGAATCAAGGCGACAATGGAGCGCGCGCATCTCATCGCGTACCTGCGAACATTGAGCGACGAACCAAATGCGTTACCGGACATGGGACCGGCGGCTGTGGGCGTAAGCGTCGCGGTCCCGGATGACGGCCCTGAAAAATGGCAGGGTTTGCCACCCGGTCCCGGTCGGGAGGATGTCTATTACCGCTGTGCAGCCTGTCACTCGCTGATGATCGTCAAGCAGCAAGGCCTCGACCGGGCAGCATGGGAGGAATCCCTTGACTGGATGGTGGAGGAACAGGGAATGGCACCGATCGAGGACGCCGCGACCCGTAATCGCGTGCTCGATTATCTGGCGGATAAATTCGGTCGCGATTAGCGCCTGGCCACACCGGTAACGGCGCAATCGGCACAAAGCCACTACCGGACTTGACAGATGTGCATCGCGCTGGCGATGCTGCCCCCTGCCGACAAAAGCAGAGCACTGCGGGAGGGGAAAATGAAGCACAAGAAAACTGGTATCACGGCGATCTGTCTGGCCCTGATTGGCTGTGCGGTGCTGATGCCGGCGCACGCCGCGAAATACACCATGGCTATCAGCCATCTGGCGCCCGAGGACCTCAGTAATAACGAGATGCATCCGGCCATGAAGCATTTCGAGTCAATACTCGAAGCGGCTACCGGCGGCGACATCGATGTGCAGGTCTTCGGTAACGGCCAGCTTGGCTCCGAAGTGGAAACAGCGAAACAGGCCCAGGCCGGGCGCCTCGTCCAGGCTTCCCTTATTTCTTCCGGCGCCATGTCGTCTTTCTTTCCGGAATATCAGATCGTTACCACGCCGTTTCTGTTTCCCGACTATCGCATTGCGCGAGCCTATTTCGATGGCGAGTGGCACGCCAACTTCATGCGCGGCACCTTGAAATCGGGGCTGCGTTACCTCGGCACCCTCGATGATGGCGGCGGCTTCGTCGCCTTTACCAACAACAAACGGTTGATCAGGAATGTCGTCGACCTGAAGGGGTTAAAGATTCGCGTCGAGGAAAATCCGGCGCATGTTGCAACGATGAAAGCACTTGGCGCATCGGCCACGCCGTTGCCGTGGGGTGAGGTGGTCACTGCGCTCAGCACCGGTCTTGTGGACGGACAATTCAATGCCCCCGGTGTCAGCCTTGCGTTCAAGTTGTGGGAAGTGAACGACTACACCACGTGGAGTGGGCATGTTTATAACTCGATCTCCTGGGTAGTCAGTGACAAGTGGTTTCGCAAGTTGCCAGAACAATATCAACTCGCGGTCTTGCAGTCCGCACGCGAGGCAGTACAGGTTTCGCATGGGATCGCCGTGCTTGCCGCAATCAAGGGCTGGGAAGCTTCCTGCAAGAACTTCAAAAAATGCCACATCCTGACGCAGAGTGAAAAGCAAGCCATGGCGGCAGTCGCCCGTCCGGCCTGGAAACAATGGATCACTGCCGACTTCGGCATCGATGAACAACTTGTTGACGACCTGTGGAAAGAAGTCACACGTCTCGAAGGCGAGGTCAATCAACGCGAGATTCGTCGCTATGGACGTTGACTGTCGAACGACAGGTGTCGAGTTAAATCGCAGTAAAGTCCAACCTGATTTGTTCAAGCCTGGCTTGTTCAAACATGGCTTGTTCAAACATGGTTGATCAACACGGACTGTTTGGTTCTGCGCTCAGAAATATCAGCGCCAGGCTGAATACCATTGCGTTACTGGTTTGTGTCGCCTGCGTGCTGTCGATGCTGTCGATTTCCTTCATCGGATTCTTCTACATGCTTGTCACAGGCGAAGCCCTTAGCTGGACATATTCGCTTGCGCGCCTGTTCATTCCCTGGATCGGCATGCTCAGCATCACAGTGGCTTTTCATGGTGGCGAACATGTTGCCATGAATCTGCTGTCGCGCCTGTTGCCGGCGCAGCTGGCCGTCATTCTGCGCTACGCGAGCCTTGCCGCGGTTGCCGTGTTTGCCGTCTTGCTACTGTGGTTCGGGTGGCAGTTCTTTTCCACCACGACGCAGTACTACATGGTTTCCGATCAAATACAGATTCATGGGCGCTGGGTAGCTGCGTGCGTCCCTGTCAGTGGCGCAATCATGCTGGTGCACCTGGTTAATGGCACAGCCATCCTGGAGTCGCAGGATGTCGACTCGCAAGGCTTTGCCACCCACGAAAGCGGGCCGGGTTGATGGCCGCAGCGCTCGTATTCTTTCTGATCCTGTTATTGATTGGCGCACCGATCGCGCTGGTCATGGTGTTCTCCGGGCTTGCCGGTGCTGTCTCGTTAGGGGGCCTCGAGTTTCTCGAAATTCTCCCTGACCGCTTGTTCTCGGGTGTTAGTGGATTCCTGTTGATGGCCGTGCCCTACTTCATCTTTACCGCCGAGCTGATGAATCGTGCCGGTTTGACGCAACGCCTTATCGATTTCAACAATGCGCTGTTTGGCCGGGTGCGCGGCGCACTGAGCCACGTCAATATCACCACCAGCCTGTTCTTCGCAGGCCTTACGGGCGCTGCGATAACTGACACGGTAGCGGTTGGCAAGCTGATGATCCCGGCAATGAAGAAAGAGGGCTATCCGGCTGATTACTGTGCAGCGGTCACTGCGTGTTCGTCGGTGGTTGGGCCGATTATCCCGCCAAGCGTGGTGATGGTTGTTTACGCAACCATCCTGCAGGACATTTCGGTAATCTCGCTGTTTATTGCCGGAATCGTTCCGGGTTTGCTGCTGGTTGGCGCGCTCCTTATGGTAAGCGGGTGGCTCGCCTGGCGGCGCAATTTTCCGGTGCATGGCGACGGCGGGGTCGCGCTTGCGCTCAAGGCGTTTTTTCCGACACTGCCGGCGTTGCTGGTCCCGGTGATTATCCTTGGTGGGATTCTCAGCGGATTGAGCACGGTGACGGAAGCTTCGGCGTTTGCTGCCGTATACACGGTCGCGGTCGGCATGTTTGTGTATCGCCAGCTTTCGCTGAAGATGGTGTGGTCCGCCTTGCTCACCACGGTGCGCTTGTCGGGTGTGGTGTTCTTCCTACTCGGCGCATCGACGGTACTGGGCTGGTTTGTGACACGGTCGGGCATCACTCGCGAGGCTGCCGATTTGATTGCCGGTTTCAGCACCGATCCGTTGGTGCAGATTTTTCTGGTCAATGGTTTGCTGTTGCTGATCGGCACGGCTGTAGATGTGTTGCCGGCGCTGGTGATTGTAGCTCCGGTGCTGGTGCCGGCGATGGTTCAGCTAGGCTTCGATCCATTGCACTTCGCGATGGTGATGATTCTTACCCTGAATATCGGAAACATTACCCCGCCGGTCGGCATGACGCTGATGACTGCGGCGCAGATCGCCAAAGTCAGTTACGAGAGCGCCATCCGTGCCTCGCTGCCCTTCTATCTGAGTTTTATCGCGGTAATCGCCATTGTCTCTGTGTGGCCGAATGTCGTGTTGTGGTTGCCGGAACTGCTGAAGTAGATCAGCAACGGCTTGATGGTGAACGGCGGAACGGTCCGGGTCCGCGCACGATTTGAAACGATGCGTATCTGAATCAAGGGGAGTTCAGCGACCAAGCTGTTGGTATCGTCAGCAGCGCCAACAGATGAAGCACCGGCACCATGTCAGCGTGCGGTATATTTCCGGAGCAGTGGATGTCGGCGGACCAACGGAACCCAACAGCAGCCAGAAATGACCGGTAACGATTATTTTTCGAAAACATACGCGATCGCCCGCTCGCGCTTCATTGCCTCGGCCTGCGCTGCCGGCGCGACAATGGACGAGGTGAGCCTCGATGCAATGGGTCCGGCGGGTACGCCTCTGGCGATAGAAATTGCGTGGTTCGGAGCAGAGCGCCCGTCGCGCGTTGTCATTCATTCGTCCGGCATACACGGCGTCGAAGGATTTGCCGGCTCTGCCGTTCAGCTTGCCTTGCTCGACTCACCGCTCGACATCCCGCAGGACGCCGCTCTGATCATGGTTCACTGTCTCAACCCTTACGGGATGGCGTGGTTGCGACGGGTCAATGAACACAATGTCGACCTGAACCGAAATTTTATTCTGGATGTCGAAGAAAGGTCCGGTGTCGCCGATACCTACCGCGCACTCAATAGCCTGCTCAACCCGGCACGGCTGCCGGCGGGACCGGATCTGTTTTATCCGCGAGCAATTCGTTGCATCCTGAAATACGGTATGCCGGCGTTGCGGCAGGGTGTAGCGGAAGGGCAGTACGAATATCCCGAGGGCCTGTTCTACGGCGGTACGGAGTTCGAGCAAGGCCCGCTGCTCTATCTCGGATGGCTTAGTCTTCGACTCAGGTCCGTAAGCCGCGTGATTGCAGTTGACGTGCATACCGGTCTTGGAAAGTGGGGTGAAGAAGCGCTCTATCTTCGATCTGGTCGCGATCAGCCGGATGAAGCCACAAGGCTTGGCGCCGAATTGGGCAGGACGCTTGTTACCGATGCCGTGGCGCATGGCGCCTACGAAATACGCGGAATGCTCTCGGATGTTTTCGGGATGCTCGAACCCGCGCCGGACTGGTCGTTCATTCTGCAGGAGTTCGGCACGTATCCCGGTCTGCGGGTGATCAATGCGCTGCGCCAGGAAAATTATTGGCATCATCATGGCAACGTTGGCCCCGAGCACTCGAGCAAACAGAATCTCAAGCGCATGCTTGCACCGGAAAATGGAGCGTGGCGGACGTCCGTTGTCGACCGTGGTGTGTCGCTGTGCAGGAGCGTAATGGATCATGTGTTCGCTTGAGTGGGCCCGTCGGTAAACGCCTTTGCTGGTTTCCTTTTGTGCGTTATCTGGACTATCGTTACGCAACGTAGCGATTGACGGCGCACCGTATTCTCGACGCCGACGACCGTACCGGAGTGATTTCTTCAACCGGGAGTAACCGCAATGCCGAAAAGAATCGTAATTTGTGCCGACGGGACCTGGAACCGGCCCGAAGAAGATTTGAGCAAGGATTTTCCAACCAACGTGCTGCGCCTGGCACGAGCGGTCAAACCGCTTGGCAGCCGCCAGCATCCCCAGCAAGTGTTTTACGACTGGGGCGTTGGTTCCTATCATGACCAAGTGATGGGCGGAGCAACCGGTAAGGGATTGCACAAGAACATTGTCGACGACTATCGCTACATCGTGCAGAACTATGCACCGGGCGATGAAATCTTCCTGTTTGGTTTCAGTCGTGGCGCCTACACGGTTCGCTGTCTGTGTGGCCTGATCAACAATTGCGGCATTCTCAAGCGCCCGGACGCGCCCCTGATCCAGGCGGCGTTCGACCACTATAAGAATCCGGGTGCGGCTTATGCACCAAATGGTAGTCGGTCTATCCGGTTTCGCGACGCCCACTCGCATCCGTCGCGCGAGGTGAAATTTGTCGGCGTCTGGGACACCGTCGGCGCAATGGGCATCCCGTTTTCCTTTCTTGGGCTGTTTGACGACAAGGACGAGTTCTACGACACCAAAATCGGATCAAATGTGCGCATTGCCCGTCATGCTATGGCGGTCGATGAACTACGAGCGGATTTCGAGCCGACAGTGTGGTTGCCTCGTGACAAGCTCGATCTGAAACAGGTCTGGTTTGTCGGCGCGCACAGCGACGTTGGCGGTAGTTACCCGCCCGACCCGGGCGGCTGGCTGCTCTCCGACATTGCTCTTGACTGGATGATGCGCGAGGCGAACAAAGCAGGGTTGACGCTGGAGCCGCATTTGAAAGGCCGCCTTAAACCGAAAGCAACTGCGAGCTTGCACGAGTCGCGCCGCAGCTATTACCGCATCAAGAAGAAAGTCTTCCGCCCCATTGATCACGGCAAGGACAAGATACTGATTCATCAGTCGGTGAAACAACGCTGGGACCGTGACAAGACCTACCGGCCGCAAAACCTGGTGGATTACGTGCGGGTAAAGGGCTGGCCGTCCACACTTGTCACCTGACTCGCCGGGAGCAGATCAAACAAGCCGGGCTGCGACAGACGCTACGATCGAAATATGCTTTCACGGGACACTCGATGCCAGATTTCAATGCAGTGAAGCATCAACAAAAAGAAACGTGGGCGACCGGGGACTTCGCAGTCATCGGCTGGAATACGGTGTTTCCGGGAGAGCTGTTGTGTGAAGCGGTCGACCTTCGGGCCGGTCACAAGGTACTCGATGTTGCTACGGGCTCCGGTAACGTCGCGTTATCGGCAGCGCGTAGAAACTGCGAAGCCGTTGGTATCGATTATGTTCCGGAATTGATTGAACGTGCGCGCGCACGTGCCGGAGCTGAAGGACTGCCGGCGCGCTTTGAAGTGGCCGATTGCGAAGAGATTCCATTTCCGGACAGATCGTTCGACCGCGTCCTCTCACTGTACGGATCGATGTTTGCACCCGATCAGCAGATGGCGGCAAACGAACTGATTCGGGTCTGCCGGCCCGGTGGCAGGATTGGCATGGGTAACTGGACACCCGACGGGTTCTGGGGACAGACGTTTGCTCTTGTTGGACGCTATCGACCACCCGCCAAAGGCGTTCGTCCCCCGCCGGAATGGGGCACCGGGAAACGGCTTGCAGAGTTGTTCGATATACCCGTTTCGGGTTTGAAGATCACCAGGCGAAGCGCGCTGTTTCGCTATCGTGACAACCGGCACTGGATCGAAGTATTCAGTACCTGGTTCGGCCCGATCATGCGGGTGCTGGAGGCACTCGATGAGAACGGCAGGGGAGAATTCCTGCTGGAGCTGGACGAGATTCTCAGCCGATTCAACCGTTCGGGTGATGAGACCCTGATGGTTAGCGCAGACTATCTGGAAGTGGTGGTCGACCTATAATTCGCCAGTCGCACAAGCCCGATGAGTCAGGCGCTGCGGCGTGAATCCCCGGCGAGCGTGCTGGACGTTTCGCGTCTGTTTTGCGCACAGCCGCCGCCATCCATATTTGCTGTCATGAGACGTTTGCGGAGATTGGGTGTGGAGCAGAAGACCATTGCCGGTGACTCTCGGTTGATTGTGCCATTGTGCGAAAACTGATCGTTTCGATTGATCGTTTTCTGTCGCAACTGCCCCGTGCGCAGCTGCTGATCGTTTGCCTGTTGACTGTCGCCGTGACCGCGGCGCTGGATTACCTTTCAGGGTACGAGGTATCGTTTTCCCTGTTTTACCTTGCACCGGTGACAATGGCGGCCTGGTATCTGGGCAAGCGACCGGGCATCGTGGTGGCGGTGTTGTCCTGCCTTAGCTGGGTTGCTGCCGACGTTACAGCGGGAAACCATTACAGTTCCTGGACAGTACCGATATGGAATGCGCTGATACGGTTTGGATTCTTCCTGGCAAACGGCATTCTGGTTGTGATGCTCCGGCAGGCATTGATCGATCAGCAGCAACGCGCGAGCACCGATGCCCTGACGGGTGTTTTCAGTCGCCGCGCATTTCACGATCGTTTGCAACACGATCTGCAAATTGCGCGACGCAATCGCGCGCAGATCACATTGGCGCTGCTTGATCTGGATAACTTCAAGTCCCTGAATGATACGTACGGTCATGCCAAGGGCGACCAGGCGCTCACGCGTGTGGCCCGGGCGCTCAGGAACGCGACGCGCGCAATGGATACGGTAGCGAGGCTCGGCGGTGACGAGTTCGTGCTCGTTCTTCCCGAAACGGATCAATCAGGTGCCCAGGAGGTTGTATCCAAGCTACGCCTTGAACTGCGTACCACGCTTGAAGATGTGGCGCCAGGCGTGACCTGCAGTATTGGTGTGCTGACGTTTCTGAACGCGCCCGACAGCGCTGACGAGGCCGTTGGTGCTGCCGATGCGCTCATGTATCAGGCGAAGCGAAGAGGCAGAAACACGGTCACCTATGGCACTGAACCCGGCAGCCTCCCTGCAAACAGATGAAGTCCGAAGCAAATTGCAAAGCCATCCTAATGTCGCTGTGGGGTTGCGTGGGCTCTAACTAATAGCTTCAAAGGCCGTTTCGGCATCTGCGTACGCGCTGTAAACGTAGAAACAACAAGGTAATGATCTTGTGTGGAGGCCTGGCGATGACTTCGATCCGGCAACGGTTTTGCTCGTGCGTACCAATTTCGCTGATAGCGATTTTTCTCGGAAGCTGTGATCAGGCGTCGAATGCGCCGCACGCGCTAGCGGTTGAACCAGCCGCTTTGATATCGCCGCAAATTTCTTCGGAGTGGCCGAACACCGACTTCTCGCGGCGCACTGTCGAGCTGGATGAGATCCAGTCCGGCGGGCCACCGAAGGACGGCATCCCGGCGATGGACGCACCGCAATTCGTCTCAACGGGCGCTGCACGTGCCTGGCTTAACGACGATGAACCGGTAATTGTGGTCCGAATCGATCATGACGCACGTGCTTACCCTCTGCAAATTCTGATGTTTCACGAGATCGTCAACGATGAGATCGGTGGCCTGCCGGTGGCCATTACATTCTGTCCGCTGTGCAACGCCTCGATGGTGTTCGAGCGCGAAGTGGACGGAGTGACGCTTGAATTCGGTACGACAGGGCGTTTGAGACGAAGTGATCTGGTGATGTATGACCGGCAAACCGAGAGCTGGTGGCAGCAGTTCACCGGCAAGGGGATCATCGGACACTACGCGGGGACCGAACTGACCGAAGTCAGCTCGCAAATCACGGGGTTCGGTGATTTCCGCACGACCTACCCGGCGGGACGGGTGTTGTCGCGTGCCACCGGATACAGCCGTCCCTATGGCCGTAATCCGTATCGTGGTTACGACAATATCGAACAAACACCTTTCCTTCTGGACGATCCGGCTGATCCGCGTTTACCACCGATGGAGCGCGTGCTCGGCATCTCTGTTGGCGACCAGCATCGGGTTCATCCGTTTGCCGGACTCGAGCAGCATCCGGTGATCAATAGTGAATTTGCCGGTGTGCCCTATGTTGTGTTCAGTCGGGACGGACTGCGTTCAGCGCTCGACGCCGAGCAGATTTCCGAATCGCGGATGGTGGCGGCGGCGGTTGCCTTCCGGCGCAGTGGCGAGAGCGGGGTATATACTTTCGTCTTGCGGGACGGTCGGATTTTTGACGAGCAAACGGGTTCGGAATGGAATTTGTTCGGACAGTCAATCGCCGGTTTGCGAAGCGGCGAACAGCTGGTACCCATAGCAGGTGGAGTCCATTTTGCGTTTGCCTGGCTTGCATTCAAACCGGATACGGAAATCTATCGGCTACGGTAGCCCGGGCCGGTTCACATCATTGGCTGGTGCGGTGAGGATTCAGCCTGGAAGCGCAGGAAAAGAATAACGATGCTCAGGCAGGTTCAAGCCGGTGTCCTTGACGTCGGATATTTTGACCACGGGCCGGCTGAAGGTGAGGCCGTCGTCTTGTTGCACGGCTTTCCCTACGACGTGCATGCCTATGACAATGTGGTACCGCGGCTGGTGTCACAGGGTTTTCGTGTTCTGACGCCATATTTGCGGGGTTACGGCCCGACGCGCTTCCTGTCCGGGGCCACACCGCGTTCGGGACAGCAGGCCTGTCTTGCGCAGGACGTCATCGCTTTCATGGACGCTTTGCAGATTCCGCATGCAGTGCTGGCCGGTTATGACTGGGGCGGACGTGCAGCCTGCATCGTGGCAGCGCTTTGGACACAGCGAGTGCGTGGGCTGATTTCGGCTTGTGGTTACAACATACAGGACATCGCCGCCGCCGCCGCACCTCAGGAACCGGAAGTCGAATTGAAACTTTGGTATCAGTACTATTTTCATGGCGAGCGTGGCCGGCTGGGGTTGCAACAGCACCGGTCTCGGTTTTGCCATTTGCTTTGGCAACTTTGGTCACCGACCTGGCGTTTTGACGAATCAACCTATCAGCGCACAGCCGCCGCATTTGATAACCCTGATTTTGTCGAGGTGGTCATTCATTCATACCGGCACCGCTACGGGCTGGTGCAAGGTGATCCCGCCGTCGAGGATATTGAACGACGCCTGATCGGGCAGCCAACGATATCCGTACCGACAGTGGTGCTGCACGGGGATGCCGACGGCGTGATTGCGGCGACGGTTTCCGAGGATCACGACCACTATTTTTCAGGCCCGTATGAACGGCAGATCATCGCCGGTGCGGGACACAATCTGCCGCAGGAGGCGCCGCACGAGTTCGCATCAGCGGTACTATCCATTGCGTGACATTCGAAACCCGGAGCACAAGTACATCATCGACAGACTGGTGATGTCCTGTGACCCATGTGCGCGAATTATTTAATAATCCGGACGGCCCGTAACGCGCTGACGGGGCCTTATTCGCGAATCTGGTACGAGAAGACATGACGCGGTTCAAACTCCACCCAACGGCTGTATTCGACAATAGTGCCAAACAGTACAAGCACATCCAGGCGCTGCCTCTGGCGGCGGCGATGGGCGCCGAGATACGCGGTGCGCAGATCAGTCGCTTGAGCGACGCGCAATTTTCGGAAATCCGCGATGCGTTATTCCGGCACAAGATGATCTTTTTGCGGGCTCAGGATATGGATCACGCAGATCAGGAGCGTTTCACTTTGCAATTCGGCGACTTTGGCGTCGATGCTTATACCGCGGGCGTCGAAGGCCATCGCAACGTGCAGCCGGTGATCAAGGAAGCGGACACCCGGATCAAGATGATATTCGGCAGTGGCTGGCATACCGATTCGCCCTTCATGGAAACACCTCCTGCCATCAGCATGCTGTTCGGTGCCGATATTCCGGCTTACGGTGGCGACACGATCTGGTGCAACACCGTGCTGGCGTACAACTGTCTGAGTGACACGATGAAGAAAGTGATCGCGCCGCTCAAGGTACACATGACGGCGGCTGACGTTGTTGCCAACTTGCAGGAAGAAAATAGCGCCAGGCGAGCAGAGGGTGAGGAAAGAGAAGGCAAGGGTTTCGGCAATATGAAACTGAACGTTAATACCCAGAAGATGGTGGCCGGCTGGTTCCATCCGGTTGTGCGCACCCATCCCGAAACCGGCGAGAAAGCGCTCTACGTGGATCACACCTATTCCCGCGGTATCGAAGGCATGGCACCGGCCGAAGCGGACGCCATACTGGGTTTTCTCAAGGAGCACGTGGCGCAGCCGGCGTTCAGTTGCCGTCTGCACTGGGAGCGCGGCACCCTGGCGGTGTGGGATAACCGCATATGCATCCATCAGGCGTTCAACGACTACGACGGTTTCCGCAGAGAGATGTATCGCACAACCGTCAATGGTGAAGTGCCGCGATAAACCCGGGTTGGAGAAAGACACGGTGAACGAAGGCAGGCTTTGATGATAGATAGGATCTATAACTGGTTCAGTATCCCGTGGTTCACACTGGGCGACACGCCGGTATCTGCCGGCCGTTTGTTTGGTCTGGTCATCATCATTGTGCTGGTCTGGTGGTTTGCCGCGGCTCTGGAGAAAGGCATCCGCCGTATCGGACTGCGTGGAGACGGCCGCAAACACAGCACGGCTACGGTGTATGCATGGGCGAGAGTGCTCAGGTACGTCGTGTGGATAGTCGGCACGCTGATTGGCCTGAATTACATCGGATTCAGTCTTGCCAGTCTTGCGCTTTTCGGCGGCGCAGTCGGTGTCGGTATTGGTTTCGGTCTCCAGAACATTGTCGCAAATTTCGTCTCCGGCATTGTCATTCTGATGGAAGGCACACTCAAAGTCGGAGATTTTGTCGATCTTCAGTCGGGAGTTCGTGGTCACGTACGCGAGATTGGATTGCGCTTTACACGGGTAACCACGAACGACGATGTTGATGTCATTGTTCCGAACTCGGAATTTGTCAATGGACGGGTAACCAACTGGACATACCACAGCCGCGTCCACAGGTTACGCATTCCGTTTGGTGTGGCTTACGGGTCTGACAAGGACCGTGTCAAAGCGGCGGTACTTCGCGCTGCCCGCCGTGTTGAAGGCACTGTGCTTGATCCCGGCCGCCAACCAGACGTGTGGCTGGTCGGTTTCGGTAACAGTAGCCTCGAATTTGAACTGGTGGTGTGGGTCGGTGCCGATTTGGTCGCCAGTCCGAGCAGAACAGAGGCGGCCTATCTTTGGGCAATCGAGGACGAGTTCCGGGCCGATCACATTGAGATCCCGTTCCCGCAGCGTGATCTGCACGTGCGTACGGGCCGCCTTGATGTTCGGGTCGAAAGCGCGGATGCCGCGACACCGAAATAACTTCGGTCGGGCGTAACTGCCTGCCTGCGCGGGCGATGAAACGTAGAATGCCGGCAGTTTGGAACGTCCTTGATGGTCGGGGACAGAAGCTGGCGGAGACAAGTCAGTCAAGCAAAGGAAAGCAACATGACAAATGCAGACGTACACGAGGAGTTGTTACGGCTCCGCAAGCAGGTAGCCGAACTGGCGGCGGCCCGACGAAAGCATAAGGCCGCTACAAAAGAAGAGGAGGAAGACCCTGCAATGGGTGCGGGGCAGGAGCAGGCCGAGCAAACCATCAGGGAACAGATCGAGGACCTCGCAAAGCTGTTACAGGAAGAGGTTCGCGATATGCCGGCCCTGCCTACGCTTGGGGTTTTCATGCTCGGCGTTCTTGTCGGGCGTTACTTACGCTAGGGGGGGCGCAATGGAAGAAACGTTGCTGAAACTACGCATTCTCGCCAGTGCGGAGATGAATCTCGCGCGGGTGAAGTCCAGGCGCCTGGTGAATCGCGCAATTTTCTTTGCCATGGCGGCAGGTCTTTTCTTGCTTGCGGTGGTGATGATAAACATCGGTGCTTATCAGTGGTTAAGTGAACGCTACAGTCCCAGCGACTCGGCGTTTCTGGTCGCGGCTGGTAACGCAGTGCTTGCACTCTTGCTGGGAATTATCGGCTGGCGGGTCAAGGCCGGTCCCGAAGAAAAGATGGCGCGGGAAATCCGCGAGATGGCCCTGGAGGAATTGACAGCCGACGTTGATGAGCTTCAGCAAGAGGTCAGCAAGGTCGGAAATGATGTGCAGCGAATCCGCAGCGGCTTCTCGATTCTGACCAAAGGCGGGCAGATCGGGGTTGGTTTGGCCAGCCTTGCACCGTTGATCAAGACGGTAGTTGATTCGATTAAGGAACACCGCAAGGAAAAGAAGTCCAAGGTGGACGACGCATGACCCCCGATGAACAGGCTGCAGGCGGGTTCGGGGCCCAAAAACTCATGTACTGGAGCGTCATTGTTGCGGTGGTCATTGGGCTGCTGGTGGCGGGACGCCAGTTCCTCATTCCGCTCGCAGTGGCCGTGCTCTTATGGAGCCTGCTCGACGCCTTGCGCGGGCATTTTCAGCGCCTCGGACCGGGCGGCCACACGATGCCGCGCTGGCTTGCCACGATTCTTGCCGTGTCTGTGATGTTGCTGGGCGTTTACCTGGTCTACGTCATTCTCGCGGGCCAGGCGACCGCGCTGCAGAAAGCCGCACCGGTCTACCAGGAAAATTTCTTGCGCCTTGCGGAACGGGTGATGGATCTTCTGGGCATAGAGCAGTTACCAGCCGTCGCCCAGTTGCTTGAACGGCTGAACGTGGGCCGCGTATTTACCTGGCTGGGCACCGCGGTCGGCGCAACCATCGCCAATATCGTTCTGGTCGGGATCTATGTTGGATTCCTGCTGGTGGAGCAGCGAAATCTGCCTTCCAAGATCGCACGGTTGCATACTGACGCGGGGCGGACCGCCCGGACGCGCCATCTCGCGCTTCACATTTCGCAAAAAGTGCAGCGTTACATGCTGATCAAGACAGTCGTCAGCTTGCTTACGGCACTGGTAGCGTACGGCATCCTGAAACTGGTCGGGCTGGACTTCGCGGCGACCTGGGCGCTGACTATCTTTTTCCTTAATTACATTCCGAACATTGGCTCGGTCATCGGGGTGATATTTCCGTCGTTACTGGCGCTGGTGCAATTCGATACGCTCGCGCCATTCCTGTTGGTGGTGCTGGGCCTTGGCGCCGCACAGTTCCTGATCGGCAACGTGCTGGAACCGGTTTTTATGGGGCGTTCTCTCAATTTGAGCTCATTCATGATTCTGACAGCACTCACGTTCTGGGGTGGTGTCTGGGGCGTGCCTGGAATGATGCTGAGTGTACCGATCATGGTGATTGTCGCGATTATTTGCTCCCATATCCCGCCGCTGCATTGGGTCGCGATATTGATGTCAGCCGATGGAAGGCTGATGGGAACAGAGTCAATTGAGTCCGGGAGCTAGTATTTGGAGGCCTTCGCCTTTTCCCTTGCAGTAGAGTGGCCCGATCAATTCCAGAACCGGGCTGGTCCGGAACAGCGGTTTGAATTCTTAAGGATTGCTCATGGTCAGAAGTCATGCATCACAAAGGCGTGCAATTCTGGCCGCCGGGTTTCAGGCACTACCTGCAAGTGAAATTACCGTAGTCTCATTCAGGTCCTCTCCGAACCAGGCACGGATTGCCGCTTCGCGCTTACCCAGGTAACGTACTTTGCCGTCCTCCTGAACCATCGGCTGGTCGTGACCGGGAACCAGAATGCTACCCGGGCGGCGCGACCAAAACTCCCATATCGCCTCGATTGACGCGTTCGTTATGGCTTTGTCGTAGGTCATGTCAGCAGTGCGTGAAACCAGTTCCGCGCGGTTCTTGCACGCATCGCCGGTGAATATGACGTCACGCTCGCCGGCATCGAGAACGAATACGACGCTGCCCGGGGTGTGGCCAGGTGTCAGATAAGCGGTCACACCGGGGAATACTTCATCGCCATCGCCGATCGTACGCAAACGGGGCGATTGGCTCAGTTCGCGCATGTAGAGTTCCGGCACAAAAGTTTCACCCCAGGTTTGCTGCAATGCCCAGTCCAGTTCGTCACGGCCGATGACCACATTGGCTTCAGGAAACATCAGCCAGTTAACGGAATGATCGTAATGGGAATGCGTCAGCAGCACATCGGTGATGTGCTCCGGCTTCAGCCCGCGCTCGGCCAGGCGTTCGATCAATAACAGGCGCTGTCCGAAAGAGCCAACATCGACCAGTGCTGCCCGCTGACCGCACCGCACCAGCGCAATGGTGCTGAACCCGAGCACGCCATGACACACGCTCTTCCCGGGAAAACCGTGAACAATGATGTCGATTTCGAAATCGCCTGTGCGAAATGGCGTGTTGTTCGTATCTGGGCTCATCGTATCTCCGCTTGATGGCGTCACATCGGCGACCTCCAGCCTGATCCGGGGCCGGGCTGGCGGCGAACTGGCCGGATTAGCGCATTTTGTGAATATCGCACATTTGTGCGGTGTCGCAGTTCGCAGCCGTAGCGCGGCCTGAACCGTACTATCTTCCCACTGGCTGACGAGACACATTTCCGCCAGAACACTTTTAACTCAATGCCTGAAGGAGGATCAAATGTCAGCAACCAAACACATTCTTGTCGCGGCTTCACTGGCTGCAATATTCGCTTCGGGCACTTCTCTCGCCGCACCGCACCCGCAAGGCCCCGGTGGTGACGCCAACGAGCACAAGGTGCTCGAAGACGCCGCCAAACGCGTTCAACTCGACGGAATGCCCGGCGCGAAAATCCTTACCGGAATCATTTGACCTTGTCCGGCCGATGACGCGAGTCAGGGCCGAAGCGGTCATACCGAGCAACAACTGCGCGCCCGAGTTGGGCGATCAGGATAAACAAATCTTCATGCAATCTCTCTCCCGGAAATTTTGCACCCCTCAAAGCAGGGGTGTTTTTTTTGCCTGTAACCCTGCCTGGATGGTTGAAGCGCCGCCGGACGCGGTTACTTCGCCCCTATCCGTCGAAGCCGTAAAGGCGCGCCGGGTTATCTACCA
>Ga0316187_10001506_pt1 | contig 20147 bp, 18 predicted proteins | sample CroRivburrow1_MG_FD_204927 | JGI IMG/M metagenome (GOLD analysis project Ga0316187, IMG submission 204927) | Coastal sediment microbial communities from Maine, United States - Cross River worm burrow 1 | ecosystem: Environmental > Aquatic > Marine > Coastal > Sediment | place: USA: Maine...
CGACAAGATATGGGCCGAAGGCCAGGTCGATTGGGCCATGGCCGAGGCCTTTGCCCTTGGTTCGTTCCTCGATCAGGGGATCTCGGTCCGCCTGGCCGGTCAGGACACCCGCCGCGGCACCTTCGCCCACCGCCACGCCACCCTGCACGATTACCAAACCGGTAACGAGCACACCCCACTGGCCGATCTGGCCGGGGCAGGCACCAACTTCTGGGTCTACGACTCGACCCTGTCGGAGTACGCGGCTCTGGGGTTCGACTACGGCTACAGCCTGGCCAAACCCGACGTGTTGGTGATGTGGGAGGCCCAGTTCGGCGATTTCGTCAACGGCGCCCAGATCATCATCGACCAGTACCTGGTGGCAGCGGAGGACAAGTGGAACGTCACCACCGGCCTGGTCATGCTCCTGCCCCACGGTTTTGAGGGTCAGGGCCCGGAGCACTCCTCCGGCCGATTGGAGCGGTTCCTGCTACTGGCCGCCGAGGACAACATCCAGGTGGCCAACGTAACCAGCGCCGCCCAGTACTTCCACCTACTGCGACGCCAGATGATGCGCACGGTACGCAAGCCTCTGATCCTGTTCACCCCCAAGTCGGGGTTGCGGGCCAAATCCACCCGTTCACCGGTTGAGGCGTTCCTGTCCGGTTCGTTCGAGGAGGTCCTCGACGACGTGGCCGTCGAAGATCCCGAGGGCGTGCGCCGCATCGTGTTGGCCTCGGGCAAGGTCAGCACCGAGGCCCTGGCCCGGCGCGACGAGATCGGGTCCAGGGCGGCGGCGGTGGTTCGGGTCGAGCAGCTCTTCCCCTGGCCCTTCGAAGCCGTGGCCGACGCCGTTGCCCGCTATCCCAACGCCGCCGAGATCGTCTGGCTCCAGGAAGAACCGGAGAATATGGGGGCGTGGAATGCGGTCAAGGGCAGGCTTTACGAGGCCCACGGCCACAGCCATCAGATCCGCCGGGTGAGCAGGCCCGAGTCCGGCAGCCCCGCCACCGGCTCGAACGCCATCCACCATCAGGAGCAGGAGGAATTGCTCAACCGGACCTTCGGCGTCATCAAGGGCTGAGCAGATCAACCCCGAGCACGGTCGAGAGGTCCTGGAGCGCCTGATCGGGGTCGACGACCTTGATGGTGGTCATACCCATGGCCTTGGCCGGTTTCAGGTTCACGCCCAGGTCGTCGAGGAAGACGGCCTCGGCCGCCTCGATGTCGAACAGGTCCAGGGCCTTCCGGTAGAACGCCGGTTCCGGCTTGCGGATACCAACCACCGACGACTCGACCACATGGTCGAACAGGGCCATGGCGGCCTGGGCATCGGACCGGTGACCGTCGGTCTCCGAGCGCGGCTTGAAGTTGTTGGTGAGGCAACCGACGGCAAAACCGGCAGCCTTGATCCGGCCGATGGCCGCGACCATCTGGGGTCGCACCGAGCCCGACAGAAGGTCGAGCACGACGTGGCCACTGAGCTGGTGACCACGCTCGGCTGCCTCGGCCTCAAAGAGTTTGGCGAACCCATTGGCGTCAACATCGCTACGCTCCAATTGCGCCCAGGCATTTTTGTCCGGGTTGGTTGCGTTGATCGACCGGATCAACCCCACAGGTAGCTCGTTGGCCTGCTCGTAGCGAGCGAAGGCTTCGAATGGACTTGTGGTTACGACACCACCGAAATCGAACAGAACAGCTTTGATCACAAAACAGATGATATTGCCGACTCAAAACCTAAGACACTCGATCGGCTCTGTAGGGCCGACTCACGTTGCAAGGTTTACTGGATAGGGCATGGCATCAACTGATCGACATCTGGTGGTTGACGGATCGAACATCGCGACCGAGGGCCGTTCACTTCCCAGCCTCGTCCAACTCGATGAAGCCGTCCGAGCGATTTCGGAGGAGTTCGACTATGACTCGATGACGGTCGTTGTCGATGCCACGTTCGCTCACCGCATAGACGAATCCGAGCGGGAAGAGTTCGAAGCCGCCGTTCTGGCCGGTGAGATCGTCGCTCCCCCGGCCGGTGCGGTCGGCCGAGGCGACGCCTTCATCCTCCAAGTGGCATCGAAGGCCGACGCCGTAGTGTTCTCCAACGACTCCTTCCAGGAGTTCCACGGAGAGCACGACTGGCTGTTCGACGAGGGTCGCCTCGTCGGAGGCAAGCCCATCGAGGGCATCGGCTGGATCTTCGTGGAGCGCATTCCGGTTCGCGGGCCAACCAGCCGACGCGCCATCCGCCAGGCCGGTGAACGAAGCACCGGCCGCAAGTCGGCGAGCCGTTCGACCACGAGCCGCTCAAGCGCTCGCCGCTCAAGCACCGGCCGCTCGGCAGCGAAGTCGTCTTCCTCGTCATCGTCATCGTCGAGGAAGAGGACCTCGGCCAGCCCCACCGGGCCGGCCCCAAAGCCGGATCGCTCGAATCCACCACCGGTGGCCAAACGAGCCTCCCGGGCCAGGCGCTCGACAACCGAGGCCGAGGCCTCACCCCAGCCGGAACCAGATGTTGAGGTGATGCCCGCATCGGTCCTGAGTGAGGAAACCACCAACGGCGACACGAGAAAGTCCCAGGTCGAGGCGCTGAACGATGCCCGGGTCTTCATCGGGTTCGTGAGCAAGTACTCCATCGGCGACGATGTCGAGGCCGTGGTCGACCGCTTCTCGTCCCACGGCTGCTATCTGGTGGCCGCCAACGCCTGCTGCTATCTGCCATCGAGGGCCATGGGTGACCCTCCACCAACCAAGGCCCGCGACATCGTGTCGACCGGGCAGTCGATCATCGTGAAGGTGGAGTCGATCGACTCCGACCGGCGAGGCATCAACGTCACCCTCGTGAATACGATCGACAACGACAACGAAGCAAACCCATCAAGCTCCACCGGGGAAAACCCTGCCGAAGACTCTCAAGAGTCCGAGGAAGCAGCCGACCACTCAGGCCGAGAGGATAACCCCACAAGGAGCACAGAAACCGTGGCTATCACCAAGTCGGCCAAGGCCGTCACCCGCAAGAGCACCGCCAAGAAACCGGCCGCCAAGCGCGCCGGTGTCAAGAAGCCGGCCAAGGCAACGGCTTCGGCCCGCGCCCGCAAGGCAACGACCCGCAAAGCACCGGCCAAGCCGGCCAGCAGCACCGGGACGAGCACCGCCAAGTCAACCACCACTCGGTCCACCACGGCCAAGCGGACCACAACGGTCAAGAAGGCCACCACGGCCAAGAAGGCTGCAACCAGGCCGGCAGTGACCAAGAAGGCGACCACGGCCAAGAAGGCGGCGGTGAAGAAAGCGACCACGGCCAAGAAAACCACCGCCACCAGGGCCACCACGGCCAAGAAGGCGGCGGTGAAGAAGGCCACCACGGCCACCAAGTCCACCGCCCGCAAAACCACCGTGAAGAAGGCCGCCGCCACCAAGCCCGCAACGGCCAGGAAGACTACGGCCACCAGGACCACGGCGAAGAAAGCCACGGCGAAGAAAGCCACGGCGACGAAGACCACGGCGACGAAGACCACGGCGACGAAGACCACGGCCAAGCGCACCACGGCCGCAAAGGCCACTCCGGCCACCAAGACGGCCACCAAGCGCACCACCGCCGCCAAGCGCACCACGGCCACGGCCACCAAGCGCACCACGGCGGTCAAGAAGACAGCAGTCAAGAAAGCCCCGGTCAAAAAGACCACCGCTGCGAGTACCGCCGTCAGGAAGACCAAGACGGTCAAGGCCACCACCGGACGAACCCGGGCAGCGGCCAAACCGACAGCGACCCGGCGCCGCACCACAACCAAGTAGGGCGTCGCCCATCGGGCACCGGCCCGTGACCCTGACGCCGTACCCTGAGGGGGCTATGGCTCAGTTCATCTACACGATGCACAAGGTCGGCCGGTTTCACCCGCCCGACCGTCAGGTACTCGACAACATCTCACTCTCGTTCTTCCCAGGCGCCAAGATCGGCGTCCTGGGAGCGAACGGGGCCGGGAAGTCGTCGCTGCTGAAGGTCATGGGAGGGATCGACGACGGCTACATCGGGGAGGCCCGACTGACCTCGGGATTCACCGTGGGCTACCTGGAACAGGAGCCCAAGCTCGATCCGGGTAAGAACGTTCAGGCCAACGTCATGGACGGGGCCGGAGAAACGGTGCAACTCCTGGCCGACTACGACAAGGTCCTGGCCGGCTGGTCCGACCCCGACGCCGACTACGAAAAGCTCGGGGCCCGCCAGGCCGACCTGGAGGACAAGATCGAAGCGGCCGGGGCCTGGAGCCTGCAGCGCAGCATTGAGATCGCCATGGAGGCCCTGCGCCTCCCGGCCCCCGACGAGGGGGTGGAACATCTCTCCGGAGGTGAGCGCCGCCGGGTGGCCCTGGCCCGGCTGTTGTTGTCCAAGCCCGACCTGCTCCTGCTCGACGAGCCGACCAACCACCTCGACGCTGAGTCGGTGGCCTGGTTGGAGCGTCACCTGTCGGAGTACGAGGGGACCGTGGTGGCCATCACCCACGATCGCTACTTCCTCGACAACGTGGCCCAGTGGATTCTGGAGCTCGACCGGGGTCGGGGCATGCCCTTTGAGGGCAACTACAGCTCCTGGCTCGAACAGAAGCAGGCCCGCCTCAACTCCGAGGAACGGGCCCAGGCCGCCCGCAAGCGCACCCTGGAACGGGAATTGGAGTGGGTCCGCATGGCTCCCAAGGCCCGCCAGGCCAAGGGCCGGGCCCGGCTGTCGGCCTATGAGACCCTCCAGGACGAAGCCGAACGCTACGACCCGGCGGATGAGAAGGTACAGATCCACATCCCGCCCGGCAAGCGTCTCGGCGACCAGGTCATCGAAGTCAAGGGTTTGTCCAAGGGTTTCGGCGACCGGCTACTGATCGAGGACCTATCGTTCTCCCTGCCCCAGGCGGGCATCGTTGGCGTCATCGGCGGCAACGGGGTTGGCAAGACCACCCTGTTCAACATGTTGATCGCCGCCGCCACCGGCGACGGTGAACAGCCGGACAGCGGATCGATCACCGTCGGCTCCACCGTCGAACTGGCCTTCGTCGACCAGTCCCGGGATGAGCTGAACCCCGATGAGACCGTCTACGAGTCCATCGCCGAGGGCCACGACGTGGTCAAGGTCGGTGATCGGGAGGTCAACGGACGGGCCTATGTTGCCTCGTTCAACTTCCGGGGCTCGGATCAGCAGAAGAACGTCGGCGTGCTCTCCGGCGGGGAACGCAACCGGGTGCACCTCGCTCGGGTCCTCAAACGGGGCGGCAACATGCTGCTCCTCGACGAGCCGACCAACGACCTCGACGTCGACACCCTGCGGGCCCTGGAAGACGCCCTGGAGCGCTTCCCCGGGGCGGCCGTAGTCATCAGCCACGATCGTTGGTTCCTCGATCGCATCGCCACCCACATCCTGTCGTTCGAGGGTGACTCCCAGGTGCGCTGGTTCGAGGGCAACTTCAGCGAGTACGAGGCCTTCCGCCAGCGTGAGCTGGGAGAGGACGCCGGCCCCAAACGGGTCAAGTACAAGCCACTGGCCCGCTGAGCGGGGGCGGCTCAGCCCCGGAGTTCGTAGGCGGCGGCGTCCTCGGGTGACAGGGCGGCCAGCTGCTCGGAGTGGACCCGCTCCCGGACGGCTCGGCGGGGGTGGCTGACCCCTTCACCGACGACGGCTTCGCCCTTGTCGCACACGATGTAGCGGGTCTGTCGCCTGGTGGCGGGCGACAGTGTCGACCACGTCTCGTACGACATCGAACGGATGAGGGCTTCACTGCGGAACCACGGCGCCATGTACTCGACGTTGGGCATGGCCCGGACCTCCCGGGACACGTTCGGGGTTCCTGCATGCCAGGTGCGGGCGTCACGGAAGATGGCCGAACCGGCAGGGAGTGGGCAGACGGTGCTGAGCCGCATCCACTCGGGTTCTTCGGTCATGGTGGGGATGGGGGCGCTGGACCGGTGCGACCCTGGGATGACCCGGATGGGGCCGTTCTCGGGAGTCAGGTCGACGACCGGAAAGTTGATGTGAACCACCGGGGTCGGCAGATCGCGCATCGATACGCCACCGATGGGGTCGTGCAGCTCGGTCCAGACGTTGTCGGAGTGCAGGCCCTGGTACTCGATGGCCCCGGGGATCACCAGTTCACCCCCACTGCCGTAGATGGCGTAGTCGGGGCTGCCAAAGATCGCCGACAGGATCGGGGTCGTGGTCGGTAGATCAATCAGCTGCAACCATTCGGGGCGGTGGAACATGTGCCGTGAGGCCGAGGTGCCCCCGAAGGAGTAACGATGGGGAAGACCACCGGCGCCGCCGCCGACCGAACCGTCGGGATCAGCCTCGAAGATGGTGCTGGCGACCTCGTCAACACCTTGACGCAGCAGTTCCAACTGCTCGGGCTGCAGGGCATCGGCCACGGCGACGAAACCATCCCGATGGAAAAGCCTCGTTGCCCGCTCGACGTCACCAGCCTCGACAAGCTCCAATCCGGGGATGCCGTTGTTGGCAATCAGGTGTTGGCGCAACCTGATCACGTTCGGATCGTCATAGGAGCGGGTCCAGTCGGAGCAACCGGGATCACCGGACACCAGGTTGCGGTGCTCCGGGGTCGTCTCGATGTCGACCTCACCAACCGGGGTCGCCAACCCGAGCGCGTTGTCGTTGGAATCAGCCGGGTCGTTCGCCCGGTTATGGAAGCCGTTGGGCGGAACCACCGAGTTCCATCCGACCGTCATCGTTTCGATTGCCGCCATTGTTGGTGCCCCTTGGTGTCAGGCCGCTGTTGTGACCTCAAACCTACGACATTGGTGGACGGGTGGTCACCACAGAAACCCTTCAAAAAACCATCAAGACAACGCCGCGGTGACCCAACCCGGCATGCTGAGAGCCATGGGCGCTCAGCGGTTCGCCATCAGGGACATCGCCCGTCAAGCGGCGGTGAGCGACGCCACCGTCGACCGCGTGCTGCACGATCGGGGCGGGGTCAAGGCCGGCACCGCGGCCCGGGTACGGCGTGCCATCGCCGAGCTTGAGCGCCATCAGGAGGCGTTCGAGTTGGGGGGTCGTACCTTCACCGTCGATCTGGTCATGCACAGTCCCCACCGGTTCTCGGCCGCGGTGTGGTCGGCGTTCCAGGATGCCGCCCCGGCCCTACGACCGGCGGCGTTCAAACTCCGGCCCCACATCCACGAGCGCATCGAGCCCACAGCCATCGCCGACATCCTGGACACCATCGGCGGCGACGGCAGCCATGCCGTCATCCTCAAAGCACCCGACACCGACGAGATCGTCGACGCCGTCGGCCGCCTCGGCGATCGGGGTATCCCCGTCATCACCATCGTCACCGATCTGCCGACCAGCCACCGCATCGCCTACGTCGGCATCGACAACCGCGCTGCTGGTTCAACCGCCGCCTACCTGATCGACCGCTGGCTCCCGTCCCACGCCGGCACCGGCACCGGCACCGACCGGCCGACCGTGCTGGTCACCGTGAGCAGCCATCAGTTCCGGGGTGAGGAGGAGCGCGAGATCGGGTTCCGACGCACCGCCCGCACCATCGCCCCAACCTGGCAGGTCATCGATCTGGCCGAGACCGAGGGTTTGGACGACACCATCGCCCACCAGATCGACGGCATCGCCGACTCGATTCACGTCGACGCCGTGTACTCGATCGGCGGCGGCAACCGGGCGGCCATCGAGACCCTGACCCGCCACGGACAGCGGCCCAGGGTCTACCTCGCCCACGACCTCGACCGCGACAACCGCCAACTGCTCACCTCGGGACATATCTCGGCCGTACTGCACCACGACCTTCGCACCGACGCCCGCCGGGCCTGCCACCTGGTCATGCAGGCGCATGACAGCATTCCCGGCCGACCCCGCACCGAGCCGGAGACGGTGCAGATCATCACCCCCTACAACATCCCGGCCAACACCCCCACCTGACCACGGCACGGGTGCCGGTCAGGACAGGGTGATCCCCAGTTCCTGCAGGACCAGGCCCGGCCGACCGGCGGCCAGCATCGCCTCGGCCTCGCCCAGTTCGGGGGCCAGGTACCGGTCGGGGCCGGGGCCGGGGACCTCGGAGCGGAGCAACGCAACCACGGCCCTGGTGGCCCGTGCCGGTTCGATCGGTTGACGAAGATCGATGGCCCGGGCCGCGGTGACGTACTCGACGGCCAGGATGCGGCGCACGTTGTCGATCAGTTTGCGCAGCTTGCGGACCGCACCCCAGGCCATGGAGACGTGGTCTTCCTGCATGGCCGAGGTCGGTAACGAATCAACCGACGCCGGTGTGGCCAGTCTCTTGTTCTCCGACGCCATGGCCGCCGCGGTGTAGTGGGCGATCATGAGGCCACTGTCGACCCCCACCTCGTCGGCCAGGAACGGGGCCAGGCCGTGGTTGCGGGTCTTGTCGAGCAGACGGTCGATGCGTCGCTCGGCGATCGCCCCCACCTCGGCCAGGGCGATGGCCAGAAAGTCGGCGGCGAACCCGAGAGGAGCACCGTGGAAGTTGCCACCGGATTCGACCCGACCGTCGGGCATGATCATGGGGTTGTCGATGGCGGCCGCCAACTCGTTCTCCGCCACCCGGCGCACGTGGTCGAGGGTGTCGCGGGCGGCACCATTGACCGACGGGGTGCAGCGGATGGAGTAGGCGTCCTGCACCCGGGGATCGCCGTTTCGGTGGCTGGCCATCAGGGGTGAATCGGCCAACATGGCCCGCAGGTTGGCGGCGCTGACGGCCTGGCCTGGCTGGGGGCGGAGCTGTTGCAGATCGTCGGCGAAGGGCCGGTCGGTGGCCAGCAGGCCCTCCACGGTGAGGGCGGTGGTCATGTCGGCCTGGGCCAGAAGTCGTTGGCCGTCGTCAACAGCCAGGCACAACATGCCGAGGATGGCGTCGGTGCCGTTGGTGACGGCGAGGCCTTCCTTCTCGGCCAGGGTGATCGGTTGCAATCCGGCCTCGGCCAGCGCCTCCGCCGCCGGGCGGCGCCGGCCCTGGTAGTTGACTTCGCCCTCGCCCAGCAACGCCAGGGCGCCGTGAGCGAGCGGGGCCAGGTCGCCGCTGGCCCCCAACGACCCGTACTCAGGCACGACCGGTGAGATGGCGGCGTTCAACAGATCGACCATGGCCTGGGCCACCAGGGGTCGGGCCCCGCTGAAGCCGAGGGCCAGGGTCCTGGCCCGCAGCAGGATCATGGCCCGCACCACTTCGTCCTCCACCGGATCCCCCATACCGGCGGCGTGGGAGCGGATCAGGGCCGTCTGCAACGCCGCCCGGCGTTCGGGAGCGATGGCCACGGTGGCCAGTGCCCCAAATCCGGTGGAGATGCCGTAGCGGGGTTCACCCTCGGCCAGGCGATCGACCACCGCCCGGGAGTCGGCCATACGTTCGACGGCGGTCTCGGTGAGTTCGACCCGGGCCCCGGTGCGGGCCACGGCCACCACGTCGTCGATCGTGACCCCATGGCCTTCCAAGTGGATGGTCATGAGGCCACGGCCCGTCCGTCGAGACCCAGGTCCCGGGCCAGGTCGGCCGCGGCCAGGGTGAGGGCTTCCCTGACTCGGCTACGGCTGGCGTCGTCGTCAAGTCGGTGGCGGGGCCCGATGACCGACAGGGCCAAGCCCAGTTTGCCGCTCCCGGGCAGGGCCACCGAGACGGCGGTGATGTCGGGTTCGACGGCCCCGGTGCGCACCACGGTGACCCCCGGAGCAGCCAGGGCAGCGCCGACGGCGGTACCGCTCAGGGTCACGTTCTGGCCGACCCAGCCAACATGGCGGATGGACCGCCCGCTCTCGGCGGTGGCGACGTAGGTGGCGACCCGCCGGTTGCTGACGGCCAGGTAGGCCGACTCCCCCGTCCCGGCGGCCAGGGCATCAAGGTGGGGTTGGGCCGCGACCACCAGACGTTCCAGCGGCCCGTCGTCATGCCGCGAGGCGGCGAGGCGCAACACGGTTGGGCCAGGCGAGAACAGTCCGTTGGCATCGCGATCGAGGTACCCCCGGGCCTCCAGGGCCCGCAGGTGACGCAGGGCCGTGGTGAGGGTCAGGCCCGAGGCGGCCGCAGCCGTGGTCAAGGTACACGAGCCTGCGGCCAGCACGATCTCGAACAGATCGAGAACCCGTCCAATCGATCGCGGTACCAACTCGGATTCGATACCTGCAGCGGTGGTGGCCGACATGGGCGCTTCTTTCACGGGTCGGGGCCTTCACGGGTCGAGGAACTTTACGGACCAGGACATTGGCGGGATTGTCAGCTACTGACATTGCCTTCTATCTGTTGACAACGTAGGACCGAGCGCCCCAGACTTCTGCGGAACCGGGGCCTTCGATGCCGACCAGTCCCGAGCGGTGCTCGAAGCAGGACACGACGCCGGGCTCGGTCTACGGCTGCACGCCAACCAACTCGGCACCGGGCCCGGGGGCAGTTGGCGGTTGAGTGTGGCTGCGCCTCGGTCGATCACTGCACCTACCTCACCGATGACGACGTTGAGGCCCTGGCCGGGGGCGACACCGTGGCCACCTTCCTGCCAGCGGCGGACTTCTCGACCCGCCAGTCCTACCCTCCGGCCCACCTGGTCGTCGATGCCGGGGCCACCATCACCATGGCCTCCAACTGCAATCCGGGTTCGAGCTACACCACCTCGATCTCGTTCTGCATCGCCCTGGCCGTTCGGGAGATGGGCCTCACCATCGACGAGGCCATCCAGGCCGTGACCACTGGTGGGGCCGCCGCCCTGGGCCGCACCGATATCGGCCGGCTCACCCCGGGCTCGGCCGGGCACCTCACCATCCTCGACGCCCCAACCCATCACCACCTGGCCTACCGCCCCGGGGTTCCGCTGATCCGCACCACGATCGGACCCCTCGGCCAATTCGCCTAGATCCCTCGCTACCAGGGACCGGACCGACTAGCTACGTCCGCCACGGTGCTGGGCCCCTGGACACTCCGGCCTCGTCAAAGCCGCGGACGATGTGATCCCAGAAGTCCGTAACCAGACGTAGCGACTCCAGATCAATACGTTCGTTGTTCCCGTGAAATCGGGAAATGAAATCGGACATGTCGATACTGGGAGAAAGAATCCCTGCGCCGTACACGACGGCTCCTCGCGGTCGATAGTACCGGGCGTCGGTTCCGCCAACAATCAGCCCAGGATGAACCCGTGCCGTTGGATCGGCGCCTTTCACGGCATCCTCGATGACGGTCCACAGCGGCGTGTCCTGGGGCGACCTGGAGGCCGCCCGATCACTCAACATCTCGATTCCGACATGATCGACGAGGTCCCCAATCGCCTCATTGAGTTCCGAACGTACATCCTCAGTGGTTTGGCCTGGCAAGGTGCGAATATCAACATCGATGTGGACCGTGTCGGGAATCACGTTCAACTTCTGCCCTCCGTGAACAATGTTGGGGGAGATCGACATATGCGAACAGGCATGGAGCTGTTTCCCAGCCAGTCCACCCAGAGCGCTGGCGGAGTCCCAAACCTTCTCCGGGTTCAAGAGAGCGTCACGGACTTCACCCTCCATCCCGAGTGCGTCCAGTAGACCCTCGAACAAGTCGCCGAACTGGGGCGCGGGTCGGTGTTGCCCAACTCGCCGGATGACTTCGGCCGCCTTCAACAACGCGTTGTCGGCCCCAAGTGGCATTGAACCATGCCCTGGGGTCCCTCGCACTGTCAACCGAACACCACGTGTGCCCTTTTCGGCCACGTTGATAATAACGGACCGGCCTGAACTGTTTTTGTAGCCGAAACCACCCAATTCGGTCAGCACGTAGTCGGCCATTACGGCGTCGTGCTCGTTCTGGAGCATCCATTCAGCGCCCCAGTGGCCGCCCGCCTCCTCGTCGGCAACGGCAAAGTAGATCAGATCGCCACGGGGTCTGAACCCGGTGGTAGCGAGATTCTTGAATGTCACGGCCATCGAAGAGGTCAGGTTCAACATGTCGATTGCGCCCCGGCCCCAGACTTCGCCGTCGATGATCTCACCCCCAAACGGGTCGTTGTCCCAGCCATCAGGGTTCACCGGTACAACGTCGGTATGACCCATCAGGCAGAGTGACGGGGCGTTAGGGTCACTACCTTCGATTCGCGCCACCAGAGAGCCTCGACCTTCAGCCGGTTCATAGCGTTGCAAGTCGAGTCCGTCACCTTCCAGGAACGTCTCAAGCAAATCAACCGTCCGAAGCTCGCCACCCGAGGACTTCGTCCCGTCATTGACACAGGCGTTTCGGATCATCTGTTGAAGCAGTTCGGTTGTAGCAGCAACGAGCTCAGCCATGAGGCTCCCGGTTCTGTGGTCCACGTCGCTCCGTCGAGGGATCAATCAGACCGATGGTCAGTGTCAGCCGCAGAATATCGTTCACATCCCCTGAGGTCGAGGAGAGGTGGAGCCTCCTCGCCACCTTCTTCGACCGACCACGCCTCGGTCCCAAGAATTGAACCTCGGATTGGTGCCACGAGCTACGTTGATCGTGTGAACTCGATCCCGCTCGACACGGTGCGCCACCCCATCGCCGATGCTGACTACGGTGCCGCCTGTAGCGCCCGATTGCAGAGCGACGGGGCCCTTGTACTTGAAGGCTTCTTCACCCCCGAAGCCATCGAATCCATCGTGGCCGAGGTGGCCCCAGCCGAAGCCGACGCCTTCTACGCCGACTCAACCCACAACGTCTACCTCACGCCGTCCGATCCTGAACTGCCCCTCGATCACCCCTTCAACCGTCAAGTCGCCAGCTCCAAGGGTCTGATCGCGGATGACCAGATCGCTGCTGACTCGGTGTTGCGCCAGATTTACCACGACTCCAGGTTCCGGGCCTTCCTCTGCGAGATGCTCGGGATCGAGGAGATCCATCCCTACACCGATGATCTGTCGTCGATCAACGTCCACTACGCCTCGGCCGGACGCGAGTTGGGGTGGCACTTCGACAACTCATCGTTCGCGGTGACCATGCTGTTACAGGCCCCCGAGGCGGGAGGGGCGTTCGAGTACGTGGCCGCGGTGCGAGACGCCGACACCGGCGACATGGCCTATGACCAGGTCGCCGCCATCCTCGACGGTGAGGAGCCGGTGCAGACCTTGGCGTTCGAGCCCGGTGACCTTGTGCTGTTTCGGGGTCGCAACGCCCTACACCGGGTAGCCCCTACCGAGGGAGCGGTAACCCGACTGCTCGTGGTGTTCGCCTTCAACGACCAGCCCGGTGTCGGGCTGTCGCAATCGGCGTTGCAGACCTTCTACGGTCGCACCGGCTGAGGCGCCAAATCTGGCCTCAACCTCTCGGCTCGGCTGTCCGATAGGACAGCATGGCGTCTCAGTCAACGGCAACAGCAACCAAAGAACCCAGAGCCCCCTGGGGAAGTAGGGCCGTCAGCCGACTCATCGAAGCCGGGTGTGCAGCCGACTGTCCCCACTGTCTGGAGCGGGTCAAGTTCCGGGCCCGCCACCGTGACCGTCAGGTGATTTGCAACGTCTACGTCGACGGGGTGTGGCAGCGGGTCGAGCAGTACCACCTCGACTGCTATGACCAGGCAGGATCACCCTACGGAGAGCCGAACTGAGCGGCCCCGTCGCCCTTTGCGGCAGGGTCAAGGCAGTAGGGTGCAGTGGTGCCGGTAACTCCCGACGATCATGCCCTCGCCACCCGCCTCGCCGTTGAAACCGGCAAGATATTGGTGGAACTGCGCCAACGGATGTTGTCCGAGGGTGCCGCCCACGGCGACTTGAAGGATGCCGGCGATCTCGCCGCCCATCAATTCATCGTCGAGACCCTGGCCCGCGAACGGCCAGACGATGCGGTGCTGTCCGAGGAGGGCGCCGACCGTCAGGAACGGCTCGCGGCCGAGCGGATCTGGATTGTCGACCCACTGGACGGCACACGGGAATACGCCGAGCCACCCCGGATCGACTGGGCCGTACACATTGCCCTGGTGATGGACGGCGCCGCCGTGGTTGGGGCCGTCTCCCTGCCTGCGGAAGAGATGGTGCTCTCCAGCGAGCCGGCCCCAGAACTGCCGGCACCCACCGGCGGAGCACCCCGGGTTATCGTCAGTCGAACCCGACGGCCACCGGCGGCCCAGAAGCTGGCGCTCGAGTTGGGGGCGGAATATATCGAGATGGGCTCGGCCGGGGCCAAGGCCATGGCCGTGGTTCGGGGCCACGCCGACATCTACGCCCACTCCGGCGGCCAGTACGAGTGGGACAACGCCGCCCCGGTGGCGGTGGCCAACGCCGCAGGCCTGCACACCTCTCGCCTGGACGGGTCGCCCATGGTCTACAACAACGCCGATCCGTACCTCCCCGACCTGCTGATCTGCCGCCAGGAATGGGCCGAGCGCTCCCTAAGCATCCTGAACGGTTGACCAGACCCCAGACTGGTACCCGTGACCACCGCAAACCCGCCAGACGATCTGCATCTCGGTTCGTTCTCCAATAAGCCGCCGTGGAGCGTTGCCCAACGCGAACTGGCATGGCGCCCCGCAGTCGAAGGACTGCGCCGAGCCCAGCGCCGTGAACTCCCCTCGCTGACCAAGCCCCCTCGGGTCCCGCCCGTGGGCCGGGCCCTCACCGTGGTTCGGGTGCTCGGCACCGCGGTCGGTGCCTGGCACCTGCGTGACCGCGGCAGTTGCCGATCACGGGCTGGTTTGTCGCGTCGGTTCCGGGAAGGGGCGGAGAAGCTGGGGCCGACGTACATCAAGTTGGCCCAGATCATCTCCGCCGGCGAGGGCGTGTTCCCTCCCGAACTGGTGGCCGAGACAAAGAAGTGCCGTGATCAGGTGCCACCGGTGCCCTACATCGACATCGTGGCCGTGATCGAGGCCGAACTGGGTCTGCCCCTGCACCGCGTCTTCCGATCGATCGATCCGCAACCCTTGGCCGCCGCCTCCATCGCCCAGGTTCACGCCGGGGTGCTGGTCACGGGCGAATCGGTGGTTATCAAGGTCCAGCGCCCCGACATCGACACCCTCGTTCGACGCGACCTCCGGGTGCTGAGCTGGCTCGCTCCGTTCCTGGTTGGTCGTATCCCGGTTTCGGCCCTGGCCAACCCTCCGGCCCTGGTCGAGTTGTTCGCCGAGACCATTATCGAGGAGCTTGATTTCCGCCTCGAGGCGGCAAACATGCTCGATGTGGCCGAGGTCTTCGTCAAACTCGACCAGCCGGGGTTTGTCGTGCCCCGCCCCCACCCCGAGCACGTCACGGCCAAGGTGCTGGTGATGGAACGCCTGCACGGCTACAGCTTCGACGATGTCGGCGGTATCAAGGCCGCCGGGGTCGACACCCACCAGGTCATTGAGACCGCCATGCTCGGCTTCCTGGAAGGGGCCTTCCTGCACGGAGTGTTCCACGGCGACCTGCACGGCGGCAACCTGTTTGTCATCGACGACGACGGGATCGATGGCCGGCCCCCGGCCAAGGGTGCAGCCAAGATCGGCTTGGTCGATTTCGGCATCACCGGACGCCTCAGCCAGGCCGAGCGCATGGCCTTCCTCCGCATGATGATGACGGCCACCATGAACGACCTCAGCGGCCAGGTGGCGGCCCTGCGCGATCTGGGGGCGCTGCCTCCCGATACCGATGTCGACGCCGTCATCGCCGATATCGGCCTCGACAAGGGGCCACCCGATCCCACGGCCATGAGCCCCGAGGAGCTGATTGGTGAGCTGCAGCGCATCGTCAAGGCCCTGTTGGGTTACGGCGCCCGCCTACCAAAACCGCTGATGTTGTACGTGAAGAATCTCATCTTCATCGATGGCGCCATCGCCACCCTGGCCCCCGAGCTCGACATGTTTTCCGTGGTCACCAATATCGGCAATCATTTCGCCACCACCCACGGCCCGACGATCGCCGCCGAGTTGGGCGTCGCCCCTGGCACCTGGGAGGTCGACACTGAGGGAATCAAGGCCGGTTTTGGGGTCGACCCGGCAACGACATCGACGTTGACCTACGCCGAACTCAAGGAACGGCGGGCCCTGATCCGCCACCGTCTCAGCGGACGAGAGGTCGACTGATATGCGTCTTGTTGTTGCCGACTGCACCGTCAACTATGACGGGCGCCTCAGCGCCCACCTGCCCCGGGCCGTGCGGCTGATCATGGTCAAGGCCGACGGTTGTGTTGCTGTGCACGCCGACGGTGGGGCCTACAAGCCACTCAACTGGATGACGGCCCCCAACGTGCTGCGGGCCGACGATGAGCAGTGGGTGGTCACCAACCCCAAGGGTGAGACCCTCACCATCGACCTGCACAAGGTGGTGAGCGACACCAGCCACGACCTGGGCGATGACCCCGGGTTGCAGAAGGACGGCGTCGAGGCCCATCTGCAGGAACTGCTGGCCATTGAGCCCGACCAACTCGGCGACGGTATGCGCCTCATCCGCCGGGAGTACCCGACGGAGATCGGCCCCGTCGACCTGTTGTGCCGCGACGCAGACGATCAGGTGGTTGCGGTCGAGATCAAGCGCCGGGGCGAGATCGACGGGGTGGAACAGCTGACCCGCTACCTTGACTTCCTGAACCGTCAGCCCGACCTGTCACCGGTGCGAGGCATGTTTGTCGCCCAGGAGATCAAGCTCCAGGCCAAAACCCTGGCCTCGGACCGCGAGATCGACTGGGTCGAGGTCGACTACGACGAGCTACGCGGCATCGAACGGCCCCAGCAGAAGCTGTTCTAGTTGCTCAAAGTCCGACGGAGCCGATAACGCCGCCTCCGAAGTCGAACCGCTCGACGCTCTGCCAGTGATCGGCCAAAGTGGTGCCGGGAGATACCAGCCAATAGTCGACACCGGCAGCGGCGCACAGTTCCTTCTTGACGGTGCGGTCTCGTGATTCGGTCGATGGCGACAAGACCTCGACCATCAACAACAACTCCGAGAGCGGCACCGCTGCATCACCTACCGTGCCGAGGAGCGTCTCGGCCTCGATCACGCACAGGTCGGGCATGATGATCTGATCATCGAACTCGACTCGAATGTCGGTGGCCCGCTCGTAGCCGCTCGGCACACGGGTGGCCAGCAGATCGGCGATGGCGAACAGAGCCCTCGTGTGGGGGCCACTGGCCGCAGCGTTCACGATGTAGGTCCCTCCGAGATACTCCGCCGTGACATCGGGCCGCACGGCTTCCAGCGCCGTGAGCATGGCCACCACCGACGATGGCGATTCGAGGCTCTCGGAAACGACGGTCACCTGTTCACGTTACCGCTCGGCGCTGACCACGGGGAAGCGTGAGCTGTCGAGGGGATCGCCGTCGGCGTGATCGGGTGAGCGCAGGTTCATGTTGGTGCCGACCCGGCTGTCGTACACCGCGTCGTCGCCGGTGTAGCGGATGGTGTAGCCGCGGCGCCGTACGTCGTGGCGCAGGTTGCCACCGGCGCCGTGCACGGTCATGGCGTGAAAGGCGTAGACGTCGCCCGGTTCCAGGTCCCACGTGACGATGTCGTAGTCGGGGCGGGCGGCCTCGATGTCGGGGATCTCGACGTACTTCGGGTTGCGTTCGTACTCGCCGTGGCCCTTGGTCTTGCCGAAGGTCTCCGGCTGGTACCAGGTGTCCCAATGGTGCGAACCGGGGATGAACTCCAGCCCTCCGCTGTCAACCGTCACCGGGTCAAGTGCCACCCAGAATGACATGATCTGTGAGCCACGAACCGGCCAGTAGGGCAGATCGTTGTGCCATCGGGTGCGGTTCTCGGTGCCGGGTTCCTTGACGAACAACTGGTCGTAGAACAGGTTGACCTTGGCTGAGGAGAAGAACCGCCGCGCCAGGTTGGGCAACGGCCCTTCCCGAACGAAACGGCCCAATTCGTCGTCGGTCTCCCAGATACGCACGTTGCCGTGGAAACGACCAACGCCGTTGTCGGGGATGTAGCCGTGGTACCAGGGGCCCGGTTGGGCAATGTCGCGTTCGATGGCATCGGCCACGACCGCTAGCCACTCGTCGTCGACGACACCCCGCATGGCGACGGCACCGTCGACGACGTAGGCATTGATCTCGGCCTCGGTAACGACTCGATCCATGCTGCTAAGAATTGAGGCTCACGCCCCCGTTGTCCAACACGACCCGGCCATCATCACCCCGGGTCTGGAAGATGGCGTGACCATCACCGTCGTCCCACACGTTGACGGTGAGCTTCTCGCCCGGTATCACCGGTGAAGAGAAACGCCCGTCCATCCCGCCGAAACGGGCCGGATCGGAGTCGGCCAGTGTATGCAACAGCATCCGTCCGGTGAACCCGTAGGTGCACAGCCCGTGCAGGATCGGCTTGGGAAAGCCGCCGACGTCGGAGAACTGCTTGTCGGAGTGCAGGGGATTGCGGTCGCCGCTGAGACGGTACAGCAAAGCCTGATCAGGCCGGGTGGTGGCACTGACGGAGTAGTCGGGATCACGGTCGGGAGCGACGTTTGCCTTCTCCGTCGGGCCCCGATCACCACCCCAGCCACCCTCACCAACGATGAAGATCGACGCTGTGGCCTCGTACAGGGGCTGACCATCGGCCACGAGGGTGCCGGTGACCTTGGTGGCAACAACCGCCCCCTTGCCCTTGTCGTAGATCCCGGTGATCTCATCCACGGTGTCCACCTCGCCGCTGGTGGGGATCGGTCGGTGGAGCTTGATGCCCTGCTCGCCGTGCACCATCATGCGCGGGTCGTAGGTGCCCGCCTGACTCATGGCCGACTTTCCGCCCTTGGCGGTGAAGCCGAAGAGCACGACCATGGTGGGGAACACCTTCTGGTCGACCCCGGCGGTGTTCTCGGTGGTGAACTCGAGTTCGTCGCCGACGGGGTCGGTGACCCCGGCACCGATACCGAGGGCGTACAGCAAGGCCTCGTCGGAGGTCCAGGAGGCCCGACGGGGCTCACCCTTGGCTCCCACTGCGTCTGGATTGAGTGGCATGCGTGTTCCTCCTGGCTAGTACGCGGTGGGGCGGCCGGGGCCGGTGATGGGGGCACCCTGCATATCGCTGTTTGGCTGGGCCTCGGCCATGAGCTTCTGCACGACGGGCCCCATGGCCTTGGGATCGTCGACGGGCTCCACCGTGGGGCCTCGATTCCACATCTCGGCGATGCCCAGAACCCGGCCGCTGGCCTCAAACACCCGACCGGTGACGGGGGCCGACTCGGTGCTGGCCAACCAGGTGGCGATGGGTGCGATCCACCGCGGGTTCATCGATTCCTTGCCCTCGTCGTCCATCTGGCCCATACCGAGGTTCTCGGTCATGCGGGTCAGGGCGCCAGGGGCGATGGCGTTGACGGTTACCCCGTAACGGTGCAGCTCCTGGGCGGCGATGATGGTGAAGGCGGCGATACCGGCCTTGGCCGCGCCGTAGTTTGTCTGGCCTGCGTTGCCGTAGATGCCAGACACCGAGCTGGTGTTGATGATGCGGCCGTCGTTGGTTTCGCCCGCCTTGGCTCGCTCACGCCAATAGGCGGCAGCCCACCGGGCCGGAGCAAATGTGCCCTTGAGGTGGACCTGGATCACCGAGTCCCACTCGGCCTCGGTCATGTTCGACAACATCCGGTCGCGCAAAATGCCGGCGTTGTTGATGACGACGTCGAGACCACCGAATGTCTCGACCGCCATATTGATCATGCGCTGGGAGCCCTCCCAGTCCGAGACATCATCGCCGTTGGCGATCGCCTCGGCCCCCATTCCCTTGATCTCCTCGACCACCTGCTGGGCCGGCGAGAGATCACCACCGGTACCGTCAACCTCGCCCCCGAGGTCGTTTACCACGACCTTTGCACCTTCCGACGCCAACATCAGGGCGTGCTCCCGGCCAATACCTCGACCAGCACCTGTCACGATGGCAATACGGCCATCAACAAGACCACTCATGAAAACCTCCGTTTCGGGTTTCGATCATGTCACAGCTCGCGTGCAACACAAAACCACGCGCTGACCTCGGACCCTGCTCATGGCACACTGTGAACCACTGAGCGAGGCGCAGGGGAGAAGATGCGGTGGCGGCTGATGTCCCAGCGGAGTCCGAGAACGATGATGATGGCGAGTCCAGTGGCGAGCAGGAAAACGAGGAAGTCGAGCTGGGAGCGCCACCAACCGAAGGCAACCTGACCCAGCACACAATGGTGTTACATGCGGGCCAGCCCAAGGTGCCCGATATCAGCGACGTCCTCTCCCCCCCAGCGCCGTCGGCCCGCCCGGCCCGGGCGGCGCCCGCCGCCCCGACGGCC
>Ga0316187_10001507_pt1 | contig 20144 bp, 17 predicted proteins | sample CroRivburrow1_MG_FD_204927 | JGI IMG/M metagenome (GOLD analysis project Ga0316187, IMG submission 204927) | Coastal sediment microbial communities from Maine, United States - Cross River worm burrow 1 | ecosystem: Environmental > Aquatic > Marine > Coastal > Sediment | place: USA: Maine...
AGTAGCGGAAGACCACCAACGCTCACGGACCCGACGTTGGATATTCGTATCACTCGACTCCCGAGTTGAGGAACACACCGCATGGGTCGGAATCGGTAGTCGCCAACATGATGACGACTACTACGGCTATGCGATCAACGACCCCGAATGGCAAACCATCGTTGAGGAAGCACACGCCACCGACGCCTCGTTGGACAGCTTTGAGAAACCCTGCACCCTCGACCTTGACGACATCGACGCACATGTCCATTGCATGCTGATCCCCGAACTTCGCTCCTACCGATGGCTCCGCTCGAAAAAGAACTCGTCCGATGCGCTCTCAATGGGCCACCTGTTCGACATGGTCTACCTCAACCGGACCCGTCCCGAAGGGTTCCTCGTCTTCTCAGAAGACGCCATCGACGCATCAAAGAACGTGGTACGACGTTTAGGTCTACCCCGCTTCCCCGACGACAAACTCCAACGCACCCTCCACCTGTGCGGAGGACTCGACCCGTCAGCCACCCAATATCAGGCATCATTCATTTGGGCGTTCGACGTCCTCAACGAACGTAAATACATGGTGGATCTCGTCAACCATCATGGTGGAGGACTCGAAGCCGCCCTCGACGTTTTCAAGTGGGCCTACGAACTGTACGACGTCAAACATTGGGTCATTGAAGACATGGCATTCCAACGTGGATACCGTGAAGACGACAAAATCGCGAACTGGGCAGCCGAACATGACGTCTTCCTCGAGGGACACTCAACCGGCTCCAACAAATACGACGAACTGTACGGTGTCGGCGCCATGAACCGGGACTTTGTCGAAGAGATCGTCGATCTGCCCTACGGTGACGAACCAGCCCGAACCAAAACCGACCTGTTCCGCCGGCAAGCCTTGGGCTTCTCCGACGAACAGCGACTCAACCGAAATAGGAAGACCGACGTACTCATGGCAGCATGGTTCCCGCAGAAGGTATATCGCCGTCTACGAGCCGAGTACCAAGCCAAAACGATCAGCGCCCCGTATGCTGCCTCATACAGAGGTTTCGACATCACCCAAATAGGCGAAGCGCCGTGGTAGAGGAGTGAACATGCGTCATCCAGACGGTTATGTGCTTGAACGGATCGACGACCTTCGCAGCACCAACCAGGCAGGCATAGCCGACCGGCAACGAATCCGCGCCATCATGAACGGCGGAGCCGAAGGCATCATCGCGTTGCTTGGTGACAAAGCCGCAAAGTCGATGGGTCAAGACCTACCCGTCGCCCACCTCCTCGACTCTGGCCTCAACCGCCTCGCACAGAAACTACGGCACCCACCCGGAGTGAAAATCCCGACCCGTCGAGACTTGGACACCAAGAACGAACGGAAACGTGGAGCCAAACGAGGACGGATCGTCGCCGGCTACGACGAAGCGTCCCGAATGATTATCGACCTCATGCACGTTGCCCGCTGGCTCCCCGGTTACGGATTCGCAACGTGGGTCATCACCGAACGTACCGCCGCCAACGGCGCCCCATACCCACATTCAGAGCTACGCGACCCCTACGACACCTACCTGGGACCGATGGGAACCGACCATCAGCCCGAAGACCTTGCTGTCATGCGCCTCGTATCGAAGAAACGGCTCGCACAAGCCTATCCAACCTACGCTGCGCAACTCTCCAAAGAGAACCGGACAGACGGACAACGAGGTGACGGCCAAGCGTTCATCGCGAAATGGTCAGGTGGAGGGTTCGAGGGTCCAGGTGGTGACACCCTCATAGCCGAATACCACGACAAGACCGGCACATACATCATCATTCCTGAAATCAACGCCGTAGTGGACTACGCCCCCAACCCCTTATCAGGACCACGGTATGTAGTAGCCCCCCGACCATCATTCGATCGGATGGTAGGTCAATATCAGCACTCCATCGGCGTGTTTTCGATGATGGCAAAGATGAATGTCCTCGCTTTCCTCGCCACCGAAGACTCCGTGTTCCGTGAAACGAACGTCATCGGCACCATCATGTCCGGTGAATACGAACGAGGCAGGTTCGCTACCAACGTGTTCGCCCCCGGAACCAGCATCGAACGTCCGGTAGGCGACATCAACATGCAAGCCTTCCAACAGATCGACCGGCTCGAACGTCAGTTGCGTACCGGAGCCAACTACTCCCAAATCGACGACGCCCAATCCCCCAACAGTTTCGTCACAGGCCAAGGCTTGGACCGTCTGTCCATCGGTGGAGACAACAACATCTCCGAATATCAGGACGTACTCGCCTTCGCCCTCGAAATGTTGGACTATCGGCGCCTCGAGTGGGACGACACCCTGTACCGCAACAAGGAAAAACCGTTGGTCGCTTGGTCTTCCGGTCGGGCTCAGGTCGAAAACTACACGCCTGCCGAAGACATCAAAGGCCAGTACCTGTCCAAACGTGTGTACGGCATGATGGCCGGATGGGACGAACCACAGAAAATCGTTTCCGGGTTGCAGCTCCTCCAAGGTGGCATCATCGACCCGATCACGTTCCAAGAGAACCTGCGTGGCCTCACCGACATTGAACTCATCAACGAACGGATCACCAAACACGAATCGCAACAGCAGTTGCTTGGCATGTTGGCTGCCCGTGCAGCCCAAGGTGATCCCACCGCTGCGTTGACGTTGGTCGAAATCCACAAGAAACCGGCAGACATCGACGACGTACTGTCCAAGTTTTTCTCCCCGGAGGAACCACAAATCTCCCCCGAGGAGCAACAGTTCTTGCAGCAAGGTGGCGGCCCTGGTGGTCCCGGTGGTGGCGCACCACCAACAGGCGGCCCACCCGAAGCTGTATCAACGGTTCTATCACGCCTCATGTCTGGTGGTCAGGCAGACGGCGGGGTGCAAACAGTCGGAAGACTCTAGGAGGGTCAGGCAATGGCAAAGAAAATCGACCGGATCATGGTCAACGAAGCAGGCGCACGGTTCATCGTGGCTGTCGAAGCCGATTTCGACACACTGGTCAACGAGGGACGAGTCCCACATTTCGGAGCGGCGACCCGCACCGGACTTCGACCATGCGACGACAAGGGTGTACCAACTGCTGCATGGATGATCGTGGACAGTCTCAAAGGACTCACCGATGTTCCCACCGCCAAGGCTGCACCCAAAGCTAAAGGCAAAACCAAAGTCGCCGCCGATCCCGTCACCTACGAAGACGGGTTGATCAGCTTCGCCAAATCAGCCACCGCCGAAGACATACTCGCCTTCGCAGAAACCAACCCGACTCTCCTCGTAGATGTCATAGCCACCGAAAAGGCCGGCAAAGGTCGTGTCACCCTGATCGGGAAACTCAACAACCTGGCAGCAAAGGCCGACAAGTAGGAGCCACAGATGGCACGCGGAAAACGGAAACCAGCAGTAGGAGGACCGGGCGCGCTTTCACAGCGCACCGACCTCGCTCCCGGTGGGCAACCCAACCGTGTTGCCCCTGGCGGTGCCTACGGTGAACGCAAAGCCTTGGAGTCGCAGCAAGCAGGGGCGCCTCTCGCCTCAAGCACCCCTCCTAGACTGCCTGGTGGTGGAAGTGGGCGTCCTGGTGCTGCGGCTCCTACCCCCGTTGATGTGTTCGGCCCGTCACAAAGACCGACACAGTCGGGACTGGCCGGATCACGCGCCAACAGTCCAGCCGTCCTCCCAGAAGACCCCGACATGCTGTTGCGTGCCATGTATTCGATCCAACCGAACTCGTATTTGCTGCGTCTTATTCAGAGAAGGTGACCAGTGGCCGGCGATGAAGTCTTTGCTTTCTTTCAGCAAGACATAATCCAAGAGACACATATCCTGTATGAGCTGTTGGCCCGTAGCCAGCAGTTCGCCGCGATGCAGGCCGGGATCGACCCTGCTCAAGTAGCTGCTGCGACTGCTATCGCTAAGGACTATCCGACCGCCCCCGGATCGGTTGTCGCCCCGTTGGGCATGATGATGGCAAACCCGCAAGACCCTGCTGTAGCCGGGGTCATGCAAATGGTCGAAGAAGACAATGACTCGTTCGTAGACAAACTCGGCTCAGCGTTGGGTAGCGCCTTTGGTTGGACAGCGAAACAACTCGAGAAGGTTGTCGCTGACCCGATCCAAGACATCGCACGGGGAACACTCCTCGCTTTCGACACCGCATGGAACGAGGTCATTGCCCGTCCCTACCGGACCCTGGTCGGCACACTCCAGAAAGCCGGGATTGATCCTGGCACACTCCACTCCATGCCGATCACATGGGACGAATCCGACTTTGAGGGGTTCTCCTGGGGTCGTCTTGGTGACGCCATCGGAGACATCGGATCGACCTATCAGGATGCCGGTGCTTCTGCCGGAGTGTTGGCAGCACAGAAACTCCTCAAAGGTGAATGGGACGACATCAACCTTGGTACCGGGATTCTCCCCATGTCAGAAATGGCAGAGGAAACCGCCGAATACGAACAGCTCATCAAAGGTGGCGCCGACCCGGAGCAGGCCCGTCGAACCATCCAAGACAGTCTCGGCGCGCCCCTCACCAGCTTGGCCGACCAGCAACGTGAAACGGGTATCCAATACAAGGGACTGTCGGTCACACCTGGCCGTGTCACCGCATCGCAATACCTCGATGTTGAAACCGAACCCTTCAAGCTGCTGTCTGGTCTGATCGACGCCGGCATCAACATGTACGCCGACCCTGCCTACCTTGCGCTCAAAGGTTCCTCGGCTGTCCGCAACGCCCAACACACTTTCAATGGGGCAGTCATGGGACGGGTCATCGGTCCATCGGCTGATTCGTGGATCAACTCGACTGGACGGACGGGCGGTCAACGAGTCGTGACCCGTGTCGGGGAGATCGACAACATTCCCGACATGCAGAAACTCCTCCCCGAAGTCACCGACCGGACACTCCTCGCTGACCTCGTCGAAGCCACCGACAACGCAGCCATCACCAAACGGTTACGGGACGAGATCGTCACTAATCGCAACATTCGGCAGGTACCCCACGACCGACGTATCCGCAACGGTATCCGCTCAAGGGGAGAAGGCACCCGTCTTGGGAAACTGCTCAACGATCAACCCGGATATGAACTCGACATCGACAACCTCGACGTCGGGTTACAAGCCTTCGACGATTTCCTCGTTGCTGCGGAGACACCTCGAGCAGTCCGCAACGACCTGACCTACAAGCTGGCACGAGTCGCTGACGGTGACCATGTGGGTGCCCTCGATGTTTACAAACAGGCGATGCAGGAGTTCGGTCCACGGATGATGGACGAACTACCCGAACGGCTCAAAAAGTTCGCACAGACCCAAGACCTGGACAAGATGGGTAACGTCGTCACTGACGTCTTCAAGCAGATCGACGCTATGCGTCAATACTGGAACTCGGTTACCGGGGATGCTTTGTACGCAGTCGGGTCCGAAGTCGATCATCTGTCCCGACCGTTCCAGACTGCCCACCTACTGACCGAATATCTGAACCGAGCTATCCCCCTCCCCGACCCGCGCATGTTGCGTCGGGTCGTTTCAGCCACCCACGCCGAAGGACGATTCCTTCAACGGATGCTCCACTTCGGGATACCTCTCGACAAGTTCAACGCGATCGAACGGGGTGCGATCACCACCCGGATCATGGACACCACCGTCCAGAAAGTGTGGAAACCGATCGTGCTACTTCGTGGTGCGTGGACGGCCCGTGTCATCGGAGAGGAACAGCTTCGGATGGGAGCTGCCGGCCTCGAATCCATGTTCCGTCACCCATTTCAATACATGGCGTGGGTCGCTGAGAAACAACGGTTCGGTGGGAAGTTCATGCCCAAGGGTGGACAGGTCACGATCAAACGGTTGACCAAAACTCAGGCACCGTCAACTGTCAACCAGTACGGCAAAATCGTGCCAGGGAAAACCCAATACAAGGTTGTGGACGAAGTCATCGACGTTGCTCGAGGAGACAAAGACATAATGGGTTCCATCCTCCACGAACACCATCGTCACACCTCGGCCATGTCCTCTCGCAATGCTGGATGGCTGGACGTTCCTCCCGGTGACATGTTCAAGTCGGCGTGGGTACCAGTCCGTAAACACCAGGCCGGGTTCCGTAACGGATGGGTCCGGTCGCTGGGTCAACTCTGGAACGATGAGATTACGTCGTTCATCCTGACCCACGGTGTGGACGATGCGTTCGACTGGTTCAGTACCGGGGCAGGTAGGAAACTTCGGGAACGGCTCATGCAGTCTGGTGGCCCGGAAAAGAAGATGCTCCTCAACACTGATGCAGGAATGCGCGGCTACCTCGAGTCGGTGCAGGCCCGCGCCCACCAGTATGCGGGAGGTCGGGTCACAGGACCGGCCACGAAGGACGAATGGTTGGCCGGTGTCGGATATGAGATCACCGAAGCAGGCAACCCCGAGATCATCAAACTGATCGCAGACGGCATGTACGACGGCAAGAACCTGAGAGCAGTCCAAAGTGCCGACGATTGGGACAACGTCTTAGACATGCTCGGCCATTTCGCTGATGATCTGCCAGAAGATTTCATTACGAAAGCCCCGATGATCGACCCACGACGGGCCGCACAGCAGGACAAACTGTGGGACACAATGACCGGCTTCGGGTTTGAGTGGCTAATGACCCGTCCCACCAACAAGCTCTCGAGGTCACCGGCCTTCCGCCAGTTCTATTGGACCCGCATGGAGGAAATGCTCACCTACATGGACGACGGGGTAGCTGCCGCCGTTATCAAAGCCGGGAAGGAAGCTGGCCTCTCCCGCGCTCAGCTCAACCGTATGGCGAAACGTCGCACCAACCGTGCCGAACTTTCTGCGAAGCAGGCCGGAATGGAAGACCTGACGTTCAACATGAACTCGGGGATGACCCTCAAAGAAGTCATGGGGGAAGCCGACGAGATTGCCAAGTATTACGCCCTCAACGAAACCGAACGGCTGCTCTACACCCTCAACAAGAAACACGCCATCAACGATGTCCTCCGTAACGTGATCCCGTTCGGGGAAGCCTGGTACGAGATCATGTCAACGTGGGGTCGGCTCGTCACTGAACATCCGCAGATCATCCGGCGTGGTCAACAGTTCATTGAAGGTGCAAGGGACTCCGGGTATCTCGAACGTGACCCCGTATCCGGTGAAGACGTTTTCAACTTCCCCGGTGCTGGCACGTTCAACCGTATCCTGTTCGGTGAAGGCGCAGAGGAAGCCGGTGCCAGGGTCAACCCGATCGGCTTCGTATCAGGATTGAACTTGGCTGCTGGTTCGTACCATCCGGGCCTCGGTCCCATCATTCAGGTTCCGACCGCGTGGGGTTTGGCAGGGAAAGAGGAATGGGACTGGCTCGTCAAGTTCTCCAACCCGTTCGGTGTGAAAGAGATCGACTCCCCCGGTGATGTCCTCAACCAGTCGATGCCCGCCTGGTTCCAAAAGCTGATGTCGGCTGCCGGTGGTGGTGCCGGAACCGAATCGTGGCGCACCATGCAGGAATCCACCGCCATCGACATAGCCCGCGTGTTGGCCTACTCCGGCCAGTACGACATGAACAACCCGGACGACGTTGAGAAGATACGAGACAAGGCACAGTCATCGGCACGCTGGTTCTCACTGATCCGGGGTGCCATCCAGTTTGGTGCGCCGACCGGAGCGTCCCTCCGTTACGAGGTTGAAACTGCCGGCGAAGACGGACGGTTCTTCGGGATCGGCGTTCTCCGTGACGAATACTCTGCCGCGATGGACCGCTTCGACGGTGACGAAGGCAAAGCGTTGGCCTGGTTCATGGAAGCGTTCGGCCTCAACCCGGTTGCACTAGTCACCTCCAAAACTCGAACAGTCACCCCACACCACATGACAGAAGAAGGATCGGCGTGGGCTCGAGGAAACAAGAAACTCCTCGAGGACTATCCGAATACCGGCTACTACATCTCCCCCGACGAAGCCGAAGACGAGTTCGATTGGGGAGCCTGGAATCAGTCGTTGGCGTCAGGCGCCCGTGAACAGCTTTCCGTTGACGATTGGGTGAGTAAGGTCAACGACACCAAGGGCCGGCTGATCTACGAGAACCAGCGGCAGAAGCTCGAGGGGATGGAAGTCCTCCACGAAGATTGGGCGCGGTCCTATCTGCGTGACCTGCGCGCCTACCTGATGGAAAACTACGACGGGTACAAGAAGACCATCGTCGGTTCTGCACAGCAAGCTACCAGGGATGAGAAGATCGCTGAGCTTCGGACGATGATCGACGACCCCCGACTTGGGAACTATCCGGCGGTGCAAGGGTTGGCGGTCTGGTTCGGTGAATGGGACAAGGTATCTGAGGCGTATGTTGCTGGTGGTGGCGGATCACCTGACGGATGGTTGCAGTCGAACAGTGGGCAGGGGCTTCGCAGATATATGCGTGACCTTGCTCAACACCTGATGAAGCAGGAGGAATACTCCGGGTTCAACGCGGTGTGGCAGTCCATTTTCAAGCGGATGATGGAAGATGAAGAAGTAACTCCGGTTGATCTGAGTATGTTGGGGATGTAATGGCTGATAGCAGATGGCATATCAAGTACCCGGAACCGTGGGAATACCTGTATCGGGTGAGTAAGCAGGCTGGATTGACGGATGCTCATGCGCGTCTGCTTGCTGACTATGCGGTTGCGAATGGGGTGCGTCCTGACACGATCGGGAAGGCACGTTCGGCATGGTCGGAGTTTCTGACGTCGGAATGGTATGAGGGTGCGCGTAACTGGCAGCACCAGGGCGAACCTGATGACCCGACCGGAACTCTACTTCCGCACACCAACGATCCGGACCTGATAAGCCGTGACGATGAGGTCAAAGGGACGGCTTCGCTGGTCCGTGACGACCCGGAGTCACCCTTCGCAGGGATTGGTGGAAACATTCCAGATACCGACCTGGTAGCGGCCACGTTGGAAGCAACCGACGAAGACCGGGCTGAAAACGCGACCTTGTTGCCAGGGACGAATGCGCTCACCGCCAACCAGACACTCCTCGCCGGTCTGATCGCAGCCGGCGACAAAGGTGCAGTCGCACCAGAGGACATACCCCGTGATATTGAACTTGCCGCCGCTCGAGGCGACACGGTGGCGATCGCGGCACGGGAAGCACTCCTTACCGGCACCGAAGCTCAAGACGAGTTCGAGGACACATTCAGTTTCGACATCGCTTCGTATGCCGAAACGATGCGGAGGATCAACCGGGAAACTGGCACACCTCAAGACTACGTTGCGTTGGTCCCGCAACCAGACGGCACCATCCTCGAGGTCGAACCCCGCTACGACATCACCCGCGACTCGTGGAACCTGTTCACCGTCATGGGTCGGCAGGAGATCATCGCCCTGCAAGTCAAAATGGTGAAGGCTGATCTCCTCACCCTCGAGGACATGACCTACACATGGGGAGAATGGCAAGCCGAATCTGCGTTTGCGATGGCTGCCGTCTTACAAAGCGCCAACTTCACTGGCAACGACTGGCAGACCGAACTTACGAACACGATCGAAGACACCGAAACGGGACTGTCGAAAGCTGCCGACACTGATCGGGCTCGGGCCTTTGCCGAAGATGTATTCCGACCGATGGACTACGCCACGATTACGCAGCTCGTCAAAGACGAAGTCGAATCGTTCGCCGGTCGCAAACCCCACGATTGGGAGATGCAGCTCCTCGCAGACGAGTTGAAATCCAACTATCGCAGCGAGTTCGACGCTAACCAGGCTGCCGCCCGTGCCAACTTCGACTCCCTTGAGCAGACCCGCCTGTCCATCAACGACGACGAAGACCCGTTCGCCTTGGAGGGGCTACCCAATCACATGCTGCCGATCCTTGGCATGATCCCCGGACTTGGTGACCTGATGAACCGGGCCACCGAAGCCGATGAGGATGCCAAAGCCGGCGTTGGTGGTGTGATACCTCGAGGCCCGGACATCGAAGCGATCGATCCGTTGGCACGACTCAGAGAGTCAATCGAAGGACAGTTTGGACGCGAGGTGGATGAGGTTGATCGGGTTGCTGGTCGCCGCTCAGAGATTCAACGGTTCCTACAAACGGTCGTCACAGGTGGGAGTAGATAATGGCTGCTGACGAGATCGGCCAGTTCATGTCAGCGATCAAACAGCTTGAATCGTCGGGTAACTACAACGCGGTCGGTCCCACTCATGCAACCTATGGGCGTGCTTTGGGTGCCTATCAGATTATGGAAGTCAACTGGAACCCTTGGTCGAAAGCTGCGTTGGGTTCGGTTGCTGATTGGCGTGACCCTGCCGCGCAGGATGCGGTAGCCCGCTACCAGATGCTCCGCTACTACAACATGCTTGGTGATTGGGACTTGGTCGCGGTTGCCTGGTTTGCTGGTCTTGGCCGGGCGTTGACCGCACAAGAGAGCGGCGTGTCTGCGGTGTCTGCGATCAGTGATGTTCTTGGTACGTCGGTGGGGAAATACATTGAGCTGATGCGCAAATACTGGCCGGCGGAACCTGATCGTCGGCAGGTACCGATCGGGTTGGAACAGTTCGATCCTCGTAAGGACAAGCTCGTCGCTCTGAAAAAGCATCAACGTGAGAACGTGATGCAACGTACCGTGGGCGATCCGAAAGAGATGCTGCGTGGCATCTTCTCGACTCTGTCGGATGGTTTGGCTGCCGGTTACGGGGAGCGCCTCCATATTGATGATCTCGTACCGAATCGGATGACATCACAAGCGGACAGGACAGAGCTTCGGTCGGCCAAAACCAACACTCCTACCGAGGAGGAACCGGAGGAAGGTTTGAGACAAGCCCCCGATAGGTCGGAGGTCATCTGATGGCTGTCTACACGATCCAGTCGGGTGACACTCTCACCGCGATCGCTGCCAGGTATGGGGTGTCTATCGCTGACATCATGGGGGCCAACCCTTCGATCTCTGATCCGAACCTGATCTATGCCGGTGACAACCTGACGATTCCGGTTGCTGGTAATGAGACTCCGCCACCTACTGGTGGGACTACTGGTGGGACTACTGGTGGGACTACACCTTCGGGTGGTGTAGCCAACGACATGCAACAGCCTCCCGGTACCTTCTCTGACACGATCAGCGAAGCCGACCTCAAAAAAATGCTCGACGGATATGGTGGAGTCACCGAATCAGACTTCCGCCGCATCCTCGACGAAATCAACTCCGGGCAACGCAGCCTCGCCAACCTCACCTACTGGATGGAATGGCGGAACAGCGACAGCAACCCCAACCCCTACACCCCTCCCAACGAGGTCGATGATCTGACGGGCCGTGTATGGGACGAAGCCGAATGGTGGGAAGTCGGCGGCGAACTATATGCGGTATTCTTTGTGCCAGGCACCAACCCGCCCGTACCGTACCTGTGGCATGTCCAAGACGAGGACGCCCTCATCCGTATCTTCGGTGAAGGTGGCTGGTCCCCAGAGTTCATCAACCGTTCTTTGACCCCGGAACAGCTCGACCAAGTCGGCGGTCTGATCGTCGGAACGTCCTCAGACATGCCCGACGTTGAAGGCAACCAAGACCCATACGAAGTTTGGGCCGAAGTGTGGGCTACCGAGTCGATCACCCGACCAGAGTTACAAGACCCCGAAGTCATGGCGATCTACTTTGAGGCGCTGATCGAAGGCCGCGACGTCACCTCCTCAGAGTTCCACGCAACCGAATGGTGGCGATCAAAGACCGACACAGAACGTGCCTGGTTGACTCTCCTGTTCGACGATCCTGGTACCGCAGCACAGCTCCTCGAGGACAACAGGATCATCATGTTGAGCCTGTTCGAGCAGGGTGGCATCCTCAACGCACCACAAAACCTGATCGACACTCTGTCTGACTTGGTCACCAAAGGCACCTTGTCTATGTCAGAAGCGCAGCAGCAGATCACCGGACTTGCCGATCCGTCTGCTGGTATCGCGATCCTTCCCGAAGTGGCAGCCGCTCTAGCTGGTGGAACACCCGGAAGCGCCGGCCTCGATACGAACGTCGCCAAGGAAACCAGAGTCCGCGAGCTAGTGGACAAGTGGCTCGGCCCGCAGTTTGGTGCCTGGTCCGATAGTCAGGTCGCAGAGTGGGCGTCGAAGCTACGTCGTACCCCGGATGGGGAGGACGAACTAGTAGCGTTGCTGTCACAGCAACGCCTTGCGATCTTCCCTGAATATGAGGATGCGTCACTCACCTACGAAGACATCGCCGGCCCGTGGCGTACACAGGCAGGCCAGTTGTGGGGTGAGACACCTGACGAAACCGACCCGTTCTTCATTGATCTGATCCGCCTCAACGACTCTACGAAAGCCACCGAACTGCTCCGCCGCGAAGGGTTGAAGCGGGACAACTCGACGGTAAAGAACTGGTTCCATTCCACACTCAATGATTCGTTCGGTACGTTGCGGAGGTCCGTCTGATGGCTACTGAGCTAGAGAGAGCAATCGCAGAGGCAGCAGCCCTTATGCCTGGAGTGCCAGCGGCGCTCCTCGAGGTGTATGCGAATGCTCTCCTCGTTACGGGCAACGCAGACTTGGCGATAGTTGAGATGCGTGCCGACCCTCAATATGACACCTACTTCGCTGGCAACAAACGGGATGATGGGTCTGTCCGTTGGACTGAGAAAGAGTATCTGTCGATCATCGAAGCGTTCGAGGTTGAACTTGAAGGGTACGGGGTCAATCCGGCTGTGTTCGCTGAGAAGTTCCCCGAACTGATCGCTGGTGACGTCGCCCCGGACGAGTTCCGGAGCCGTCTGTCCACCGCGTATGGGCAGCTTATCAACGCCACTGAGGAGGTCCGTACCTACTACGCCGAGAACTTTGGGATTACTGACCTGACTGACGAGTCGGTGTTCGCTGCGTTCCTCGATCCGACGATCGGTGAGGAAATCTTGGGTGGTCGCCTCGATGTGGCCGCAGTTGGTGGTGCCGGCCTCCAATACGGATTCGACCTGGACCCTGAACTGGCGGAACGTCTTGCACAGCAGGACATCACCGGCCAGCAGGCAGGCCAGTTGTTTTCGCAGGCTGCCACACAGCTCCCGATCCTCGACACGTTGGCCCGCCGACACAACGACCCGGACGACGACTTCGACCTCGAGGAGTTCCTGGCTGCCGCAGTTGACGCTGACCCGACACAGTCCCGCAGGTTGCGGCGGCTGTTCGCTCAGGAGTCATCGTTGTTTTCGAGACAGTCGGCGTTCCGTACCTCGAGGGACACTGGTGGGATCACGGGTCTGTTGGATCGTTGATACTCGCTGACTAGTCACTCGCGGACTAGTGTCCTGGTTGTGCGATGTCCTGCTCTCGCAAATGAGTAGAGAACTGGCTCCTTACCGTCAGTGGTGCGGTAAGCGTTATGGCCTAGCCACGTTGACGCCGCCGGGAGTGGCATGACAGTCCTGGTTGGTGTTTCGTATTGTTCCTGCCTGTCGCCGGCTGTGGCGTGGTTCCCCTCGACGCGTCGCCGTGTAGCCGTATGCGAGGAGAGTAAGGGAGTCGAATCATGGCCGATGAGAACACTCAGGTAACCGAACCCGAGACTGAGCAGACCGAGGAAACGGGTCCGAAGGGACTACGGGAAGCGAAGGATCGGGAAACCGAACGTGCGAATGTCTACCACGCGAAAGCGATGGCTCTGGCGTTCGAGAATGTCGGGATCGACGTTACCCAGGGGGTCGGGAAGCTACTTTTGGGTGCTTACGACGGTGAGCCTGACGTTACGGAGGTTGAAGCGTTCGCTGTGGATAACGGCTGGACGAAACCGGGCGTCCCAACACCGACTGAAACATCTGAGAGTGTGGCCCGAACCGACTCGCGGCTGGCTACTGCTACCGCACATTCCACATCGGAAGTACGGAACGAGCATCAGGAACGTCTTGACGAGGCTGCCAAGTCTGGTCAGTGGAAGACGTTCATTCGACTCCAACAGGAATCATACGCCGCCATCGCGCGACGCAAGTTTGAGTTCTAAGAAGGAGTCATAAAACATGGCCTATACCCATGTTGAGGTGACCGCAGCAGGTACAACCTATAACCTGCCCAACTTTGTTGGGCCGATGTATTTCATGACGCCGAAGGTCAACACCTTCCTTGCCGCCGTTGGTGGTATTGGTGGCGGATATGAAGTGCAATCTGAGGACGTTCCGTTCCAGGTGACAGGTCTTCCCGCCGCGGCACAGCCCGCAGTCCTTGAGGGCGCCGACCCTGCTCTGTCAATGCAGACCAGGCAAGAGCGTTACAACATTCTCCAGATTTTCCAAGAGGGCATCGACGTTTCGTACTCGAAGCTCATGGCCGTAGGCCAGCTCGGAAACACTGGAACAGACACAACCCCCGCCTATCCGGTTGCCGGTACCAATGGTGTCGGAAACGAGTATGACTGGCAGATGGACCGACTCATTGAGAAGGTCAGTCGCGACGTCAACTACTCGATCATCAACGGGGCGTATCAGCGTCCCGGTGACAACCTGACAGCCCGGAAGATGCGTGGCATCCTCGCCTCCATCTCGACCCACACGACCGCATTGTCGGCTGCCGCTTTGACAGCAGACCATATCAACGCTCTGGTGTTGGACGTTTGGGGTTCGGCAACAGGTCTGGTCGATCCAGGCCCGCTCACCGATCCCATGCTGTGGCTGAACGGCTTCCAGAAGCAGGCGCTCTCGAAGCTGTTTGGGTACGCACCCGAATCTCGCACCGTTGGTGGTGTGAACATTCAGTCGATCGAAACCGACTTTGCCGTTCTCGGTGTCGGAATCGACAGGCTGATGCCGGCTGACGACATTCTGTTGGCTGACATGTCCTACATCAAGATGGCGCATGGCGTCATTCCTGGTAAGGGCGTGTTCTTCGCAGAACCTCTCGCTCAGACGGGTGCCGCTATCACCGGCCATGTCTACGGAGAGATGGCTATTGATTACGGCCCGGAGGAGTTCCACGGAAGTCTCACCGGCGCCGCGATCGCGTAGACAGGAGGACAACTCATGGCTACAGGATCAGCACTAGGAGAGATCGCGAGTGCGGTGGAAGCAGACGTAGATGCCACATGGGATCAAGCTGCTGCCGACCTCGTCAACGAACTCAAAACCATTGTCAACTCTCTAGTCGCGGCGCTCAACGCACGCGGTTGGGCCGGCTGACGAGATAGGAGATAGGGAAATGGCAGAGGGTGTACGCATACGACATAAGGTTGTTCGCAATGCGACGATCGTGTTGCGTGACATGACTCAGCGAGCCCCACAACGAGGCCAGGAATGGCCTGCTTGTGGCCTCTGCCGCATCCCTTCTCCCGGTCACGAAGGGTATGCCGTGAGGCATATCACCGTGGACGCCAACGGCGAGACAACCGTGTCTGAGCCGTACTGGTACAAGCTCTTGGAGTTTGTTGACCACGGTGGCTTCGAGGCTATTTCTGCCCACAAAAACCCGCCACCTGTTCGTGTGTCTATGAACGGTGGCCGGTCGAGGCGGCAGGGTTTGGTTTTGCCGACGTTGGACACTGAGAGGACATAGCCAATGGCAACAATCGTTCATGACAACTTCCGAAACGCTCAGCTCGGGACACCGGCTGGCTCAACTACAACCGTCGATTTCGACGCAGACGACATTCGTTGCTCGCTGATGGACCAGACCGATTCTGGTCTCATTGCGGTAACCGATGCCGACTTCGGTTCGATCGACACCGGCGCTGAAGGTACGGACTATCACACCGGGTCGGCGATGACGGGCAAGACGGTCGGGACTGGCGGTGGGGTAGGTGCTTTCGACTCGACAGCCGACTACACATTCTCCTCGGTTCCGGCCTCGGACGAGATGGACTTCCTGGTGCTGCGTAAATACAACGCAACCCCGGCCAACTCGACCCTGATCGTGACCTGGGACTCAGCAACAACGGGTATCCCGGTGACGCCGAATGGCGGCGACATCATCGTGACCTGGAACGCGTCGGGCATCCTCCGAATCTGAAAGGTCAAGCATGGCTGAATATTTCGTGCTTGACGGAGCGGTGAAGGAGAACCACTACCGAGTGGCTGCTCACGTCGCGGTTCCCGGTGGCAACAATGCTGCCGGGAAACCGTGGACGGTCGTTGCCGTCGAGTTTCAAGAATCAACAGTGTCGGCAGTTCCGTGGCTTACAGCTCCGGTCCAAGCCGAACTAGACAATGGCACCAAGCTTGAGTTCGTAATGAACATCGAGGTTGACGCCGCCAGTGTTGCCAAGCTCGCCTCGTTCGAGGCTGCGTTGGCTGCTCAGGTCACGGTCGAGACTGCCGAGCTGCAAGCACGCTTGGAGTTTTGGGGTCAGGAAGGGACGGTCTAATGGCCTGGGGAGCAGATACTTCACTTGGTACGGCCCTCACTACGGTCGATAACACAACGGAGGAGTTCATTCCACCTACGGGTGGGATCAGTCTCAACCCGCGTGAGTCGGCTCACATCCAGTTGACCATCGACAACGAGTCAGGGACGGTGACGGACGCCCTCGAAGTCAGGGTCTACACAACGCTGGACGACACGACCGAGGAATGGGACGAAACGCCGTTCATGGCGTTCACGGTGGAGCCTGGTGGCATTGCTGCGGAGCAATACAGTTTCATCCTGGCTGGCTGTTACAAGTTCCGACTTGGGTTCCTGTCGGCTGGTGCGACAGACCTCTACTCGGTGAGTGGGCAGTACCGCAAAGATGGCGTGAGCGCCTAGGGGGTTTCCGTGCCTCTCAAGCTCATGTCGGTAGGTGAGTCCTAATGGCTCGGCTGGGCTTCTTCGAGATACCCACAACCGATGCTTCGCGTGTGACCACGCCGGATCATGCTGACTTTGCCCCGCCAAGCACGACCGTCGCATGGTCGATTCGTGGTGAGTTCCTAGCCAACGGTCTCAGTGAGAACCAGACCATCCTCAGCCAATGGACTTCGGGACAACAGGCCTTCGTTCTCGCTCATTCGCATGCAGGGCTAGGGTCGATCCGGCTCTACTGGTCCACGACCGGCTCCGACAACCCGTCGATTACCAACACTGGCGGAAACGCTCCTATTGTCGCTGGCGATCGGTTCCAGATACGGGTTGACTTCTATCAGGACAATGGGGCCAGCGAATACGAAGCTGACTTCTACTACAAGATCAACTCGTTCGATGATCTCGATTCAGACACCGGCTGGACCCAGTTGGGAACGACAGTGGTGGGCAGTACTGGCACAACCACGGTCCACAACTCGACTGGCGAGGTTGCGGTTGGCCGGTACAACACTGGTGGCGGCGACCCCAACGAGATCAACGTCTATCAGGTCTGCATCAAGCAGGCCACCACCACCAAGATGTACGCCGACTTCCGGTCAGGGATATGGGAGGCGACCGGCGACGACGAGCAGGGCCACACTTGGACGCCGCAGACCAACGCCGACCACATACCGCCAGTGGTGGGTGGGCATCCGTCGAAAGCTGTCAAGCCTGGCCGATGGTCGGTAACGCCGTCTATGGTCGCGCCCGAGTGGCGTAGCATTTGGCGTGACCTAGAGGTTGTCATCCCGTTCTGGAACACAGGTCTAGCTGTCGAAATCTCCAATCAGCCCGGTCCCCTGTCCCTCGCTGGTGGTCAGTCCCCAACGACCGAACCATCCCCATTGGGACTCCAACACACGTTCGGTACTGGCAGTGCTGGTGGGTACCTCACCAACGCTGACGTCCCCGGGTTCCCCGACAGTGACGTGACGTATGTTGGGATCAATCAGGTCGACGACCTGGCCACCGACGAAGAATCCGTCATTCGGATAGACGACACCACCAACAACAGCTATCTACGGATCGAACTCGACGGACGGCTGCATTGGAATCACACCACCGTTATCGACTGTTACTCCCCGACCGGATGGCTATCGGCTGGGGACCAGTTCCTGTGGTTGATCCGACAACGGACCAAGACGTTCGGTCACGACCTGTACGGATACAATTTCACGACCGGGGTGGCTTTCAGCGACACCGATTTGCCGAACACGGATGAGATAGCGGCAACCCGAGCTGAACTCGGATATCGTGCCGCCAACGACTACGGCTCTTGCATGAGTGTGTTCTATGCCTGGGATCGGGCAATCACAGATGCCGAATGGAGGGCACTGGTCCGTGATCCGTTCGGCCCGATCCGTATGGACTTGGCCGGTCCCGAAGTGTCGAGCCAGGTTCCAATCTACAAAGACCACTACACCGGCAGCAAAGATGTTTCCTCCACGACCTGCGAGGTTGACTGGTCGTCAACTACCGTAGCTGCGGGTGATCTGATGGTTGTCCATATCGTTGGCGACCAAGCCAACGCAGTCACCGAACCGTCTGGTGTTCCTAGTGGATGGGCAAAGATCGCCAACGAGACTGCCGGGACCGCTTACTGCTATTCGGCGTGGTGGAAGGTGGCTACCGCCGCAGACGTTTCAGCCGGGACCGCCACCTGGACCCACGACGCTGGCTCTCAGGATTTTGGCTATTCGGTTGTTGTTATCAAAGCTGGAACCTTTGCTGTGCCTTACCCCTTCGACAGCTTTGCTTCCGATGAGGACAAAGTGCCGAACGGGGTAATCACGCAGGCAATCACGACTAGGGGTCCAAACCGTTTGCTTCTGTTCCTGGCCGGGTCAGACGGTGACGCAGCCGGTGAAACCTTCTCCTCGAACCTCGGTGCCGAACAGTACGACGACAATGACCTGACCGGAGACCTGCTCCACGTTGCCGGATATACCCATACGGCTGCCCTGGCTGGCACCTACACCCCAACAGTCACCTTGTCTGTGGCAAACGAAATGGACTTGCAGCTTCTTTCAATCATGCCACTCGGGGGGTCATATTCCAACACGGCGGCTGCACCGTTTCTCGCGGTAGGCCGTCACGCCGGGCCGCTAGTCAGGAGTGGCGCATGGCGCTAAAAGGAGCGTGGCTTCCCTCTGCGGGTTCGACCAATATGTTCGATCCTGTTTCCAGGCAGCTTGGCGTGCCTGCTGCTGGGACGTTTACGCCAACGCTTTCTCCGTATGGCCCTTCGATTCACTTTGCTAAGTCTGGCGGTCTGTCCCGACTTGTCTACGGGGGAGTGGCTGAGTTTGACGGGGTAGACGCCGACCACACTTTCGTCGCACTCCACAAGTTTGAGGATGGCACCACTCCCGACTCTACCAATGACAATATCATCGGGTTCGGCACCGCCGATACCGCCAACTTCTACATGCGGACCAACGCCTCTCGCGTAGCTCGCATGACGGTCGGAGGTCGGGACGCTTCCATAACCATCGGAGCAGGCCAAGGCTGGAAGCTATGGGTCGGACGGTATCGGGCAGCCGACGAACACAAGCAGATCGACGTTTACAACCCCGACGGAACTCTGTTCGGCTCGGCTACTAACACAACCGCCAGAACTCCGAACACGCTCCCCGTGGCTGGTACGCCCCTCACGGTTGGAGAGATCACCGGCACGGGGCTTGGTGGACACGACTTCGAGCTTGCCCTTGCCTATCACTGGGACCATCGGCTCACCGACGAGGAAGTAGCCCTTCTCGTCGCTGACCCGTTCGGCCCTCTCCGTATGGACTTGTCCGGCCCCGAGGTATGGGTTTCGGCTGCTGCTGGCACAGCTTTCACGATCGACCCGGACGGCGACGGCACAATCACCGGCATCTTCAACCAGGACGCGGCGGTAACCAACCTCTACCAGTCCGTCGATGACGACCCCGACGCTCCCGTACTGACCGACTATGTGTCGTCGGGTGAAGCCGATGGTGATACGTTCTTCACGTTGGGATCGGTGCCGGCTGACTTCGACACGATCGAGACTCCGCTGACGATCCGTGCCTATCTTGCTTCGACTGACTTCGGCGCGGACACAGCCACTCTCTACGCTCAGGTGTTCGCTGCCAACGAAACGACGGCCTACACGGACGAGGTTCAGGTAGGTACGCAAGCCTCGTCGGGTTTGGTGACTGCCAACTTCACGGTAAATGCCACCGGCCTCGCGGCGGATAAGGCAGCATGGGACGCAGCACGGATCAAACTGCGATGGGACTACACCGCATGATTGTCTGCAATGGACGAGGCGACGGGGGTGGGGGTCACTGTTGCTGGATTGACGGCAAGGTGTGCGAGTTCCTGTTCACCGATCGGGGCGGCACGCCCCGCTGCATGGTGTGGGACAAGATGGACACCGGACGGTGGCGCAACTCG
>Ga0316187_10001508_pt1 | contig 20143 bp, 18 predicted proteins | sample CroRivburrow1_MG_FD_204927 | JGI IMG/M metagenome (GOLD analysis project Ga0316187, IMG submission 204927) | Coastal sediment microbial communities from Maine, United States - Cross River worm burrow 1 | ecosystem: Environmental > Aquatic > Marine > Coastal > Sediment | place: USA: Maine...
TAAAACCTTCATAACAAGAGAGGTTAGCAATGAAAGAAAAGATTCTTGATTTTTTATAGGCGGAAACGTTTCCGCCTCTAATTGGCTTCAGGATAGGAGATGTTTCCATGGCTTTCTACATTTAGAGGTAGCGAAATTACTATGTTGAAGGAATTTCCCGAAACCTCTGAGGGCTGGATGCTTGCAAAAATAGGATTGTCTGGGAAAAGGATTAATGGGGAAGGAGTTACCAATGAGTGATTTATTCGATTTTATAGCGCGCATCATTGAGACAACAACCATGATGGATAAACAACTCGCGGCAATCTTGGTTGTTGGACTGGGATTCATGGTCGTATGTATTGCTCTTACGGACCATTAGTAAATTGAAGTGCGATCTATGGCTAATCGGCTGGCAATGCCAGTAGAGCTAACCTCACAGCCTGGATTCAGGCATTGCTCACCTACACTTCCAATAAACCGAAAATTATCTTCTGTTGCTAAGGCTCATGCGCTATCAAAGAAATGGGGTCAGGTTGAACTAGCCCCAGTTTAACAGACACCTAAAATGGGGGGCACTCCATTGGAGGTGTTAAATGGAAGATCGCAAGCGATTTACGAGGATGATGAGGGGCAGGTCACTCATATGTTTAAATGCTGAAGTGGTCAGTAAAATAGGCTGGGGGCATATTTACGATGCCAACAAATAAATCCTTATAAAATACAGCGTATTGCGACGACGGTTTGAGTGACACCCTCCCGCCAGAGTTTTGGTTGATACGGCCTCGGAGCATTGACTCTGGCCGTCCGTGGCCATCGCCCTTCGGGCGAGCTGCGCACGTCCAAACGGCAGCCCTGCCTTTTTGTCTGCCCTCGGCCTTTGGTACAGTGCGAAACGTGCTAGTTTCGCACTGTACACTGAAGTCACCCCTCCGTGGGTGGATGGCCGTATCCTCCTGCCAGCATTCTTTGCCAGTTAACAAGGTCTGTGTGTTTTCATTTACGCTGGCTTCGCTATTATGCACCGCCTTGGAGAGGTGACCGAGTGGTTGAAGGTGCACGCCTGGAAAGCGTGTGTACCCCGAAAAGGGTACCGAGGGTTCGAATCCCTCTCTCTCCGCCAGTTAGTCTAAGCCATTTATTATAAATGGCTTTTTCTTGTTGTTGGCGGCGACTGGAGGCTGATTCTGGGGCTTACTGAATATGGGGCCAGCGGAAGCTGTCTATCGAGGGATTCTATTGGTGTCACTTCTTTCAATTGACTTAGATCAATGCTTGTCGTCAGTTCCGCCTGCACATTGACTCTGATAAAAGCCCGTATTGGAGGGAGGGCCATATGATCGAACAGGCTATTAGCCAGGGAGCGCGGATACGCTCTGTTGCGCTGGATTATTATCAGCTTGCCAAGCCGAACATTGTCGGTCTTACCTTGGTGGCGGCACTGACCGGCATTTATTTTGGCAACCATGGCGTGTTGCCGCACTGGTCAATGATCTTCTGGACATTTCTAACGCTGGGTCTGGCCACAGCCGGCTCCTGCATGCTCAACAATTATTATGACCGCGACATTGACCGGCTGATGAAGCGCACCAGCAGGCGGCCTCTGGCGGTGGGGCTGGTGGACGGGCGCAAGGTTCTGGTGCTCAGTCTGGCCCTTATCATTCCTTCCCTGGTGCTCATGGCCTGGTTGGTCAATCCGCTTACCGCCGCCGTTACCATGGTTGGCGTGCTTGGGTACACGGTCGTGTACACGATGATGATGAAACGCACCACACCCTGGGCCAACCAGTTTGGCGGCATAGCGGGTGCGGTGCCACCCATGGTTGGATACGCTGCCGTGACTGGCGAACTGGGCGCTGCTGCCTGGATACTGTTCATCATCATGGTGGTGTGGCAGCAGCCACATGCCCTGAGTCTGGCGCTGAAGTACCGGGAGGAATATGCCCGGGCTGGAGTGCCGGTGATTCCCGTTGCCCATGGTGTTGCGGCGACCAAGCAGCGTATTGTGATTTACAATATGGCTCTGCTGGGTGTGGCCCTGATGCCTTACTTTTACGGCATGGCCGGTGGTTATTATCTGGCTGCGGCCATCGTTCTGAGCCTGGGTTTTCTTGGCCACTCGATCAAATTCCTGTTTTCAGATAAGGATTACGATATCAGGCTGTTCCTCAATTCCATCTTCTACTTTATTATCCTGTTCTCCGTGATGGTGATCGATTCAGTCTGAATTTGGCTAACCAGGCTTTCCGTCCACGCGGGGTTGCAGATAGATGGGTAGATAGCGCCATGCCCACAAAGCAAAGAAGATCACCCAGGCAAAGCCAGAGAACCACACGCCATGGGAAAACACGGGCAGGAAATCACTCAGGAGTCCGCTTGCGACGCGAGTGAGCGGCACGATTTGAAACATAACAAACAACACATTGGTATAAGCGTCTGAATGCACCGGCCTACCGGAGTGGCCAAGTGTGACGCGTGTAGCCATGCCCAAGAGCAGAGTGCCGAAACCGCCGACGACGAGCGCATGCAGGGCAGCCTGCTCGGCCATTAGCCAGCGATCTCCCTGCACCCATTCGGTCAGACTGGCTCCAGCCGAAAGCAGGAAGGAGATGGGAAACCACAGTAAGGACCAGTGCAAAACGGACTGAATGACAAATGGCTTGGGCCGCCAGACCTTCCACTGCCATAGCTGAAGGGAAATGATGATGAAAAGGCCCAAATCTGCAAGCCAATACAGTTCACTCGCATCCCCGGCTGTCAATAGCATGCGCACCAAAGAAAATGTCAGCATGAGTTGCAGGCCATACCGCATCCGGACTACTTCGCGGCCGCTGTGTGCCGTGAATATGGGCACCATGCGATAGGCTACAGCATAGATCACTGGCAACAGAAAGCCGTAAATCCCGATGGCCTTGGCCAGTTGCCCCCAGAGCGTCGAACCTAAAATCGTCAGTATAGTTAAGCAAACCAGCCCCAATAAGCCGAAAGCTGCGCCAATCAACATGAACAGAGGCATCTGCTTGTGCGGATAGTCTGAGCGCAGAAGAACCATCAGCAGCTGGTAGGCTGCAGCACCATAAGCGATGCAGGCAATTAGAGAGCCAATCTGTAGCCACGGCCCATCCAGATATAAGCCAATGGTAAATAACAGGGATCCGGCGAAGTAGGCAAGGAATATCGACGTATACGTCCGTTGGGCTATGGACGGCATGCTCATCAGGCGAGGAAACACAGTGAGCAGGAAGCCAAAGATATAGAAGGGGAAAAAGAAATAGATCACCTGGGCCACATGAGCCCAGGCTTGAGGCTGGTTTGATGTGAATGGAAACAGGCCGGTGAGATGAAGAGTCCACAGGGCAATGGACATTATGCCATATGCAGTGCCTGCCAAAAAAAACGGACGATGAACGGCGGCGAATAATAATTTCCAAAAGTGCATGAGGAATTCCGGACACCTTGTATTGATTGGATCACGTAGTTGCTAGCCAGAGATAGTGAAGGATGCGTTTTCCCAAGGCGAGCACATTGATATCTATCAATGCTGACTGTGTGGATGCCCGGTAGCAATCAGGGCGTTCTAGGGGGATGAGTGGAGGATAGATTGCTATTTTGTCGAAGCGCGCATGTTGCAATTAGACGCTTGCGATGGCCAACGGCCGAGAGGTGGCTGCTGGCCATTTTATGTGGAAGGCATCACCGGGATTGGAGCGTCCGGTGAAGCATGAGTGCGAACTTGATGTAAGCCATCTGGAGCCACCAGAGCCCATGGAAAAGATACTGGAAGCCATAAGCGCTCTCCATCCTGGGCAATATCTGCGCGTGCTGATTCATCGTGATCCCATTCCCCTGTATCCAATTCTGGAAAGAGAGGGATTTGAGCGTATCACCTGTTTGGGAGTGCAATCTGAATTTGAATTGATAATCTGGCGAAGCAGCGATGAATCGGCAACCCAGGCTGTGAAATCGGCCTGTGAAGGAAGTTCCGCCGACGTCTGATGTGGGTGGTAAGCGCTCCAGTTATGGCCGGGCTTGCTATCCGCTGTTTTTATTTATGTCTGTTTCGGCATCGTCGGCCTGAGTCGGGGCAGGACAAAAGCAACACGAATCATTTTTTGGAATGCGGCGCTATTGGTTTTCGCTTACGCAGTTGCCGTGGCGCGAACCCGCGATCCCTTCCCGTGGGCAATGTTTTTCATAGGTGCAAAAAACCGGCCTGGTTTTTGGCCAGGCCGGTTTCTCCGTTCCTCCCTCTTCAGCTGGACGCTAGAAGGTGGTGTCGAGCATCGCGAAGGCCCAGTTGCCATCGAGATGGTTTCTGCCAGAGCTCTGCGAGAGGGCATCTCCGGCGAAGTAGTGGCTGTAGCCGACTGACAGCTTGGTGTGATCCGCCAGCGGATAGTGCGCTTGAAGATCAATTTCCTGCCCAAGGCCGCTGTCAGAACCTACTACGCCTACACCTGCTAATGTTTCAGCACTCATGAACCAGTGGCCATGTGCGACAAGCTTCAGATCCCCCATGACCTTCACCCACGCCTTAATGGCAATGTCATGCAGGCCCTGTGATGGATTGTTGAGGTAATTGTCCATGTGGCCATAAAAGGCATGATTGGTGGCATAAGGTGTGACGAAGTTGTCCTGCGACAGAGGATCGCTGCCATCATTACCCGACAGGTAATCATACCACAGGGTGACGTTGGCGCCGTCGGCGACATCAAGATCGTAACCCACAGCTGCGGTCAGCATGAAGGCGCTCTTGTCTATCATCGGTGTCACATCGCCCCATTCATAGGCGCCGTCGAAACGAACGCGGAAGCCCTCGATGTGCTTGACGGCATACACGCCAACGATTCCGAGGTTGTCCAATATCTCTCCAGCGGCTCTCTGAGGATTATCCGCATAGTAGACGTAAGGTGTCACGCGGTCTCCATTGTCACCCAGGCTGTAAGTTCCACGAAGGCCGGAAAAATTTGACTCGAAGGTCGGTGCAGGAACTAATGCAACAGTACCGCCTAGAGTCGGGTGCGTGTCCTTCTCAACCGTCTGGGCGAAGAAGGCCGTGACGCTTATATCGCCGTTGCTGTAATCGGCGCGGGCCGCGTCGAAGCTCTGGGCCTGCTGGATCCAGCCGATGTTGCCGATCAGGCGGGCCTCGTCAAAGACCATTTCCTGGCGGCCAATTTTCAGATCCAGGCCGGTATCCAGCACGTTCTTCAGATTGATATAGGCCTGATGCACATCCAGGCCGTCGGAATGAATGCTGGTGCCCGTCTGGGTGATGGATGGCGGTGCGGAGGTCGGCGTCTCGCCGCCCCAGGTTCGCACGTCCTGAATCTGCACGAAGGCGGAAACATCATCGCTGATGCTTGCCTTGGCATGCAGGCGAGTGCGCATGGTTGTGAACGTGGCTGTGTGGCCGTTGGCCGGATCGTTGGCGATATTGTTGCCCGGCGAATTCAATGCATCGTTGGCAATTTCAACACGCGGACGGATCTGACCGCCAACTTCCACATCAATCGCCTGAGCATACTGACTACCTATAAACACGGCGCCGGTAAGCAGCAAGGCCGCTTGTATTGGTTTTGTGTATAATTTCATTTGGTTTTGTCTCCTCTAGTTTTTCCATCCATGGAATAATTAATTGTGATATGCCATCCCTGATTGCGCGCAAAATAAAATATATATCGCGCATGTGCAATTTGAGACAGCGAGACTGTTGAAAATCGCCACAGCCAATCCTTGACCTAAATCAAGTACGCGAATTTTGTGACACACGCCACACTCACTTGATGTGCATCAAGGAAGCGAAATCCCCAAATCCCCATATTGCACCGTCTGAGCAATCAGATACCTATCGAAGGTGAGGAGGCAAGACCAAATGAAACGATTCTTTATAACCATTGTTGCCGTACTAGCCATTGTCCCATTTATATTGGGCACGGCCTATGCGGGGAAAGATGCATATGAAAGCGAGGGAAGCATGGTGCTGATACCAGGCTCCCCCAATGCGCCAGCCGTCACGCAGGGTGAGTTCGAAACCGGCAAGCGGCTCTTTTTCGAGCGTTGCGCCGGTTGCCATGGCGTGCTTAGAGGTGGTGCTACCGGCAAGCCGCTGACCACCGATATCACACTGGAGCGTGGCACTGAAACGCTTGAAGCCATGATCACTTATGGTTCCACCGGTGGCATGCCGAGCTTCGAAGGCCGCCTGAGTGAAAAAGACATTAATATTCTCGCGCGTTACCTGCAGCACACGCCACCCGTGCCGCCTGAAAAGGGCATGGCGGCCATTAAGGAAACCTGGAAAGTTCATGTCGCGCCGAAGGATCGTCCCAAGAAGCAGATGAACAATTACAACCTGAAGAATATGTTCTCGGTTACGCTGCGTGATGCCGGCCAGGTCGCCCTGATTGACGGTGATTCCAAGAAGATCGTCAGCGTGGTGAATACCGGTTACGCCGTGCATATTTCACGTCTGTCGGCCTCAGGCCGCTATGTCTACGTGGTTGGCCGCGACGGCAAGGTTGTCATGATCGACCTGTGGATGAAGAAGCCGGGCGCTGTCGCCGAGTTGCATCCCTGCATGGAGGCGCGCTCCGTCGAGACCTCCAAGTACAAGGGCTGGGAAGACAGGTACGGCATTGTCGGCTGCTACTGGCCGCCGCAATACGTCATCACCGATGGCGATACCCTTGAGCCTCTGCGCATCGAAGGCACGCGAGGCATGACCATTGACAATGAGTACCATAATGAGCCACGCGTGGCGGCGATTATCGCCAGTCACGAGAAGCCCGAGTTCATTGCCAACATTAAAGAGGCGGGCAAAATCCTGGCGATCGATTATTCCGATCTCGATAACCTGAAGGTGACTTCCATCAACGCCGCCAAGTTCCTGCATGACGGCGGCTGGGATGCCACCCATCGCTACTTCATGTCGGCGGCGAATAAGTCGAACATCATTTCGGTGGTTGATTCCAAGACCTCCAAGCTGGTCGCAAACGTCAAGGTCGGCACCATCCCGCATCCGGGTCGTGGCGCCAATATGGTGCTGCCGAAGTATGGTCCCGTATGGGCGACCAGCCATCTGGGTGATGAGACGATCTCATTTATCGGCACCGATCCGGTGAAACACAAGAAGTATGCCTGGAAGGTAGTGAAAACCATCGAAGGCATGGGCAGCGGCTCGCTGTTCATCAAGACGCATCCGAAATCCAAGAACCTGTGGGTTGATGATCCGCTGAACCCGGATGCGGAAGTGTTTGCTACCGTGGCAGTGTTTGACATCGCTAACCTCGACAAGGGTTACAAGGTGATCAACGTTGTTAAGGATGCAGGCCTGAAAGAGGGCCGAGTCGTGCAGCCTGAATACAATGCCGCCGGTGACGAGATGTGGATCTCCGTCTGGAATGGAGCTGCCGCAGAGTCAGCCATCGTGGTTTACGATGACAAGACCCGCAAGGTCAAAAAGGTGATCAAGGATAAGCGCTTGGTTACGCCAACCGGAAAATTCAACGTCCTGAACACCATGCACGACATCTACTAGCTAGATGAGGGAGCTGGGGGAGGCTTCGGCCTCCCCATTTCCCCTACCCCTTTTTTCGTGAGGAGGAAACGGCAAGAGAAGCAAGATCAGTCGAGCGAAATACAGCTATGAATCCAACATCTCAGGAGGGTGGTGTGAACGAAAAATACGGAATCGTCTATTTTATCGGAGCGGGCCCTGGCGACCCTGACCTGATGACCGTCAAGGCGCAGCGCCTGCTGCAACAAGCCGATGTCGTAGTCTATGACCGGCTCGTATCCAGGGAAATCACCGAGCTATTCCCCACCGGTGCTGCCAGAATCTATGTAGGCAAGCGCCCCGGCCATCACCACATGACACAGGAAGAAATCAATCAACTGCTGGTCAAACTGGCCCGGAAGGAACGCAAGGTGGTGCGGCTGAAAGGCGGCGATCCATTTGTTTTCGGCCGTGGCAGTGAAGAGGCCAGTTATCTGGCTGAACACGGCGTCCGTTTTGAGGTGGTGCCGGGCATCACCTCAGCAGCAGCCTGCACGACCTATGCTGGTATTCCCCTGACGCATCGTGGCCTGGCTACGGGTGCGCGTATCGTAACCGGCCACTGCCGCGCCAACATGCCATTGGAGCTGAACTGGTCGAGCCTGGCCGATCCGGATACGACACTGGTCGTATATATGGGATTGGCGCAATTGTCTGAAATTTCCAGCAAACTCATTGCGGCAGGCCTTCCCGCCGACACCCCGGCGGCGGCCATCGAAAACGGCACGACGCCCCGCCAAAGACGATGCATTAGCACGCTCTCAAAGCTTGCGAGCAAGACGCGCAGCCTCGACTTTGTCTCACCCACGCTTATCATCATCGGGCGCGTGGTGGCAATGAGTGGCGAGCTGGACTGGTTCCAGCAACAGGCTTTGATCGAGCAGGAAGGTGAAGCTGATGCACAAACACTGGCACAGGCCCAAGCCTAGCCCGGGATTTCTAACCGTCTTCCTCGCTGGTTTCATGACAGTGCAAGCAGCGGCGGCCGAAGAGCAAACCATCCCAGCCGAGCGCCAACAGGAACTGATCCATCTGTTAAAACAGGACTGCGGTTCCTGCCATGGCCTGACTCTTGAGGGAGGGTTGGGCCCGCCGCTTCTCGCCTCGCTGATGGCTGGTAAGCCACAAATCTGGTTGCGGCAGGTGATTTTAGACGGCATTCCCGGCACGGCCATGCCCCCGTGGCGGCCCATTCTCAGTGAAAATGAAGTCGGCTGGCTGGTGACCGCCATGCAGAAAGGGGTTCCCGATGAATGATAAAATGACCTGCCTGCGTCGAGCCCTGCTGGCTTTGCTGCTTGCAGGCATGGCTGGCTGCGTTTGCGCGAACAAGTCTGCGCTTCGTGGCACAGGGGATCTGGGTGTCATTATCGAACGTGCGGCAGGCACGATGTTGGTGGTGGAAACGGCAACTCAGAGCACTCTTGCGCGTGTCGACGGTCTGGGGAATCTGTCGCATGCCTCGGTAGTGTATTCGCGCGATGAGCGCTTTGCCTACGTGTTCGGCCGTGATGGCGGCCTGTCCAAGGTCGATATCCTGCGCGGAGCATTGGTCAAACGGGTTGAACAATCCGGCAACAGTATTGGCGGGGCGATTTCACAGGATGGCCGGCTCGTAGCTGTGGGGAATTACGAGCCTGGCGGGGTCAAAGTGTTCGATGCCAACAGCCTCGAACTGGTGGCTGATATTCCTGCGGAATATGGTGATAGCGGAAAATTGTCCAAGGTGATCGGGCTGGTGGACGCGCCCGGCCAGCGTTTTGTTTTCAGCCTGTGGGATGCCGGCGAAGTATGGGTGGCAGACATGCAAAACCCAGGTAAGCCGGTGATCACCAAATTCACGGACATCGGCTCGTTTCCCTACGATGGCCTGATCACTCCGGATGGCCGCTATTATATCGCCGGCCTTTTTGGTGAAGATGGACTGGTATTGCTCGATTTGTGGAATCTGGATGCAGGTGTCAAACGTATCATGCCGGGATACGGGCGTGGTGAGGAAAAACTGCCGGTGTACAAGATGCCGCATCTCGAAGGCTGGGCAGCCGCTGGAGATATGATGCTATTGCCCGCCATCGGCCGTCATGAGGTGCTTATCGTGGATCAGCGTAACTGGCAGGAAGCGGGGCGAATTGCCGTGCATGGGCAGCCGGTGTTTGTCATGGCGCGACCGGATGGGCGTCAGGTGTGGGTGAACTTCGCTTTTCCCGATAACGATACAGTGCAGGTGATCGACGTGCCTTCGCAGCAGATCGTGAAGACGATCAAGCCTGGCAAGGCAGTGCTGCATATGGAGTTTACGCCCCGGGGCGAGCATGTTTGGGTTTCGGTGCGCGATGAGGACCGGGTGGATGTTTACGACACAGCCACGTTTTCCCGTTTGGCCACCCTGCCGGCCGACAAACCAAGCGGCATTTTTTTCACCTCACGTGCGCACAAGATCGGGCTGTAGCCATGAACGGCCTGGAAAAATCCTTATTGAACGATTTTCAGCGTGATTTCCCGCTCTCGAAAACGCCGTTTGCCGATATCGCATCTGGCCTTGAGGTGGACGAGGCGGAGGTGTTGAAAGGCTTAAGTAATCTGCAAGCGCAGGGCGCGGTCAGCCGAGTGGGTCCGGTATTTCAGACCGACAGGATCGGAGCCAGTACCCTGGTGGCCATGGCAGTGCCAGATGAGCGGCTGGAAGAGGTGGCCGAATTAGTCAACGCCTATCCCGAAACCAACCACAATTATGAGCGCGAGCATCGTTTCAACCTGTGGTTTGTGCTTACCGCCTCGACTGAAAAGCAGCTTCGGGATGTATTGGCTGATATTGAGCGGCGCAGTGGCATCGAACCGCTCGTTTTGCCGATGGTCGAGGCTTATCACATCGACCTGGGATTTCCCCTGCAATGGGCTTGAGCGCGCGCGAGCTTACGCTGGTAGCGGCCATCCAGGCCGGCCTGCCGCTGGTGTCCCGGCCATACGCAGCGATCGGGACCAAGATCGGCATGAGCGAGGGCGAGGTGATTGAGCGCCTGTCATGGTGGCTGGCCAATGGTACGCTCAAGCGCATGGGTGTTGTCGTGCGCCACCGTGAGCTGGGCTATCATGCGAATGCCATGGTGGTGTGGGACATTCCCGATGATCAGGTGCAAGCGGTTGGCAGGCGTATGGGCGAACAGCCTGCTGTTACGCTGTGCTACCAACGGCCCAGGCGTCTGCCCGATTGGCCTTACAACCTGTTTTGCATGATTCACGGGCGTGACCGCGATGTGGTGCGGGGGCATGTCGATACGCTGGTCAGACAGTGCAGGCTGGAAGGCGTTTCACATGAGGTGCTGTTCAGCAACCGCCGTTTTAAGCAGCGCGGCGCCCGCTGCGCGGATACCGGTGGAAGATCACAGGGTTCCATGTTCGATGGCGTTCAATCAACCGTGGTTGCTTCCTGATGGACGAGGCCGAGCGCAAGATCATCAACGGCCTGCAAGCAGGGATACCCGTTAGCGAGCGCCCCTATGCCGAGGCGGCTGAGAGCCTCGGTTTGAGTGAGGATGATCTGATCAGGCATCTGGTCAGGTTGCGTGACCAGGGCGTTTTCTCCCGCGTCGGGCCGATGTATTACGCCGAGGGCATGGGCGGCGGACTTACGCTGGCGGCCATGCAAGTTGACGAGGAGGATTTTGACAGGGTGGCCTGCCAAGTCGATGTTTTTCCCGAGGTGGCACACAATTACGCGCGTGATCATGCATTCAATATGTGGTTCGTGGTAGCCACCGAAAAGCCCGATGGCGTGGGGAAGATTCTGGCCAAGATCGAGCAGCGGACAGGCTATAAAGTATACAACATGCCCAAAATGCAAGAATTTTACATTGGTCTGAGGCTGGAAGTATGAGCGCGGCTCAGAAAGCCAACACTTCGATCATCGATTCCGTCGATCGCCAGATTATCCTCGCCACACAGGATGGTTTGCCGTTGTCGCCGCGTCCCTATCACACGATCGCGGCAAAGCTCGGGCTGCTGCCCCATGAGGTGATGGATCGGATGCGCCGTATGCTGGAGACGGGTGTTATTCGCCGCATAGGCGCGATACCGAACCATTATGCATTGGGCTATAAGGCCAATGGAATGACGGTGTGGAACGTGCCAGACGAACATGTGGCTGAGCTGGGCCGGGCGGTCGGAGCACTGGATTTTGTCAGCCATTGCTACGAGCGCCCACGCTATCTGCCAGAGTGGCCGTATAATCTTTTTGCCATGGTGCATGCGCGGAGCCGCTCCGAGGTGGCGGACATGATGCGTCAGATTGGCGAAGTGCTGGGAAGCCACGACCATGGCCATGATGTGCTTTTCAGTACGCGTATCCTGAAGAAAAAGGGACTCAGGTTAAAATCCTGAAAGGACGATTATATGTTTCGCATATCCCAATACATGCAGGAGCTTATCCAGCCGACGCCGATCACACCCAAGCGTGATCCATCCGGGCCAGTGGTGGTGTGGAACCTGATCCGCCGCTGCAACCTGACCTGTAAACACTGCTATTCGATTTCAGCCGACAAGGATTTTCCAGGTGAGCTGACTACAGACGAGATCTATGATGTGATGGATGACCTGAAGGACTTTGGCGTGCCGGTGCTGATTCTCTCCGGTGGCGAACCGCTGCTAAGGCCTGATATCTATGACATTTCGCGCCGGGCTAAGTCCAAGGGGTTTTATGTCGGGCTTTCCACCAATGGCACCTTGATCGATGAGCGTAATATCGAGGATATTGCAGCGGTCGGGTACAACTATGTCGGCATCAGTATCGATGGCATCGAAGCAACACATGACTACTTTCGGCGCAAGGAGGGAGCCTTTGAGGCTTCCATGAAAGCCATCGCCCTGTGCGGCGAGCTGGACATCAAGGTGGGTATTCGTTTCACCATGACGCAGGACAATGCCCACGAACTGCCGGACATGCTCAGGCTTCTGGATGATCACGGCATCGACCGCTTCTATTTCTCGCATCTCAATTACGCTGGCCGGGGCAATATCCATCGCAAGGATGATGCGCTGTTTGCCGCTACCAGAAAGGCCATGGACACGCTGTTTGACGCCTGCTGGCACTACATGCAGGCGGGGAATCGTAAGGAGTTCGTCACCGGCAACAACGATGCCGATGGCGTCTATTTACTCATGTGGGTCAAGAAGCACCACCCTGAAATGATTGAGCACATTCAGGCAAAGCTGGCACAGTGGGGCGGCAATTCAACCGGCGTCAACATTGCCAACATCGACAACCTTGGCAATGTGCACCCGGACACCATGTGGTGGAACTACAACCTTGGCAATGTGCGCCAGCGCAGATTCTCAGAAATATGGAGGGATGTCAGCGATCCTTTTATGGCTGGATTGAAGGCCAGCCCCAGAAAAATTGGAGGCCGTTGCGGCAGTTGCCGGCACTTTGCGATCTGTGGCGGTAATACGCGGGTGCGTGCTTATCAGTTAAGCGGCGATTTCTGGGCCGAGGACCCAGGCTGCTATTTGTCCGACGAGGAAATCGGTGTTTCCGGAATGGGCAAGCGCCTCAAGGTCACGCCTTATGGCGCTACCCGCCGTCTTAAGCCCGCTAAAGCTCCCAGTGCATAATCTCCGCTGATGCGAATGTTGTTCGGGATCATTCTGGCGTTTGGTTTGGGGGTCGATGGAGCGTCGGCGGCAACGGCTGATGCGTCGGCGTCGTATCAAGAGCATTGCGCGTCCTGTCATGGTGCAGGCCGTCTTGGCGGGATGGGGCCGGCCCTGTTGCCGGAGAATCTTCGCCGCGTGTCCCGCGACAAGGCCGAAGTCGCCATTGCCCAAGGTCTGCCGGCGACGCAAATGCCGGCCTTCGCCGACGCGTTATCGGCTGCGCAGATCAAGAATCTGGTGGCGTTTATCTACGCGCCGCTGCCCGAAAAGCCCCGCTGGGGCTTAGCCGAGATTTCGGCGTCAAAAATCATCCACCACCAACCCGGAAGCCTTGATGACAAGCCTGTGTTCAAGGCCGATCCTCTGAATCTCTTCATCGTGGTCGAGATCGGCGATCATCACGCCACCATCCTGGATGGCGATAAGCTGGAACCGATCCATCGCTTCGCCACCCGCCGCGCCTTGCATGGCGGCCCGAAATATTCTCCAGATGGGCGCTTTGTCTATTTTGCCTCTAGAGATGGATGGATCAGCAAGTTTGACATGTACAACCTGAAAGTGACTGCGGAGATTCGCGCCGGCATCAATACACGCAATCTGGCCATATCCGGTGATGGCCGCTATGTCATGGTGGGCAACTATCTGCCACACAGCCTGGTCGTGCTCGATGCTGGTGATCTTACACCCATCAAACTTATTCCGGTCGCCGACGAGAAGGGCAAAAAGACCTCACGCGTCAGCGCCGTCTATCAGGCCGCGCCGAGGAACAGCTTTATTGTGGCGCTTAAGGATCTACCCGAGGTTTGGGAGATTTCCTACGCCGATGACGCCAAGGCCGAGTACACGGGCATGATCCATGACTACAGCGAGGAGTCGGGGGATGGCATCGAAGCTAAGTATGAGCGCTTTCCGGTGCGCCGTATTGTGCTTGAAGATTATCTCGATGACTTCTTCTTCGATCAGTCGTATCGATTCCTGATTGGTGCGGCGCGTGGCGGTGGAAAGGGACAGGTAGTGTTCTTAGATGGAGCAAGGAAAGTCGCCGATATCGACCTGCCCGGCATGCCGCATCTCGGCTCGGGCATCAGCTGGGAGTACAAGGGGAGCCCGGTGATTGCTACGCCTAATCTCAAGGACGGGGTCGTCAGCGTCATCGATATGAAAACCTGGAAGACGATTAAGCGCATCAAGACTCTGGGCCCGGGATTTTTCATGCGCAGCCACGAAAAGACACCCTATGCCTGGGTGGATGTGTTTTTTGGCCCAAACAAGGAAGTCATGCACGTGATCGACAAGCGTTCGCTGGAACTCGTCAAGACACTGCGTCCGGAGCCGGGTAAGACAGCTGCGCACGTGGAATTTACGCGTGATGGACGCTATGCCCTAGTCAGTATATGGGAGATGGACGGCGCGGTTGTGGTTTACGATGCCGCAACCTTGACAGAGGTGAAACGTCTGCCGATGAAAAAGCCCTCAGGTAAATACAACGTGCACAATAAAATATCCCGTTCGGCCGGCACCAGTCACTAAGGCAATATTTTGTTGACTCCATGCCCATAACTTTCGTAGCTGGCCGACCAATATCAACGCCGAATTTGACGCATATCAAGGCCGCTTTGGCCATGAGGGATCCAAACTGATTTCTCGCGCATCTCCATATAACCTAGGGGAGATGATGTAGAGGAGGGAAAGGATGGCCGGCAGGACCTACGGCTATAACGGCGTGCCGCCCAGCAAGGGCAAGAAGGGCCTTAAACGCTATGCCATGGTTGTCGATCTCAGGCGCTGCACCGGATGCAATGCCTGCACCGCCGCCTGCAAAACCGCCTACGATGTGCCCCTTGGCGACTGGCGAATCTGGGTCATGGAAGCGGAGACGGGCGAGTTTCCGAAAACCAAACGCCATGTTTTGCCACGCATGTGCAACCAATGCGACCAACCTACCTGCGTGCGCAATTGCCCGACCAAGGCCACGTTCAAGCATCCTGACGGGTTTGTCTTGCAGCGTTACAACCGCTGCATCGGCTGTCGCACCTGCATGGTGGCTTGCCCCTATAACGCCCGGCATTTGCTGACCGAACACCGCCGCGACAAGCGGAATCCCCGCAACGTTGCCGATAAGTGTGATTTTTGCATTGTGCGCGTTACGCGTGGCTTGGCGCCGATATGCGTGGCGTCGTGCACGGGAGGGGCCATGGTGTTTGGGGACATCAACGACCCCAAGAGCGAGGTTGCCCGCATGGTTGCGGCCAACAAAACTTTCACGCTGAGGCCAGAGCAGGGCAATGCGCCGCAGGTTTATTACATCGGCCTGAACGAGCCGATTGCCGACCCGGAATTCGCCTTCCATCATCGCAGTGAACAGCTGCATGATCGCTACAACACCTTCAAGAAGAATAGCGAGCTCGGCGAAGAGCTCGCCGGCAACATCATCGATACCGACACGGGCTTTTTCGGCATCGCCAGGCAGGGCTTGCATAATATGATCAACTTCATTGCAACTGCACCGGCCAAGTTCTTCCGGGGATTGTTCTGATGGGCGCGACACCCATGGATGGACAGATGATCGCCAATGCGTTTCATCACGCCTACTGGGGTTTCCCTCTGTCGCTATATTTCTGGCTGGTTGGCGGTTCCGCGGGCTCATTCGTGGTCAGCACCCTGGGCTGGGTGTTCGGTGTGAAGAAATATAAGCCCATCGCTTTTTTTGCTTCCAACACAGCCATTGTGATGCTCATGATTGTTCCGATGCTGCTGATCACCGACCTTGGCAAACCCTTCCGATTTTTTCATCTTTTGATGCTGCCAAGTTTCACCCACTGGTCGGCACCCATGGCCTGGGGTGTAACGTTTATCCTCACTTATCCGATTGGCATGCTTTTCTATAGCTATTTCGTGTACTTCAAGAATGAACGCATGGCGCGCATATGCGGCATCGCGGCCATTATTCTGGCTCTTTGCACCCATTGGTATACCGGCGTGGTCATGCAGCTCAACCCTTCGCGCCTGCCCAATCATGCCTCCGTGGCGCCCATCCTTTTTCTGACCGGAGCCTATATATCGGGAATCGGTCTGCTGAACATTCTGTTGTGGATACGCAACTTTTTTGTCGAGACAAAGAAGCGTGTGCGCACTTCCATTCTCGCCGATATGGGGAGACTCATGCTCTACGGCATCGTGTTCGACCTCTTCTTGCTGGGCAACGAATTCCTGCAGATGACTTACGGCATCGGCGAAGAGCATACGATTCTCTATGATGTATTGCTCGGTCCTTTTCGCTGGCCATATCTTTACATTGAGATCATCTGGGGCTTGGTCGTGCCATTGATTATTCTTGCCATCCCCAGAATTAACCGGAGTCGCTACTGGGTGCTTGCCGCATCGTTCATGGTTGCATCCGGCGTTTTCGGCATGCGTGTCTGGTGGGTCATGGCCACCCAATTCTTGCAAGGCCATTTTTAGGGGGTCCGCATGAAGATCAATCGGCGTCAATTTTTGAAGGGGAGCGCGGCAGTAGCGGCGGCTTCCGTTGTCGGCACGGCAAAGGACGCCTCAGCGATGGAAACTGCCCTTGGCAACGCCTCCTACAATTACATCAAGCGCGGTGAGCAGCGTGAGCGGGTATTTTCCTGCTCTCCGCTGCATGTTCACGATAATCCGGTAGAGGCATGGGTGGATGACGATCCCATGATTCCCGATAATCCTTTGACTGGTAAAGCGGGCAGGCAGGTTGTGGAGATTTCGGGCGTGACCGAATCGGTTCGCAGCAGAGGGCGTGTAAGTGCGGCTGAGGTCACTTCATGGTTGCAGCTTTACGATGGTGACCGCGTACTACAGCCGCTAAAGAGAGTTGAAAAGCGCGGCTCGGGTTACTGGAAGAAGGTCACCTGGCAACAGGCACTAGATGAGATTTCAAACGCAATCGGGGCCAGCAGGCCCGAAGAGATCGCGTTGCTGAGGGGCAAGGACACCAGTGTCGGTGTTTGGGACCGATTCATGCATACCATGGGCTCAAACACCGTCATTGATCTGGATGGTTCGGGCAATCAGCAGGCGGCTTGGAGGGACACATGGGATGGCGGTGTTTCAGTTCCCGATCTGGCTCACGCACATTATATCCTCAATTTCGGCTCAAACTTTTTTGTTTCGCATCCGGACTACGCCGCTGAGGCATTTGATGGCAGGCATTTACGCCGGGCCAGAATCATCACTTTTGATCCCCGTTGCTCCAAAACAGCCGGGCTTTCCGACGAATGGGTACCGGTGCGGCCGGGAACCGATGGCGTGGTTGCTCTGGCGATGGTGCGCTATCTACTGGAAATGGGATGGGCGAATAAGGACGCAATCGAGAAATACAGTAATCTTACCAGCGATGTTCTGGCCGAGGAATTGAAGGCCTATACCCTTGAGCATGCGGCAGACGTAAGCGACGTCCCGGCCGACACCATACGCCGCATTGCCAGAGAATTCGGAGACAGCGAAGGCGGCTGCATACTAACTGGCGCAGGCATCAGCGGACATGCGAATGGCTATGATACCGAGCGCGCCATCATTCTGTTGTCACTGGTGGCTGGCTATATCGAAACCAGGGGCGGCAATTGCCAGCCGAGGCGCTTCGAACTGGGAGCAATCAAGCCGGCGCTCCAGGCTCCGAACATTGCAAATCCAGTTAAGCGCCCTCAAAAGTTTCCTGTTGATGTAGGCGATTTATATTCCATTGGCTTACTTTTCAGTTACAACACCAATCCGGCCTTTGAGGCCCCGGCGGCTGCGGTGTGGCGCAATGCATTGAGCGATGAGTCCAGGGTCAGGTTCTCCGTTGCCGTAGGGACGTTCCGAAACGAAACATCGGAGATGGCCGACCTGATCCTTCCTGAGACCCACTGGCTGGAGCGTAATGAGCCCGTGCGCGGAGAGGGAAGCCTGTTGCCGTGGGTAGGTTTGAGACAGCAGGTTGTGACGCCTCCAGGACAGGTGAAAGAGCTTCCCGAAATCCTGCGCGAGATTGTCCGCGCGACGGGCGACACCGAGAAAAAGCGCTATTGGCAATTTGAAGATACGCGCCAGTGGATGGGTCAACAGCTCGATGGTGTTGCGGGCCTGAAAAAGGATGGCGGTTGGGAGTTGATGGCGAAGCACAGTGGCGTGTGGCCGATTTACGGCTATCTGCATCCGGAGATTCGCCGTATCGTCGATGAGCAGGGAGAGGAAGTGATGCCGGAGTATGGGCGGCCGGTGAAGATCGATATCAAATCTTTCCCACACTGGAAACCTGCCCACGATGCGGCAACGGCAAAAGGCGAATTGACGCTGCTTGTGCATGACTCCGATTACCATGCTGGCGATGCATCCGCGAACAACAAGGTGATCGTAGAGAACTCCCTGGCGAACCACCTCCATGTGAACGTCAGCACCGGGAGGAAACTGGGTATTCGGGACGGGGATCTGGTGCGCGTGACATCGAAAGCGGGGTATCTGGTAACCCGCGCCCATCTCACCCAGACAGTGCGCCCAGAGGTGGTGGCCATGCACCGCGATGGCGGCCACTGGGCCATCGGCGGCGTGGCCAGCGGCAAGGCAGGCCCCAAGCATGAGGATGCCCGGGCAAACCTCGATGCGGACATTGCTCATAATCTGTGGTGGTCTGATCCGGGGGTGCATCCCATGGATATCATTCTGTCGGCATTCGACGAAAAGGGTGGCGGTGCAGCCATGGCCTCGGCGGTCAGGGTGACAAAGGCCGATCGTATGGATAAGTACGGCACGGTGAAGGTTGATGTGTCGGTCATGCTTGCATTCCATGCACCAACATCGGCGGAAAGGGGATAGTTCGGTGGTGAAGAAACGCCGCATCGTTATCGCCTCGATTGCCGGGCTTCTGGTTTTGCTGCTGGTCATGCTTGCCGGAAAAATTGGCGTACTGCCGGTGTATGGGGTCGACTCCGCCTTTCAGACGGCCGGCACCTGCAACACCTGCCATGAAACATGGTACGACGAGAGCCGCTACGCCTTTAACCCCAAGGGCAATGAGAAACTGCCCTGGGGCGTGACCATTGGCTGTGCCGAGTGCCATCCCGTCCAGTTCGAGGAATACAAGCTTTCCGCCATGGGTAGCAGCAAGAGTCCGTTGCGGCCCGGCTGCGTGAACTGCCATGACGATCCGCATTCAGTCTTCCGCTGGTTCAAGCATATGTACCTGGCCGATGAGGGTTGGAAAGAGGTGCAACGGGCGCTGCGCGACCGGGAGTTTTACAACAACAAGCTCACGCCTCGTCTGGCCAAGAGCGCGCGCGAGCATTTTGTTGCGACCGACAGCCAGCGTTGCCGTGAGTGCCACATGCGTGAGAACCACCAGTCTGTTCTCAAGGGCACGATCGGAGAATTCAGGCCGGACATTCCGCCACATATGCAGATGGAGGAGGAGGGCTTGACCTGCGTGCAGTGCCACCAGAATCTGATGCACAACCTTTCCGTACCAGCGCCCTGGCTGGGCAAGCCTACGCGGGCGCAGCAGGGCAATGCGACTGCCGGCAAGGAAAAGTCGGAGTCTTGCGCAGGATGTCATGGCGCGGATGGCAACAGCGAAGACTCGATGTTTCCTAGCATCGCGGGTTTCAATGCCAACTATACTTATTTGCAGCTTCAGGCGTTTAAGAGCGGGGTGCGCCCGAGCGATATGATGGTGGATATGGTCGCTGATCTCAGCGAGCAGGATATGGCCGATCTGGCGGTTTACTTTGGAGAGCAAAAAATGCGCGCAACCATCTCAAGGCCCAAAGTGTTGACGCTACAGCAACGGGCGGACCTGGAGGTTGGCCAGACGCTGTATGAGGACTTATGTGCCCGTTGCCATGGCCTCACGGGAAGGGGGCAGGGAATCCTGCCGCCTCTGGCAGGGCAGTACCCTGATTATATGCTGACGCAAATCGAGGCGCTTAAATCGGGGGGGCGCAGCAA
>Ga0316187_10001509_pt1 | contig 20136 bp, 24 predicted proteins | sample CroRivburrow1_MG_FD_204927 | JGI IMG/M metagenome (GOLD analysis project Ga0316187, IMG submission 204927) | Coastal sediment microbial communities from Maine, United States - Cross River worm burrow 1 | ecosystem: Environmental > Aquatic > Marine > Coastal > Sediment | place: USA: Maine...
GATACACCCGCCTTTTTTTATATTCTCAACAAATTACAACACTGCCGGTTGGCATGGGGCACGAATGAAACATGCGCAGCCTCTATCTCCATGCATCGCCTCTTTTTGCTTGAAAGAGGGGCTGCAAACATCCAACGTTCAGCACCATGAGCAACCAAGATAACCCTCTCCTTCAAGGGCTGGCCACCGAGCTTCCCCTGTTTGATAAAATCGAGCCAAAGCATGTGCTGCCAGCTTTGAATCACGTCCTTGAAGCCAATCAAAAGGCACTTGATACACTGACAAAAATCGACCATCCGACATGGGACACTTTTATGGCTCCACTTGAGGGGCTCGACGAACAGATTCAACGCGTCTGGGGGCCGGTTACTCATATCAACGCGGTTAAAAACTCGGATGAGCTTCGCCCCATCTACCAGGAGGGCGTGCAGAAAGTCTCCGCCTACCATGCCGACCTTGCCCAGAATGAGGCGCTCTATGCGGCAATCAAAAAAGTTCGTAATAACAGCGCATTTGATGCGTTGAGTGCCGAACAGAAACAGGTTGTGGAACATGCTCTGCGCGATTTCAGACTTTCAGGAGCTGAGCTTAAGGGTGAGGACAAGGATCGTTATAAAGCGATTCAGATGCGCCTGTCGGAACTGGCAACCACCTTTGAACAGCATGTGCTTGATGCCACCCGCACCTTTGAACTGCATATTACGAATGACGCTGACCTTGCGGGGCTACCCGATTCCATTCGCGATGCCGCAGCGCAGCGCGCCAGAGAAAGCGAGGAGTATCAGGGAAAAGACGGATGGCTCTTTACGCTCGATATCCCCTCCTATCTGCCATTTATGCAGTATGCGGAAAACCGCACCTTAAGAGAGCGGATGTACAGCGCCTATGTCACGCGCGCATCGGATGGCAACCTGGATAATGCGCCGGTTATCAGTGAGACGTTGAAGCTTCGCAAGGAGGCGGCAGAACTGATCGGTTTTGGCGACTATGGCAGCTATTCGCTCGCCACCAAGATGGCCGATAGCACCGATGAAGTGGTCGGATTTCTGCGTGAACTGGCTCGGAAGAGCCGCAAGATGGCTGAAAGTGAAATTGCTGAACTGAAGGCCTTTGCCAAAGCCGAGCTGGGCCTCGATGAACTTCAGACATGGGATGTGCCATTTGCCTCGGAAAGACTGCGCCTGCACACCTACGCCATCTCGGAAGAGGAGCTGAAGCCCTATTTCCCCGAACGGAAAGTACTGGGCGGTATGTTTGCACTGGTCGAACAACTTTACGGCATCACCATTCGAGAAGGCAATGTGTCTAAATGGCACAAAAACGTCCGTTTTTTCGATATTTTTGATAAAAATGGTGAAAAAACAGCCGGTTTTTACCTCGACCCTTATGCGCGGGCACACAAACGCGGTGGCGCCTGGATGGATGAGTGCACGGTTCGCTGGCACAAGGTAGACGGTTCGCTGCAACTGCCTGTCGCCTATCTGGTCTGCAACTTTGATGCACCTGTGGGTGATAAGCCTGCCCTGTGGACACATAACGAGGTGATCACCCTCTTCCATGAGTTCGGGCACGGTCTGCATCATATGCTGACTGAGGTGAGTACGCGCAGTGTATCCGGTATCAATGGCGTGCCATGGGATGCGGTGGAACTTCCCAGCCAGTTTATGGAGAACTTTTGCTGGGAGCGTGAGGCGGCCAATCTTTTTGCCCGCCATTTTGAAACGGATGAGGCTATGCCGGACCTGTTGTTCGATAAGATGCTGGCGGCCAAAAACTTTCAGACCGGCATGCAGATGTTGCGTCAGATCGAGTTTGCACTGTTTGATATGCTGCTGCACACGGAGTTCCTGCCGGAAGATGACAAGTCGGTTCAGCAACTTCTTGATGAGATTCGCGGTGAGGTTGCCGTATTAACTCCGCCTGCTTTCAACAAGTTCCAAAACAGCTTCTCGCATATCTTCGCAGGCGGCTATGGCGCGGGTTACTACAGCTACAAATGGGCCGAAGTGCTCTCCGCCGATGCCTATGCCGCCTTTGAAGAGGAGGGCATCACCAATCCCGAGACAGCAAGCCGCTTCCGTGAGTCTATTCTCTCCATCGGTGGCAGCCGTGATCTGATGCAGAGCTTTGAAGCCTTCCGTGGTCGCAAGCCGTCTGTAGATGCACTGCTCCGCCACTCCGGCATTCAGTAACCATGCTTCGTGCGCTATGTCTCGCTTCCCTGCTACTGGCTGCCTGCTCTCTCTTTGACAGCGGTGTGACAGCTATGACACAACAGGAATTGTTGAACCAGATTGAAACAAAAGCGGATATTCTGATTCTGGATGTACGCACACCGGGGGAGTTCAGGAACGGACACATCCCCGGCGCATACCCTCTCGATCATCGTCAGGTCGAATCACGTATCGGTGAGATTGAGCCCTACAGAAACAAACCAGTCGTGGTCTACTGCCTCTCCGGTGTGCGTGCCGGCATGGTGGAGTCCTACCTTGTTGAGCAGGGCTTCACACAGGTCAGGCATCTACAGGGCGACTGGTCGGCATGGGAGTCAAACAAGCTTCCTTCTGAATAACCTTTCGGTTTCAGTCGTGGCGGCCGCAATAAATTATTTTTGATTTTACAGCGGTTTATTCACTGTCAGCTGACATCACGACCCGGTTTCTTCCACGCTCTTTAGCCCGGTATAACGCGCCGTCTGCCACCTTCAGCATCTCTTCAATCGTCGGATATTGTTCAATCGACTCAATCGTGTGCACTCCCAGACTGGCAGTAACCGTGATCGCTGTCCCTTCATGGTCGATGGGTGAGTTCTCTATTTCATCACGAAGCCTCTCTGCCACTGCATAAGCTGATGCTGCTGGGGTTTCCAATAGAAGAACCCCGAACTCCTCTCCCCCCAGTCGCCCAAACATATCTGTCTCCCTGTTCACGCTGCTGCAGATAGAGACCACATGTTTAAGTACTATATCGCCTACAGCGTGGCCGTAGGTGTCGTTGATTGATTTGAAGTGATCAATATCCAGCATAATCAGAGCAATGGAACGCTGATATCGTTGGGCTATTTTCATCGCCTCTGCTCCCCGTTCCAGAAAGTAGCGGTGGTTAAATATTCCTGTCAGGCCATCGGTAATGGCCAACACTTCCAACCTGGCATTGGCCTCCTCCAGATCAACAGTGCGCTCGGCCACTTTGTGCTCCAACTCCTCCTGATGTTTTATATGTATCTCAATGACCTTTTGCTGTGTCTGAAGGCGCTGTTGTTTCTCACTGTTGATCCGCTCACCCAGTGCCAGCGATAGCAGGACTACCTCCAATGCCATGCCGGCAGGAAGGAAGACATCAGCCCATATCCAGAGGGGCAGAACACCAAACTTTTCCAGTGTTGCCAATATGACAGCGACTAGAAATGCGCTCCAGGCAACCGTGAAATAACGTGCCTCCGCTCTTTTGCCCCTCCATAGCAGGGCTCCGGTATATAGGGCAATCAGGCAGATCCCCATGATTATAACCAGCGCCATCTGAACCACTATTTGATAGGAGAGGAGAGGCATCAGAACGAGCAGGGCAAGAAGAATCCATGCCGCGCCAGTCAGCAACTTTTCAACTCGGGGCGCGGTCTGCGGCAAATCGAGGAAATAGTGAATGAAACGGCAAACAAAGACGGCGCCCAGAATAATAAAAACTGCCAGGCCGTATTGCTGAAAGGCAACCGCTTCCGGCCACAGATGCTTGTAACCCCAACCGGTAAGCCCGACAGTAAAGAAGCCGAACATCGCCACATACAATACATAATAGATGTAGGCCGGCTCATACACCTTGAGGTAAATAAACAGATTGTAGAGAATCATGACCAGGATGGCGCCAAAATAGAGCCCTAGAACAGCTGTTTCTGATTCATCCCGCTGATAAAATGAATTCTCCTGCCACAGGTTCATCGGTACCTGCACCGAACCTGCACTTTTCACACGCAGGTAGAAGGTAGCCAGCCCTGTTGGCGGGAGCTCCAATGGAAAGATAAATTCTCTGAATTGAAGTGGCCGTTCAACAAAAGGCCTGGTATCGCCAGTGTGCACCTCCTGTAAAACCTGTTCGCCAGCAAACAGGTAGAACAATATTTCATCGAGCAGAGGGGAATCGATTTCCAGTAACCAACTCTGCGGCTCGGATGTTTCAATGCTGATTCGTAACCAGTAGGCAGAGTCGCTGAACCCAAAACTGGCATTGGAACCATTAGGTTTTTTCCATGCCGTTTCAGGCTGTTGCCTGATTGACGTGATATCAAGTTGCCCTGACTCATCTTCAATATATTCGATATATTCATCGACATCGTAGGATTGTTGAGCACTGTTTAACTGCAAGGCGGGTGCTGCATAAGCCTCAAGGCAACAGACAGACGACATCACCCAGCAGATAGCCAATATTGATGCTGGCAAAGAGACGCCGCTCTTCAATGCCGCTAAAAAGGGCCTCATGGATGTCACCGTTTGAGCGATCATTTAAGGTCTGTTTCTCATCACTACTGCATCCTCCTTTATCGGCTTCAGGGTGCCAGTAAGTATAGTCTAAAAGTTAACATCGTGGCTGACTGATCCTTTTGCCAGCAAACTGGCCGTGCCCGGAAGGTCGGAAAACAGCATTTGTTATATAGTCTGCCGAAATAAAAGAGCTCTTATTTCTCAATCCCTGAAATAGCCGGGATCAATCTGATACTGCTTCAGAAGCTTGCGCACCGTATTGCGATTCAAACCGAGCATATCGGAGGCTTTCAACTGATTGCCGTGACACTTCTCCATCACCAGTACCAGCAGTGCGGGCTCTACCTGCTCCAGAAGATGTTTGTGCAGCCCTGTCGCCTCGGCATAACCAAGCTGATCCATGTAACCCTTCAGCGTTCGGCGAACCGAATCGCCCAGAGTCTCCTGCTCCTCATTACTATCCTGATGGCCAAGCGCCAGAGCAACGTCTGAAAGCGTAATGCTGGCGCCGGGCGTCAGTATCGCCAGTCTGCGCATCACATTTTTCAGCTCGCGCACATTACCGTACCAGTCGTAACGTTTGAGCAGCTCTAACGCATCATCGAGCAGAATGGGCACATGCATATCCAGCTCTTCAGCTGCCTGCTTGAGCAGGAACTCGGCCAGCTCCGGAATATCATCCCGGCGCTCGCGAAGCGGTGGAATATGAACCGGAATCACATTGAGGCGATAGTAGAGATCCTCACGAAACTCCCCTTTGCGGATCTTCATCTGTAGATCCTGATGGGTGGCTGCCAGCAGCCGTACATTGACAGAAATATCCCTGTTGGAGCCGACCCGTTGAACGGTTCCTGTCTCCAGAACCCTTAACAGCTTCGCCTGCAGTGCCGCGGGCATATCGCCGATCTCATCGAGGAACAGCGTGCCGCCATCGGCCTGCTCGAAGCGGCCGGATCGCGCCTTGTCCGCACCGGTAAAAGAGCCCTTCTCATGGCCGAACAGCTCCGCCTCCAGAAGCTCCGCAGGAATCGCAGCCGTATTAATCGGAACAAACGCCTCATTCTTACGGTGGCTTCGCTGGTGCAACTCCTGTGCCACCAGCTCCTTACCACTACCCGACTCACCCGTGATCATCACGGTAAGATCGGAGGCCGCCACTCGACCGAGCGTGCGAAAAAGGTGCTGCATCGCCTGACTGCGACCGATAATCACGGTGTCAGTTTTCAACGGCTCTGCTTTGACTGGTTTCGGTTTCTGCGGTGCCACCCGGTTGGCAAGCTGGCGGACCTCATTGAGATCAAACGGCTTGGGCAGGTACTCCATCGCACCGGAGCGGTAGGCCTCGGCAGCATGGCCAAACGTGGTCTCTGCCGTCAGCATCACAGTAGGCACATCAAACAGCTTCGACTCAAGCAGGCTCATGCCATTGCCGTCCGGCAAATAGACATCAAGAAAGAGAATATCAAACTTCTCCTGTGCCAGCGCCTCGGCCTGTGCAATCGATTCGGCCTGCATCACTTCAAAGCCTTCCTCTTTGAGAACCCGCTCCAGAATCCAGCGAATGCCCTGATCATCATCAACTATGAGTGCTTTCATGCCTTCTCCCCATCTTCTAACGACTGCTCTACAAGCTGCAATGGCAGATGCAGCACAAACGTGGTTCGTCCCTGTCCGCTGGCCAGCTTCACACGTCCGCCATGCTCCTGAATCACACGCTGCACGATGGCCAGACCGAGGCCATTGCCTCGCTCTTTGCCCGTCACAAATGGCTGGAACAGATGCTCCATCAGCGATTCAGGGATCGGTGTGCCGTTACTGGTTATCTTCAACTCTACCACCGACCCCTGGTGCCCTGGCAGTGCCACCATTGGAGCCATACGGGTCTGCCACTCAATCAGTGTTGAGCCAGCCTCCAATGCATTATGCCACAGATTCTCAATGGCCTGCCTTAGTCGAGCCTCGTGTGCGAGAAGCTTGGGTAGGCTGGGATCGTAAACACGGTGCAGATGCACGCCCTCAGGCGCCCTGCAGACATCATCAAGCAGTGCATGGATATTGACCGGCTCCATGGCTATATCAGCACGCGGCCCTAGCTGCAGGAATGAGTCGATTCGCTCCTTGATCCGATCCACCTCGGATAGCATATGGGCGCTGATCTCAACAGTATCCTTGTCACCTGCCTGCTCGGAGAGCCACTGGCTGGCACCGCGCAATGAGGCCAACGGATTTTTTATCTCATGTGCCATCTCCAGTGCGATTCGGGCAACTGCTTCGGCCATCTCCTGGCGTTTGGCCTGCCTCTCCACTTCACTTCTATTTCCCTCAGGCACCATTAACAAAGCCGAACCGCTCCCATGCGGCCCCAGATGCAGGGAGTAAGGCATGTGAGTTAAGCGGCTGCTAAAGGCATTATCAGTTACCGTTTCACCCTGTGATACCCGCTCAAGGATGGCGTTAACACCAGATGATGGTTCAAAAAAATCAGAGAGGTGGCGACCGGCCAGTTTCCGGGTTGAAGTTCCAAGCTGCTCCTCTGCCATGACATTGGCAGCAACGACCTTGCCCCAACCATCAAGCAGCAGCATCGGAAGCGGCAGGTTGGAGATAGCAATCTCTTTAAGATTAAGCGGCAAGCGACATGCCCTCTTTCAGACCAAGAAAATATGCTTCGGCCGCTTCGATCTGCTCCTGCCAATCCTCAATATGCTGGAAGTGGCCACGGAACTCTGCTGAGCCGCGCATCCCCTTGCTGTACCAGACCACATGTTTACGTGACAGACGGCTGGCTGAATATTCGCCATGATGCTCGGCAAGCAGATCCATATGCTCTTTGACGATTGCCCAGCGCTCTTCTTCTGTTGGTTTCAATGGAATCGGTTTGCCGGTCAATGCCGCACTCACCTCACCCAGCACCCAGGGGTTCCCCTGTACCGCGCGACCAACCATGACTCCATCACAACCCGAGATGCGCACCATCTCCAGCGCACTCGCAGCATCCACGATATCGCCATTGCCGATTACCGGAATTGATACGACAGACTTGGCGCGACCAATATCTTCCCAGTTGGCATGCCCATTAAACATCTGCGCCCTTGTCCTGCCATGTACGGTCAGCATCTGCACACCGCTCTGCTCGGCAATCCGGGCAATGTTCTCAACATTCTTACTGCTCTCATCCCAGCCAGTACGAATCTTTAGCGTTACGGGTAGATCAATACCTTTCACTACCGCTTCAAGGATCGTGGCCACAAGCTTCTCATCACGCAGCATGGCGGAGCCCGCCACCTGCTTCACAATCTTCTTCACCGGACAGCCCATGTTGATATCAACAAAGTCGGCGCCATGGGCCTTGGCCCATTGTGCTGCTTCCACCATGTATTTTGGGTCGGAGCCTGCGATCTGAATGGATACCGGGTGCTCGTCCGCATCGACAACAGCCATTCTCTGAGTTCGTTCCCGCTTCTGTTCAATGGCACGGCTGGCGATCATCTCTGTCACCATCAACCCAACGCCAAAGCGTTTGCATATTTTGCGGAACGGCAGGTCAGTAATGCCCGCCATGGGTGCCAATGCCAGTGGTGGATCAATGCGGTGTTCGCCCAATGTAAAACCAGTTAAAGCCATCTGTCTGTCCACCTGCCTAATAATTGGGCAACTGTACTGATTCATATTGATCATGTCAGCTATGACTGACAGCCTTGCCCGATGGAATCAAAACCCGCACCCATCGTCAGGTGGCCAAACACCCACTTTATCCAGTCTGTTGCCGATACCCGCCTGTTCCCGGAAATCGCCATGCCGCAGGTTGCCGTGGCCGGCCACTCCAACGTGGGCAAATCGAGCCTTCTCAACACACTGTTTGACCGTAAAGGGCTGGTGAAGGTTTCAAAAAAACCGGGCTGCACACGCCTGCTTAACCTCTTCGACCTGGATGGGCAGATTCTGATTGTCGATCTGCCGGGCTACGGTTATGCCAGGGCTCCTAAAGCTGAAAAGCGGAAATGGCGGCAGCTGATCGAGCTCTATCTTCAGAGCCCTTCTGTGGCTCAAATCGTTTTAGTTCTGCTCGATATCCGCCACGGCCCCAAAGACAGCGACATGCAGCTGATCGAATGGCTTAATGAGGCGGGAATCCGGTGGATTCCTGTTGCCACCAAGGCCGATAAACTGACCGGCAATAATCGCGCGAAACGGCTGAAAGAGATGTGCGAAGCGATGGGCGGACTGCTCAAGCCAATGCCAACTTCATCCCATGATGGTCGTGGCATCAAAGAGCTGCGGGAAGTGATTATCGAGGAGCTGCTGGTGAACGTTCCGAGCAAGGTGTGGGAAGAACTGGAAGAAGACCAAACCTCTGATTGAACTCAGGCAGTTATCACCTTAACTGCAACGCTCCAGCTTTATGGGATAAATATGAAAAAAACATTTCAACTGACCCACCCGAAAACTAAACCTGCCAGGCTTGTGGATGCGGTCAGGCGCGATATCAAAAGGTACATCAAGAGGGAGCGGCAAAAAGAGCTGCCCGAGGGTGTCGATTTTTGGGATTTCGACTGCAAATTCGGCCCCACTTCTGAAGCGTCGGAGGTCATTCATCTGTCTGACATTGGCAAATGCATCAATACCGCCGAAGAGCAGAAGTTAGAATCTTTTTATGTGGAAATTCTGGCCAAGCCAGGTCACAGAACGGAAAAGTCGGACTAGATCAAACTTCTGGTTTTGTCTCTTCCGGTTCAATATCCGGACCTAGAAGCACCGCGATCCAGCGGGTCTCATCTTTGGCTTCCAGCGCGATCTTCACGATCATAGTCAGCGGTACCGATAGCAGCATCCCGACCAGGCCCAGCACCCAACCCCAGAAAACCAGAGAAACGAACACCACCAGAGTCGAAAGGCCAACACCGCGACCCATGAAGCGCGGCTCAATCACATTACCCACCAGCAGGTTGATCACGATATAACCGACACCTGTATAGACCACGACATCCGGGCCGAGCTGAACCAGCGCCAGTAGCAATGCAGGAACCGCTGCAATGATGGAGCCGATGTTGGGCACGAAGTTGAACAGGAATGCGACAATCCCCCAGAGAATCGGGTAATCGACACCAAGAATCGTTAACCAGATGGTCACTGCCGCACCGGTAGCGATACTCATGCCGGTCTTGATCACCAGATAACGGTTCACACTCTCAAGAAACTGCTTCACCGCATCGGTGGATGGCGCATGTTCGCCCAGATATGCCCACTTGTGTGGCAGGGCGAGCGCTTCGAACATGATAAAAATAACAGTCAGTACGATAAAAAAGGTATTGGCCAATGCGTTGCCAATGCCGGAGAGAAATGCGCCTGCCATGCCCATGGCAGCGGAGAGATTAAACAGATCATGAACGGTGGCATCCGGAACCGTAATACCATGGCCGAGCAGCCAGAGAATAAACTGAGCCATCTGCTCTTCCAGCCGTGCCTGATAGAGCGGCAGATTCTGTGAAAAGTCGGCCACCGAAGCGCCAGCAAAGGCCGTAATCAGCAGCCCGATCATCACCACGCCTGAAATAACAATAAAAACAGCTGCCGTTGCAGGAATCTTGCGCTCCATCAACCACTGCATCGGAGGCAGACAGATACAGGCAACGAAGGCGGCCATTAGGAATGGAACAAGCAACGGTGCGGCCGCCTGCATACCGGCAATCAACACCACCAGACATGCGCCTGAGATTAGTAGTTTTTCACTCCCTGATGATAAAGACATGGCTTTACTGGAACTCCTTCAGACGCGGGTCATCAATGACGAACTCTTTTTCGCCTGAAGCAAAAGCGAGCTTCAGATAGGGCACACACCCCTCGCACTCCACTCCGGCCCCGGTCTTCTTCTGGGCCTCATCAAAGCTTCCATACACCATAAGCTGCTCAAAGGTCTTGTTGATGCACTCGCAACGGTTCACCAACGCCTCTTCTTCGCTCAACTCATCATACATCCGCATCTCCATTTTTCGGCCCACGGCCAAACTTCATTATCGGATACTGGCCTATAAAACCTGTGAACGGCAAGCGTAACATCCACGCCAGCCGGTGTGCCGGCGCATCCTGAAACTGCTCCAACCCAATCAGCATGTGCCGATGTCCCATCTGCGGCTGCGCAGTGTAGGTGCCGAAGAGACGATCCCATATCGAGAGATTAAAACCGAAATTGCTGTTGGTCTCATACCTGATCACAGAGTGATGCACCCGATGCATATCCGGTGTCACCAGCAGCATTCGTATCACGCTATCCAGCGCTTTGGGCAGGCGGACATTACTGTGGTTGAACATCGCCATACCGTTAAGGGTCAGCTCAAAAACCAACACCGCCACTGCCGGGGCGCCTAGCAGCACAACCACCACGATTTTGAGTAGCATCGAGAAAATGATCTCCAGCGGATGGAAACGGAGCCCGGTGGTAACATCAATATCAAGATCGGCGTGATGAACCATATGCAGTCGCCACAAAACAGGAACGGCATGCACCAACAGATGTTGGAGATAGATCGCCAGATCAAGCAGCACGACAGCGATGAGAAGGGCCACACCACCGGGTAGCTCGACAAGGTTCAAAAGACCCCAGCCACCCTCAGCCGCCCAGAGCGCTGCACCGATCGCCCCCGCCGGAAAGATCAGGCGCACCAGCACGCCATTGACCACGACAATGCCAAGATTGCCGGGCCACCGCCTGTATCCCTGTGTCAGCACTCTTTTCGGAGCAAGCATCTCCCAGACGCCCATCACCGCCAGCACACCAACAAACAGGAAAAAACGAATCCACGCTTCATCACTCATAGCTCTACCCTAAACAAAAAAAAGGCAGCCCGAAAAGGGCTGCCGTAATAACGAACAATGGCCTGCTGAAAATTATTCAGCGTCAGCCGATTTGGATGAGCAGGTATTAATACCGAAAAGTGCATACGGTGGGCACCAGCCAATCGCTGCAGTTCCTACAAGTACAGCACCTACAACCATCGCTACGATATCCCATGGTGCTGCCAAGCCTCCCATGTAACCAAAAGCGATGACTGCTGCGCCTACTACCAGACGTAAAACTCGATCAATTGTTCCTACATTTGCTTTCATCATATTCTCCTTTATGCGCCAATGGGTGAATTATAGAGAGTCGCGCTTACACTTCAGTGACATTGTCACTTTAATATATTCTCTATTCTTCATGCAACTCCCCGAGAGCATGGCTGTTTTTCACTTCAACCTGGCCCCGGCTCAATGCAAGCCACCCCTTACGTTCAAAATCTTTCAAAAGACGACTGACCACTTCACGGGCTGTGCCCAGCTCGGTTGCCAGCTCCTGATGCGTACAGCTTAGCACACCGCCCGACTCACTGCTGCGTTTCAGAAGCAGCCGGGCCAGACGAACATCCATCCGTCCGAATGCGACATCCTCCAGCAGCAGCATCAGATCGCCGATGCGACGACCGATTGAGGCCAGTACAAAACGGCGGAAATCAGCCGATTCAGCCATTACTTTCTCAAACGCCGGAGCCGGCAGCATGGCAAGCGACACCGCCGTCTCAGCCACACCCTCGGCAGGATAGGCCTCACCGCCAATCAGGCAGGATGTGGTCAGCATACAGGTCTGCCCATCCTCCACCCGGTAGAGCACAATCTCGCGACCCTGCGGATCCATTTTCTGCACCCGAACTGCACCATCGGTGACAAAGACATAGCCGTTACAGACATCACCATCCCTGAACAGGACCGTTCCCTTGGGCACATCCATCAACTGCGCCTTCTCAGCCGCTTCCCTCCAGCTTCTGTCTGATATCGATTTAAGCTCCGGAAAGACATCCAGCCACGCAAAACGCTCTCCCATCATTATACCTCTACCTCTAAATCCAGCTTTCGAATGCGTGACAGGCTGCGGTGGAATTTATCCCACTCCCACTGCTTTCCCGGGTCCCACTTGCGGTCTGGCGCCACATCCTGATGACCGACAATACGTTGATTGGAGATGTCAGGGAAGTGCTCTCTCAGCACCCGGCAGAGCCGAGCCGTCTCGCGATATTGTGACTGCGTAAACGGCATCTTCTCATCGCCGATCATCTCAATGCCGATGGCATAATCATTGCAGTTATCACGCCCTTCCCAGCTTGATTCGCCGGCATGCCATGCACGTTTGGAGAGCGGTACAAACTGAGTAATTTCTCCTTTGCGGTCGACGACAAAGTGGGCGGAGACCTGCAGACCGACCAGCCCGGCAAATGACGGATTGGCGCCACTGTCCAGTTCGCCCATAAAAAACGCTTCAACATGTTGAGCTTCAAAATCGCCCGGTGGCAAAGAGATGGCGTGCAGTACAATCATATCGACGGCCCTGTTTGATGGCCGCTCGTTGAAATGGGGTGAAGGTAGAAATCTCACATCGTGATCATGAAGCATATGCACAAGACAAGGCAAGTGCTCTATGCTTGCTATCATGCTCTCACTGCCAATCTGGATTTCCGGACTTCTGTTTGCGCTGATTCATTCAGTGTTTGCCGCCGAGTCGTGTAAACAGTGGTTCTACCAGTGTGGCATGACCCCCCAGCACTACCGCCTTCTCTACTCCATATTTGCACTGCTACTGACAGCAGTATGGATGTTTTACATCTACCAACTACCGGATGCGTCTCTGTATCAAACCGATGGCTGGCCAAGTGGCGTGATGATTGCCGTTCAGCTCTTCGGCGCTTGGGTTGTTGTTCTTAGTCTTCAATCATTTGATACCGCTCTTTTTCTCGGAATCAAGCCGATGACAGAGCATAAGGAACCGTTTCATGAACATGGTATCTATCGCCATATCCGCCACCCGATGTACAGCGGCTTTATGCTCATCCTGTTTGCCAGCCCGGTTCAGAGTGTTAATTCGCTGAATCTGGCGATAGCTGTCGCCCTCTATTTTCTGGTCGGTTCGCGATTTGAAGAGCGACGGATACTCCTCATGCATCCGGAATATGCCGACTATCGGAACCGGGTTCCGGCTTTTGTCCCATGGCGGGCTTTATTCCGCAGCCCAAGAAGGCCACAATAGCGGCATGACTGAACCAGCCGCCACCCCCATCACCCTCCCGCCGGAGGAAGCCGGTCGCCTGATGCGGCTTGCAACCTATGCATCGGTATCGGTTGCTGTCTCACTGATTGTTGCCAAGCTGATTGCATGGTTCTGGACCGATTCGGTTAGCCTTCTGGCCACCCTGATCGACTCTACGCTTGATGCTGCTGCCGCCATCCTCAACATGATTGCCGTGCGTCACGCACTGGCACCTGCAGACAAAGACCACCGCTTTGGACACGGCAAGGCTGAAGCTCTGGCGGGCCTCGGGCAGGCGATGTTCATTGCCGGCTCGGCAGGCTTCCTAATGCTTGAGGCATTCGGTCGTTTCTTCCGTCCACAGCACCCCCAGGGTATCGAGGTCGGCATTGGTGTCATGATCCTCTCTATTGTTGCTACGCTTGGGCTTCTGGCTGTGCAAAAGCATGTTATCAGCAAAACCAACTCCACAGCCATCAAAGCCGACTCGCTTCATTACAAGACCGACCTCTACGTCAATGCCAGTGTTATTCTGGCTCTGGTTCTCGCGGCTTATGGTTGGGCCGGGTTTGATGCCCTGTTCGCCATCGGGATCGGCATCTACATTCTCTACAGCGCATGGGAGATTGTTCAACACGCCACCAGCGACCTGATGGATCGCGAGCTCTCCAGTGAAGAGCGCCAGCAGATCATCGATATTGTAGTGGCACACCCTGAGGCGCGCGGCATGCACGATTTGCGCACCCGTAAATCCGGTGTTACCTATTTCATTCAGCTGCATCTGGAGTTGGATGCCAACCTGCTGCTGAAACAGGCGCACAAAATTGCCGATGAAGTAGAGGCTTCTCTGTTTGCGGCCTTCCCCAATTCCGAAATCATCATCCATGAAGACCCCGCAGGTCTGGTCGAAGAGATCCCCGATTTTGCGGAAGTCCTTAATGCGGATGGTGAGGAGAAGAAGAGCGTTTGACCCGGTGGATGGTCAAAGCAGTTCTGCTGCTGTCGCTATTACTGCCGGGAATCGCAGCGGCTGAAACGGCCCTGTTCGAGGTCTACTTCCTGCCCCTGCAAGAGGCCGAAACCATTGTAAAAAGCCAGCTTTCGCCATCGGGCACCATTGCCTCCCTTCCATCGCGACGGATACTACTGGTCAACGACGATGCCAGGTATGTCGACAGGGCCAGGGCACTTCTGAAAAGGCTCGATGCGCCCGCCCAACAGTATTCCGCCAATCTTGAGCTCGTCTCCCTAAGCGATGAGCAGGCCCGTTCGATTAGAGCCGATGCGCGTCTCCCCGGCGGTTGGATCAGAATCGTGCTTGCAGAAAGTAACCAACAGATTTCAGCCCGAAAGCGGTTCAGCCTGCACCTGACATCCAACCGGCAGGGGATCATTGAGAGCGGGACCATTAAACCCTATCTCCAGCAAACCAGGCAGTGGCTCGCCGGTTACGGTGTAATCAACCGTCATAGCGTGGAGTTGGTCCCGATCACATCCGGCTTTTATGCCACAGTACAGCCTGCCGGAGAAGGAATGGTGAGTGTTCGCATTGTGCCCTGGGTGCGAAACCAGAGAGCAAATAGTGGCACAGAGGGAAACAGCGAAGTGTTGATTGACCTGAGCCCAGCCAACGCCCCGCGTCAGGCCCCGAATGCGCCGGTTCGCCTCAATGCCAATCCGGCCATGAACCGGAATCAGGCCATTGAGATGGTAGGTGCCGCCACAGAGGTAACCATGCCTGTCGGTGAAACCGTCACCATCGCAGCCAATAATGAAGAGGCCAAACTTTTGGGTGATGCGCTCTTCTCCAGCGGCTCATCAATCGACAAAAAGAGTTTTGCCATCAGGTTAAGGATAGAGCAGCGCTGAAAGGTCAAATCAAGCGACAGACCACCGGGTAAGCGATGCGTGGGCACTGCCTCCACTGATATCCGGAATAATGCACAACTCCAGCGCGGTCACACCATTGAGATCAACGATGTAATCTTCAAGCTCACGGGTCGAATCCGGTGAACTGAAATTGTACTGTTGGCGAGCGATATCATGGTAAGAGGCCCCTCCATCCGGTGACCAGCGCAGTACAAATTCCTGCGTGCGTTCCTGACTATCTTCCTGAAACAGCAACCGAATCAGCGTGATCCTCTGAGGCTCATCAAACAGCAGGCGAAGTGTTTGCTCTCCGGCTATGGCGGCCCGCCAACAGGAGCCGGAATCTGCATTCAGTGCCGATTCGATCGGGTGCGCCTCTTCCTCGGATGTAATCTCCACCTGTGCCATGCCTTGCAGATTCAACCAGTTATGTTCCACCTCTGAGGCTTCCTGAATACCCTGCTCAATAATCCGTTTACGCATTTGCTTCTCCTGTTGTACCGCCCATTGTTGTCATGGGGGCTTCTTAATTATTCGCTAGCGTTTCAGGCGATAGTACTGTGCCTTCTGTGCTTTCCAGAATTCGCGATACTCCTCTGCGGTCACCTCATCGTCCTGATTGGCATCCATGGCTTCAAAACGATCCATCGCACGCTGCTGAACCATGGTGAAATACTCTTCAAAATCGACTCCGGCAGACTCTTCCGGATTGGCATTGAGTGCCATGAATCGATCAACAATCTTATCCGTCGCCGTTGCAGGCCCCTCCCGCGCACTCTTGGCCCGGCTCGCTTTCAGCTCCTCAATACGCTCCTGGATCGAGGGTGTCACCACCTCCTCTTCCAGTACCGCCTTGGCCTGAGCCGCCTCTTCCTGAGCCGTTGCCGGCAGGGCAATCAGGGTGGCCAAAACAACCAAAATCAACTTGAAGATATGCATGAAATCCTCCAATGGCTTTTAATCGCCCTCAACTGACGGCAGCATAACCGACCAACTTTACAGTGGCGAGGGGTGTTTCATGCGCGCTTATCTGGATCTGATGCAACATGTGCTTGATAACGGCACCCAAAAAGGAGACCGGACCGGAACCGGAACCAAGTCGGTTTTCGGTTATCAGATGCGTTTTGACCTCTCCAAGGGCTTTCCGCTGGCGACCACAAAGAAAGTACATCTGAAATCAATCATCCATGAGCTTCTCTGGTTTCTTAAGGGTGAGACCAACACCGGATACCTGACTGAAAACGGCGTGTCAATCTGGAATGAGTGGGCCCGTGAAGATGGAGACCTCGGCCCTGTCTACGGTTATCAGTGGCGCAACTGGCCAACGCCGGATGGCAGGCACATTGATCAGATCGCCGAACTGATTGAGCAGATCAAATCCAAACCCAACTCCCGTCGCCTGATTGTTTCAGCCTGGAATGTCGCTGACCTTCCGGATGAATCGATCTCTCCACAGGCCAATGTAGAGAACGGCAAGATGGCGCTGGCCCCATGCCACGCCTTTTTCCAGTTTTATGTGGCTGATGGAAAACTCTCCTGCCAGCTATACCAGAGAAGTGCGGATATCTTTCTCGGCGTGCCGTTTAACATTGCATCCTATGCCTTGCTTACCATGATGATTGCACAGGTCTGTAATCTGGAGCCGGGCGATTTTGTACACACCTTCGGCGATGCCCACCTCTACTCCAACCATATGGAACAGGTGGCCACACAATTGGCACGCGAACCTTTCGAACTGCCTGCCATGACCATCAATCCAGATGTGAAAAACATCTTCGATTTCAAACACGCGGATTTTGAACTCACGGGCTACGAGTGCCATCCCGGTATTCGGGCACCGATTGCGATTTAGAGGGTAATCAAATGCACCATGTTCAACCCGGTATTCTTGAAGATGTTCCTGCACATAGCCGATATCTCACCTTCTCCATCGATCCTGATGGTAATCTGCGACAGGCGCTAACAAACCTCGCTGATTTTGCTGATGGAAGAGCCATCGTGGCCGGTATCGGCAAACAGGTCGTCGATGTGCTCGGTGCTTCCGTGCCCGGACTCACGGACTTTCCTCTACATGAAGGCGCTCAGGTTGATATCCCTGTAACAAATGCCGCTCTCTGGTGCTGGCTGCGAGGCAGTGACCGTGGTGAACTGCTGCATGCCAGCAGGCATCTGATCCAACTTGTCGAAGCCGGGCTGATCTGTGACAGCATCATTGATGGGTTTCGCCACGATATCGGAAGAGACCTGACAGGCTATGAGGATGGTACCGAAAATCCGGAAGGTGATGATGCCACAGCCGCCGCCATTCTCTCTTCCAGCGACGCTGCCATGAACGGCTCCAGCTTTGTGGCTGTACAGCAATGGGTTCATGATCTGGATGATTTTCTCTCACGTCCGCAAGATGAGCAGGATGAAGTGATCGGGCGAAGAAAATCGGACAATGAAGAGCTTGAAGATGCCCCTGATACCGCACATGTAAAACGGACTGCGCAGGAGGATTTCGATCCGGAGGCATTTATACTGCGCCGCTCCATGCCATGGGCTGATGCAGCCCATGAAGGACTTGTCTTTGTCGCCTTTGGCAAAAGCTTTGACGCTTTCAATGCGCTTCTCAAGCACATGAGTGGTGAAGATGACGGACAGGTCGATGCGCTATTCTCATTCACCACACCGGTTACTGGCAGCTACTTCTGGTGCCCACCCATGCGCGATAGCTGCCTGAATCTAAGCCAGTTGGGTCTGTAGTCCCTACCACAAAAAAAAAGAGGCCCCGAACCGGGGCCTCAATCAGATAACAAAAACAGTCTCTATTTTTTATCGCTCTTCGGACGCTCCTTGTTATAAGGGCAATCCTCTTTCATTGGGCAATCTTTCGATTTAGGGCAATCCTCTTTTAACGGACACTCCTTATTCCAGCTCTTACGCTTCTCTTTCCAGCCCGCTTTCATCTCATCATTGGTTACCTTGCCGTCACCATTGGCATCCATCTTTGAGAAGCGCTCGGCCGCCATCGCCGCGTGTTCATCAGCGGTAACTACACCATCAGCATTGGCATCCATCTTCTGGAAGTGGCCACCGCGTTTGGCATCGCCCTTACCTGGACATGCCATGGCCGCAACCGGCATCGCCAGCGCTGCAATAAGTAGTGGAAGTATCAGTTTTTTCATCATCAGGAACTCCTTATTATTAATCTGCAAACATCTTCTTTTGCATCAGCTGCCAGCAGCCTAGAGGCTATTACATTAATTTTATATTAGTGCGAATCATAGAGCGAATCTCTTTCACATATGCTTTGCCACGTTCCGAGTATTTCAACAGACCTCCTGCCAGCGCAGATGCCTCAAGTGGTTCACCAGCCGCTCTCTGTTTGGCCCGGATCTTTCTCAAGCCCGCATAGACACGTCCTGTATTAATATTTTTCAGGTAAGCCCTAACTGAATTTCGGGCTGACTTGAATGAGGCCACCTCATGCTTGGTGCCTGCATCACGGCGGCCAGGCACAATTCCGCACCCTTTTGTGAAACACCATTGTCCGAAAAAATTGTGCCCCTGACGAGCAAAACGGGATGTCCCCCACGCCGATTCATTGGCCGATTGGGCCAGTACCAGTGGATAGGGTATCGCATCTACCCGCTCCAGCAGATGACCCCACGCCTTGGCATGCTCAAGTGGCGACTCTGTTCGATAGCTTTCCGCCATACTCTCGAGCCACTGCGCCTCTTCACTACTTAGTCTGTCGACAGGCTCGTTACGCAATGCAAGTAGTCGCTCCCGGTCTCTGAGAAGCGCTGCATTCTCCTTGTCGACTAAGGGGCGCATAAACTCAAAAAATGCCTTTTTCTTCTCTTTAACATCTTTGAATGAGGCAAAGTCCGGTTCATCATCTGCTGATGCTGGCATGGCAACCATCACACAAACCAGTGTTAACAATAATCCCAAAGCGTGTTTCATAAACTCTCCTTACATTCAAAAGATGGGCAGCCTAATCAGATAATCAGACTGTGCAAACAGTGCACAATTATCCTAGCATTCAACCATGACCCAACTCACAACTCTCTCACTCATCTGGGCTATGGATGAAAACCGGCTGATTGGAACAGAGAACCGGCTTCCCTGGAAATTGCCGGCCGATATGCAGTGGTTCCGCAAACAGACGATGGGCAAACCGGTACTGATGGGACGCAAAACCTTTGACTCAATTGGCAAGCCGCTTCCCGGAAGAGAGAACCTGGTTCTGACTCGTCAGCAGGGGCTGACCATTGAAGGGTGCCGTGTCGTCCACTCACTTGATGCGGCCAGAGCCGCTGTGCCTGATGCAGATGAGATTATGGTGATTGGTGGTTCTGAAATATATGCACTGCTTCTTCCCGATGCGGAGAGGCTCTACTGCACAGTGATTCATGATCTGTTCGAGGGAGACGCATGGTTCCCGGAGTTTGATAAGGGAGCGTGGCAGCAGGCGCTTTGCGAGCATCACGATGCCGACGACCAAAACAGCCACGCATACAGCTTTATGATTTATGAACGATTCAGCAGCAAATAACATTCGGAGCATCCACGTCTGGCTGCTCGCTATCTTCATGGTGGTGCTCACCTGGTCTGTCATTGCACCCTTCGACTACACCATCTGGCTGCTGGAGATATTCCCTGCCCTGATCGGAGTTGGTCTGCTCATCGCAACATTCCACCGATTCCAGTTCACCACCTTCGCCTACATCGCCATTCTTCTGCACTGCACTG
>Ga0316187_10001511_pt1 | contig 20128 bp, 19 predicted proteins | sample CroRivburrow1_MG_FD_204927 | JGI IMG/M metagenome (GOLD analysis project Ga0316187, IMG submission 204927) | Coastal sediment microbial communities from Maine, United States - Cross River worm burrow 1 | ecosystem: Environmental > Aquatic > Marine > Coastal > Sediment | place: USA: Maine...
TGGCCGTGGATGCGGGCTTCGTGGGTGCGGCTGCTTCGGTCGAGGGGCGCGCAGCGACTGTGCAGCAGCTGGACGCGCGAATCGCTTCGCTCTTCGGTCAAGGCGCAATCCGCGAAACGCCCAATGCGATGGAGACTCGCCATCAGGAGGCTCGCTTAGCCTGGGTCACGAAGGACGCTTCGGGGACGCTGATCGAGCGCGGAGAAGATTGGCTCGAGTTCGACGAAGAGGGACTACTCCTGCGGATTCATATTTTTGCCGGGCAGGGTATGGAAGCATCTCCAAGCGACCCGCTCCTGGCATGGGAACGGGCTTGGAACACCCGAGACGATGCGTCGCGCGCCGACGCATTGAGCGAAGCCGCAACGGAAGTCGTACGCTTCACCGACCTTCTCACCGACGTCCGAGGACGCGATGCCCTTGGAGCGGAGATCGGCCGCCAACAGGACCTGCTCGGTGGGACACTAGAGCTCAGCGATCGCGTCGAGATCTTTGCAGCAGTCGGCGCCGAAGCGGTTCTCGTCCGCCAGTCCGCCGAAATCGTGCTCCCTCAGGGTGGCGTCATCCGCGTCGTGAACTACGTGCGCCTCCGCGGCGGACGAATCGAGCGGCTGTCGGGGTTCCCGAGCTCGGCGCTTTGATGAGACAGACAGAGATCCCAGAGATCGCCCATCCGCAAGCCAAGCATCGTTTCACCTCATCACCAAACTAGTGGCGGGCGTACGGCAATCGATAGTGGACGGGCTTGGGCAAGCGCTCGCTTTCGATTGAAGCGTGACCACAGCGAGCTTGGCGTTGGCCGTCGCCTTTTCCTCGCAAGTCAGCCGCGGTGGGGTCACGCTCGTCGCGTCCATCGTTTGGCTCACTACGTCGACGCCGAGTGCTTCACCCAGCACAACCCACATCTAGAGGACGGGAGCGCTCCCTTGAAGGCACAAGTGGAGGCCGCGTCGGCCGGCCGTCCGGTAATCGAATACGAGCGCCTCCACAGAGTTCTCGCCGAAGGGTCGTTCGTCCTCTCTGTCTGCGAGGGCTTCCTCGCCGGCGTGCACTCGTCGTTCTACGACCTATTTCGCATCGAACACGGCAAGCTCGTGGAGCACTGGGACACGATCGAAGCCGTCCCCGCACCCTCCCAATGGCGGAACGAGAACGGGAAGTTCTAAGACGAGTTCGTTACCGAAGAGACGATCACACCAGGCGTACGATGTCCGACTCTGCGAAGATCGCGGACACCTGCACGCCCAGTGGAGCCTCTGCGTAGAGGGCCGGTGGCACGCTGATGTCAGCAAGATAGAGCTCGCCGACATGCCCCCTCGCAGCCTCGGCGCGGAGGCCCTCCTTGGGGAGCGCGAGGGCCATCGTCGCGCTGGCACGAACCGCCGGGTCCAGCACAGAGCCACTCGAAGCGTCTATGCCAGAAGGCGTGTCGAGCGAAAGCACGGCCGCCGATTGCGCGCTCGTCCAGCGGATCATGTCGGCTGCCGTTCCGCGTGGTGCGCCGTTGAGGCTGTATCCGATGATTCCGTCGATCACCAAATCGTACGAAGCGTCAGCATTCGGTGCGCCGGTCGCCGACGGGATGTTCATCGATTGGATGATGTCGAATTGATGGCCTGGAATCTCCGTGAACCGTTCCCTGGGCTTGCTCACGAACACCTCGATGTCTGCACCCCAATTGGCAAGTCGGCGAGCGCACACGAGCGCACCGCCCCCATTGCCGCCTACGCCAGCCAGGACGGCGACACGCTTGCCATCTGGATCCGCCTCGAGGAATCGCAGCCGCGCGAGCTGCGCGAGATTTCGCCCTGCGTTTTCCATCATCTGAATCAGCGTGATCCGGAAGTCCTCGATCATCGCCCGATCGACCTCGACCATCTGCTCGGTCGTGAGAAACGGTACGCTGCGCTGGTCGATCCGCGGGAACATGAGGAGAGCTTACGCCGGGTAGGGGCGCGTCCGATACACCCTGTGTGTTGCAAGACCGAAGGCAGCAATGTTGGGGACGGGTTGCAGCTACTTGTCGTTCAGCACTTCCGCTACGGCGAGCGTTGCCTCATCGAGCGTGGCCATCGTGTGCCCGGCTTCCCGCCCGACATGCTCGCGAGGTTCGCTCAGGTCACCCGCTGTGTTTGGGGGCCCGAATCCGCACGAGTCCATCCCAAGCGGCCCGCCAACGCAACGCACGAACGCCCCGCGAAAGGGGCTGGTACTCGATCGGTTCCTCGTCGCCGTGATGGGCGCTGGAATGTGCGCCGACGGTTTCGTAGAGCGAATCTTGGCGACGCCCAATCTGTAGATTTAATCTACAAAAAACAACTCTATTATCTATCTTGTCAACGTGTCGGCCGAGACCAAGTATTGGGGAAAGCTTCGAGCGAGGAGGACGGCAATGATTCAATCCGAAGGTTCCCGACACTTGATTGCACTCGGCGTAGTGGCCTTGGCCACGCTGGTTCAGCACGCCGTGACGTCCGAGGCGGGCGCCAACCGTGACGACGGCCCTGCAGCCGCGTTCTCCACGCAGCTGCTCCTCGACTTCGCGGCGCCGTCCTCCATCGCGAGACGAAGCCTCGAAGCTTCTTATGGGGTTCAGTTGCTCGGAAGCACATTGGCGGTGCCAGCCCCGTCAGCTTCCGGCGACTCCTCGTTGCTCCCCCTGCAGGCCGCGGAGCCTTCGGGCTCCGCGGCACCTTCTTCGCCGAGCGAGATGAACCGGAGTGACATGCGGCTACTCGACCGGGGCCTCACGATGCTCAGCGCATCGGGTCCTGAGAACTTGCGCTTGCGGCCCGGGCTTCTCATCGACGCACATTGGCCTGCGAATCGCGATTCGGTCGGCGCGCCCATCATCCTGACGTCACGTCACGTCGGTTCGCTCGGCAGTTTCGGCTTCTGAGAGCGCACTGCGACGACGCCAGGCGCAGCTAGTGCTTGACCAAGCGCGGCGCTGCGACTGGCGCGTCGATCGCGGGTACTAGACTGTTGCGCTGGCTGCGAGCCATCTGCAACAGCTCCCGCGCAGCAGGGGGCTCGAGATGCAATGCACGGCGAAGCTCACAGAGAGCCTCCACCTCAGCGCCGTGTTCTTCCCCGTCGACGTTCGCCATCCATGCAGCGACTAGGAAGAGTAGACGTCGCGTCTCGTTCGGTAGAGTTTCTTCAATCATGATCTGCCTCCGGTATGCGCTTCACGCCTACCTATACTTTCGGGAGCCCGGGCCACGTTGACAAGATAGATAAAACAGTGATTTTATGTAGGTATTATCTATACTAAGATCCCAGGGCGTCATGGCAATTAACTATCATCATTTCATGTACTTCTGGGTCGCCGTCCGGGAGGGCGGTATCCAGGCTGCAAGTCGGAGGCTCCGCTTAGCCCATCCCACGGTCAGCGTTCAGATCAAGCAGCTCGAAGAGAACCTGGGGCACGCGCTCTTCGATCGAAGTCGCCGCAAGCTGTCCCTCACTGAAGCGGGCGAGCTCGCCTATCGCTACGCAGACGAGATCTTCTCGCTCGGCGACGAGTTCCTAGAGGCCCTCGAAGGCCGGCCCGCTGGGCGTCCGATTCGCTTGGCCGTGGGCACGAGCGACGTGATGCCCAAGCTGATCGTTCGGACCCTTCTCGAGCCCGCACTCAATCTCGAAACGCCGGTTCGGCTTTCCTGCACCGAGGACCGATTCGACCGGCTCCTCGGTGCATTGGCGACCCATCAACTCGATCTTGTCCTCGCGGATACGCCCTGCCCCCCGGGCAGTGGGGTCAAAGCCTTCAACCATCTCTTGGGCGAGTGCGGGGTGACGTTCTTCGCGGCTCCCGACTTGGCATCTCGCGTCCGGAGCGGCTTCCCTCAATCGCTCGATGGAGCTCCGTTCCTGCGGCCCGCGAGCGATACTGCGCTCGGCCGCAGCGTCATGCAGTGGTGCGAGAGCACAGCGATACGTCCAAAGGTCGTCGCCGAGTTCGACGACAGCGCCCTGATGAAGGCTTTCGGGCAAAACGGGTTTGGGGTGTTTCCGCTGCCGTCGGTCACAGAGTCCGATGTCCAGCGTCAGTACGGTGCAAAGATCGTCGGGCGGACAGAAGAGATCCGTGCGCGTTTCTACGCGATATCACCGGAGCGCAGATTGAAGAACCCGGCGGTAGTGGCGATCTGCGGCACTGCACGGGAAGAGCTGTTCACCTAGTCGGCGAGGCCGTTCGGGGCGTTTCCGACTCGGTCACTCCACTTGCGAAATATAAATCGCGTCTTACATTTCACCCATTCGTCATGGACACTGCCATTAAGCCCCTGAAGCTGACCGACCTCCAGCAACTCGAAGCCGAGGCGATCTTCGTCATCCGCGAGACCGTGGCCCAATTCGAGAAGCCGGCGCTGCTCTTCTCCGCCGGCAAAGACTCGATCGTGATGGCGCACCTCGCGCGAAAGGCCTTTCACCCGGGAAAGCTGCCGCTGCCGCTGATGCACGTGGACACGGGCCACAACTTCCGCGAGACGATGGAGTTTCGCGACCGGTACGTGCAAGAGCTCGACGCGACGCTCGTCGTTGCCAGCGTGCAGAAGATGATCGATGAGGGTCGGCTCGAAGAGGAAACTGGACCGCACGCCAGCCGCAACGGCCTTCAGATTCCTACTCTGCTCAGCGCCGTCGAGGAACACGGCTTCGACGCATGTCTTGGCGGCGGTCGCCGCGACGAAGAAAAGGCGCGCGCCAAGGAACGCTTCTTTTCACATCGCGACCGCTATGGGCAATGGGAGCCCAAGGGTCAGCGCCCCGAGCTCTGGGACCTCTACAATGGCGCGAAGAAGCAGGGAGAGAGCTTTCGCGTGTTCCCGCTATCCAATTGGACGGAGATCGACGTCTGGCGCTACATCCGCGAAGAGCAGATTCCGCTCCCGACTCTCTACTTCGCCGCCGAACGACAATGCCTCACCCGCGCGGGCGTGATTCTCGCGCTCTCTGAGTTCGTTCAGCCCCGCCCCGGTGAAGTCGTCGAAACGAAGAGCATTCGCTTCCGAACCATGGGCGACGCGACCATCACCGGCGCCGTCGAATCCACAGCCACCGAACTCGGCGCCATCATCCAAGAGGTCGCGATGGCCAACGACACCGAGCGCGGCAACCGCGCTGACGACAAGCTCTCGGAAACCGCAATGGAGGACCGAAAGCGCGAAGGCTACTTCTAGGCGCTGTTCCCTCCAGACGGCTGTAAAGGCCAACGGGCGCGGCGGAGTCGAAGGCGCTAGCATCCAGTATAGGAGGGGTGGCCATGTTTCGAGTGATGTACTTCTTTTGTGTTTCGGTTCTCGTTTCGGTTCTCGTAGCGGGATGCGGGGATTCGGGGGAAACCGAGGCCGACCAAATCGGGGTAGGCGCGCAGTGCAATGAGGCGGCCGAGTGCGAATCCGCAGACGAAGCCATTGTGCTCGAGTGCCTCACTCAGTTCACAGGCGGCTACTGCGGGCTCGAGGGCTGCGAAGGCGACGCGGATTGCCCAGAAGGCTCCGCTTGCGTGACGCATGACGATGGCGGTGGCGACGCGAACTACTGTTTCCGGCTCTGCCAGGACAAGTCTGAGTGCAATCGCAATCGTGACGAGGAGAATGAGGCGAACTGCTCGGCCAACATCACGTTCGTCGACGAGCCGCAGGACCGGAAGGCTTGCGTGCCACCGTCCTCCGGTCTTTCACTCTGATTAGCATCACCTTGCAGGTGCCGATGGGAGCGACACGTACCCTGTCTGCACGACGCGCCATGCGGGACTCCCCAGACACGGTGACGAGCTCGAGAAAGTAAACTCATGAAGTCTTTGTTTCGAATCGTTCTCACTTGCGCACTCGGCTTGTCGACGACGGTCGGGTGCAGTGAGACCAGTGGTTCGGCTGGCAGTGGTGGCGAGGGCGGAAGTGGCGGCGTAGCTGGAGCCTCGGGGAACGGCGGCGCTGGTGGCACGATGGAAAGCCTCGACCCGCTCGAAGGAATCGGGACGGTCGAGCTCGTGGCCGATGGGTTCGACTTTATTGAAGGGCCGCTTTGGCGTTCCGACGAGCAGGACCTTCTCTTTTCCGACATCCCCGCCAACATGATCTATCAAATGACACCCCCGGGCGAAGTCACGGTGTTTCGCGCGGATAGCGGTCAGTCGAACGGGCTGAACTTCGATGCAGATGGGCTCTTGCTCGCTGCGGAGCATCAGAACCGGCGCTTGTCGCGCACGCTTGAGGACGGAACCATCGTCACCGTGGCGAGTCAGTACCTTGGCGACCCACTCAATTCGCCCAACGACATCGCGGTGCGGAGCGACGGCACGATCTACTTCACCGACCCTCCTTTTGGCATCAGTCCGTCTCAGCAGGTGCTGGAGTTCAACGGCGTGTTCCGTGTGGCGGTGGACGGCGAGCTCACCGCCGAGTGGGAGGGTGCGAAAAGTACCCGGCCCAACGGCGTGGTGCTGTCTCCGGACGAGCAGATCTTGTATGTGTCCGATAGCTCTGGCGGCGTGATGGCGTTCGATGTGAACCCAGATGGATCTCTGTCTGCGGAGCGGCCCTTCATTGCGGAGCTGGACGTCGCTGATGGGATGGCGATGGACGCGGCCGGGAACCTTTTCGTCACCACGCACCAAGGCGTCGAGGTGTTTGACCCGTCGGGGAGCCCCTGGGGGATCATCGAGGTTCCGGACGGCCGCTTGCCGGCCAATTGCGCATTTGGTGGCGCCGACGCACGCACCTTGTACATCACCGCCCAACAGGCGCTGTATCGAGTGTCGCTCGCGAATCCGGGACTGAATTAACTCACCCGCTCGGCTGGCCAAGCGTCGCGGTTAGCGCACTCAGCCTTCTTGAATGAGGGCGGCGGCTCGCTCGCCAATCATCATGCTCGGGGCGTTGGTGTTGCTGCCCGTGATCTCCGGCATGATCGACGCATCGACGACTCGCAGCCCCTCGATTCCGTGCACACGTAGGCACGGATCGACCACCGCCATCTCGTCGACACCCATTTTGCAAGTCCCGACGGGATGGTAGACCGTGCCGGCCCGGAGCTTGATCTCTTCGGTGAGCTCGGCGTCGCTCTCGCGATCGGCGCCGGGCGCGAGCTCTTCGCCGAGGTGGTGGGCCATCTCGGGATGGCTGCAGATCTCTCGACATTTGCGAATCGCGTCGATGAGGAACTGCAAGTCCTCAGGCTCTTTCAGATACGCGGGGTCGATATGCGGCGCGTCGGATGCGTCGCTCGACTGAAGCAGCACCTCGCCTCGGCTCTTCGGGTAGAGAAGTGTCGGCAGTACGGAGAGGCAATGTCCGGGGTCCACGTAGGCACGCTCGGCTCCGTCCTGATTCGGATCGGGGTAACCCCAGGGCAGCGTATGAAGCTGGAGATCGGGAATCGGGGCCTCTGGGCGGCTCTTGACGAACGCGCAGGCCTCGAACACCGAGCGCCCAAACCAGTTGTTTCCGACCACGTACTCCTTGAGCATGCCGCCGAGGAAGTGCGCCGCTGTTCCGCGATGAAGGCTCGTCGGAGCCCGAAACACGAGCGGCACCAAGATGTGGTCGTGAAGGTTCTTGCCGACGCCGGGCAAGTCGAGCTTCAGCTCGATGCCGTGCTTGTGCAGGTGTTCGGCCGGTCCGACCCCGGAGAGCATGAGTATCTGCGCTGAGCCGATCGCCCCGCCGGACAAGATCACCTCGCGTGTCGCCCGGGCGACGACCCGCTTCCCGGACTGCTCATACTCGACCCCGGTTGCGCGACCGTTCTCGATGACGACGCGCTGCACCAGTGCACGCATCTCCAGACTGAAGTTCGGTCTCGACAGGCTTGGTTGAACGTAGGCTTCTCCCGTTCCGCTCCGCAGGCCGTTGCGGCAGGACATGTGCATCATGCTCGCGCAGTTCTGGTTGCCCGCGTTGAAGTCATCCAGAATCGGAACATCGCAAACGGCCGAGACGGCTTTCGTAAAGGCTACCGAGACCGGGCTGATCTGATCTTCGGGGTGACGGCTCACGCGGATCGGACCACCGGCGCCGTGGTACTCCGTCTCTCCGTCTTCGTGATCCTCGAGCTTCTTGTAGAACGGCAGCACTTCCTCGAAGCTCCAGCCTTCGCAGCCGCGCGCCGCCCAGTCGTCGTAGTTCTGCATGTTGCCGCGGAGGTAGATCATCCCGTTGACCGAGCTCGAGCCGCCGACGACTTTGCCGCGCGTGTACGTGATACGGCGCTGGTTGAGATTCTCCTGGGGAACCGTGCTGAAGCCCCAGTCGAGCTTCTCCTTGAGCTGCTTGACCTGCTGAACGAGGCTGATCATTCCCGGTTTGCGAACCAGGGTCGTTCGGTCGCTCCCACCCGCTTCGACGAGGAGGACCGTCGTGTTCGGGTCCTCGGCGAGACGGGCCGCCACGATTGCCCCTGCGGAGCCGGAACCCACCACGATGTAGTCGTATTCAGGCATGAACTCTCCAAACCAAAACGTGCCCCACTCTGCCGGATATGCCCGATGGAAGCTCCCACGCTCTCTTCGCGCATGAGTTACGCGGCGTGCGAGCTCGAGATCTCACGCTTCCTGTCACCGGCCAGGGCAGGGGCCCCATCCCGAAAGCGCACCCGCATCTGCATGCCGCGCTCACCGGGATTCATCGAGATCTGTGGAATGAAATCCGGTTCGAAGCCTTCGAGCAGGTTGACGTCGACATTCTGAATCAGTGTGCCGAGGACGATGCGCATCTCCATCATCGCGAACTGCTTGCCGAGGCAAACCCGAGGGCCGGCCGCGAACGGCACGTACGCCCCCTTTGGCAGCTGTCGCTCGAACTCACGCGTCCAGCGCTCGGGCCGGTACTCATCGGGCTTGTCGAAATACTTGGCGTTGCGCCCGATCGCGAGAGGGCTGACCGCAAGGATCGAGCCCTTGGGAAACGAGTAGCCGCCGAGATGCAGATCAGTCTGTGCCTCGCGGCCGTAGATCCATACTGCTGGAAGACGACGCAGCGATTCTTTGAGACACATCTCGAGATACGGGAGCTGGCGCAGGTCGTCGATGCCAATCGGCCTGTTGCCGAGCGTCTCGTCGATCTCCCGCTGCGCCTTCGCGAGCTTGTCCCGGTTGGTTGCCAATAGATACCAGGCCCAAGTCAGTGTGTGTGCCGTCGTTTCGTGACCGGCAAAGATGAGCGTCATCAACTCGTCGCGCATCTGCTGAGCGGACATGCTGCCTTCTTCATCGGCGGCGAAGACGATGTGCGACATCAGATCGCCTCGGTCTTCTTTCTGCTTGCGGCGGGCAGTGATCAGCCGTTCGATGACACCGTTCATCGAATCGAGCGCGCGAACCATGCGCTTGTTGCGCTCCGAAGGCCACCATCGCGGTGCTGGAATTGGGGTTTGCGCATGGTCGATCAGGGCCTCCACGATGGCCTGCATCGCCCCGTGCACCGTCTCGGAATCGCGGGCGAGATCGGTGTCGAACAGCGTCTTCGCCACAACGCGCAGCGTGAGCTCCACCATCTCATTTCGAAAATCGCGTTGCTCGCCTTCTTTCCAGCCACGTACCATATCGCTCGTGTAGTCGACCATGGTGGGCGCATAAGCGTCGACGCGCGTCTTGTGGAAGCCGGGCATGACCAGCCGGTGTTGCCGCTTCCAGGACTCACCATCGTTGGGCACCAGCCCGTTGCCGAGGAACGGCTTCCACATCTGCTTCACCACCTTGGGCTTGTAGATGTGCTTGGCGTGCGTGACGTTGATCGCGTTGACGACTTCTGGGTCCCGAATGAAGTACGACGAGCCGGTGAGCACCCGGGTCACGAACACGTCGCCGTAGGTTTCATGCGCCTCGAGCAGGAACTCGGCGGGGTTTCGCTTGAAATCGAACGTGCCGCCCCAGAGCCAGTGTCCCTTGTGGCGCGGCATGCTCTTGGGCGGGGGCAGAGCCTTCTGGTTTCCGATCAACAAGGTCATTATTTACATAATGTAAACTTATCACCTCGGGCACGCAACTTAACATTTTGTAATTTTTGGCTTGGCTAAGGGCCGATGTCCGAAGAATTCCAAAGGTTTGAGTGGAATCGAATTGCAGCTTGGGCGCTCGCCGGACTACTTCTCGAGCAGGACGAGCCAATAGGACGACTCGTCCTTGGTCCCCGAACCGGGGGTCACCGTCTTGGATGACCAGCCGTCTTTGAGAAGCTGCGGCAAGGCATGCTGGTCATCGCTGCGATTGGTGAACTTGCCCTCGTCGGGATCGCCGCCGAGCAGCCAAGATTCACCATTGTCGGAAACCACTACGAAGCGCTGTGCCATGCCGGCTGCATATGCGACCGCCTCCGAGGGGGCAAGTGAAGTCGCCGGGCGACTAGGTGTCTTGGAGGAAAGGGTCCATCGTCTACCTCCGCGGCCGGCGGACGCCCTTTCGTGAGCCTAGGGTGGTGGGCCGGTCGGCTGGCCTTAAGAGAACGGCAGGCACGGGAGGACTCCGATGAAGCTTCAAGGGAATACGATTCTGCTGACTGGTGGAAGTGCCGGGATTGGATTGGCGTTGGCGAAGGAGTTCGTCTCGCTCGGCAACAAGGTCATCATCACGGGCCGCAATGCCGAAAAGCTCGAGGCCGCTCGTCAGGAGACCCCTGCACTCGAGACGATTCAGAGCGATGCCGCCGATCCCGAGGCGGTGCGCGCGCTTGGCGCTCAAGTGAAGGAGCGGTTCCCGGACATGAACGTGCTCGTGAACAACGCCGGTGTGTTCATCCCGAGGAACCACACGACTTCATCCGACGACCTCGAGGGCTTGACCGCTGAGCTCGACGTCAATTTCGCGGGTCCCATTCGGATGGTGTCGGTGTTCATCGATCAGCTCAAGGCCAAGCGGGGCGCCATCCTCAACGTGTCATCGGGGCTGGCGTTCGTGCCGCTTCCGCTCAGCCCGATCTACTGCGCGACGAAGGCGGCGCTCCACTCCTTCACGCTCTCGCTGCGTGCGCAGCTCGAGGATGAAGGCGTCGAGGTGATCGAGCTGATGCCGCCCGCGGTACGGACCGAGCTCACCGCAGATATGCCGGACGATGGCGATTTCAAGATCATCAGCACCGAGCAGCTCATCAAAGAGACCTTCCACGGCTTACGGGCAGGCCGCGACGAAATCAGGCCGGGCCAAGCCAAGCAGCTCTACTGGATGTCGCGCATCGCCCCAGGCTTCATCAATGCCCAGCTCGCCAAGGGTTCCAAGGCGATGATTCCGCCGCCGGAATCGGACTGAGCGAAGAGACGGTCAACAAGGCTCCGACCAACCTAAGGGTGTGTGTCTCGCACTGCGCGTGTCTCGCTTGGTGGCGTGGCGTGAAATGGCCGGACCGCACGGACCGCGCCGATGACCACGATGCGACTTGTGGGGCTGACCCGCCGGGTCTATCGTCGGGCGGGAGCTGGCGTCATTGAAGGCGTCCAACCTCGGAGGGGTGTCTAGTGTTTAGAAGAGTGTTTACGGCATTGGTGGCGGTTCTAGTTCCGGCTTTGATCTTCGGTTGCGTTCGGGATGTGCAAACCGAATCGGCAGCGACGTTCAGCCTTACGTCTGGTCAGACCTGGGATTGGGTCCCGGACAAAGTGGAAACCTGGCAAGACTACAAGCGAGGCGCGCAGGAAGCCCGGATCAACGTCAACGACGCGTACGCCGAGGACCGGGAAGAGACGCGCGAAGAACGGGCGGAGCGGCGTGCGGAACCCGTGGGCAAAGAACGCCGGACCGAGCGGCAAGACGAAATCTACAGCACGGAAACCGAGCCATCGGAGGCGGACCCAGGCGCCGCGGATGAGGCGCGCATGCTCAAGCGCGAGCACAAACACATCCAAGAGTCGATCCAGGGCGAGATGTCCGCGAAGGGGATTGAGCGCCTCGAAGGCGAGACGCCGACCTATTACGTCGCCTACTACCTGTTCGCAGGGGGTAACGCACTCGCTGCCCGCGACTACGCCGCCTACCAGGACCGCACCGAATGGGGATCGGACTGGGAAGAGTACGCCGAAGACACGCTTGTGATTGATATCGTCGACGCCTCGAGTGGCAAGCTTCTATGGTCTGGCTCCGGCGAGGGCAACACTCGCGTGGGCGCGGACGACACGGCGCGCATGCGAGGAGTGAAAGAAGCCGTTCGCCACATCATGAGAGACCTCAAGTAGTCCCGAAAGGCTCCACTGTGATTCGCATGGCGTTCGCACCGCTTCCGCTGCTGAGTCTCTGCGTCATTGCGTCGGCGTGCGTGCATGTTCCGCAGCGGACCCCCCTCCCGAAAGAACAGATCCCTCACGCGACCGTCCTTGATATGGAGCAAGCACGGCACTGGGCTGACGAGCCCCCACCCTGGGGCGATGCCTGGCGCGAGCTCAGCCGAGATGATGTCCAGGCGCGATACCCAGCGGTGTTCGGTCAGCCGCACAGCTACTTGGCTCTGTCCGGCGGCGGATCGAATGGTGCGTTTGGTGCGGGCTTGCTCGCCGGATGGACCGAAGCGGGCGATCGGCCTGAGTTCGCGCTGGTCACGGGCATCAGCGCCGGCGCACTGACGGCCCCCTTTGCGTTCCTCGGCCCCGAGTACGACCACGTCTTGAAGGCAGTGTCGTCGGAAGCCACGGCCGACGACATCTACAAGAAGCGCGGCATCATCAAAGCGGTCCGCAAGGATGGCTTTGCGAGCACTGAGCCCCTCCAGGCGCTCTTGGCGAAATACATCGACGAAGAACTGGTGGAGAAACTCGCTGTGGAGCATCGACGCGGCCGAAGGCTCAACATCGGCACGACGGACCTCGACTCCATGCGTCCCATGATGTGGCAGGTGAGCGCGATCGCAGCGAGTGGCCATCCTGGCGCGCTCGAGCTCATCCGGCAGATCATTCTCGCCTCGGCATCCATACCGGGCTACTTCACCCCCGTCCTCATCGAGGTGGAGGCCAACGGACAACGATACGACGAGCTTCACGTCGACGGAGGCGTCGCGCGGCAGGTGTTCCTCTACCCGATCGGTGTGGACTTCACGGAAATCACCGAGAAGCTCGAGGTTCCCGAACCTCCCAAGGTCTACATCATTCGCAACGGACGACTCGACCCGTTGCACAAGACTGTCGAGAACAGAACGATCCCCATCGCCGGTCGCTCGCTGTCATCGCTGACGCGCACGCAGGGCATCGGCGACCTCTATCGCATGTATTTGGAGACGTTCCGAGACGGCCTGGAGTTCAACCTCGCGTACATCCCGGCCAGCTTCACGATGGCCGAACAGGGCGCCTTCGACACAGAGTACATGAGGGCCCTCTTCAACGTCGCCTACGAGGCTGCGAAGAATGGCTATCCTTGGGAGCCAACCCCCCCCGACATGCACGACGCGACGATGACGCCGGACGAGCGATAGGCCGAGCGATGATCCAGGCCGGCCTCCTGGTGAAGAAGCATTTCGCAGCCTTCTTCGCAACACAGTTCTTCGGGACCTTCAACGACAACCTGTTTCGGAACGCGTTGATCGTCGCCGTTGGGTACCGCTCCGCGGTGCTGGCGCGCATGCCGATGCAGACGAGCATCGCGCTGAGCGCGGGCTTGTTCATCCTGCCCTACTTCCTGTTTTCGCCGCTTGCTGGGCAGCTCGCCGACAAGCTGCCCAAGGCGTCCCTCATCCGATGGATCAAGGTCGCCGAGTTGGCCGCCGTCTTGCTCGCGGCCGCCGGGCTCTGGCTCGACGCGCTGCCATTGCTCCTAAGTGCGATGCTCTTCATGGGCATCCAGTCCGCGTTCTTCGAGACGGTCAAGTACAGTGTTCTGCCGGAGCTTCTCGGCAAACGGGAGCTCACAGCGGGGAACGGCCTCGTTGCTGCTGCCACGTTCGTTGCCATCTTGCTCGGAACGATCGCGGGCGGATTCCTCGGCGCTTCGCAACTCAACCTCGTCGCCATCGTTGGAATCGCGCTCGCAGCGATCGGCCTCGCCGCGAGCGCCGCAATCCCAGCGACGCAGCCGGCGAGCCCATCGCTTTCGCTTGCGCTGAACCCACTGAGCTCCGCGCTCGATGCCTTTGTTGCGGTTCGAGCGAACCGAACGGTCTTTCTTTCTGCGCTCGGCATCGCGTGGCTCTGGTTTGTCGGCGGTAGCTTCATGGCGCTGCTACCGAGCTTCGGCAGCGATGTGCTCGGGGGCAGCAAGGGCCTCGTCGCCGTGTTCGTGGCGGTCTTCTGCCTCGGCGTGGCGTTCGGCTCGGTCCTTTGCAATCCACTCGGTGGCGGGAAGCTAGAGCTCGGGCTCGTCCCGCTCGGCTCGATCGGAATGACACTAGCGACGCTTGACCTCTACTTCGCGACGGCTCCGTTTCATCCAGCTGCGGCGAGTCTCGTCGGATTGGACGCGTTCATGGACGCAGCCGGCTCCAGCAGGGTGTTGGTGGACGTCTTCTTGGTCGCCATGTTCGGCGGCTTCTTCGCGGTTCCCCTCTACACACTGATCCAAGATCGTTCCCCCGTAGAGGAGCGCTCGCGTGTGATTGCGGGAAGCAATCTGCTGAACGCGCTCTTCATCGCGCTTTCGTCGCTCATGCTGCTCACGCTTCCTGAGCTCGAGGTCACACTCCCGCAAACGTTTCTCGTCCTCGCGCTGCTGAGCACCGCCGTCTCCGCCTACATCTACTCGGTGATTCCAGAATTCCTGCTTCGGTTCATCGCATGGCTTCTGGCACATCTCCTGTACCGGATCCGCGTGGTCGGCCGCGAGAACCTGCTGGATGAAGGCCCGGCGATCATTGCTGCGAATCACGTCTCCTACATCGATTGGTTGGTGATCAGTAGCGTCTATCAGCGACCGCTGCGTTTCGTCATGCACCAGAGCTTCATCAAGCTTCCGCTCGTTGGCTGGGCGTTTCGGGACGCCAAGGTCATTCCGATCGCGTCACATCGGGAAGACCCCGAAGTGCTCGCACATGCGTTCGAACGCATCGCGGAAGAGCTCGAGGACGGAAACGTCATCTGCATCTTCCCCGAGGGCGAGCTCACCCGGGACGGACAGCTCGGCCCGATTAAGCCCGGCATCCTCAAGACCATCGAGTCGCACCCAGTTCCGGTGATTCCGATCCGGATCGATGGCCTGTGGGGCAGCTTCTTCAGTCGGAAAGACAACCTTGCGCTCAAGAAGCCCTTTCGCCGGGTCTGGTCGCGCGTGGTGTTGACGGTCTACCCAGCGCTCTCTCCCGAGCAAATGTCAATCGATGCGCTGGAAGCTCGACTGAGCGACGAAAGTTAGTGAACCGCGGGCGATTTCTTCATCGCCTCGACCCGCTCGAACCATGCGTAGAGCCGCGGTCGGGATCGGACGTTCTCGAAGATCGGAAATGGGCTGACGCAAGTGAGCGCGCCGTGCATTGCAGCGTCGGCGACACTCAGGGTATCTCCGCAAACGAACTTTTGTTCGCCGAGCTCTCGCTCGAAGTAGTCCAAGTTTTCATGGACCCAAGCGTGCGCGTCGGTTCGCCCGTTGCGCTTGAGGATGCGCTTTGCGACGGCATGCATGATGACCGGACCACCGACTTTGACCGCCAAACCCTCACCGGCGCCAAAGCGACTCTGCGTCGCGATGATCTTGGAGGCCTGGGCGGCTTCGCGCCACGTTCCGTAGAGCACGGGCGGAAGAGACTGGATGAACTCGTCGTCGACCCATTGTTCCAACGCGTCGGAACGCAAGCGCGTGGCGTCGTCGGACGGGGTAAGACGCAGTGTTTCCGGAAATGCTTCGTCGAGCTGCGAGAGGATCTGCGTCGAGTCCCACAAGACGGTGTCTCCAACTTGAAGCACTGGGACCTTTCGCGGCGACTCGTCGGGTAGCTCTGGCAACTCCACTTTGGACCGCGGGCTCACCTCGACCTCGTCGAACGGGACGCCTTTGAGTTGAAGTCCTGCACGGACCTTGTTGCAGAAGGGGCACAGCGCGAACTGGTAGAGAGTCGTGGTCATCGGCTTCCGACCTGCCTAGGGTGTGGACGGGCTTGATGCAAGGGCCGGTACCCGGACGGTCTGCACGGCGTTGGCCGGGATCGTGATTGGCGCGAACTGAGCGCCGATCTGTAGCGCGCATTCTACTGGGTGTTTGGTCGTGTTGAGCAGCTGGACGCTCAGCAGGCCGTCGTCGTTTCGCGTCGCGCTCGCGTGGAGCGCGTCCTCTTCCAAGCCATCGAGGTGCGTGGTGACCTCCACGGCCTGGTCGCCCGGGCGAATCGTCCGGCTGAACTGCGCCAGGACGTAGTAGATGGGCGTGTAGTAGACGTAGCCGGATCGCACGTCGACCATGATGGGAGCGCCACAAAAGTTACCCACGTGATTCGGGCCGCCTTGTTGATCGAGGACGATGTTCCAGTCGATCCAACCCTCGACTCCGTGGTTGAGGCTGACGATGATGTTTCTCGCGTATCGATGGACCGGGATGTACCGCGGATGGTCTTCGGGCTGGGGCGCCCAAGTGGCCGTGTACGCCCAGTCGGTCGCGTTCGGGTTCCACCAGAATTCGTCGTTGTCGAACCAACCTGACTCCTCGAAGCCAACCGGGTCGAGCACGCCTTCCGGCGCCGGTGTGCCAAGCGCGTCGATGGTGCCCTCGGTATGAATGAGCGAAAAACCGGGGAACTTGTCACGCACCCGATCGAGGATGTCTTCGTAGACCTTGAACGTGCTCGCGTACCAGTGAATCGCGGTGCCGCCGACGTACTCGGCTGTCTGCGGATCCCCGAGGATCACGTCCGTCCATGCCTCGAGGTTGTGCCGGTTGTGATCGTAGATGAGCACCTGAACGTCCCGGTGGTCGCTCCCCCGCAGTGTCGGGCCGAGTTGGTCCTTGATGAACGCGTTCTGCGACTCGGGGGTGAAGTGCATGCTCTCCCAGTGACCGCCATTGCCCTCGGGTTCGTTGACCGGCGTGAGCCCCCAAACGTCGACCCCTTCGGCTTTGTACGCCTCCAAGTATCGGAGCAGGTAGTCCGCGTACGTCTGTGAATACTGGGGTTTCAGAGCCCCTCCCGTGCCTTGATAGTCGTTGTCGGCCGACGGCGATACGTACCAGTCGTCGACGTCCTTCATCCAAGTCGGCGCGGTCCATGCCGACGCCACGATGCGCAAACTCCCGCCGTTCTGAGCGGCTTTGATGGCGAGTGCTTCCTTGATCATCGGCAGCAAGTCGAATGACTCGTCCTTGATCCCAGGGTATCGGGCGGCGCTGAACCCATCTTTGTCCACGGCGATACTGAAGTGCGCGAGCGTGTCGTCGCGCGGCACGTCTGCATAGGAGTACTTGCCTTCGACGGAGAAATCGGTTGCCCCGATTGGAGTGCGCGCCATCGAGAAATTGGCTCCGCTCTCCCCGTAGATCTTCTCCATCACTACGGCGCGCCGCTGCTCATCGAGGTGCGCGAGCACGAACGCGGAAGACTCGGTGAACGACGTGCCGATGCCGGTGATGGTTTGCTTCACGACCTCGGGACGAACCACGACTCGGGTACCGGTCGGAGTACCGTCACGAAACGGGATGTTCGGCTGCTCGGCGAGTTTCTCGCCCGCCTCACTTGTAACGAGGATTTCCGTCGTTGCCGACAAACGGTAGTGGGGCTGGTTGCGATCAGGAACCACGTTGACTCCGAGGTTATTGGAAAGACACGACACGAGGACGGCGCAGACTGCGAGTTCGAAAGCCACCACCCACTTCGCATTCTGCATGGGTGCAGCTTGTAGCATGGGAAGATGATGCGACCGCATCCGCCCGCGCCAGCCATAGGTCTGGCGGTTTCCGAAGGATCCTCTGGGGCCCCTAGGGCGTCTGTAGTAGAGTCCCGCCCACCATGGGAAACGGCGCAAAGGCTTTGATTCAGACTCTCGTCAACGCGGGCGTCGACACGTGTTTCACCAATCCTGGCACTTCGGAGATGCACTTCGTGGCAGCGCTCGATGGCGCCGACATGCGAGGCGTTTTGTGTTTGTTCGAGGGGGTGGCTTCCGGGGCTGCGGACGGATACGCGCGCATCGCGGACAAGCCGGCTGCCACGCTCTTGCATCTCGGATGTGGTCTCGGCAACGCCCTTGCGAACCTGCATAACGCGCGCAAGGCACGCGTCCCCATGATCAACATCATCGGGGACCACGCGACCTATCACACCCAGTACGACGCGCAGTTGCAATCGGACATTGAGACCGTCGCAAAGAATATTTCTACGTGGATCAAGACTACACCTGAAACGAGCCAGCTCGCCGCGGATGCCGCCGAAGCCGTCGCAGTGGCCAAAGGCCCGCCTGCGCAGATCGCTACGCTCATCTTGCCAGCAGACGTGTCTTGGGGCGACGGCGCCAAGCCCGCGCCGGCGCAGGCGCCCGTGAAAGCAAAGCCCGCCTCCGACGCGACGGTGCAGGCGATTGCCGAGGTGATCAAGAAGTCCGGCAAGAAGGTGGCGTTCCTCTTGGGCAATCGGGTGCTACGCGAGGCGGGCTTGCGAGCGGCATCGCAGATCGCCGAGAAGACCGGCGCCAAGCTCTTCTGTGAAGTCTTTCCAGCTCGCTTAGAGCGAGGGGAAGGGCTGCCTGCGGTCGAGCGCATCGCGTATCTTGCCGAGATGGCCTCGGTGCAGTTGAGCGGCTACGACCACTTGGTTCTGGTCGATGCGAAGGCGCCCGTGTCGTTCTTCGCGTACCCAGGAAAGAAGAGCTACTTGGTACCCGACGACTGCACGGCCCACACCTTGGTGCAGACCCACGAAGATGCACTGGCCTCGCTGCTGGCTCTCGTTGCGGCGGTTGGCGCGTCCGATACCGCTCCCAAGCTGCAGAGCGCTGGGCGACCGAAGCTGCCAAAGGGCAAACTCAACGCCGCCAAGGCGAGTCAGGCGATCGGCGCCTTATTGCCGGCCAACGCGATCATCTCCGATGAAGCACAGACTTCAGGCATCAAGTTGCCGATTTCGACCGCCGGAGCACCTCGGCATGACGTACTGACCTTGACCGGCGGCGCGATCGGGCAGGGCCTGCCAGTCGCCTTGGGCGCGGCGACGGCTGCGCCGGACCGTCCCGTGCTTGCGCTCATTGGCGACGGCTCCGCCATGTACACGATTCAGACCTTGTGGACCATCGCGGCTGAGGGTCTCAATGTCACGACCGTCATTTTCAACAATCGCTCGTACGGTATTCTCAACATCGAGCTCGAGCGTGTCGGGGCAGACAAGATCGGCCCCGAGGCCAAGGCGCAGTTGGACCTCTCGGAACCGGCGATCGACTTCGTGTCGATGGCCCAAGGTATGGGCGTACCGGCACGACGCGTGACCAGGGCCGAAGACTTCAGCGCGGCCTTGAAGGACGCGTTCGAGACGCGCGGTCCGTTTCTGATCGAGGCGATTGTCCCGAGCGAGTACGAAGGTCTGAAACTCAAGGCGCTCCCGCACATGTTGAACGCGCTCGGCAGCGTTCCGGCGCCCGTCGCAAAGGCCATCAAGAAGAAGATCGCGCCCTGAGCAAGCAGGGCAGGGCGCACGCTAGTGCTGTGACACGCACTTGAAGCAGGGCTCGGACTGGCCCTCCTCGCAAGGAGCGTCGTTGCACACCCCGAGGGGCCCATCGGGCAGTCGGCACTGAGCGTACCGCTCGACGCAAGTCGCCGAGGGGGAAGCGGACTTGTTCGTGCTCGTCGGGCAACCCGTCAGCAGAAGGGCAAAGGCGATGAGGCCCCAAGCGTAGGAGCGGTGTCGAGATGTGGGGAACTTCATGATTCAGTGCACTCTACTAAGGGGTACGAGTTTGCAGGAGCGCTCCTGCCGACCTTGGCGGGTCTCGTCGTTCAAAGTCCGTTCAGGGCGTCGACGACTTCGAAGAGGTCCCCCGCGTCGTAGAAGTCGACGGCGACGAAGTTCGGAAGAGCAGACCCCTCTTCTTCGCACTCGCGGGCGCGGTCAAGGAACAAGGGGTTGTAGTTCACCATGTCCGCGAGCTCGGGGAGGCCACCGAGTGTTCCCGTCAGGAAGTGATTGAGCAGGAAAAGCGGATTGTCAGGGTCTCCGCGATTCGGCGTGCAGCTGAGATCCTCCACCGTGGCGGCGAAAAATGGGGTCTCCCAAGTGTGGTCCCAAACGTTCATCAGCCAGGG
>Ga0316187_10001512_pt1 | contig 20125 bp, 17 predicted proteins | sample CroRivburrow1_MG_FD_204927 | JGI IMG/M metagenome (GOLD analysis project Ga0316187, IMG submission 204927) | Coastal sediment microbial communities from Maine, United States - Cross River worm burrow 1 | ecosystem: Environmental > Aquatic > Marine > Coastal > Sediment | place: USA: Maine...
CGTGCTCTCATGACACCTGCCTGTCCGGGCGACGCTTCCCCGAAACCGCGAGGATCGACAGCACCGCGACGTAGAGGACGCCCCCCCACATCAGGCTGTTGATCCCGAACGCGAACCACACCGGAAGACCCGGGAAGAGCGAGACCAGCGGCCAGGCGAGGAGCTCTCCGCCCGCCTTCACGAGCTTTTCGATCGCGGTGAGCGGACGGTAGTCTCCACCCATCAGGTCCATCTTCATCTTCAGCCATCCCAGGAACAGGCCGAAGCTGACGACGAAGTGAGCGGCCGACAGCGCGAGCACGATCAGGATTCTCTTCAACACGAGTGGAATGGTGCCCTCCGTGCGCCGAGACCGGCGCGGACGCAACAGAATACACCGAGGGGCGTGAAGGAGGGGGCTAGCTCAGCAGGACCGGGGCGGCGCGGAAGCGACTGGAGAGGCGGGCCGTGAGCCCGCCTCTCCACCCTTCAGGTCCCGGAAGGCGGGTGCGTCGGCCCTCCGGTGGAACATTCGATCCGGTGCAACGTCAGCTCAAGAACAACCGCTCGTGGCACCGCAATTGACACACGCGTAACAGGCGCCGTTTCGAACCATGAGCGAGCCGCAATCGTGGCACGGCGGCGCATCGGCCTGTGCGACGAAGACCGCGCGCTCGCGCTCTTGCAAGGCCTGCTGCCGCTGGGCTTCTTCTTCTTCGGCCTCGAGCTCGGTCCCGTTGGATGCGGTTGACGGGGTTTCCGGCTGTTCCTCCTTGGGCAGGAACTCGAGAGCGAGCCACCGGAAGACGTAGTCCACGATCGACTTCGCGATGGGGATGTCGGGATTGCCGGTAAAGCCCGACGGCTCGAACCTGACGTGGGTAAACTTGTCAACCAGGAATCGCAGCTCGACGCCGTGCTGGAACGCGAACGAGATCGCCGTCGCGAACGCGTCGGCGAATCCCGCCAGCGTGGAACCGGCCTTGCCGAGCGTCAGGAAGATCTCGCCGGGCTTACCGTCCTCGTACAGGCCAACGGTCAAATAGCCCTCGTGGCCCGCCACGGAGAACTTGTGAGTGATCGAATGGCGGGTGTCGGTCAGCTTTCGCCGGCTCGGCTGGGCCGCAGCGTCGGTCGCCGGGTCGGTAGCGTCGGCTTTCTTTTCAGCCACCGCGCCGGTGGCGAGGGGCTGGGTCCGCTTGCAACCGTCGCGGTAGATCGCGATCGCCTTCAGACCGAGCTTCCAGGACTCGATGTAGGCCTGGGCGATCTCTTCCGCCGTGGTCTCGGACGGCATGTTGACCGTCTTCGAGATCGCGCCGGACAGGAACGGCTGCGTCGCCGCCATCATCTTCACGTGGCCCATGTAGTGGATCGAGCGCTCGCCGTTGACCGGTTTGAACGCACAATCGAAGATCGGAAGGTGCTCGTCATTGAGGCCCGGAGCGCCCTCGATGGTGTCGTGCTCGTTGATGTAGTCGACGATCGTCTGAATCTCCGGAAGGTCGTACCCCAGCTTCTTGAGGGCCAGGGGCACGGTGTTGTTCACGATCTTGAAGAGCCCGCCGCCGACCAGCTTCTTGTACTTGACCAGGGCGAGATCGGGCTCGATGCCCGTCGTGTCGCAATCCATCATGAAGGCAATGGTGCCGGTGGGCGCCAGCACCGTGGCCTGGGCGTTCCTGAAGCCATGGTCGGTTCCGAGCGTGACCACGTCGGCCCATGCGCCGCGGGCGGCCGAGAGCAGATCCGAGGGTACGAGGTCGGGGTCGATACCGTTGGCGTGGGACTGGTGCTTGCGCATGGCGGCCAGAAAGGGCTCGCGGTTCCGCTCGTAGCCGGCAAACGGGCCGTTGTGCGCGGCGATCTTGGCCGAGGTCGCATAGGCGTGACCACACATCAGCGCCGTGACGGCGGCGGCGTACGCGCGCCCCCCGTCAGAGTCGTAGGGCAGGCTGCGGGACATCAGCAGCGCACCCAGATTGGCGTAGCCGAGACCCAGCGGCCGGTAGTCGTGAGAATTCTTCTCGATCGCCGGAGTCGGGTACGAGGCCTCATTCACCCAGATCTCCATGGCGCTGATCGTCACCTCGACCGCGTGCTTGAGGCTCTCGACGTCGATCTCCCCGTCGGGGCGGCGGAACTTCATCAGATTGAGCGATGCCAGATTGCACGCGGTGTTGTCGAGGAACATGTACTCGGAGCAGGGATTCGACGAGTTGATGCGGCCGGTGTTCGGGCAGGTGTGCCACGCGTTGATGGTCGTGTCGTACTGCATGCCCGGGTCGCCGCAAACCCACGAGGCCTCGGCCATCTGGCGCATGAGGTCCCTGGCACGGTAGGTGTCCATGACCTTGCCGGTGGTGACCGCGCGGGTCTGCCACTCGCCGTCGTTGATCACGGCGCCCATGAAGTCGTCGGTGACCCGCACCGAGTGATTCGCGTTCTGGAAGAAGACCGAGTCGTACGAGCCTCCCGGGACGTTGAACTCGCCCGAGTAGCCGGCCTCGATCAGGGCCCAGGCCTTTTTCTCTTCCTCCGACTTGGAGTTGATGAAATCGACGATGTCCGGGTGATCGATGTTCAGGATGACCATCTTCGCGGCCCGGCGAGTCTTGCCACCCGACTTGATCACGCCGGCGAAGGCATCGTAACCCTTCATGAACGACACCGGGCCCGACGCCTGTCCGCCCCCGGCCAGCGGCTCCCTGCTGGAGCGGATCGGGGAGAGGTTCGACCCGGTTCCCGAGCCGTACTTGAAAAGCATTCCCTCGGTCTTCGACAGCTCGAGGATCGACTGCATCGTATCCTCGACCGAGTTGATGAAGCAGGCCGAGACCTGCGGGTGCTCCTCGACGCCACAGTTGAACCACACCGGCGAGTTGAACGACACCATCTGGTGCAGGAGCAGGTAGGTCAGCTCGGCCTCGAAGGTCGCGGCGTCTTCCTCGGTGGCGAAGTACTCGCCCGAGCGGCCCCACTTGGCAGCCGCACCGACGACCCGGCCGATGAGCTGCTTGACGCTCTGCTCTCGATCGGGCGTTCCCAGGGGGCCACGGAAGTACTTCTGCGCCACGACGTTGGTGGCCAGCTGGGACCAGGCCTTGGGGACCTCGACATTGCGCTGCTCGAAGGCCACCTCGCCTTGCTCGGTGGTGATGACCGCATCCCTCAGCTCCCAATCGACCTCGTCGAAGGGATGGGTGCCGGCAGTGGTGAACCGGCGGGCCACGCGTAGGCCTTCCGTGGGGCTCGGAGTCCGTTTCGCAGAAGCGGTCACGTCGGCGGGGACGGACACGGACTCGGACTGCTCATCCTTCGCGGGCCGCGAGTCGGGACGCAGCATCGGGCAACTCCTCCTGGGACTTTCGCGCCGCCGGCCGGGGTGGGCGTCGCGGCGGCCATGGTCGTTCGTGGGCGTCGAATCGGCTTCCGGCTGTCGCCCCACCCCATGCAATCAACGACACCGGAGAACTGGGAAGAAATATCAGCGCTCCGGATCTCTGTCAAGGGAAAACCGACCCTCAAAACCACAAAATATGGGAGTGACGTAAATATTATACACTAGATATGGTGGTAGAGAGAAAGCGTTCCGCTTCAGGAGCTTACGAGGATTCGGGGCTCACTTTCGTCTTGTGATCGTCTGACGGCGGGTGCTTCAGGAGCGGATACTGTCCTTGGCCCAGTGCTGGTAGTACTTGAGCCACTCGGCGGCGGGGTCGATGAAACAGACCCCCATACCCGAGCCCAGGATGTGGGCCAGCTGGGGGGGGACCTTCTTGGCCCAGACGACGCGGGCCCACATGCTGAAGGTCTGGTCGGGAAACTCGGCCTGGACCTGGATGGTCGTCCCGGGCTTGAAGACGGTGTTGGTCTGGAGGAACATCCCCGTCTCCGAGACGTTCTTGGTGAACGCGGTCTTGTCGGGGGTCCGGGTACCGAACCGGACCATTACCCGGCGCTTGGCGCGCTTGATCTGCCGCTTTTCGCTGCCTTCCGGCATCGACCCCGGCCTCCGGGACGCGCCGACCCCCGACTCCCAGGGACCGGGCCCGTCCTCATTCTTCCTTGTGGATCCAATATAGGCGTCGTCGGCGGGACCGCCAAGAGAATCCTGAAAACGCGAAGTTATCGTGGCCCGGGCGGCTCGCGCCGACCCAGGGCGCCCAGCGCCTCGGGCCCTCCGACCCGGCCGAGCGCCCACGCCGCATGGGAGCGCACGACCGCGTCGGCGTCTTCCAGGGCTCTGGCCAGGACGGGGACGGCGCTCTCCTGCCCACGGTTGCCGAGCACGATGCAGGCGTTTCTTCGCATCCCCTCCCACTTGGCCCGCATCAGCGACGTTCCGGAGTAGCGGGCGCGAAAGGTCGCTTCGTCCATGGCCAGGATGGCCTCGGGGTCGAGTCCCCGCAGGTCGTCGCGAAAGGAGAAGCGGTCGTTCCCCGTCTCGCGCGCGAACTGCTGGTTCCACGGGCAGACGTCCTGGCACACGTCGCAACCGAAGATCCAGTCACCGTTGCCGGCGCGGCGCTCCTCCGGGACCTCGCCGCGGTGCTCGATCGTCCAGTACGAGATGCAGAGATTGGAGTCGATGACGCCCGCCTCCACGATGGCGCCGGTCGGGCAGGCGTCGAGGCACGCCGTGCACGTCCCACAGTGGTCCGCGTGCGGTCCGCCGTCCGGCTCGAGCTCGGCGACGGTCAGGATCTCGCCGAGAAGCAACCACGAGCCGAGCTCGCGCGTCAGGAGGTTGGCGTTCTTTCCGATCCAGCCGACCCCCGCCTGCTCGGCCCACCCGCGTTCGAGCACGGGGCCGGTGTCGACGAAAGCTCGCGCTGCCAGTCCGGAGGATTCGGTGAGCCACGCGGCGAGTCGCTTCAGCTTCTCTCGAACGACCCGGTGGTAGTCGCGACCGCGGGCGTAGAGCGCGACCCGCGCCCTTGCTTCCAGGGTTCGTGCGCGCTGCTCGCCGGGCCAGTAGTTCATCGCGAGAACGACGACGCTGAGGCATCCCTCGAGCAACCGGCCGGGGTCGGAGCGCATCTCCGGATCCCGTGCCAGCCATGCCATCGTCGCGTGACGGTCGCCCTCGAGCCATGTGGCGAGCGCCGCACGGTGGCGGTGGAGAGGCTCGGCGCGCGCCACGCCCACGAAGTCGAAGCCCTCGTCGAGCGCGCGCTGCTTCAGTTTCCGGGTAAGGGTCGTGCGGTCCATGGAGTCACGGATCGTCATCGGGCTCTTGCGGTGTGGGGAGCCCGGCCTGTCGCGACATCCACAGGGTCTGCCTCGCGATGCCTCGAAAGACCCTGGCCTCCGTCGCGGTGAGGCTCGCACGACCGAGCATCCTCCGGATCTTCCGCATCATGGGCTCGACGGTGTCGTCGTGCAGGAACCCGATGGCCTGGAGGGCCGCCTGGAGGTGCGCGTACATCGCCTCGCGCTGACGGTGGTCGGCCGGCGGCTCGTCGGGTTTCTCGTCGAGGTCGATCGCGAGCGCGAGCCTCATCTCGTAGGCGACCAGCAGGACCGACTGGGCGAGATTGAACGACGGGTAGGCCTGAGAGCTCGGGAAGTGCACGAGGTGGGTGCAGCGGTCGAGCTCGGCGTCGAACAGACCGTGGGCTTCACGCCCGAACAGCACCGCGAGCTCACCGACGGCGGCCATTCCCGCCATCTCCGGGGCGAGACGGTCAAGGCTCCAGTGGGGGCGGCGATGCTTGCCTCGCCGTCGGCTCGTGCCGACCACGGAGGTGGCACCCTCGAGGGCCTCGTCGAGATCATCGACGACGAGGGCGTTCTCGAGGATGTCCGCGGCGTCCCTGGCAAGGCGGCGGGCATCGTCGCCGCGAGGGTCGCATGCCGGCGAGACAACGACGAGCCGCGCGAAGCCGAGGTTCTTCAGCGCCCGCGCCGCGGCGCCGACGTTGTCCCCGAGCTGTGGCTCGACGAGGACGTAACGCACGGCATCGGAGCTCGCCGACGGCAGCGAATGGACGCCTTCGGCGGTGGTGGTGTCCTCGGGTTCGGGCATAGTGCGAGAATATCAGAGGTGAGGGGACAGTCCACGATGGGACAGTCCCCTGGCTTCAGTACGGGACAGTCCACGGCGGGACAGTCCCCTGGCTTCAATACGGGACAGTCCACGACGGGACCGTCCCCTCGCTTCGGGAGAGGGATGAGGCTGTCGTCCTGGGGTCGAGGCCCGTTGGTCGTGAAGCTCTCCGGCATCGCCGGCGGCGTGTGGCTCTATCGCGAAGAGATGGTCGCCGCGGTGAGGGCCGGCTTTCGCGTGCTCGCCCTGGACACCACCGGCGACCGGAGTGACGATCCCGCAACGGCGCCACTCGACTGGGATTCGCTGACCGACGAGGTCGTCAGGGCGATCGATCGGCACGGCGAGCGCGCCGTCCTGTGGGGAACGTCGTTCGGCTCCGTCCTCGCGATGGCGACGGCGGCCCGCCACCCCGACCGTGTCGCGGGCCTGCTGCTGTGCCATCCCCCTGCCCCCGGTCACCCCCCACCCCTCCGCCGCGCCTTCCTGCGCTGGTTGAGGAGCCGACCCCACCCCGAGCGATTCGCCGCATCGGCCTTCAGGGCCGCTTTCGTAGCCTTCAACGGCTGGGAGATCCTCGCGCCCAAGACCCTGGCGCGCCTCCCGATGCTGGCCCGCGAGGTCCTCACCGCGCGCACCCCCGGCTCGACGATGATCCAGAAGCTCGAGCTCCTGTTCGAAAGCGCCCCGGGCCCACCTCCCCCGCCTTCCGCGATCCCGGCAGCGATCATCGCCGGAAGGTGGGACGCATTCGCAACCCCGAGAGCCGCACGAGCCCTGGCCACCCAACTACCCGACGCACCCCTACACTGGCTGAGCTTCTCGGGACACGCCGGCGCCTACTCGAGACCCAAAACCTACAACCGAATCGCCATCCAAGAACTACAACGTCTAACCACAAACGAGTAGTCGTAGAAGCGCAGCGGGCTCCGCGCGAGCCCACCCCCACTCCCGGTGGCCTTTGAAAGCAAGGCAAACCCAAGAAGCCACTGAGAACCTTTCAACGCACCGAAGGCGCGGCCCGCCACCACCAGATCCGGCAGGGGCCTCGCCGAGCTTTCAGCGGTCACAGGGAGTGGGGGTGGGCTCGCGCGGAGCCCGCGGGGCAACAACCTCGGGATCGACAGCTAGGGCGAAGGGGAAAGCAGCGGAAAGGTCTCGACGACGACTTTGGGCTGCGGAAGCCGCTCCCCGGCCACCGCGATCACCGTCTTGTTGGTAAAGAGCGTGACCCCCTGGGTCCGCAGCGTGGCGACGACATCGATCTCGCGCTTGTACCGATCGCGGCGCTCGAGCGCAACCTTCCGGGCGGCCCGGGTGGCATCGTACTTCATCGTACCGGACCACAGCGTCTCGAACCCGTCTCCCCGAAAGAAGATGATCTCACCGCGGCGCTCGTCGATGAGCGGCTCCCGAAAGGTGTCCCAGGTGACGATGATCTCGTTGACACCGTCCCCGTCCAGATCGACCAGCCCCAGGTCGCCCTGTCCGACGTAGCCTCCGTTCTCCTTGCCGAGGTCCCGAGCGTAGATGCTCGACAACGAACCTCCGACCGTCGCGAAGACCTCGAGGCGTACGTTGACGGCGTCGTCCTCTCCCTTCTTGCCGGTCATGTAGGTCACGAGCGCCACGACCTGCTTCGTCTCTCCCGGCAGGACGGGGGTCGTGAGCACCGAGCCGGTCAGGACCTGCCCGGGCTCGAGCCCCATGGCCTCGTAGGCCTGGGTTCCCGTCTGCGCCCGCGGCGCGCCGCACAGCCCGCCGAGGATCACCGCCATATAGGCCCATTGGAGCGTCTTGCGCATCACCCATCCTCTCGGTCCCCGCTCCCCTCCCGGCCGGGACCGCCCCTAATATGAAGCGGAACGGGTCCGGTTGGCAACGGCCTAGGGTCTATAATCGCCCTTTCCCGAGGATTCAACCCGTGATTGTCTACACCGCTCGACACTTGCTGCCGATCTCGTCTCCGCCGCTTCAGGATGGGGCCCTGGCCGTGGAGGGCGGACGGATCGTTTCCGCCGGCCTCCGGAAGGTCGTGCTCGACAACGTCGCCGGCGAGGAGGTCGAGGTTCGCGACCTGGGCGACGTCGTGGTTCTGCCGGGGCTGGTCAATGCCCACACCCACCTGGAGCTGTCGTGGATGGCCGGCGAGCCGCTGGCGGAACGGGACTACCTGGCGTGGGTTCGAGGTTTCGTCCGCCAGCGCGATGGCGAGGTCGACGACGTCGCACGCAAGGCGGCGGAGGCGGCGATCGAAACGATCATCGCGCGCGGCACCGTGGCGGTGGGCGACATCGCCAACCACGACTGGATGCCGGCGCTGCTGGCGCGCACGCCGCTGTGGGCGGTCGTCTTCCACGAGCTCTTCGGATTTCGGGCGGTCGATGCCGAGCCCCTCGTGGACGAGGCGGCGAGACGGCTCGATGCCATGGACGCGGACTGCTCGGACTCCGGGGGACGCGTGCGAGTCGCGCTCACGCCCCACGCGCCGCACACGACGTCGGCGGCGTTGATAAAAGCGCTGGCAGGTCGCTCGGCCGCTACGGGCGCGCCGCTTTCCATCCACGTCGCGGAGAGCGAGACGGAAGCGTCGTTCCTGCGAGGCGGTGCGGAGGAGTTCCGCGAGTTCCTGATCGAACGCGGCATGTGGGATGAGGGCTGGACACCTCCGGGGCAGTCGCCGGTCGAGTACCTCGACCGGCTGCACGTCCTTACGCCTCGGACGCTCGCCGTGCATTGCGTGCATCTCGGGCAGCGGGACGTCTCGCGCCTGCAGGCCCGCGGTGTCACGGTGGTTACCTGCCCGCGCAGCAACGAGCGGTTGGGGGTCGGCAACACCCCGGTGCCGAAGCTGCTCGGGGAAGGCATTCCCGTAGCGCTCGGAACCGACTCTCAGGCGAGCGCGCCCGATCTCGACCTGTTCGCCGAGATGGCGACCCTGCGCAAGCAACACCCGGGAATCGCTCCGCTGGCCGCCCTGCGGATGGCCACGGTCAACGGAGCCTCGGCACTGGGTCTCCGCGATCGGCTCGGGACCCTCGAGCCGGGCAAGGTCCCGGCGGCGATCGTCGTTCCCCTCGGCCCCGGCGATGATCCCCTCGATACGCTGTTCTCCGAGCCGACCACCGTGTTCCATCTGGAGACGGCCCCGTGGGAAGGAAGGCAGTGACCGGAGCGCTTGCCACCGTCCGGACCTGGGGCCGGATGGTCAAGTTTCCCCACAGCATCTTCGCGCTGCCGTTCGCGCTGTCCGGAGCCGCGCTGGCGACCGCGGGCCACGGCATCACGCTGCGGCAGATTCTCTGGATCGTCGTCGCCATGGTGGGCGCACGTAACGCGGCGATGGGGTTCAATCGCTTGGCAGACGAAGACTACGACGCCCGCAATCCCCGCACCGCCGGCCGAGAGCTTCCCCGGAAGCGACTCTCGCGACGAGCCGTGTGGGCGTTCACGGTGGCGCTGTCGGCCGTCACGGTGGTGGCCTCGTTTCAGCTCAATGCGCTGTGCGGCATGCTCTCTCCGATCGCCCTGCTGACCATATTGGGGTACTCGTACAGCAAACGGTTCACGTGGGCGAGTCACCTGTGGCTCGGACTGGCGCTGGCCATGGCCCCGGTGGGCGGCTGGCTCGCGGTGCGGGGCAGCTTCGCGACGGTTCCCTGGCTGCTGGGGGCGGCCGTGCTCCTGTGGGTGGCCGGTTTCGACACGATCTACGCCTGCCAGGACATCGAATTCGACCGCGAGAGCGGCCTTCACTCGATCCCGGCGCGATTCGGACCCGAGACGGCCCTGACGATTGCCCGGCTGTGCCACGCCGGAGCGGTGGTCGCGCTGGCCGCGGTCGGTTGGATCGCGGAGCTGCACGCGGTCTACTGGCTGGGTCTCGCGGCCATCGCGGTGATTCTCGTGTGGGAGCACCGGCTGGTCCGGCCCGAGGACCTCTCCCGTCTCGGTGTCGCGTTCTTCAACATGAATGCCGTGATCAGCGTCGTCTACTTCGCCACGGTGCTCGCTTCGCTGGGGGTTGAAAAGCTTTGGCCGTGACTCACTCCGACCGTCGGCTCGTGGTGGCGGTGACCGGCGCAAGCGGTGCGCTGTACGCCGTTCGGTTTCTGAAGGCCTGTCTCGATCTGGGGATCCGGATCGATCTGGTGGTCAGCCACTACGGCCGGCGCCTGCTGATCGAAGAGTGCGACCTGAACCTCAAGGCCGAGTCGGTGGAATCGTGGCTCGACCGCACCTGGGGGCCGTCCGAACGCCCGGGATCGGTCCACCTCCACGGCGAGAGCGATCTGGGGGCCGCCATCGCATCGGGCTCGCAGAGCTGGGACGGGATGGTGGTGGTGCCGTGCTCCATGAAGTCGCTTTCGGGTATCGCTCACGGCACGGCGTCGAACCTCGTGGAACGGACCGCGGACGTCACCTTGAAGGAGGGCCGGAAGCTGATCCTGGTACCGCGGGAAACCCCGCTGAGCCTGGTGCACATCGAGAACCTGCGCCGAGCGGCCCTTGCCGGGGCGGCCATCGTACCCGCCATGCCGGCATTCTACTACCGCCCGCGTGGGCTCGAAGACATCGCCGATTTCATCGTCGGTCGGGTCCTCGCGCTACTCGGCATCGAGCACGACCTGTTCGAGCCCTGGAAGGGCTGAAGCCGGACCTCCCATGGAACCGATGCTGGTCCTTTTCGATGTCGACGGCACGCTGGTGGACACCGCCGGCGCCGGGCGCCGGGCGTTCGTTGACGTCTTCGGCCGAATGTTCGAGAGCGACGGCGTCGAGGAGGCTGCTTCCGGGGTGCGATTCCAGGGCAAGACGGATCCGATCATCATCGATGAGATCGTTCGCAGGCTCGGCATCGATGCGAAGGACTTCGCGAAGCGTCGCGAGGAGTTCTGGGCGCTGTACGCCGGGGTTCTCGAGGAGATCCTGGCCCGGCCCGATCCCCGCCGGCGCGCGCTCCCGGGTGTGGTCGCGTTGCTCGACGACCTCTCGGACCGAGGAGAGGTCTACCTGGGGCTGCAGACCGGAAACGTCGAGGCCGGCGCACGCGCCAAGCTCCGATCTCTCGATCTCGACGGCTATTTCCCCGGGGGTGGGTTCGCCTCCGATCACCATGACCGTCGCGCCATCGCCCGGATGGCGAGGGAGAAGCTCTCGCGACTGTACCGCATCCCGTTCACCGCGGCCGGGACGGTGGTCATCGGCGACACGGGGCACGACGTCGACTGTGGACGGGCCAACCATTTCCGCACCGTGGCGGTCGACACGGGGTGGGTCGATCGTGAAGAGCTCGTGGCGGCGCGGCCCGATGCGCTGCTCGACGACTTCACCGACCTCGAGGCGGCGTTGACGGCCCTCGGCGTGCCCCGCGCATGAGAGCTCCGGGGGGAGTCGTGCGAGCTCCCGCGCGACGGATTGTCGTGATCAACCTCGCGATTCTGGCCGCGGGGCTGTGCGGCCTGCTCGTCCTCGGCGAGGTCCTGTTGCGGATGACCTACGAGCCTCACGACGCCATGCGCGCGGCTCGCGAGAAGTACTGGTTCCGGGAAAGCGATCAGGATCTGACCAAGGTCTACACCATCGACGAGGATTTTGGCTTTCGCCCGATCCTGGACGGTGCGCTGTATGGCGAGCACGGCACCCTCACGAACGATTACTCGATCGAGAAGCGCTCAGGCATCGCCCGGGTGCTGTTCGTCGGCGACTCCGTGACCCGCAGGGGACGGATCGTCTCGGCGCTACGGCGGCGGTACGGGGACGAGCGCTTCGAGTACTGGAACGCGGGGGTCGATTCGTTCAATACCGTCCAGGAGGTCGAGTTCTTCAACCGGTACAACGCTCCCCTCGAGCCCGACCACGTCGTTCTGACCTTCCACAACAACGACTTCGAGACAACGCCCGTGGTCTTCCTCGACGATGACGGCAAGATGGTGCTGTACTCCCCGTACCTGCCTCGGCGGAGCATGAACGGTTGGCTGTTCCGGAACACCTTGTCCTACCGTGCTCTCCTGGGGCTGCTGGTGGAAAGCCGCGGCCGGAGCTTGCGGGCCGACATCGTCTCCGAGACCCGCCGCGCCTTGAAGGAGCTTTCAAACACGCTCGCGGACCGGGGCATCGACTTCACCGTGGTGATCCTGCCGATCCTGGAACCCGTAGAGCACTGGCGCCCAGAACAGCACGAGAACCACGCCACGGCCGTGGCGCTAATGGAAGAGCTAGACCTGCAGTACTACGACCTGCTCGAGCCCATGCAGCAGGCCATGGAAGACGGCGTCAACCCCAGAGAAGGCGGCGAGGACAACTGGCACCCCAGCCAAGAAATAGCCGAGTACTTCGCCGACCACCTAAGAGCCCAAGATCTCCTAAAAACAAACAAGAACGACACCCACTGACCTCCCCCGCGGTGCCAGGCGTGACAGTAGTTGCGTCGTGTGGTGGCTTGCACCCAGTAACTCGTTGATCTCAAAAAAGTTATGGGGAACGCAGATCTGCCCCCTCATGTCAGAAAGGGGTCAGGTGTGACTGCGACGTTTCTCGTTGAGCCCTAAGGACTTGCGGTGATTTGCGCATTGGGAACGCAACGATCGTGATGCCTGGCACCGGTTTTCCGGTTTTCGTTCGTGTTCCAAGGAAATGAAGCGGGGCGGGATAACCTGCGGACCGTAGGTCCGTCAGGTTAATCCCGCCCTTCGTTTGAGCTAGTTGTCGTAGTAGAGGTGGAACTCGTAGGGGTGCGGGCGCAGCTTCAGCGGGTTGACCTCGTTGTCCATCTTGTAGTCGATCCAGGTCTCGATCAGGTCCTCCGTGAAGACACCCCCGCGAGTCAGAAACTCGTGGTCGCTCTTCAGGGCCACCAACGCGTGCTCCAGCGAAGCCGGGGTGTGCGGGTAAGCCTCGAGCTCCTCCGGCGTCATATCGTAGATGTCGCGATCGAGGGGTTCACCCGGGCTGATCTTGTTCTTGATGCCGTCGACCATGGCCATCAGCATCGCCGAGAACATCAGGTAGCCGTTGCAGCTCGGGTCGGGGCACCGGAATTCGATCCGCTTCGCCTTGGGGTTCTTCGAGTACATCGGGATCCGTACGGCCGCCGAGCGGTTTCGGGCGGACATCGCCAGGTTGACCGGGGCCTCGAATCCGGGCACCAGCCGGCGGTACGAGTTGGTGGTCGGGGCCGCGAAGGCCAGTACGGCGGAAGCGTGCTTGAGCAGCCCGCCGACGGCGTGCATGGCCATCGGGCTCAGACCGGAATAGCCCTTCCCGGCGAACAGCGGCTTTCCGGCCTTCCACAACGACATGTGGGTGTGCATGCCGCTACCGTTGTCCTCGAAAACCGGTTTGGCCATGAAGGTGACGGTCTTGCCGTGACGCTTGGCGACGTTCTTGATGATGTACTTGAACCACATGAACCGATCGGCCATCTCGAGCAACGGCCCGAACTTCATGTCGATCTCGGCCTGCCCCGCCGTCCCGACCTCGTGGTGATGCGCCTCGATGGTGATGCCGACCTTCTGCATCTCCTTGACCATCTCGCCGCGCAGGTCGTGGTAGGTGTCGGTGGGGCTAACGGGAAAGTACCCGCCCTTGTAGCTCGGCTTGTATCCGAGGTTCGGCTCCTCGAAGCGCGCCGTGTTCCAGGCACCCTCGACCGAGTCGATCTCGTAGACGCCGGTGTGCTGGTTCTGCTCGTAGCGAACCTGGTCGAAGATGAAGAATTCCGGCTCCGGGCCGACGTAACAGGTGTCGGCCAGCCGGCTCTTCTTGAGGTACTCGACCGCCTTGCGGGCGACGTGTCGCGGGTCGCGGGAGTATTCCTCGCCGGTGATGGGATCGACGACGTTGGCGATCACGCTGACCGTCGGCTCCCTAAAAAACGGATCGATGCACGCGGAGCTCGCCACGGGAATGGCGAGCATGTCCGAGACATTGATCGCCTGCCAGCCCCGGATCGAAGAGCCGTCGAAGCCGACGCCCTCCTTGAAGGTGTTGGCATCCCAGGTCTCGGTGGGAAAGCTGCAATGCTGCCAGGTCCCGAGGAGGTCGGTGAATTTCAGGTCCACCATCTCCGCCTTGTGCTTCTTGGCGTACGCGAAAAAGTCACGGGGTGTCATCGGTCGGGTCTCCTTTTGTGGCTTGTAAGGCAGCGCGACGCGTCGCCTTGCGCAATACGGCGTCGAACATCGGACGCGTGAGTCTTCCGGTCTGGGTATTCTGCTGACTCGGGTGGTACGACCCCAGGACCGGAACCGGCCGGCCGCCGCCTCGCAACGGCAGCTGGGTCTCCGCGGCGTGACCGAACGCAGGCCGGGGCCTCGGGATCGAGGCGGGATCGAGGCGCCGCGCGCGCCCGATGACCGTGTCCCACGCGATCTTTCCGAGAGCCACCACCACCCGGATGCCGCGCAAGAGCTCGAGCTCTCGGTCGAGAAAAGGAGAGCAGGCCTCGAGCTCGGCGGGGGTCGGTCGATTCCCGGGCGGCGCGCACCGGCAGGCCGCCGTGACGTAGGCGTGGCGGAGCTTCAATCCGTCCTCGAGGTCGGTGGCGTGCGGCTGGTTGGCGAGACCCACGCGGTGGAGGGCCGAGTACAGCCAATGGCCCGAGCGATCCCCGGTGAAGACCCGACCGGTCCGGTTCGCGCCGTGAGCCGCGGGCGCGAGGCCGACCAGCAGAACGCGGGCCCTCCGATCGCCGAAGCCCGGCACCGGCTTGCCCCAGTAGGTCTGATCCCTGTAGGCGCGCCTCTTCACCCGAGCCACCTCGCGACAGTGCGAGCGCAGCCTTGGGCACCGCCTGCAGCTCGTGATCTCCTGCTCGAGCCGCTGCCATGCCCGCGCCCCGCTCTCGAGAGCTCGTCCCACGGCGTTCAGTACCGCGCCAGGTAGCGGTCGACTTCCCACGAATGAACCGAGCTCTCGTACTCGTGCCACGCGGCCTGTTTCGCCTCGGTGAAGTGCTGAAAGACATGGTCTCCGAGCGCCTCGCGAATCAGCGGGTCTTTCTTCATCGCCTTGAGGGCATCCTTGAGGTTCGACGGCAGCTCATCGATCCGGAGGCGGCGTTTCTCGCGGTGGGACATGGCGAAGACGTTCTTGTCGACCGGCTCGCCCGGATCGATCTCGTTTCGGATGCCGTCGAGGCCCGCCGCGATGATGGCCGCAAAGGCCAGGTAGGGGTTGCAGGCGGGATCCGGCGACCTCAGCTCGACCCGTGTCCCCTCGCCGCGACGGGCCGGGACGCGGGCCAGTGGGGAGCGGTTCCTCTCCGACCACACGATGTTGGTCGGCGCCTCGAAACCGGGCACGAGGCGCTTGTAGGAATTCACCAGTGGGTTGGTGATGGCGCAAACCCCCTTGGCATGGGCCAGCAGTCCTCCGATGTAGTGCAGGGCGACCGGGGAGAGCTCCCAGCGGCTCCCGGGATCGTGGAAGACGTTGTGACCCTCCCGGAACAGCGACTGATGGATATGCATCCCGGAACCGTTGATGCCGCCGATCGGCTTGGGCATGAAGGTCGCGTGGAGGTTGAAGTCGAGCGCGACCTTGCGAACGACGAGCTTGAACGTCATGATCTTGTCCGCCGTCGCCACGGCCTCGTCGTACTTGAAGTCGATCTCGTGCTGACCGGGTGCCACCTCGTGGTGGGCCGCCTCGACCTCGAAGCCCATGGCGTCCAGGGCGTTCACGATGCTTCGCCGGCAGTCCTCGCCCTTGTCGATGGGCGTCAGATCGAAATAGGCGCCGCGATCGTGGGTGATCGTCGTCGGTGAGCCGTCCTCCCCGCGCTGAAACAGGAAGAACTCCGCTTCCGGACCGGTCATCACCTTATAGCCGAGCTCGTCCGCCGCGGCCGTCACCCGCCGCAGACAAGTTCGGGGGCAGCCGTCGAACGAGGATCCGTCCGGGAGGGTGACGTCACAGATGACACGCGCGACCCGGCCGCGCCCGTCCTCCCAGGGGAAGATGGCGAAGGTCTCGAGGTCGGGCCTGAGGAGCATGTCCGATTCCTCGATCCGCACGAAGCCCTCGATCGAGGATCCGTCGAACAGGATCCGCCCGTCGAGGGCCTTCTCGAACTGGCCCTCTGGCACCTCGACATTCTTGTTGACGCCAAGGATGTCGGTGAACTGCAGGCGGAGAAAGCGGATTTTCTCCTTCCGACAGCGCTCCAGGATCGTCTTCTTGTCCACCCGTCGTTCCTCGATTCCTCGCTGGAAGGAGACGAAGAGTACAGTGGGGCCACGACCCCGTCAACCAAATGATCTAGTTTTTTAGCAGGAACAGCACAATAAAAGAGTCAATCACCAGAAATCATGCCGCAGAGGCAGTGATTGATCTCTAGAAAACGCAAAATATGCGTTCTATCTATTTCACACGGGGGACACGCTCCAGCACCGTCAGGGCCCGGCCGGACGCCACGAGCAGCTCGTCGTGGCCGTCTCCATCCAGATCCTGGGCCGCCACCGCGACGACCACGGGCCATCGAGCCCGGAATACGGTTTGACCCGTCTCGATGTCCACCACGACGAGCTGATCCGAGGGGCCGGCGACGACCACCTCGCGCCGGCCGGTTCCCGAGAAGCTTCCGGTCGTGGCGGTGATGTCGCCCGCGGGAAGAACGCCGACCCCGTCCGACTCGGCGTCTGCCACCAGGGTCCAGCCGTCGTCCGGCCCGCGCGAACGGCCCGTGACGGTGCCCTCCCCGTCGTACCACTCGACGCTCCGTTCTCGATCCAGGGCGACGACTCCCCCCCCTCTCGGCGCGGCAACCCCGGTTCGCCGACCCTGCGACCCGACGCGGGTCGGGGCATCGCTGTCAACGTCGATCAGGAAGAGGCCGTCGAGGGTCGCCAGCGCCAATCGTGACTTGGACCCCTCGCCCGTGCCTTGGATGACGGCCGCGTCCATGACCGTCGCCGGGGCATCGATCAGGCGGTGGCGTCCGGCTGGGGCATCGATGAGCACCACCCGCTCGCCCCCGGAACGAAAACCCACCAGCTCCGGCCGGCCGTTGCCGTCGAAGTCACCCTGGACCAGCCTGCCGGTCTCGGGAGGGACGGTGAACTTCCCGAGGGTTCGACCGTCGACCCCGATTCCCGACACTCGGCCCGGCTCGGAAACCGCGATCCGCAGAGCGCCGTCGGATGTAGCGACCACCCCGAGTCCGCCGGGTCTCGCGGTGAGCTCCCGGCTCCAACGCACCCGCAGGCGGCCCTCTCCCGACAGCACCCGCGCCACGGTGAGCGTGTCGCCGGAGGAGGACTCGTCGAGCAGCAATCGGACGCGGTCTGCGATGGCGAGCTCCAAGCCGGTCGAGTACCCGTTCCAGCGATCGCGGACCCGCCCGCTGCGATCCACGAGGATGACGGTGGGCAGGGCGTTGACGCGGAGCTCCCTGTGGGCGGTATGGGTGTATCGGCCGATCGGCAGGGTCAGCCCCAGCGATGTCGCGGTACGGGTCGCGAGCTCGTCCGGCTCTTGGGCGTTGATGGCGACGGCGACCAGCCCTCGTTCTTTCTCACGCTCCCACAGCGCCTGGAGCTGGGGCAGCTCGTCGAGGCATGGGGCGCACCACGAGGCCCAGAAGTCCAGCAGGAGGATCTTGCCGCGGGCGGCCTTGAGGTCGAGGTTGCCACCCCCGATCAGCGGGATCTCGAGGTCGGGGAGGGGCGGGAACCAACTCGGCGCCTCGAGATCGCTCGGCGCCGGATCGAGTCCTGCCGGCGGCGCCTCGCCCAGCGTCTCCCATGCCTGCTCGGCCCAGCCCTCCGCACCGGATCGAAGCGCGAGGGCGAGCCACGCGCGCGCCTCGTCGACACGATTCGCCTCGAGCGCGGTTCGCGCACCGCGGACCAGGCGCCCGTCACCTGTCCCGATCGGGACCTGCCAGGCGGAACCGTCCGGGGTCATCCACGTCAGCTTCGCCGTGCCGTCATCGATCGCGATCGCCGCCGCGAACTCCTCGACGGCTTCCGGGAGGCGACCGAGAGCCGAGAGTGTCTCGGCGTGGAGCTCGAGCAGGCGCGCGGCGAGAGACGGATTGGCGATCGCTGCCGCGGGGTCGGACGGGATGACCCTCGACTTCGCCCACGCGGCAACGGACTCCGCTGCCCCCGGGTCGTTGGCCTTCAAGCTCTCGATGACTTCGAGGTCGGCAAGAGCGAGATCTCGATCCGACCACGCCGCCTCGATGCACTCGGCCGTCCGTGGGGTCTCCCCCAGACACGTCTCGACATCGTTGAGCGCCGGAGCGTCCGAGCCGAGAGCGGTCGAGGAGGCGAGCGTCAGGAGCAAGAACACGATACCGGCGGCGCTGCGGGACATCGGAATCAGTTTAGTGTCGTCCGAGGACAACCGCGACCGCGGGGCGCGGTCGGGCGTGGCGTGGCGGGAACGAACGAGCAAGCACCCCGGGTGGCGGCGCCACCCGGCGACCCATCGACCATGGTCGGACCTGGCTGTCAGACCTGGGCGTTCTGGGAGCGCCAGAAGGAGTAGATCTCGAAGGCCTTCGACGTCTCGATCTCGACGAAGCTCCGGTAAACCTTCTGCCGCGCGGGATCGATCTGGTAGGTCCGATCCCGGAAATCGAAGTTGACGATCTTGATCTCGACCTCGCTGATTTTCTTGCCCCGCTTCCGTGCCATCTCACCTCCGTGCCACCGCTCTCGCCGGCGTCGACCTTACTTGACCTTAGTCAAAACCCGTACCAACCGGCCGCCGAAGGCCGCCGTGGCCTCGCCAACTGAGGAATAGCCAACACGAGCGGGCCTTATTGGCATTCGGAGGGCGGCCGGGCTCCGTGAGAGCATTCTCACGTACTCCGCCAGGTTGGCGCAAAATCGACCCGGAATTCGGTCAAAATGGCCGACTTTCGGAATGCTTCATTATAATGAGAGCGTGGATGGCGGGACGGCCGAGAACAAGCGGATCCTGGTGCTCGCGGCACGGGTTGACGGGAGCGCCGCGAATCTGATCGCGCGGGCGGGCTATCAGGTGGCCGCCCTCCCGGATCGCGGCAAGGCCGTGGAGCTCCTCCGTCGGCGCCACCACGACGCCGTCGTCCTCGACCTCGATTCGGATCCGGATGTTGCTCGCGTCGCCATCCGGTCGCTTCGAGCCGCCGCGCCCGCAACCGCGATCCTGGTGCTCACCGACGGCGACTGGGCCCACGAAGCGGTCAAGCTGCTGCAGGAAGGCGCCGACGACTACCTGCTCCGTCCCCTCGACGTCTTCGAGCTGAAGACTCGCCTGGGGAGAATTCTCGAGGGCTACGAGCTCGACTCGAGGTTGACCCTTCTGCAGGACGAGCTTGCCAAGAAGAGATTCGGCGTCAAGAAGCCCGTGGGGCGGTCACCCGCGATGCGGCAGGTTCTCTCCCGTGTCATGCGAGTCGCGCCGATGCGAGCGACGGTCCTGATCTACGGCGAGAGCGGCGTCGGCAAAGAGCTGATCGCCCGTTCCGTTCACTTCAACTCGCCTCGACGCGATCAGGCTTTCATCGCGCTGAACTGCGCCGCGATACCCGGGAACCTCATCGAGTCGGAGCTGTTCGGCCACGAGCGCGGATCGTTCACGGGAGCCCACACGCGCGCCCGCGGCAAGTTCGAGCTCGCCGACCGCGGGACGCTGTTCCTCGACGAGATCAGCGAGATGAACCTCTCGACCCAGGCCAAGCTGCTGCGGATCCTCGAGGAACGTGAGTTCATGCGTGTGGGAGGCGACCAGAGCGTTCGGGTCGACGTCAGGGTCATCGCCGCCACCAACTCCGACCTGGAGGCCATGGTCGCCCGCTCGGAGTTTCGCCGCGATCTTTACTATCGGCTCAAGGTCGTCACGATCCAGGTGCCGCTGCTACGGGAGCGGCAGTCGGACATCCCGGTGCTGGTGGAGACCTTTCTGGACGAGCTTTCCCGGGTCAACGCCGTGCCCAGGAAGTCGATCACCCCGGAGGCCCTCGAGGCTTTCCAGACCTATGCCTGGCCCGGAAACGTCCGGGAGCTCAAGAACCTGCTGGAGAGCATGCTGGTCACGGTGCCGGGGGATCTCATCCGACTTCACGACCTGCCGGCTTCGGTCCAGGGCTCGAGCGTG
>Ga0316187_10001513_pt1 | contig 20121 bp, 14 predicted proteins | sample CroRivburrow1_MG_FD_204927 | JGI IMG/M metagenome (GOLD analysis project Ga0316187, IMG submission 204927) | Coastal sediment microbial communities from Maine, United States - Cross River worm burrow 1 | ecosystem: Environmental > Aquatic > Marine > Coastal > Sediment | place: USA: Maine...
TTTTGCCGGTGGCATGACGCGTTTTGAAGCTGCAAGTGCCGGATTTAATAAAGGTTTAAGCGTTACACAAATTGGCGCTTTTTGGCCATTCAGATTGCCGATGGTTTTAAAGGATTCACTTCAAAAGGATGAGATAACCGGGCCGGCAGATGCATTTTATAAACCGGCCGTTGAAACCAGAAGTGGAACGATAGCGGGCAGCTGCGGGGGAAATCTATCCTATTTAATCGATATTATTGATGAATCAAGTTTGTTTAACGGCAGCTTTAGATTTGAAAATTATTGTGATCACGGGATTACCATTTCGGGAGAAACGGATTTCGATGGCACCTACGGAATCGATAGCGGAGACATTAGAACGGCCCATTTTTCTTTTGCCGATCTGGCAGACGGTGAGATCACATTAGATGGTGACATGTCACTGGACTTTTTGCACCTGCCGACAACAGTGACTTTATCGGCCTACAGCAAGGACATTGAATCCGGACAGGTTTATTGGATAAAAGACTACGCCATGAACATCACTGAGTTCGCCGGGTATATAGAAATAGAGATTTTTGGCGTATTTTATCATCCGGATCATGGCTACGTTAACTTAACCACGACCGAGCCTTTCATCGTGCATCATGAAGATGACTGGCCGACATCCGGTCTACTCGGAATTGAAGGGCATAAGAATACCCAAGCTGAATTAACCGCACTGAATCAGTTGACCTATTCCGTGGCAGCCGATACGGATGGTAACGGTGTTTTCGATTGGGATTCAAGGATTTTAAACTGGACGGATAGGTAACGGGTATACTTGATATGGCCGCAAAAAGGCACAAAAAGCACAAAAATATAATTTCAGGGAATGTAATTTCAATGGGTTACAATGAACAATGATCAAAATTTAGACTTTTTAGGAGTTCATCCAACATTTCCATGAAATGTCGAAGTTTTTAGATTTTGACATTTTCTAATCAACGGGGTTCCTTTTCGGGCTCTTTTAGCTGAAATAAGGAACATCCGCGGTACAGGGAGTTTTAATATGAACGTTACATTTTACGGCGCGGTTCGAGAAGTCACGGGTTCCATGCATCTTTTAACCACTGAGCATGATCGCATTTTGCTTGATTGCGGTTTGTTTCAGGGGCGGCGCAAAGAAACGAGAGAAAAAAACACGGTCATACCGTTTGATCCCCGGATATTGACCAACATTGTGCTTTCCCACGCGCATATCGATCACTCCGGCCGGCTTCCGCTGTTGACCAAACACGATTTTAACGGCCGCATTATATGCACCCGGGCAACGGCGGCAGCCTGTGAATATCTCCTGCTCGATTCCGCGCATATCCAGGAATCGGATGCCGACTATCTGAACTATAAAACCGTTCGTTCCGCCCTGCATAAGATGGAAACATCAATGGGTGCCAAAAAAAGGTCGAAAAAAGATGCCGACCGTCTAAAAACACTTCTGAAGAAAAACCGCCGTAGACCTGATGTCGAGACCGTCAATAAATTGATGAACGAGTATCATCTGGAAGGTGTCCATCCACTTTACACCGTTGAGGATGCCCAGCAAGCCCTGTCCTTTTTCGATGGTTATCCTTACCGTCATCCAATATCTATCGGACAGGAGATGACGTGCACGTTATACGATGCCGGTCACATTCTGGGCTCGGCCTTCGTCCTGATACGGGCCCGCGATAACGGCCGCAACTTCACCGTTGGCTTTTCGGGTGATATGGGCAGATTCGATAAACCGATTATAGAAGACCCGACCCTGAACTTTGATGATCAGGATCGGGAGCTGGATTTGCTGATCATGGAAAGCACTTATGGGGACCGGCTGCATGAGCCGGTCGTGGACTTAAAACCCAAGCTCAAGCAAGTACTGGCGGACACTTATGATCGTGGCGGAACCATATTAATTCCTTCCTTTGCCTTCGGTCGCACCCAGGAGCTCCTGTATGTTATACACGAGTTATACAAAGAGAACGAAGTGCCCCGTTTCCCGGTGTACGTCGACAGCCCCCTGGCCACCAAGATTACCCGTGTTTTTGTAGAACACCCTGAAGTTTACGACCAGGAGACCCACGAGGCATTCCTCCAGCAAGGCAAAAACCCTTTTCAGTTTGACCAGGTCAATTTCGTCAAATCGGTTGAGGAATCCATGGCACTTAACCGGGATGAAACTCCCCATATTGTGGTGTCGGCATCCGGCATGTGTGAAGCCGGGCGCATCCTGCATCACCTGCGGCATAAAATACATGATTCAAAAAATACCATTCTGATCGTCGGTTACATGGCCCAGCACACCCTGGGCCGGCGTATTCTTGAACAAGGTGAGGCCTACGAAAAATCCGGTAGAAAAGGCAAAGCGCCCCTGCTGAGATTTATGAACAAAGAGTATCCGCTCAAGGCGCGGGTGATCAAACTGGGTGGTTTCAGCGCCCATGCGGATAAAAATGAAATGCGTCGACTGCTGCAGGAATCCAATTTGAAGATTAAACGCATCGCCCTGGTTCATGGAGAAGAAGAACAATCCCTTTCATTTGCCGACGATTTGAAAAAAGATGGTTTTGCGGTGGTGGTACCCAGAAAGGGTGAGACAATAACTTTGATTTAACCGGAAATCCATTTAAATATCAGCGGAGCGGTGAGGATGACGAACACGACCCGGACAAAATGAAAACAGACCACCAGCATGGGTTGTGCCCCGCTGTCGAGTGCCATCACGATCAGGGCGCTCATTGCCCCCGGACTCGTACCCAGGTAGGCGGTGCCGATATCCAGCAATCCCAGCTTGGCAAAAATGACCGCCATAAGTATTCCGGCCCCCACCAGAACCACACATGAGATGATGACCGGTGGGGCGATTTTTTTCATAACGTGAAGCAGTTCCGGTTGAAACGTCGCCCCCACCATGATGCCTAAAAAGACTTGGAGCGCAAACGTAAACCCTTTCGGGATTTCCCAGTGCATCTTCATCGTCATTTTAAAAATAATTATGGTTAACATCGCCCCGATTAGGGCGCCGGCCGGAATTTTCAGCTTGGCCCCCAGGGCGCCGCCGACAAGACCGAGCCCCAGATAAGCAAACAATCCCAGGCTGGAACTCATTTCAACTTCCTTTCCTCTGCAACAATTTTATATTTATTCATCCGTCTTTGCCCGAATACCCTGTCCCGCTTACTGAAGGGGTTTTAGTCGTCCTTGAAGTACTTTTCGGGAACGAGCACACTGCCTTCCATCAGCCGGCGGGCGGTACGACCCAGCACCGCTTCCCGGTAGTGGTAGGTGCCGTTCGTTTTTTCGATTACCGCACCGACTTCGATGATGCCGCCCGGATGTCCGATGGAAAGCATTTCCTTCTGGTGGGCTTCCGGTTTCAGCAGGTCGTGAGCGACCGTACCCGGGATCATCGCCGCACCCACCGTCGACACCGCACCGCTGACGGCATACGATTTGTGCAGCGTTCCCATGGACATCATACGGCCGACCAGGTCCACGTCGGTTTCATTAACCGTACTGCCGTCAAGCGTCTGATAGGTCGCCGCCGCTGTAACAAAAGCGATTTTCGGAACCGCCTGGCTTCGTAAGGTTGCCTCCTCCATGGTTTCGGTCAGGCCGATTTCCACGGAAACTGCACAGCGGACATTTTCAAGACGCTGACGAATTGAGGCGTCATTGTCGACCTCATCGATTTCAAGCCCTGACAATCCCAGCGCTGCAGCCTGTACCAGAATGACCGGGTTGGCGGCATCGATGACGGTCAGTTCAATCGGCCCGACTTCCGGCACATCCAGTGTGTCCTTGACATTACCGGTGGGGAACAGTTTGCCGGTCAATGCCCCGCCGGGATCATCAAACCTGAGCACGATCTTGGCACCGGGACCGGGAACTCCGGCGATGGCGTAACTACCGTCTTCGTCGAAACGGCCGTTTTTAACAGGCACTTCTGCAATGATAAGTTTGTCGGTGTTTTTTTGATGTATCCGGACCCGTGTGAGCGGCTCAACTGCCGGTACCAGGCCTTCATCAACAGCAAAAGGTCCAACCGCCGATGAGATATTGCCGCAGTTACCTTTAAAATCGATAATGGGACGGTCAATGGACACTTGGCCAAAATTGTATACGACGTCATAATCAGGGGATTCAGAGAGACTGATGATGGCCACTTTGCTGGCGGTGGAAACGGCACCGCCGACGCCGTCGATCTGCCGTCGGTTCGGGTCCGGGCTCCCATAGGCGGCCAGCAGCACCGCATCTCTGATATCCGACCGGGACGGAAGGTCGCCGGCGTGGAAAAAAAGCCCTTTGCTGGTGCCGCCCCGCATGTAAACAGCTGGTATCTTTTTTTGCATGATGATGCCTCCTGGATTGAGTTGTCAGTTTGCCTCACTTGGAGCTGTTAATTGTCTGGAAACTGGTTTTACTTTTACAAGATAGATACGAATCAAACATTACGTCTCGGAATTTCTATAATATTTTGAAATCATGCATCTTTTAACGACAATGGTTTTGTGCCACCGATATGGAATGATGGAATGCTGGGACAATGGAATAATGGTCAAAAACGCATAACTCCAGTGTTTGGATCAAGGCTTTCGATCCATGGTTTGTTTACCCGCCTGCCATGCCGGTTGATGTCATGGTTATACCAAGAGCTTCTAAAAAAATTAATGATTCCCAAATAATTGGTCTTGTGTCAAGGGCAATGGCGGGCAGTTCCCATGAACCGTATTATTTTTCAACCAGATGGAACACCATTGTCTCAATATTCCATCTTTCCATTGTTCCATTAACCCAGATCTTTATTGTTCCCAGTATATAATTATGGTACGAATCAATTCGTTGCATAACCGATACCGATTGTCAATCAACTTTGAGGCTGATTGAATTCCGGAACGATCTGCCATGCCACCGGGTGCCGATATCCATCCAGGTGTCGTCAGGCACCGTACCGAAATTCAAACAGGTAGAACAGCGTAAACGTTATGACCGACGGCAGCCAGAACGGGATCAAACTGTCAAAAATTTATGATGTGCTGATCGTAGGCGGCGGCAATGCCGCACTTTGTGCCGCTATTACCGCGCGGGAATGCGGTGCTGAAGTTTTGCTGCTTGAAAGTGCACCGTTTGTATTCAGAGGCGGCAACAGCCGCCACACCCGCAATTTACGCTATCTGCACGGCAGCAACAATAGTCATTTGACCGGACCCTACCTCGAAGAAGAATTCTGGGACGACCTCATGCGTGTCACGGGAGGGAAGACCAACCAAGATCTGGCCCGTTTCACCATCCGCGCGTCGAGCAATTTAGGTGCCTGGATGATCCAGCATGGCTGCAAATTTCAACCGTCCATGCGCGGCACCCTGCACCTGTCCCGAACCAACGCCTTTTTCCTGGGCGGAGGCAAGGCCCTGATGAATGCGTATTATGCCACCGCCGAAAGGCTGGGGGTGACGATTCTTTATGAGGCGGAGGTCGTGGATCTTACCATCCAAGACGACCGCTTTACGGCGGCTACTTTTGAATCCGGCGGGGGTCGGCAGACCGTTGAAGCTCGTGCGGTGGTCGTGGCATCCGGTGGATTTCAAGCCAATATCGATTGGCTGAAGGAATACTGGGGCGAAGCCGCCGACAACTTTATCATCCGCGGCACCCCTTACGACAAGGGACGTCTGCTGCGCGTGTTGCTGGACAAGGGGGCCAAAGCCGTGGGCGACCCGCGCCAATGTCACGCGGTAGCCATTGACGCCCGGGCCCCCAAGTTCGATGGTGGGATTGTCACGAGGCTGGACTGTGTGTCCTTTGGCATCGTCGTCAACAAGCGTGGCGAACGTTTTTACGATGAGGGGGAGGATTTCTGGCCCAAGCGCTACGCCATCTGGGGACGGCTGGTGGCGCAGCAGCCGGATCAGATCGCCTATTCCATCATTGACGCCAAATCAATTGATCTTTTCATGCCGTCGGTTTTTCCACCCATCGAAGCCGATTCGATCGGCGCAATGGCCGAAAAACTGATGCTCGATCCAGCCGCTCTCACCGCCACGGTAGAAACATTCAACTCCGCCGTGCGATCCGGAACCTTCGATGCCGCAGAATTGGATGATTGCGTCACCGAAGGGCTTACGCCGCCCAAGAGCCATTGGGCTCGCCCCCTGGATACCCCGCCGTTTTATGGATACCCCCTGCGACCGGGGATTACCTTCACCTATCTCGGGGTTACCGTCAACGAACGCGCCCAGGTCATCATGCAGAATAACGTTCCGGCACCCAATATCTTCGCGGCCGGCGAGATCATGGCAGGCAATATCCTGGGGCAGGGATATATGGCCGGGTTTGGGATGACGGTTGGTACGGTTTTCGGTCGAATCGCAGGAAAGGAGGCGGTGCGCTATGTCATCGAAAACCTTAAAGGAAGCTGATCGGGTGATGACGATCTGCAACGCCTGCCGCTATTGTGAGGGATTCTGCGCGGTATTTCCCGCCATGGAGCTTAGGCGGACCTTTTCCGAACCGGACCTGAAGTACCTGGCTAACCTATGTCACAATTGTCGCGGGTGTTACTATGCCTGCCAGTATGCACCGCCCCATGAGTTCAGGCTGAACATCCCCCGGGCGCTGGCGGAGCTCCGACAGGAGACCTATCGGGAATCCAGCTGGCCACAAGCGATGAAGGGCTTTTTTCAGAACAACGGGCTTCTCGTCTCGCTGATCACAGCCCTCAGTATTACCGTGGTTCTGCTACTGACCCTCCTGTTCCAGGGGCACGATGTGCTTTTTAGCATCCATCGAGGTGAAGGTGCCTTCTACCGGGTAATTCCCTACGCCGCCATGGTCGTTCCCTTCACGGTCCTAGCAGTGGTGGTGATCGTAGGTTTAGGAAAAGGGTTCGTCAATCTGTGGCGGGCAACCGGTGGCACAACGGAAGACCTGATGAGCGGGTCAGCCCATCGGCAGGCCATCGCGGACGTATTGAAACTCAAGTATTTGGATGGCGGCGGATATGGGTGCAATTATCCCGATGAGCGGTTCAGCATGATCCGTCGCTATTTTCACCACACCGTGTTTTATGGTTTCATGCTTTGTCTGGCGTCTACCACGGTTGCTTTTTTCTACGACCATCTGCTGCACCGACCGGCGCCTTATCCTTTTTGGAGCTGGCCGGTCGTTCTGGGATTCCTCGGAGGGTTGGCGCTTTTGGTGGGGACCGGCGGATTACTCTATCTTAAGCAACAGATGGATCGGGAACCGGCAACACCGGAAACGCTTGGGATGGACGTCGCCTTCACGGTGCTGCTCTTTTTGACGAGCCTGTCCGGTCTGCTGCTGTTGTGCCTGCGGTCAACAGCGCTCATGGGAACCTTACTTGCCATACACCTTGGGTTCGTGCTGGGCCTGTTCATCACCATGCCCTACGGCAAGTTCGTTCATGGGGTTTATCGCTATGCAGCCCTGCTCAAGAACGCCGTCGAGCAGGTCCGTGAAAAAATATGATCCTGCCATCCGCTGGGTCTCAACAGGTTCTGTACAGGATATTTTTCTTGTGAAACTACCCCAAAATGGCATAGTTTCATGATGATTAGACTGCCCGTTTCGATGGCCTGGATTAAACAGCAAACTACAGAATAACGAATGACAAAGGATGGAATCGCTTGGCAAAATCTTTTTTATAAAAGATAAAATTCATTCAAGTGCGCTCCACAAGCGCTTTTAATACGTCCTTCAATTCTTTCACGAAAATTGCCGGTCCGCCTTTGACAGCACCGTTGGGCATCAGCGGGATTCGTTTTTGTGCGTATAGTCCCCAGACCGCTTTTTTCAACAGTGCAGCGGCTTCCGATTCTCCCAGGTGTTTGAGCATCATCGCAGCGGCGAGAATCTGGGAGGTGGGGTTGGCCAGATTGCGTCCGGCGATGTCCGGTGCCGATCCGTGGATGGGCTCGAAATAAGACAGTTTTTCACCAAAATTAGCCCCTGGGCACATACCGAGTCCACCGATGGTGGCACCACCCAGATCGCTCAGGATATCGCCGAACATGTTTTCGGTCACGATGATTTGAAAATGCTCGGGACGAGTGACCAATTCGGCGGAGGCCGCGTCTATGTAAAGGCTCTCGGCTGCTACATCGGGGAATTCGGCGGCTATCTCCAGGAAGATTTTCCGAAAAAAAGCGAATGACCGGAGTACGTTGCTTTTATCCACCAGCGTGACCCGCTTTTTTCCGTCTTCGGGTGCCCCCCGTTTTTTGTCTCGGGCCAGATGGAAGGCATATCGTGAAATGCGCTCGCACCCCCGGGCGGTCATAAGTAAGGTGTCGGTGGCTGCCTGGGCCGTTGTGATCCCCACGCCACGGGAAAGATAGAGCCCTTCGCAGTTTTCACGCAGGATGACGTAATCGATACTATCGGGTTCCCGATTGCCCAGGGGGGTAGCCACGTTGGGATACAGTCGTATGGGTCGAACATTGGCAAAGAGATCAAATTTCACCCGGAGCTCGCCTCCCAGCAACCCCCCTTCGGTTCCGTCCGGTCGCCTGACTTCGGGTAACCCCACCGGCCCTTTTAAAGTGGAATGGGCGTGTTGGAAAGCCTCAAGGGCCTCGGGCGAGATCGGAAGCCCGATCTCCTGGTAACATCCGGCGCCGGCCTGGTGAAATTCGTAGATCAGGGTGAACTGTCCCGAAAGATCTTGAACCATTTCAAGAACTTCCACGGCAGCGTCAACAATTTCAGGACCGACGCCGTCCCCCGGCAGAATGACAATCAAGTAGCTTTTTGCCATGTTTTTCACCTAACCCTAAACTGCGGGAGGGTGCTTTCATAATGATTACATGGACCAACCAGCAGCCGGCGGCACAGCGACCCATCGGCGTCACAGGGGTCGGATCGGCTATCAACCGAAATGCCCTTCTGGGACCAGGACATAACCTTGCATGATGAGTGAGGTGTCCTTCCGAGGCTCACCGGCCTGGCTTGGAGGACAGGTAAAAACCACCCTTGTTGCTCAGAAGCCGCTAATCATCACGTTTCACACTTAAAACTTATTGTCAATCGAATTTAAGGTTAACCGGGCCATCCGCCCGGATTCGATCGGTGATGACACCGATAATCTGATTTTTTTAAAATCAATTTGACTTTTGCGGTCAGCATAATCTATGAATGTTATTCAGGCTTAGTGCTTTTGCTCGGCCGACAGTGTTTTTTCGGGGTCACGGGGATTTCATCCAGACCCTTCAATATTATTACCATTAAAAGGAGGTTTTCCAATGAAAAAATGGCTTAGGATGCTACTGACAGTGATGTGTGCTCTGGTGCTGGTCGCGCCGGCGGTCCAGGCCGAGGCAGATTTTTCCGGTGAACAGATCACCTGGATTATTCCGTTCAAGGTTGGGGGCGGCAGCGACGTCTGGTCGCGCCTGTATGCACCGTTTTTTACAAAATACCTGCCGGGCAACCCGGTCGTGGCCGTCAAGAACATGCCCGGCGGTGGCAGCATTACGGGCGGCAATCACTTCGAGCAGCGAGTGCGCAAAGACGATGGACTGATCGTTTTCGGGTCGTCGGGATCTACGAGCTTCCCCTATCTTTTGGGCAACAGCAAGGTGAAATATGACTTTTCCAAGTACCACATTGTTTTTGCCTCTCCCACCGGCGGGGTCGCCTACATCAACCCCAAATTGGGCGTGACATCAGCAGCCGACCTGAAGGGTTTGAAAACAGAATTGGCGTATGCCTCCCAGGGGGCCACGTCCCTGGATATCGTTCCGCTGCTGGCCTTTGATATGCTGGGGCTGAACGTTAAGGCGGTTTTTGGCTACAAAGGGCGCGGCTCCGGTCGGGTCGCCTTTGAACAGGGCGAAGTCAACATCGATTATCAAACTTCTACGGCCTATATTAAAAATGTACGTCCCCTGGTCAAACAGGGTCTGGCAGTGCCCCTGATGACCTGGGGCGTTTTGGACGATGCCGGTAACGTGGTACGTGATCCCATCGAGCCGGATCTGCCCTGCTTCCCCGAAGTCTATGAAATGGTCCACGGTAAGAAACCTTCCGGAAAAAGTTGGAATGCCTGGAAGGCTTTCATGGTGGCGGGTTTCGGCGTCCAGAAGGCCATGTGGCTACCCCAAAAAACAAAACCTGAAATTGTCGCCGCCTACCGCGAGGCTGCAGGCAAAGTAATTGCTGATTCGGAATTTCAGGATGTCGTCAAAAAGAGCCTGGGAGGCTACTCCCAGCTGGCGGGCGAAAAGGCCAGCAAAGCCTTCGAGCAGGTCCTGAGTGTTTCCCAGGAAGACAAAGCCTGGATCCTCAAATGGATCAAAGATAAGTATGATGTGGAAGTGAAATAGCCCCTAATGTCAGGGAAACCAGTCGTGCCGGTCGGTCTGGCAACAAACAGACCGTTCGGCTTGCCGACCAAAGCATGTTTCTCCACTTTCAATTAGAGTTGCGGGGAGGCTCAACCGCCGCCCCCTATGATGAGGAATTGCCATGGAGGCTTTTTTCCATTCGCTCACCGTATTGTTGACGCCCTCGCATTTGTTGCTCTTGATCGCCGGTGTCGTGTTGGGACTCTGTGTCGGTATCCTGCCCGGTTTAGGGGGGATCGTGGGGATGACCATTCTTCTGCCGGTGATTTACGGTATGGACCCCCACAACGCCTTTGCCCTGTTGATCGGCATGGTGGCCGTCATCCCGACGTCGGACACCTTCCCATCGGTCATGATGGGGATTCCCGGATCTTCGGCCTCCCAGGCCACCATTATGGACGGATACCCCCTGGCGCGCAAAGGCGAAGCCGCCCGCGCCCTGGGCGCCGCCTTCACGGCCTCGTTGATCGGCGGTCTGATCGGCGCCGCCGTCCTGACCCTCATCATTCCCATCGCCCGTCCGCTGGTGCTGGCTTTCGGCTCACCGGAGCTGTTCATGCTGGCCGTTTTAGGCATGTCCATGGTGGGGGTGCTTTCGGGAAACCAGCCCATCAAAGGCATCATCGGTGCCGGCATCGGTCTCATGCTGGGGGCTATCGGGGACGCCCCGGCGGTTACTGAGTATCGGTACACCTTCGGGATCGACTACCTCATGGATGGTATTTCCCTGGTCATTGTCGGGCTGGGTCTGTTTGCCTTCCCCGAGATCATCGATCTGCTGATCAAGGGCCGCCCGATTTCGGAAAAGGCCGAACTCGGCAAGGGCTGGCTGGACGGCGTCAAAGATACGATTCGCCACAAATTCATTGTCCTGCGCTGCGCCATCATCGGCGTCGTCATCGGATTCATACCGGGACTGGGCGGTTCGGTGGTGGATTGGATCGCATACGGTCACATCATCCAGACGAGCAAAGATCGCGAGCTTTTCGGCAAAGGCGATATCCGCGGTGTCATCGCACCCGAGAGTGCCAACAACGCCAAGGAAGGCGGCGGCCTGATTCCGACCTTTCTGTTCGGCATTCCGGGCTCCGGCTCCATGGCGGTTTTTCTGGGAGGACTTCTTATCCTCGGCATCCAGCCTGGTCCCTCCATGGTGACCGAAAATGTCGATTTGCTCTACACCGCCATCTGGAGCCTGGCACTGGCCAACATCTTCGGGGCCGGTCTGGCGCTGGTCCTGTCCAAGCCGATCACCAAACTCACGGTCGTGCCCTTCAGCTACCTGGCACCTTTCATGATTCTGATTATTACCTTCGCCTGCTACCAAGCGACTTACAGTTGGGGCGATCTGATTGCTCTGCTGCTGGTGGGCATCCTGGGGTGGTTGATGAAGCAGTTCGGCTGGCCTCGCCCGGCGGCCTTGATCGGCTTCGTGCTGGCCGGCAACCTGGAACAATACCTGTTCATCTCGGTACAGCGGTATGGCCTGGGTTGGCTGACCCGGCCCGGCGTGATTATCATGACGGTCATTATCATTGCCTCTCTGAGCGCATCGATTGTTTATCAGAAGAAGCTCAAAACGACCGGGCAGACCGCTGCCAAGGGATAAGGAGGAAATCATGGCACGATGGCTTACTCTGAAAAACCTGTTCTCCCTATTCCTGATTGCCTGGTTTGCGTACGGTGTGTGGGAAGCACGCAGCTATGCCTATCTGGCCAAAATATTTCCGTTCTACATCAGCCTGGTCCTGCTCATTTTTGCCGTCATCAGCATCTTTATCGAACTTCGCACGGTCGTCGACGAGGCCGAAGATCTGCACGGTGCGTCGTCGGGTTCCGATTTAAGCGTTGATTGGGATATGCCGATGGCCGTCGTCTGGAAGCGTTTCGGCTTCTATATCGGGATTATCCTGGGGGTTTATGTCTTGATCTATCTGATCGGCTACCCCTTGGCCATAAGTCTTTTCATTTGCCTTTTTTACCGCCTGGTTGCCAAGGCCAAATGGGTCGCTTCCATCGTGGCCGGCTGCGCGGGGCTTGGTTTTCTGGCCCTGGCTTCCAAGGTCCTGGGTATGGATTGGCCGACGGGCTTGCTAAAACTGCCATGGCCGCTGGGATGAGAGGTCGCGCTCTTATGAAACTTCACTAATTTTGACAGGATTTACAGGATTGTCAGGATTATTTTGTTTTCGTATAGCTAAATCCTGTCCATCCTGTCTGCCGGGGCGAAGCTTTTTGCGAAGCCTGGTTGATCCTGTCAGAAAATAGAATTGTATTTCGTTAAGTTTCTTCTTCGATTAGACCGGCCGTTTTTTTGGCCGGCGGCTGGGCTGACACCTGAAACCTGGCGCCAAGTACAGATTTGATCTATGGCAGAGCCCATCATCTCTGACCTGACCCAGCTTCCGGCCCGTAGGGCCTACAGCCCGGAGGGAGGACCAGGCTTTCGATTTTGAATTAACACTTCCGACTCACACAAAGTCTCAGTATTGTCGCCTGACAAAGGCGGTTGTGGATAACCCGCTTAACCAAAAAAGGGAGATCTCATGAAGAACGAAAATTATATTCGTGAATTTCAAACCGGCGGTCAGACCTACGCCATGTTTAACATTCAGCAGTTGGAATCCGGAGGCATTGCCGAGATTGGGCGTCTGCCGTTTTCCATCCGTATTTTGGTAGAAAATTTGCTGCGCAAAATGGACGGCGAAATCGTCAAAGAGGAAGACCTGCTGAACATCACTCGCTGGCAGAAGACATACGACACGCCGGTGGAAATTCCTTATCACCCGGCCCGGGTGCTGATGCAGGATTTCACGGGGGTGCCGGCCGTGGTGGATCTGGCCGCCATGCGGGATGCGGTTAAGCAGCTGGGCGGCGATCCACGAAAGGTCAATCCGCTGGTGCCCGTTGACCTGATTGTCGACCACTCGGTCCAGGTGGATGCCTTCGGCACCAAAGATGCCGTCGTGGAAAATGTCCGCAAGGAATACGAACGCAACGGCGAACGATACGCTTTTCTGAAATGGGCCCAGCGGAGTTTTGACAACTTCAAAGTCGTCCCGCCTCGATCCGGCATCTGCCACCAGGTAAATCTGGAGAATGTGGGCCGCGTCGTGCTGGCGACCGAAGAAGGCGACCGCACGGTTACCTATCCCGACACCCTGGTGGGACTGGACTCCCACACCACGATGATCGATGCCCTGGGCGTTATGGGATGGGGCGTCGGCGGCATCGAGGCCGAAGCCGTCATGCTGGGCCAGCCCTATTATCTCTCCATCCCCCAGGTAATCGGGGTCCATTTGACGGGTGAACTTCGGCCGGGGATAACGGCCACCGATCTGGTGCTGACCGTCACCGAGATGCTGCGAAATTACGGCGTGGTGGAGAAATTTGTAGAGTTTTTCGGAGCCGGAATAAAAAAGCTGACGGTTCCCGATCGCGCCACCATTGCCAACATGACCCCCGAGTTTGGTGCCACCCTGGGCTTCTTCCCGGTGGACGAAAAGACCATCGAATATCTGCGGATGACCAACCGCGGACAGCAGGCGGACCTGGTGGAAATCTACACCCGGAAGAACGCCCTGTTCTTCACCGGCGCGGAATCCCCGGAGTATACCGATGTACTGGAATTGGACCTGGAGACGGTTGAACCGTGCGTGGCCGGCCCGGCCCGGCCCCAGGACCGTATCCCACTCAAGGATCTCAAATCCAGATTTGCCGATATCCTGGGATGCGCCTATGATCGGGATGAAGAAGTTGCACGTGTATCACAATTTCACGACGAATCCGGCACCCGCACTTCGCGCTTGCCAAGGTGCTCTCCGGTCATGGACGGCGCCTGCGACATCGACTTGCACGGTCAGCCGGTAAAACTCCGCAACGGATCCGTGGTCATCGCTGCGATCACGTCCTGCACGAATACCTCCAATCCCTTTGTGCTTCTCGGCGCCGGACTGCTGGCCAAAAAAGCGGTCGAAAAGGGCCTGAAGGTGCCGCCCTTCGTCAAGACCTCGCTGGCCCCCGGCTCCAAGGTCGTGATCCAATACCTGAAAGATGCCGGGCTGATACCCTATTTGGAGGCCCTGGGCTTTCACCTGGCTGGTTTCGGGTGTACCACCTGTATCGGCAACAGCGGCCCTCTGAACCCGGTCATCGAAAATTGCATCACGGAAAATGATCTCAACGTGGCCTCGGTCCTCTCCGGTAATCGCAATTTCGAGGCCCGCATCCACCAGACCATCAAATCAAACTTCCTGGCCTCGCCCATGCTCGTGGTGGCGTATGCCCTGGCCGGGCACATTGATATCGACCTGACCTATGAGCCGGTGGGGATAGATCCCAACGGCCGTCCGGTCTACCTGGATGACCTCTGGCCGACCAACGAAGATATCAAAGCCCTGATCGACGAACATGTGAAGACGGAATTCTTCGAGCTCGAGTATGGGCGGATTTTCGACGGCGACGAATTCTGGCATGACCTGCCGGACGTCAAATCGGTCACCTACGAGTGGGACGATCAATCGACATATATAAAGAATCCGCCCTATTTCGAAGATTTCCAGGTCGAACCCGCCCCGGTCGGTGATATTACGGCGGCCCGGGCGCTGGTGCTGCTCGGCGACACAGTCACCACGGACCACATTTCTCCCGCCGGTGCCATACCGGAAGCCTACCCCGCCGGGCAGCACCTGGTGGCCCAAGGCGTCACCCCGGACCAGTTCAACTCCTATGGATCGCGACGGGGAAACCACGACGTCATGATGCGGGGGACATTTGGGAACATACGCCTTAAAAACCTGCTGGTGGCGGGCAAAGAGGGGAGCTATACGCTCAAATACCCGGAAGGAGACGAACGTTTTATCTATGATGCCGCCATGGCCTACCAGAAGGCGCAAATTCCCATGGTGGTTCTGGCCGGCAAGGAGTACGGCGCTGGATCGTCCCGTGACTGGGCGGCCAAAGGCTCCAACCTGCTGGGGGTGCGTGCGGTCATCGCCGAATCCTTCGAACGGATTCACCGCAGCAATCTGGTGGGTATGGGCGTGTTGCCACTGGTGTTTGCACCCGGCGAGAATGCCGCCAAGCTGGGGCTTGACGGTAGTGAAAGCTATACCATCAAAGGTATTGCAACGATCCGTCCCCGGCAGCAGCTAACCGTGACTGCCGAAAAATCAGACAGCGACCCAATAACCTTTCGGGTTACTGCGCGTCTGGATACGGACGTGGATGTGGCCTATTTTAATAATGGCGGCATTTTACCTTATGTGCTGCGCAAAATCATCGTATAAACAGATCTGAACTGAACTAATGGGCGTCCGGGGATGCTGACTGGTCGCGCTTCCGATGGCTCAGCAGCCACTGGATGATGGGAGATGTCAGAAAAGCGATGGTAACCAAGTTGATGCTCAGTGAGATGGGGCGCTCCCACAAAAAGGACATTGACCCGTCATAGATCACGAGGGATCGGCGTAGGTTATCCTCCATCAGGCCACCCAGAATGAACCCGAGCAGCAAAGGCGCCATGGGAAAGTCGAACAAACGCAGCACCAGGGCAATCACCGATATTAGGATCATGGCATTGATGTCGAAATTGTTGAATGTGATCAGGTACACGCCGATCATGGAGAAAAAAATGATACCGGGGATCAAAATGTTCCTGGGCACGGCCAGCAACCGGGCGAAGTAAGGGATCAGGGGTAGGTTCAGGATAAGCAGAAAAACGTTGCCCAGGTACATGGACATAATGACGGCCCAGAAGACTTCCGGCCGCTCCACGAACATGCGTGGGCCGGGCTCGATTCCATAAGCGATCAAGGCCCCGAGCATGACCGCGGTGGTTCCCGAACCGGGAATTCCCAGGGTGAGCAGCGGTATGAAGGAGCCGGTGCTGGCCGCGTTGTTGCCGGTCTCCGGTGCGGCCAGTCCTATGAGGCTGCCCTTGCCGAACTTTTTCTTTTCTTCGGGATTGGCCAGTCGTTGTTCCATTCCGTAGGAAAGAAAGGATCCCAGAGTGGCGCCGGCCCCGGGCAGAACCCCAATGAAGAATCCGAGCAAGGAGCTGCGGCCGATGGTGGGGGCGATTTTCCTGAACTCTTGACGGGTCACCCTGAGGTCGCTGATGCTAGCCAGGTTCTTAGCTTTGAAAACTCCGGTCGTGTCCTGCCTTTTAAGGACCATGAGAAAGCCTTCGGTGATGGCGAAGGTTGCCATGGCCAGCATAATGAAGCTGAGACCGTCGAGCAGATTCATACTGCCGAAAGTAAATCGCTGCACGCCGGAAGTCTGGTCGGTGCCGACAGTGGCCAGCATGAGACCTACCACGGTCATGAGCAGGGCCTTGAGAAAGCCGCCCGGCCCGGCGAAGGCCGATACGGCCGTGAGCCCCATGACCATGAGGGCAAAGTAGTCCGACGACTGAAAAGATTTGGCGACGTTGGCCATGAGCGGTGCGCCCAGCATGAGCAGGATCACGGCGATCGTCCCGCCGCTAAAGGACGAATATGCGGCAATGGCCAGAGCCTTGCCAGGTTTGCCTTGCTGAGCCATCGGATACCCGTCTATGGCCGTAGCCACGGTGGCCGCCTCGCCGGGTGCGTTGATCAAAATTGAACAGGTCGATCCGCCGAAAATGGCGCCGTAGTAGACTCCTGCCAGCAGTACCATGCCGGAAGCGGGGTCCAGGGCGTATGTCACCGGGATCATGAGCGCCACGGCCGTGATGGGCCCCAGGCCGGGCATCATGCCGATGAAGCTGCCAACGAAACAGCCCAGCAGCACCAGGCCGATATTGATCGGTATCATTGTGGTTTGAAACCCGATCACCATTCCGGTCCACAATCCTTCCCACATTATTCCGTTCCCCCCAAGATGTAGAAGAGTTCACCCGGCGCGATGTACATGCCCAGAACCTTGGTCAGAAGGAACCAGAGAACGACAACCAGGGGGATCGATGCGATCAGGATCACCTTGAAGTTCCGTTCTCCAAGGATCATGACACCGCCAGCCATGAAAAAGATCGATGCGATCACAAAACCAACCCAGGGCATGCTCAGGCTGTAGACGAGCATCAGCCCGGTGAGCCAGGCCGTGCGCCGCCAGTCAAGACCGCTTAGCGCTTCTCCGACTGTCGTCACTTTGTCCTTGTCGAAGCTGGGAAGAATGATGATCAGCAGCGAGATAACGATACCCGCGACAGACAAGGCATAAGGCAACGTGCGGGCGTTCAGGGCCTCCCCCTGTGAAAGAAAGATCAGGGGAATCTTAACCGCATAGATGCCATAGGCGATAGAAAAAGCCAGAATAAACAAAGCCCCCATTTTTTCCATGTTCACGTTCATTGCGCTTGGCCTCCTTGGCCGTTGTCCTGGGGAAATAAATAATGACAGGCGGTCCCCTAACAGACCGCCTGCCACGGGATCGTTTTATTTGAGAAAACCCAGCTTCTTCATCATGCCGCCAATGGCTTTCTCCTGGTTTTCCAGGAATTTGATGAATTCGGCGCCGGGTCGGTAAAGGTTCTGCCAGCCGCGGTTGGTGCGGATCTGCTCCCATTCCGCGGTCTTGTACATCTTGGCCAGCATGGCCCGGTAGCCGTCCGCTTTTTCGGCCGGCAGTTTGGGGGCGCCGAAGAAACCTCTCCAGTTGGCAAAAGAGACATTATAACCCAGTTCTATCAAGGTGGGTACATCCGGCGCTTGGGCCAGACGCTCCTCGGAAGTCACGGCCAGAATGCGGACTTCGCCCTGGCGAGCAAGGCCCAAAGCCTCGGAGAAACCGGTGGATAGGACCTGGGTATCGCCAGACAATAGACCAGCCATAGCCTTACCTCCTGCATCATAAGGCACGTAGACCAGTTTGAGCGGATCTCCGCCGGCTGCCTCGACCGCCATGGCCGGCACCAAGTGGTCCATGCTGCCCTTGACTGACCCGCCTGCTATTTTCACGGACTTGGGATCTTTTTTGAAGTCGGCGATGATCTCTTTCCAGCTCTGGTATTTGGAGTTGGCAGGCACAACGAAGGCGGCATAATCTGCGATCACAGCCGCGATGGGGGTGGTGTCCCGGAAGGACTGCGGGAAAACCCCCTGTAGAGAACGTATGATAATGGGCGTGGAATTAACCATCATGGTTCCGTGCTGGCGCCGAGCCGTCGAAATCAGGTGGTTGAGGGCCTTGCCGCCGCCGCCGCCGGACATGTTTTCGAATGAGGCATGTTTGAGAATGCCTGAGTCTACCAGGGCTTTGCCCACACCGCGGGCCGTACCATCCCATCCGCCACCGGCTCCGCCGGGAATCAGGAAGTGGACCTTCTCGGGAGTAAACTCGGCCCAGGCCGAACCAGTCACGAGCAGGGCCAAAAGCAACACGATAGGAAACTTGATCTGTTTACCGCTGAATTTAATTCCTGACATTTTCTTCATCGTTAATTCCTCCTTGTTTTTCGACGCTCATAAGTGAGGCCGGGTTTTTGTTTTTCTGGAGCAGACGCTCGCTTTAATCAACCACACGGCCGGACTGCTGTATAATAATATCCGACATGATCTGTCGATATCCTTTCAGCCTCTGATCGTGAAGACCTCATATTCACACATCAAGATGGAGTAGCTTTTGACGTCAGCACTCATGATAGCACTGAGTTCGTGTGTGACTTTTTTTTCGTTAGACATAATGATCACCTTCATTGATCGGGTGTTAGAGAAAGATGATACATCTTGGAAAGGTACTGTTCAGTCCAAAAGGGCCCAATCAGGTTTAATTTTTTATGATTCGGCAGCAGATCGGTTGTAATTAAAGAAACTTATATGGTAAATACATGATTCGGATAGGTGGGTCAAGGACTTCGCGTTTTCTATGGTTGTTGCTTTGGCATATCATTGTTTCATATACAGATATTGAAATAATCCACAATTCAGCCAATGTGGGGATTGCGTATATCTATTATACTATCGTTGATATAAATTTTATTGAGGTGTTTTATACTCTATCTTGGGGGTTATTTATTGGAGAAACTCTCCGTTCTTTACTGCTAATCCCTTGGCTGTTTATCCGGTTCTTTCTTCAATACGCTTTCAGCAGCGGCCGCGGCCGCTGCTTTGATGGCCTGGTCTACTGATTGCTCCTCATTGTCGCTTCCTGAATCGCTTTCCGTCTTTTGGGAAGAACCGTCCGCGGGGCTAGCATCCCCTTGCGATACTTCGACAATCACTTTTCGATGGGCATAGTGGATACCCCGTGCTTCCAGGGCTTCGGTGATTCGCTTGTAAGCTTCCCGGCGGATAACAAAATGGGCACCAGGTTTGGCGGTGAACTTGACGCGGATAGTCATTACCGAATCACCCATTTCTCTGACACCGCCTGATTTGACCGGTTGGATAAAATCAGGACCCATCTCCGGGTCATCACGCATTTGTTGACCGACCTTCTTAATTGCTTTCCGAACCTTGTCAATGTTCGTGTCGTAAGGAAACTGCAAATTGAATTTTACGACAATGCCGCCCCGCATAAAATTGGTGATGGCGCCCAGATCACTGAGGGGAATGATCTGCAGCATGCCGCGATGATGCCGCAGCATGACATTGCGCAGGGTGATCGCCTCCACTGAACCGGAGGCACTGCCGGCCTGAATATACTCACCCACACGGAATGCATCGTCGACCAGATAAAAAATTCCGGAAAGCACGTCAGCCACTAACTTCTGCGCCCCGAAACCAATGGCCAGACCGGCTACCCCGGCACCCGCCAAAAGAGGCCCGATGTT
>Ga0316187_10001514_pt1 | contig 20118 bp, 12 predicted proteins | sample CroRivburrow1_MG_FD_204927 | JGI IMG/M metagenome (GOLD analysis project Ga0316187, IMG submission 204927) | Coastal sediment microbial communities from Maine, United States - Cross River worm burrow 1 | ecosystem: Environmental > Aquatic > Marine > Coastal > Sediment | place: USA: Maine...
GGGCGGAGCTTTGTCGGGACGCTCGCGGGCCACCTGGGCCCATCCGACGATCGCGCTGAGTGCGTTCGCAACTTCATGTGAAACGCCCGCGGCGAGGTCTGCGGCGGCCGCTTTGGCTTGGATGCTTGCGGCGACCGGGCTCTCCGGCGAGGTGATCAAGACCGCTGCGCGGCCGGCCCCAGCCGGGATCGCGAGCACCTGGACTCCGGGCCTCGGTGTGAACGCGGACGACTGGCCTCCGCGCGCGCTTTCGAGGGCGTCCTTGACGCCTTCTGCATCGGCGTCGCCGAGTAGCCGTTGCACGCCCGCGAACAGATCGGCGGGCGTCTTTCCTCCGAGCGTATCCAGTGCATGCACGTTGCCCTTCACCACGCCGCTCTCGCCTTCTTCGAGTAGGGCCAGGCGAAGTTCGTTAGCTACCCAACTGATTAGTTCTAATGACACCGCAAACGTCCGCTTTAAGCAAAATGTAAGACGTTTTGGCCCGATCCGTCAATCGAAAGGCATGTTTTGGTGAGTGAATACGCAGACCTCGCCTCAAATGCCGGATCTGCTACCTTCGGCGCCCCATGGCGGACGCAAAGATCACCCTCGAGCAGGTTTTGCACGTCGCGAAGCTAGCCAGGCTGACGCTGTCCGATGACGAGGCGCGCCAGATGCAGGAGCAGCTGGACGCGATTCTCGGATACATGGAAGGGCTCGACGAGCTCGACGTCTCCGAGGTGCCTCCGACCTTTCATTCCATCCCGATGGATGCCCCCATGCGGCCGGATGTGCCGGAGCGCTGCAGCGACCGCTCCGAGATCCTGGCGCAGGCGCCCGAGAGCGAGGCGGGCGGGTTTGCGGTGCCCCTGGTTCTCGAGGTCGAGTGATGAGCGACTTTCCCTGGCAGAGCGCGTTCGAGATTCGTGAGCAGGTCGCAGCTGGCGCCATGAGCGCGGTCGACGTGACGCGGGCTTACCTCGCGCGCGCCGAAGCGCTCAACCCGAAGCTCTCGTGCTTCCTCACCATCGATCACGAGGGCGCGCTCTCCGCGGCCGCGCAGGTCGACCGCGCGCGAGATGCGGGCGAGGAGCTCGGTCCATTGGCGGGTGTGCCCATCGCCCTCAAAGACAACCTCTGTACGAGGGGCGTTCGCACGACCTGTGCGTCTCAGATCCTCGGCAACTACATCCCGCCCTACGACGCGCACGTAGTCCAATCCTTGCGCGCCTCGGGCGCAGTGATCCTCGGAAAGACGAATCTCGACGAGTTCGCCATGGGGTCGTCCAACGAGAACTCGTCGTTCGCGAACGTGCACAACCCTTGGGCCTTGGACCGCGCTCCGGGCGGCTCCTCGGGCGGCTCCGCGTGTGCAGCCGCTGCGGGCTTGGCGCCCTTGGCGCTCGGTAGTGATACGGGCGGCTCGGTGCGACAGCCCGCTGCGTTTTGTGGGATTACCGCCATCAAGCCGACGTATGGCCGGGTGTCCCGATACGGACTCGTCGCATTTGCGTCTTCTCTCGACCAGATCGGACCGATGGCGCGCTCGGTTCGAGAGGCGTCTCAGTTGCTTCAGGTGATCGCCGGCCATGATCGGCGTGACGCGACCTCGGCCGACCGGGAGACGGGAGACTATGTCGCTGCGTGCGACCGCGGCGTCAGAGGACTGCGGGTGGGCGTGGTTCGCGACCTGCTCGATGGGCTTCAGGATTCCGACGTTCGCGCGGGAGTCGAGGCCGCTTTGAGCGCTCTCGAAAAACAGGGCGCAACCCTGATCGACGTATCGCTTCCCCACGCCAAGCACGCGGTGTCGGTCTACTATCTCATCGCGACCGCCGAGGCGTCGAGCAACCTCGCAAGGTTTGACGGAATTCGCTACGGCCTTCGTGTTCCCGGCGCAGATCTCACCGAGACGTACACGAAGACACGAGCACAGGGCTTTGGCCCGGAGGTTCGCCGACGGATCATGCTCGGGACCTACGCGCTCTCGGCAGGTTACTACGACGCCTTCTATCTCAAGGCGCAGCGCGTTCGCACACTGATCCGCCGCGACTACGACACCGCGTTCGAGAGCTGTGACCTGGTGTGCACGCCAACGACTCCGACGCCGGCCTTTGCCCTCGGAGAAAAGACCAGCAATCCGCTCGAAATGTACCTCGCCGACATCTTCACCCTGCCACCGAGCCTTGCCGGTTTGGCCGCGATCAGCACCCCATGTGGCCTCTCCGCCTCGGGGCTCCCCATCGGGCTCCAACTCGTGGCGCCTCCATTCGAGGAAGAGCTGCTTTGCAGTGCCGGGCAGGTGGTCGAGGACGGGTGCGGGCTGCTCGAGTCGCGGCCCGCCGCACTCGGCTGAGCGCTTACTTCGTGTCGGCCTGTTTCGCGCTGGCCGGCTTCGGTTGGCCGCCGCCCTGTTTCTCAATGACAGTCGACGGCATGCTGCGCCGCTCTTCGCCCGCGACCTCAACGCGGTTTCGGCCGCGAGCTTTGGCGCGGTAGAGCGCCTGGTCAGCTTGTTCGATCAGTGCGTCGGCGGTGACACCCTGACGAAGCATCGCGAGCCCAACGCTCACGCTGATGTTTTCTGGACCGTCCTCGACCTGCGGGGTGCTGGCGAGCCGGCCGCGAAGCCGCTCGGCAACGATGCGTGCGGCGGTGAGCTTGATCTCAGAGAAGATTACCAGGAACTCCTCGCCGCCCCAGCGCGAGACGATGTCGTTCCGGCGGACGTATTCCGAGAGCGAGTTGGCGATCTGTTGAAGGACGCGGTCGCCGGCGCTGTGTCCGAACTCGTCATTGATCGCCTTGAAGTGGTCCACGTCGCACATCGCCACGCAAAGCCCGGTGTTGTTGCGGCGCGCTCGCGCGATCTCTTCCTCGAGGCGCTTGCTGGCATGACGACGGTTGTACAGCCCCGTGAGGCCGTCGGTCAGCGCGAGGAGCTGTGTTTCCTCTATGAGAAAAAGCGATTTTACGACGACGCCCAAGGCCTCAGCGATGAGCTCGGCGCTACGAACGTCGACGTCCGCACAGACATTCGCCCCACCGAAGATTTGCAGCGAGCCGAGCGTTTCGTCTCTAACGCGGATCTCGCAGGTTTGGGAGCGCCCGCCGACGACGTTCTGGCCGCCGCCGAACTTCGAGTCGGGTTCGACGGTCGTATGGGTCGCGCCCACGCTCTTCTCCGGGATCGCCAGGGCCGCCAAGCCGGCGGTGCCGTTGCCCTCGGGCCATGGTCCGCGTGCGCGAATCGAATAGGTCGGCCCGCCGGGCCCCAGGAGCTGGAGAACCAGATACGGGCAGCCAATGACCTCGGCTGCGAGCTCCAGGACTTTGTCGCCGAACTCGATTCGATCGTGCACGTGGTCCATCAGGCGGCGGACCTCGGACTGCAGCACCACATCGAAGAGATGATGGTCGAGCACGGCGCTGACCCGTTCGAGCGGAGTGCCGGTGACCTCGGGTCGGATGCTGTCCCGAGGGGTCCGGCCCTTCATCAGCTCCTGGACGGCCGGTAGCAGCTTCTCGTCCATGTCTTCCTTCGCGAGATAGATGTCGGCACCCGCGTTACGACCCCAGAAGCGAGTCTTGGCCTCCTTTGCGGCAGTCAGCAGAACGAAAGCGATGTCCGCCATGCCGGGGTCGCCGCGGAAGACGCGGCAGAGCTGGACGCCGGTGATCGCGCCCATCTCGATGTCGCTGACGACGAGGTCGAAGGTCTGGTCGAGCGTGAGCTCCAACGCTTCCTCGCCGGACGCAGCTTCGGTGATGTGAAAGCCCAACGGTTCGAGCTTCCGTACGACCTGCCGCCGAATCGACGGACTGTCATCCACCACCAGGACCCTAAAAGTCCCGGGTATTTTTCCCCCTTGCCTAAACTCCGAAGGCATTCTTACCCTGTTTCATGATGGGCAAATCCCTAGCGAAATGCCAATGTATCTGGCGTCTTGCGCCATGGCCTTCGGTCGGCTGTGCGCTATAACCCGCCGTCATGACCGCCTATGAGCCGGTAATCGGCCTCGAAGTGCACGCTCAGATGCGTTCACGAACGAAGCTGTTTTGCGGGTGCCCGACCGACTACGGGGCGCCCCCCAACGAGCACACCTGTCCAGTGTGTTTGGCGCTCCCAGGCGCGCTGCCCGTGCCGAACGCCAAGGCGATCGAGCTTGCCGTGCAGGCGGGCTTGGCACTCGAATGTGACGTCGCCTCACATAGCGTGTTCGCACGGAAGAACTACTTCTACCCGGACCTGCCCAAGGGTTACCAGATCTCTCAGTTCGAGCTGCCGCTCAACGGGAAGGGGCATCTCGACATCGAAGTCGATGGGGAGACCAAGCGGATCGGAATCACCCGAATCCACGTCGAAGAGGATGCAGCGAAAAACATTCACGGCGTGGGTTCGAGCGCGGTGACACTCGTCGACTTCAATCGCGGCGGAACGCCGTTGGTCGAGATCGTGAGCGACCCCGATCTGCGGAGTGCGGAGGAAGCCGAGGCGTACCTCAGGAAGCTGCGCGACCTCTTGATGTTCATCGGTGTCAACGACGGGAACCTCGAGGAAGGCTCGTTCCGCTGCGATGCGAACGTGTCGATTCGCCCGGTCGGTCAAGAGGAGTTGGGGACCCGTGCCGAGCTGAAGAACATCAACTCGTTTCGCTTCGTGAAGAAGGCGATCGAGCACGAGATCGCGCGCCAGGAAGGCGTCCTGCAGAGCGGCGGGACGGTCGTTCAGGAGACTCGCACCTGGAGCGAGGGGCAGGGGAAGACCATTTCGATGCGCGGCAAGGAAGAGGCGCACGACTATCGCTACTTCCCGGATCCGGACCTGCCGCCGATTGCGGTAACCGAGGAGCGCATCGAAGAGCTCCGCGCGGCGCTCCCTGAGCTGCCGGCCGCGAAGCGGGTCCGTTGGCAAGAAGAGCTCGGGCTCACGGAATACGATGCGGGTGTGCTCGCCGGCCACCCCGAGGTGGCCAAGTACTTCGAGGAGGCCACGCGTTTGTTCGTCGAGCAGTCCGGCAAGAAGAGCAAGGACGCGGGCAAGATGGTGGGCAACTTCGTGCAGGCCGAGGTCTTGCGGCACGTCGCGACCGACGGGCTCGAGGCCTTGTTCCCGGTGGCCCCGAGCGCGATCTCGGAGCTGCTCGGTTGCGTCGAGGACGGAACGATCAACGGCAAAATCGCGAAGAAGGTCTTCGCCTCCATGGTAAAAACCGGAACCGCGCCGAAGGCGATCATCGAAGCACAGGGACTGGCGCAGGTGACCGACACGGGGGCGATCGAGGAAGAGGTTCGCCGCATCCTCGAGGCCAGCCCGTCTCAGGTGGCCCAGTACAAAGAAGGCAAGACCAATGTCATCGGCTACTTCGTCGGGCAGGTGATGAAGGCGACCCAAGGCGCGGCGAACCCGAAGGCCGTCAACGAGATCCTCCGACGGTTGTTGGACGAGCAATGAGCTCGGGCCTGTCGCGCGCACCGTTGAGTGGCGCCGACTGGTTTGCGGTGGAGTTTGATCCAGTCGCCCAAGAGGTGGTGATGCTCGACCAGCGGCTCCTGCCCGCCGAGGTGCGGTATCATCGCTACCGGAAGCCCGATGAGGTTGCCGACGCGATCCGCGACATGGTGATTCGGGGGGCGCCCGCGATTGGGATTGCGGCCGCGTATGCGTTGGCGATGGTCGCGAGAGACGAGAAGGGTGACGGGAAGATGTTTCTCGTCGCCAACGGGACCGCGGGACGCATTCTCAATGCAACGCGGCCTACCGCCGTCAATCTTGCCTGGGCCATCGCGCGGATGTCACGAAAGGCAGGGGAGGTCTACGAGCTCGGGCCCGAGGCGCGGTACCAGGGCATGCTCGACGAGGCCGAGGCGATTCACCGTGAAGATGTGGCGTCATGCCGGCGCATGGGTGAGATCGGCGCCGCCGATGTTCCCGATGGCGCGGTGATCCTCACGCACTGCAACGCTGGTGCCTTGGCGACTGGTGGCTATGGCACCGCGCTCGGGGTCATTCGGGCGGCGCATGCACAGGGCAAAAACGTGCGCGTGCTGGCGGACGAGACGCGGCCGTATCTGCAGGGTGCCCGTCTCACGGCATGGGAGCTTCATCAGGATGGAATCCCGGTGGAGGTGATCACCGACGGCATGGCCGGACACTTCTTTCAGACCGGGGAAATCGGGTTCGTTGTGGTCGGCAGTGATCGCATCGCTGCCAACTCCGACATCGCAAACAAGATCGGGACGTACACGCTCGCGGTGCTCGCCAACGCGCACGAGGTGCCGTTCACCGTTGCGGCTCCATGGAGCTCCGTGGATCTTCGGACGCGGTCGGGCGCGGACATCCCGATCGAAGAGCGTTCGCGAGACGAGGTGGCCAGGATCGGCAATGCCACCCTGGTTGCCGACGGCATTCCTTGCCGGCATCCAGCCTTCGACATCACGCCGGCACGGCTGGTTGATGCGATCTACACCGAGAGGGGCGTCGTGCGGCCCAAGATCGGCGAGCGGCCGGATGTTCTGCGCGTGTAGGGTCGACTACAGGCGCAGGAGGGCGGCGCCCCAGTTCAAGCCGGCCCCGAGCGCGAGGAAGCACAGCAGGTCGCCTTCGCGGATGGTGCCGTCGCGGCGGAGCTCGTCGGTCAGGATTCCGATGGTGGCCGCGGAAGTGTTTCCGTAGCGCGCAATGTTCGAGGGGATCTTTTCGGGCGGAATGCGGAGGGCCTGGCGCACAGCCTGATTGATTCGGTCGTTGGCCTGGTGGGCAATGAAGCAGTCGATCTCGTCCTGGGAGACGCCGTAGGTCTCACAGATCGATTTCACGGTTTGCGAGAGCGTTTTGACCGCCTTCTTGAGAAGCGAAGGGCCGCGCATCTGCGGGAGGTGTTCCTCTGCCGCCAATGCTTCGGGGGTCACATAGGGGATGCTTCGAAATCCGCAGCCCGGGACGTAGAGATGATCGAAGGAGTCTCCGTCACTATGAAGCTCGGCGCCGATGAAGCCGCCGTTGGGAGCTTGGCTCTTGCGGAGCACCATCGCCGCGGCGCCGTCGCCGAAAATGATCGCCAGGCCTCGGTGCCGGTTCGCCCGCTCCCGTGCTTCGGCCGTGACCTCGCGCTCGGCTTCGGAGCGGACCACATCCCAGTCGGTCCAGGGCATGAAACCGGCGTGCACCTCGGCGCCCACGAGTAGAATCGTTTCCGCGGCGCCAGACTGAACCAGGCCGTTGGCGAGCTGGAACGCATACGGCATTGCCGCGCACTGCTGCCGGATATCGAGAGCCGGAATGCCGGAGATGCCGAGCTTGGCGCCTAGAAGCGGCCCCGACCCCGGGAAGAAGTGGTCCGGAGTCATCGTCGCAAAGATGATGTAGTCGATCTCTGATGCCGCGACGCCGGCATCGTCGAGAGCCTTCTTGGCGGCTTCGACCGCGAGATCACTAGCGCCCTGGCCATCGCGCGCGAAGTAGCGCTGCTGAATACCCGTGCGCGTTTGGATCCACTCGTCGCTCGTGTCCATCACGCGCGCGAGGGCATGGTTGGTCACCGGTTCGCCCGGAACGTAGTGTCCGGTGCCGATGATCGTCACGCCGCTCATGCGAGGATTTCGCCTTGCCAAAGCGCTTCGGGGCCGCTGCGCCGACGTACGAGACGCGCGCGTGATCCGTCGACGAGCACTTCAGGGGGCAGGGGGCGTGCATTGTACATGCTCTGCATTTCCCGTCCGTACGCGCCGGCTCCGCGGATGGCAAGGAGGTCGCCCGGCTTTACCTCGGGTAGCGGCCGGTCCTTCGCAACGAAGTCGCCGGACTCGCACACCGGCCCGACGACATCGACGGGAACGAGATCCGCGTTCGGCTCAGGCTCCGCGATTGGCATGATTGCGTGGTACGCGCCGTAAAGCGCGGGTCGAATGAGTTCGGTCATCGCCGCGTCGACAATTACAAAGCGGCGATCACCTTGCATCTTGGTGTACAGAACACGAGTCAAAAGCACGCCTGCATCGCCGACGAGCGCGCGTCCTGGTTCGGTGATGATCTCGATCCCGGGGCGGAGCATGCCGGATGCTTCGAGCCCTTCGCGGATCGCTTCGCCAAACGTGGCTGCAGGCGGGTACGCGTCGACCTCTTGCCCATAGTGCATCGGCCAGCCACCGCCCACATCGATTGCGCGCAAGGGCGCGCCTTGCTCGATGCAGTGGCGGGCAAAGTTGCCGAGGATCTCGATCGCCTCGCGAAGTGGCCGTGGCGACGAAAGCTGCGAACCGATGTGACAAGCCACGGATTCGAGCTCCAAGTGCGGGCTCTGCAGGATGCGTGGAATCGTCGATTCGGCGACTGGAATGGCGAGACCGAACTTCGATTCGCGAAGCCCGGTCGCAATGTAGGGGTGGGTCTTCGCATCGACGTCGGGGTTGACGCGCAAGCCAATGGCCAGCGGTCGCCCCAGCTCCTGCGCGACGCTCTCGACGACATCGAGCTCCTGAACGTTCTCGACGTGTAGTCCGCGCACTCCAGCTTGAGCGGCTGCGGCGATCTCTTCACGTCGCTTGCCGACACCGCTGTACACGATGCGCTCGGGCGGGAACCCAGCCTTGAGGGCGCGCTGCATCTCCCCGACCGACACGATGTCTGCGCCGCACCCTTGCGAGGCGAGGCGCGCGAGCACAGACAGATTGCCATTGGCCTTGATCGCGTAGGCAATCAAGTGAGGGGCGAAGGACAAGGCCTCGTCGATCGAACGGTATGCATCGTCGATCGCGGCGCCCGAGTACACGAACGCCGGAGTGTCGACGTCCGCCGCGATTGCCTCGAAGGCAACGTCTTCGCACCGCAGTGCACCGTCTCGATACGAGAACCAGGGCGACTCCGGGATGTGCACGTTGGACATGGCGGACCTTTATGCGCCGCGCCGCGTCTGTAGTCGACCCCGAAGCTCGGCGATGGCTGCGGCCACCCGTCCGCGCGCCGGCCCGCCGGGGACGTCGCGCCGCTCGATCGCGGTCTCCATGTCCAAGGCGCGGAAGACCGTGTCATCGAACGCATCGTGGGCCGCCTGGTAGGTTTCGAGCGGAAGCTGGGAGAGCGTCTTGCCTTGCTGCACCGCCTGCTGCACGAGCTTGCCCGCGACGTGGTGGGCCTCTCGGAAGGGAACGCCGCGCAGGGCGAGCCAGTCGGCGACCTCGGTTGCGTCCAGGAACCCGGTTTGCAGTGCATCGGCCATCCGGCGTTTGTCGAATGTCGCCGAGGCGATGGCGCCGCTGAGCACCGCCAGGCAGTCGTGGACGGTGTCGAAGGCATCGAAGACCGGCGCCTTGTCTTCTTGAAGGTCCCGGTTGTAGGCGAGTGGCAGCCCCTTGAGCATCACCATCAGATTGACGAGCGAGCCGACAACACGGCCCGTCTTGCCGCGCACCAGCTCGGGCATGTCCGGGTTCTTCTTTTGCGGCATGATCGACGAGCCGGTGGTGAAGGCGTCGCTCATTTGCATGAACCCGAACTCCTGGCTCGACCAGAGCACGAGCTCTTCGGCAATCCGTGAGAGGTGCACGGAGCAAATCGCCAGCGCGCTCACCGCTTCGAGTAGGAAATCCCGGCTACCGACCGCATCGAGCGAGTTGAGCATGGGCCGGTCGAAGCCGAGCGCCTCCGCGGTGGCCGCCCGGTCGACAGGGAACGTTGTCCCCGCGAGAGCGGCGCTACCGAGGGGAGACTCGTTCATGCGCTTCGCCGCGTCGACGAGACGTCCTCGATCCCGGTCGAGCATTTCGGCCCACGCCAAGAGGTGATGGGCGAGCCGCACCGGCTGGGCCCGTTGGAGGTGTGTGTAGCCGGGCATCAGAAAGTCGAGATGCCCATCGGCCTTGTCGGCCAGGACTTCGAGCAAGGCGTCGATGTCCGCCACGACGGAGTCGCAAGCCTGCCGTGTCCAGAGCCGCATGTCGGTTGCGACCTGGTCGTTGCGGCTTCGGCCGGTGTGGAGGCGGCCGCCGGCGTCTCCGATCGCGCTGCTCAACGCAGCCTCGATGTTCATGTGGACGTCTTCTTTGCTGTCGTCCCACTCGAATTCGCCGCGCTCGATCGACGCGCGGATCGTCTCCAGGCCAGCGACGATTTGCTTGGCGTCGTCGGCGGACAAGATGTTCTGGTCAGCGAGCATGCGCACGTGTGCGATCGAGCCGTCGATGTCCTGCGGCCACAGGCGCCCATCGACGTCTACGCTTGCGCTGAATCTCGCCGCGATCGCGTCCAGCTCCTGTTCGAACCGGCCGCCCCATGCCTTGTCACTCATCGTTCGTTCTCCGCTATTGCTGCATCGGCACCCGCAGGTCTACACGGCGAAGCAGGCGGGAGCCAGCACGAAGCGCCCACGCCTCGGTCGCAAGGCCACATAGAGCGGCGATGACCGGGGTCATCCAACCGAATGCGACGCCGAACACGATGAACGCTGCGGCCACGACACAGGAGCCGATGCTTCGCCACGTTGCTCGCCGGACGGCCCGGGCGACCCAGAGTGCGCCGGCAGCGTCCCGCACGTCGCCACTTGCTATGACGACCCCCCGATCCTCCAACGCGGAGCCAACCAGCCGAAGCGAGATGGGGATATCGGCGGCCGCCAGCACTGCGTCGTCTTCGCCACCACGGCCGATCGCTGCGGTGACTCCTCCGGTCTCGCGCAGAGCCCGTACCTCCGTCACGCGTTCGTACGGCAGCAGAGGAGCCTTGACGCCGGGCGCACCCAGTTGGGCGGCGATCCGCTCCACGGTGCGACGGTCGTCTCCCGACAGGATGACGACATCGCAGGGGAGGTCGGTGATGCGCTGGACGGCGTCGCGGGCGCCAACGTGGACCGGGTCGAGAATGGCAACGAGCGCCTCGAGACGCCCGTCGACTGCGATGAAGATGGGCGTCAGCCCCTCGCTCTCGATGTGAGCGGCATCATTGTCAGCCGTGGCCACGCTGATGCCTTCGTCGAGCAGGAGTTGCCTTCTGCCGACGACGACGGGGACACCATGCGAGGTCACCGCGGTCACCCCGAGACCAGCGTGCACGCGTTCCTTGCGCACCGTTGCCGCGGCATAGCCTTGCTCATCGGCGTAACGTTGGATGGCCTGGGCGACGGGGTGGTCCGCCGCCTTTTCGACCGCGGCCGCGAGCGCGAGAACCTGCCCGAGGTCCGTGCTTCCGAGTGAGTGGGCCTGCTTAACGATGGGCTCTCCGGCGGTGAGGGCGCCCCGCAGCAGAATTGCGGTCGTCCCCGTTCGCCCTGCATCGCGGAGAGCGCGCGAGCTGCCGAACAACATGCCCCGGCGCGCGGAGGCTAGGGCGCCCGCGTCTAGCGGGATGTCGAGCGCGGCCAGGAGAGCCAACACCGGGACTCCGAGCAGAAAGGTGGCAGCGCCGGCTGGTCCGGCCCAGATGAACGCCGCAATCGCGGCGGGTGCCAACAGCAGCCAGCTCCATCGCGTGACCGCGAAACGAAGCCGGGACGCAATCGCATGGTCCTGTTGCTTGCGTCGACCGAGCTCGATCGCCCGAACGATGCCACGGTCGTCGCCGGTTCGGCGCACCCTAATCGTGGTTGCGCCCTCGAGCATGCGTGTGCCGGCAAGAATGAAGTCGCCCTCGTCGTAGGGTCTCGTGTGCGCTGCCTTGGGGTACCGCAAGCCCAGCCCGGAGCCTTCTTCGATCATGCCATCTGCGGGCGTAAGCTCGCCTTCGAGCACGACCACGAGATCGCCTTGGCGTAAGTCTGCAGCCGGCACCTCTTCGTATGCCAAACGGTCATGAGAGGGAACGCGCGCCTTGAGCGGCAAGGTTTCTCGAAGCTCGCGTGCCGCGGCGTGCAGGGACGAGAACAGCGAAGCGTGAACCCAGTGGCGAACGGAAACTGCAATGGCTGCGACGGCCGCTCCGACGAGTGACCAGCGCTGCGCTTCGGGGCCGGCTGTGAGCAGGCTGGCAATGGCGGCGAGCGCAAGGCCGAGTGGCGCAACCACCCGGAGGAACTCCGTTCCCCGCAAAGTCGTGAGCTGGATGCGCGTATTGACGGCGGCACAAAGAACGACGAGAAAAGCTCCGAGCCACCCGACTTCCCGGCTCGGCGCCAAGAGCAGCAGGGCAAGCGCGAGGAAGGCGAGGCCGGTCGCGATGGCTGGATCGTACAGCCGCGCATGGGAGCCTTCACCGTTGCTGGCGTCGCCCTCACCCCGGACCACGGTGGCTTCCCGGACCAGGTCCGGAATGGACGGTCGTTCGACGCGGGGTCGCTCTGCGGGCCGGCGTGCGGGGACGTCGAAGTCACGTTCGCCTTGCAGAAACCGAGCGCTGCATTCTGTGCCACAAAGGAAACGGACCCCGTCCTCGAGCCACAGCACACGCGCCGAGCGCAGAGGGTCGACGCCCCGCCCACAGGCAGGGCATGGCTGAGACGGAAGCTGAGGCCGTGCTGGGACCATCTATCAGGGCTCCTACGAGGAATCGACATCGGGTCAAGGACGCGGTAAGGGAGCGCCCGGAGGTCAGATGACGACGCGTGTGGAAACCGATTCGATGGGCCCCGTCGAGGTCCCTGCGGACAAGTACTACGGCGCACAGACCATGAGGTCGCGGATGAACTTCCGAATCGGCAAAGAGCAAATGCCGATCGAGATCGTCCATGCGTTTGGAATCCTCAAGAAGGCAGCCGCGCTCACCAATTACGAGCTCGACAACCTGGATGAGGATGTCTGCGATTTGATCGTTCGCGCGGCCGATGAGGTCATCGAGGGCAAGCTCGACGATCATTTCCCGCTGGTCGTTTGGCAAACTGGCTCCGGGACGCAGTCCAACATGAACGTCAATGAGGTCATCTCGAATCGCGCAATCGAGCTGGTCGGCGGGGAAATGGGCAGCAAGAAGCCCGTTCATCCGAACGATCACGTCAACCGCTCCCAGTCCTCCAACGATACGTTCCCGACCGCCATGCACATCGCGGCGGTCATTGGGGTGGAGGAAATGCTCCCGAAGGTCCGGGTTCTGCGCGACACCCTGCACGGCAAGGCCAATGCATTTGCCCATATCGTGAAGATTGGCCGAACCCATCTTCAAGACGCGACGCCTCTGACTCTGGGGCAAGAGATCAGCGGCTGGGTCGCCCAAATCGATCACGCGATGTCCGCAGTCGAGGCAACGATGCCTCAGCTGCGCGAGCTCGCGCTCGGGGGCACCGCAGTGGGCACCGGCCTCAACACACACCCGGAGTATGCCGACCGCGTCGCCGAGAAGATCGCGGCGCTCAGCGGCAAGAGCTTCGTGTCGGCGCCCAACAAGTTTGCCGCGCTTGCAGCGCACGATGCGTTCGTCGGAACGAGCGGTGCTCTCAAACAACTGGCGGTCGCGCTCATGAAGATCGCGAACGACGTGCGTTGGTTGTCGTCGGGTCCGCGGTCGGGGATCGGAGAACTTCGCATCCCGGAGAACGAGCCCGGAAGCTCGATCATGCCTGGCAAAGTGAACCCGACGCAGTGCGAAGCGATGACGATGGTTTGCACTCAGGTGATGGGGAACGACGCGACCATCGGAATCGCCGGCTCACAGGGCAACTTCGAGCTCAACGTTTACAAGCCGGTGATGGCGTACAACCTCCTGCAGTCGATTCGGCTGCTCGGTGACACCTGCCAGAGCTTCAACGACAACTGTGCCGTAGGCATCGAGCCAAACCTCGAGACGATCGATGACAAGCTGCGCCGCTCGCTCATGCTCGTGACCGCCTTGAATCCGCTCATCGGCTACGACAACGCCGCCAAGGTGGCCAAGCACGCATACAAGAACAACACGACGCTCCGAGAGGCTGCGGTCGAGCTCGGCCTGCTGACCGGCGAGCAGTTCGACGATGCGATCACTCCGGAAGACATGGTGGGTCCCCTCAAGGTATGAGCGTCGAGATCAAACAGCACCAGCCTGGCAAGGATCTGAAGGACTTCATTCAGGTTGCCTTCGAGGTGTATCGGGACGACCCGGCCTGGGTGCCGCCGCTGCACATGGAGATCACCGATCGGCTCACGCCAGAGAAGAACCCGTTCTTCGAGCATGCCGAGGTCGCGTTGTTCACGGCATGGAAGGACGGGAAGGCGGTCGGCCGAATCTCGGCGCAGATCGACCATGAGCATCTTCGCATCCACGAGGACAATGCCGGGTTCTTTGGCTTCTTCGACACGGTGGACGACCAAGAGGTCGCATCGGCGTTGATCGCCGCGGCGGAGGACTGGCTTGCGAGCCGCGGAATGACCGTCATGCGCGGGCCCTTCTCGCTGTCGATCAACGAGGAAACCGGGTTGCTCGTCGAAGGGTTTGACTCGCCCCCAACGATCATGTCGCCGCATCACCGCTCGTATCAGGGAGCGCTTGCCGAGGCGGCGGGTCTGCAGAAGGTGAAGGACTGCTACGGGTGGAAACACCAAGTGGTGCCGGCGCCCGCGCGCGCCCAGAGGGCTTGGGAGGCCATCACGAGCCTGCCCGAGGTTCGGTTCCGGTCGGTAAACCCGCGCAACCTCAAGAAGGAAGTGCGGGACATCCTCGATGTCTTCAACGACGCCTGGCAACACAATTGGGGCTTCGTTCCTGCCACCGACGCCGAGGCCAAGAAGATGGCGGCCGACCTACAGCTCATCCTCGACAAGGAGCTCTCGTTCTTTGCCGAGATCGACGGGCAGCCGGTCGCGATCTGCGTGTGTCTCCCCAACCTCAACGAAGTGATCTTCGACTTCGGGGGGAAGTTGAACCCCGTGACCGTCGGGAAGCTGATTTGGCGATTGAAGATTCGCGGGCCGAAGTCAGCTCGCCTGATGCTGCTCGGCATTCGGACGGACTTGCGCGGCAAGAAGCGTTATGCGCCGCTCGCCATGGCGGTCATCGCGGAGCTCGTGCGACGCGGGTTGAAGCAGGGCTACGAATGGGCCGAGCTCGGCTGGACCCTCGAGGACAACGGCCTGATCAACGCCGCCATTCGGAGCATGGGCGCCACGATCTACAAACGCTACCGGCTGTTCGAAAAGCCCATCGGCGCCTAACGGCGGATGTCCAGACGCTCGCCGTCGGTGGCGATGATCACGCCGCCGTGAACGTCGGTCCGAAGCACTTGTGCGCCTGCCGCGCGCAATCGCGCGACCACCTGCGGGCTCGGATGGCCGTAACGGTTTCCAGCGCCGCTGCTGATCACGGCGACAGAAGGCCGGGCCGCCGAGACGAAAGGCGCCGAGGTCGAGGTTCGCGAGCCGTGATGGGCGACCTTGAGCACGTCGGACGCTCGGATGCGGCCTGCGGCGATGAGCAATTGTTCTGACTCGCGCTCTAGGTCGCCGGTGAGCAGAAAGGAGCGTCGCCCGAAGGCGAGCCTCAGCGCAATGGAGTTGTCGTTGAGCCCAAGGGCCGCATCGTACCGTGGACAGGGCCACAAGACCTCGAGGTGGACGCCTCCAAAAAGAGACGGCCCACCGCATAGCTCAGGCGCAAAACGAATGCGCGTGCCCCGCGCCATGGCGGACGCGACGAGGCGTGCCATCGCGCCGTCGTTCTCCTCGGTGAGCAGCTGTCCGTTGAGCCAGAGCTCTCCGATTTCGAGCTCGTCGATCAGCTCGGGGAGACCGCCGTAGTGGTCTGGGTGCCCGTGGGTGATCACCAGCAGGTCGATCCGTGACCGCCGGCGGGCTGCGAGGAGACCACGCAGCTCACGTCCGGCGGGATGGCGGCCTCCTTGCCCCGTGTCGACCAAAGCCACCTGCCCGTTTGGGAAGTCGATCAGCGTTGCATCGCCTTGGCCAACGTCGACAAACGACACCCGCAACACGTCGTGTGGTTGCTCGCGTGCGACCAGTGCGCGGTTCGCAGAGAACCACAGGAGCGCGGAGATGAAGAGGACAGCTAGCCGGTGGCGCCAACTCCGGGCGACCAACAAGAGAAGACAGCTCGCCAACACGACCAGGCCCTGCGCTACGTCGAGAGGTGGAAGGCGGCGGGTGGGCGTCAGGGGGGCGAACGCGTCGCAGACAGAGAGCAGCACGTGGACCGCGATCGTCAGTGCGGCACCGATGGTCTCCGTCGTGCCGGGGAAAGTGGTCGTCGCAGCGAAGAGATGTGCCAGTGGGATCACCACCCAGCTGCCGAACGGAAGCACTAGGATGTTGGTCAACCAGCCGATGAGTGGGATGCCGCCGAACCACCACCACACCAGCGGGGTCGTGGCGATCAGGGTGCGAGCGCTGATGGTTGCCGACGCGCGAAGACGCCTCCAACGCAGAGACGGGGAGACGCGCGGAGCGCTCAGGATGGCGGATGTGGCGACGATCGAGAGCAGGAACGCCGGACGCAGGGCGATGGCCGGGTTGGGGGCAGAGAGGATCAACGCCGCGGCGGCAGTCACGGCGCTTGCCGATGGGCGTCGCCCGATGACGACGAGGCCCCAGGTGAGGGCAGCCGTGATCGCCGCCCTCCACGCACTCGGTGAGCCACCCGCAAAGAGCGCGTGCAAGAGTGTGAGAGGGATGCCGAGGGCCGCCGCCAGGCGTCGGGGGTCGAAACCGATAGCCGCCCCCCGCACCAGCCAGTGCAGTGACCGAACGAGTGTCCCGCTCACCAGGGCGACGTGGAGCCCGGAGACCGCGAACAAGTGCGCCAGGCCAACAGCCGCAATGGTCTGCCGCTGCTCGTATCCGAGCGCCCCGCCGTCCCCGAGGACCAGCGCCCGCGCCACGCCGGCGACCTCCGGCGGAAGCGCGTCGCTCATGTGCCGGCGCACCCGGGCACGGGCCCCATCGATGGCGGCTGCCCAAGCAGGAGCCTCGAGGACTTCGAACGAGCTAGGTTCGTCCCACCGTGCCCAGCACCCCGACCCCCCCCGAAGTGACAGGTCCGGATGCGGGGACGGGTTGTGGAGCTCGGTGCGGGGACGGAGCTCGGCGCGTCCCGCAATGATGCTTCCGGGCGGGGGTGCGCTGGCGCTGCCGAGCCTGGCTGTGAGATCGAGGTCGACCGGAAGGGCTTGCCCGGATTCCAACCAGCGTCCGCTGAGAGCTCGTAAGCGAATACGCGCGTCGCCCAGCCCGTGACGGACCGATTCCACCCGCGCGATGACCTGCGCGTCTCCAGCCGCAGAGCAGGGGGGCGGCACGGCGTGCGCGACGCCGAGGCCGCAGCAGAACGCGAGACACGAAAGCGGCACCCCCCAAAGTCGCGCTCCGAGATCGCGAGCCTGCACGGCGACCAGCAGCGCCCCGGCGAAAGCGACCCCGGCGAGCGCCGGTCCTGCACTGAGCTGCCACTGCGCGCCGACGAACAGCCCGCCTAACCACGCCGCTGCGATCCACGGAAGCACCCAGACCGGCCCAGCAAAGTGCGTGCCTGAAGCAAACACGCCGTAGATCAGGCCAGACGTCGCTCTCGTATTGGCGCTCGCCGGCGGGAGGGTGGCGGCCCGGCAGCTATCCTGGCCGATAACCCAAGTGCCACGCCCGTTGCACGGGCACTCGCTCTTGGCTAAAGCCCTCTCAACGACGCGTGCGCGTCAGGAGGGGCTCTGATGACGACCAAGTGGGTGTACACACTCGACGAGCTGGACCAGGCGGAAAGCTCGGTCGGCGGTGACTGGGATCAGGTGCGGGGCCTTCTAGGCGGCAAGGGTGCGAACCTCGGCGAGATGAACCGGCTTGGCGTTCCCGTGCCCCCCGGCTTCACGATCACGACCGATGCCTGTAACACCTATCTCGCGAGCAATCGCAAGCTCCCGCCGGGGCTCTGGGATGAGGTCCTCGCAGCGCTTCGCAGCATCGAGGAGAAAACCGGCAAACGGTTTGGCGATCCGACGCGACCGCTGCTGGTCTCCTGCCGCTCCGGCGCGAAGTTCTCGATGCCCGGGATGATGGACACCGTCCTCGACATCGGCCTCAACGACGAGGTCACCGAGGGCATGATCAAGTTGACCGGCAACGAGCGGTTCGCGTTCGACTCATACCGGCGCTTGATTCAGATGTTTGGCACCGTCGTTCTCGGCGTTCGCGACGAGCCCTTCGAGGAGGTGCTTGCGCACCATCGGGAGCGGCGCGGCATCGATAGTGACGCTGATCTGACCGGAGACGACTTCCGCAGCATCGTGGGTGAGTTCAAAGACATCGTGCGCCGGCACGCGCGCATCGAGTTCCCGTCGAATGCCGAGGACCAGCTTCGGATGGCCACGCTGGCGGTGTTCGACAGCTGGAACGGCAAGCGTGCCCGCGACTACCGAGTAGCGGCCAACATCGCGCACGACCTCGGCACCGCGGTCAACGTCATCACCATGGTTTACGGCAACCTCGGCGCTGGCTCTGCCACCGGCGTTGCGATGTCCCGGAATGCCACCACGGGGGAGAATGCGCTCGAAGGCGACTACCTGACCGACGCGCAGGGCGAGGATGTCGTCGCAGGCACGAGGCCTACCAAGCCCGTCGAGCAGCTCAAGGGTGAAATGCCCGAGATCTACGAGCAGTTCGAAGGGATAGCGCGACGGCTCGAGCGTCACTACCGCGACATGCAAGACATGGAGTTCACCGTCGAGCGCGGCGAACTTTGGATTCTGCAAACGCGCACGGGCAAGCGCACGGCGCAAGCGGCGGTTCGCCTTGCGGTCGAGATGGCCGATGAGGGCCTGATCAGTCGCGAAGAGGCGGTGCTGCGCGTCCAGCCCGCGCAAATCGAGTTCTTCCTCCACCCGCAGTTCTCGGCAGCAGCCAAGGCCGGACACAAGGTGATCGCCAGGGGCTTGAATGTGTCGCCTGGCGCCGCGACGGGCGTGGTGGCGTTCGATCCCGACCTTGCGGAGCGCTGGGCGAAGGAGAGCGGCCGTGACGTGCTGCTCGTGAGGCCCGAGACCAAGCCCGACGACGTGCACGGAATGCTCGCGGCGAAAGGCATCCTGACATCGAGCGGTGGGCGGACGAGCCATGCCGCGCTCGTTGCCAGGCAGTTTGGCAAGCCCGCGGTCGTCGGCGCGTCGGCGCTCAGCATCGATTTGAGCTCCCGCATCATGACGGTGGACGACATCGAGATCAGTGAGGGCGAGTGGATTTCGGTCGACGGGACGACGGGTGAAGTGTTCGTGGGCAAGCTCGAAACCGAGGTGCCCGACATGGAGGACGAGTGGCTCTCTCGCCTCATGGGCTGGGCCGATGAGTTCCGGCGCCTTGGGATTCGGGCCAATGCGGACTACCCCGAGGACGCGGAGCGCGCCCGGAAGTACGGGGCCGAGGGGATCGGCCTCTGTCGGACCGAGCACATGTTCTTCCAGCCGGAGCGCTTGCCGACCGTTCAGCGCATGATCATGACCCGGTCGCCTGCGGAGCGACGCGAGGCGGTGGATGCGCTGCTTCCCTTCCAGCGGGCGGACTTCGCAGGCCTCTTCCGGGCGATGGACGGCCTTCCTGTCATCATTCGCCTGATCGATCCACCGCTCCACGAGTTTCTTCCTGGCTTCGAGGAGCTGAGCCGGGAGCTCGCCGACCTTCAGATTCGGATCACGAACGCGCGAAACCTCACAGAGGTCGAGGAAATAACCACTAAACTTTCGGAAACACGCGCAATGCTCGACAGGGTCGGATCGCTCCGCGAGACGAATCCAATGTTGGGTCTCCGCGGCGTGCGGCTTGGCATCCAGATTCCCGAGCTCACACGCATGCAGGTGAGGGCGGTCTTCGAGGCGGCTTGTGAGGTGACTCGTGAGGGCTGCAAGGTGATCCCCGAAATCATGATCCCCCTCACCAGTCATGTTAACGAGCTCAAGCGGCAGCGCGCGGTGCTAGAAGCCGAGGCGCGCCAGGTGATGGAAGAGCAGGGCGTCGAGGTGGGCTACCAGTTCGGCACGATGATCGAAGTCCCACGCGCGGCCCTCACCACCGACGAAATCGCCGAGTACGCTGAGTTTCTCTCGTTCGGCACCAACGATCTCACCCAGATGACGTTCGCGATGAGCCGAGACGACGCCGAGTCCGGGTTCCTGATGCGCTACCTAGCGGACGGAATCCTGCCGGCGAATCCGTTTGCCACGCTCGATGAGCTCGGGGTTGGCAGAATCATGAGCCTGGCCGTGAGCGGAGCGCGTGCGACCCGACCCGACATCGAAACCGGCGTCTGCGGCG
>Ga0316187_10001515_pt1 | contig 20113 bp, 17 predicted proteins | sample CroRivburrow1_MG_FD_204927 | JGI IMG/M metagenome (GOLD analysis project Ga0316187, IMG submission 204927) | Coastal sediment microbial communities from Maine, United States - Cross River worm burrow 1 | ecosystem: Environmental > Aquatic > Marine > Coastal > Sediment | place: USA: Maine...
CGATGACGCCGTCATTTGTGCCCCCCAGCCCGATCAGGTCGACGGCCGCCGACTCTGCGAGGCGCCGCGCTTCGCTCTGGGCGACGAGCCCGGTCTGGGCGCGGCGGGCAAACACGACCAGGTCAGCCCCGACCCGGCCGCTGAGCATGCACACCCCGGGATCGGATCCGGGAATTGATTCTCGGGCCACTATTGCGCAAACGGTCTCGAACAACTCCCCGGCTGCGAGAACCCCTGCGAAGACTATGGCCGCTGCCGAATTTCGAGACGTCTTGGGCACCCCGGGTCCCTCGAAGAACTGGTGGCGGGTGACTCCGGTCGATTCCCCGATGCTGAGCGCACCAACTTCGATGGCTACCGAACGCGCCAGGCTGCCGGTACCGCCGATGTCCGGCATGTCTGTGTCGTCGAGGCCGACCACCCAGGAGCTAGGGGATTCTGATCTCACCGACGTCCCTCACCCACTGCTCGCGCGGAAGGTTCGCCGCAGCCAGCTTCAGGCTTCCCTGGTTGGTCACGTCCAGAATCCAGCCGTCGTCGACCTCTGCCGAGCTGATCTCGAGCGCTACCTCGAAGACCCGCCCCTCGCCCATCCCGAGGACCTCGGCTGAGTTCCACTCGGGAACCCCTGAAGCTTCAAGCACATCGAGCAAGAGGGGGCCGGACTGTTTGTCGCCGTCCACCGTCAGTTCGGCAAATTCGACCGCATCTTCCAGGCTCAGCAGCGTCCAGTCGGCGGCGACGTCACCGTTGGCGACGACCCGCAACACGACATCGGCTGCGGGCGGATCATTCGCTTCGGCGGCTTCATCGGAGCACGCCGGCAGCATCATCGCGGCGCCGGTCATCATCAATACCAGAGCTCTCCGCCACATTGTTGCTTCCTCCACGGGGGTTTGTGTCGGCAATCCTACCGGTTGGCTGCCGGTGCGATTCTGCGTCGCCGCTACGTTGCGTCGCGCCCGGCGGCGACTGATTACTCTTCCCCCATGGCTTCCGTTTTCACAATGATCATCAACGGCGACATTCCCGGCCGTTTCGTCTGGGAAGACGAGCAGTGTGTCGCTTTCCTCACCATCAACCCCCTGACGCCGGGACATACCCTGGTCGTGCCCCGGGAAGAGACCGACGAGTGGACCGATCTCGAGCCGGAGCTTTGGAACCATCTATCGGGAGTAGCCCAAACCATCGGCCAGGCGATCAGTGAGGGGTTCGACTACACGCGAGTCGGAGTCGTGATCGCCGGGTTCGAGGTGGCACACGCCCACATTCACGTGTTCGGGGCCGACACGATGTCCGAGTTCGACTTCGCCCGGGTCGATCCCAATCCCGACCCGGACGACCTCGACGCTGCAGCCGCAACGATCAGGGCGACTCTGCAGGCGCGTGGTGGCGGGCGAACCTAGTCCTGCGCGGCCGCATAATGCGCCCTGACCCTGCCGATGCCCAGCGCCACGTTGTAGATGGCAACCTCGTCAATGGGACCGGTGTGGAAGTTGCCGCGTCCTCCGCTTCGTGCCCTCGTCGCGAACCTCGTGGATCCGTTGCGCGCTCCGATCCCGATGTTCCCGCCGTGAGCCTCCAGCTCTCCGACCCCGGCCTTGTTGCTCATCCTGTCCCCGTTGACAAACAGCCTGAGGCGGCCGTTTGCCGGGTTCACGACAAGGACGACGTGGTACGTCTCGCCCAGCGTGATCGGAGTGTTCACAAATACGTCCTGGTTCCACGCATTCGGCTCGTTCCGATTCCACGCACCGGCGTGCAACTTCCCCTTGTACGTGTACATCGATATGCCGTGGGACGAGCCACCTTCTTCCCACAACACCCTTCTCGGGTTCGTGTTGTTGGTGAACTTGAACCAGAGCTCGATCGAGCGAGCTTCGTACGAAGTCGCAGTGTTCAGGTCGATGTCGTCACGCACGGTGATGATGTCGTTGACGCCGTCGAAGGTCGCTGAGCGGCCGCCCTCTCCGATCAACGGCGGTGTTCGCCTTGTGACCCCGCGGAAGACGGCGCGATGGTTCTCGCCGGTAGCATCGGCTGCAACCGTTCCTCCATCGTTGAGCCGCCAGTAGGCAACGGCACCATCCGCCAGCACGAGTGACTTGTAGTCCGCTTTCACATCAACAGACACCGTCGATGAGGTTGTTGTCGATCCGTTCGAGTCGGTAGCGCGGGCACGTACCGTGCTCGGCCCCGGCGGCGCGGTCGTTGTGTCCCAGCTGAACTGATAGGACCGGTCGGCGCCATTCCAGGTGGTCTGGCGCCACGTTCCCTCAACCCTCACGTCGACGTCGAGCGTGCCCAGCGCATCGATCGGGCTGCTGGCATCGACCTTGACCTTGACGGTCTTGGTGACGTCACCCGGAGCGGGGTTCGAAATGGCAACGATCGGCGGTAGTGGTGGGGGCGGCGCCACTGCTGGTTCTGCCGCTCGGGCAAGTGCCGCAACGTGGTCGGACTCCATGCCGTGCGAATAGATCCGGTAGTCATCCACGATCATTGCCGTGCCCGAGCTCCAGGGGCTGTCACCGATGTAGATGTCGCCGTCGTTGGCGATAACCGAACCGGGGATGGTAGTTGAGCCGTTGCCGACACCGTTGACGTAGAGCATCAGTCTGTTGCCTCGCTTCACGTACGCCAGGTGCGTCCACTCTCCGACGACAATCGGATTGTCGCTGTTGTCGCCGACGCTCGAAGCCTGATCCGAGGAGATCCGGTAGTACAGCCGATCGTCGTTGGGCCGCATCCACATGGCGAAGGTCCGCTCGCTCGAGTTGTTGCCCTTCTGGGTCACGGTACGCCAGGTTCCGTTGAAGCCCTCCTGGAGATTCATCCAGAACGCAACGGTGAAGTCGCCGTTGTTGTGTCCGGGCCGCAGTGCGGCATTGTCGGCGATCGTGACGTGGTCCGTGGAGCTCCCGTCGAAGGAGAGACCGGTGCCGTACACGGCCGATTGGGTGGTGGTGCCGGATACAACACCATTGAAGTTGTTGCCGGAGTGGTCCGCGGCGTCTCCGTTGAGTGGGTAGTAGGCCCATAGGGACTCTGGGAAGGCGGGCGCGGCCAGATCTGCCACCGCGGCCGCATTCAGCGCCGCGCCGTGGACCATCACATCGTCGACCCGGGCGGTGTCGCCTGTGAAGCTGATGGCACCGTTGCCGGCTGTGGTCGTGCCGTCGAGTGGTGTGGTTGCCTCGAGCACACCGTCGACGTACATCTCAGCATTGGCACCGCGGCGCACGAGCGAAACGTGCGCCCAGTCACCGAGCGTCAGATGGGTTGTCGACCGGATGGTTGTGGTGCCGCCGGACGTCTCGATACGGGCAACCACTCGGCGCGTCGTTGCGGCCGTGCTGATCGAAGCGATGCCATTGGCCGCGATGTTGGTGCGGAGAGCGCCGGTAGGAGCGGTCTCGAGGCGTAGCCAGGTACTGATCGTGAAGTTACGGTTGGCCGCGCCGATCCTGAGATCGGAATTGGCGGCGACGGCGATCGAGTCGCCGGCCGCGAGTTCCTGGGCATCGACGATCCGGCCTGGAGTGTTGAGCGCCCCGGTGACGACGCCATGGTTGCCGTTCACCGTCATGTCGAGCGCCCCACCGTCGAGCGGCCAGTAGCCGAGCGGATCCGGCGTTGGCGGGTTTGTCGAAATCGGGTCGGAGAAGTGCGAAACGTTTCCGGAAGGATCGACAGCCTGCACGGAGAGGGCCCCTCCCGGAGCGATCTGCATGCTGGTGCGCCGGGTGCGCCAGACCTCGGCACCGTCGCGATAGATGATGTAAGTGGCAATGGCGGTGTTGTCGGTCGATGCGTTCCACGAGAGGACTAGATCGTCGCCGGGGCCGTTGGATACGCCGGGGTTCGCCGGCCGGCTGGGTGGGCTCGATTCGCTGTTGTTCGGCGGCTCCTCGAGCGGTGGTGCCACGGGTGGTCCCTGGCCGGCTTCGTCGCAGTAGCGAACGACGCCGTTGCGCCAAAGGTCTCCCTCGACCCGGCGGTTGAAGTCGCCTCCGGCCCACAGGCATCCGTCTCCGGCGCCGTGCATCGCCCATCCACCGATTTGGCCAAAGATGTCGGGAAGGAAAGAGGAGATCCAATCACCGGTGCCACGATCGAAAGCCATAATTCCCTGGACTTCTCCGGCCAACGGTTCAATGTCCATCGCCTCGCCGAGCGTTGTGACCGAGTTGGGGAGTTCGCGGATGACGCCCCAGCAGTGGCATGAGGCGTATATCCGGTCGTCCAAGACGCCGATCGACTGGAAGTCGCCGCCGATGTGGTACCCCGGCTCAAACCCGGTGAACCATCGGCGGTCAATGGTGAGGTCGGTCGCGTTGAGTTTTTGAATCACGTGTTGGGCGCCCACGGTCCACACGTTGTTACCGTCAACAAGCACCTCGAACTGGTGAGGTTGATTCGGCGACAACGCCGGAAAGCGGTTCAAACCTGTGATGGGCGATCCATCGCTTGTCCTCACGGCGATGAAGTTCCCCGTGTCGGGCAAATAGTTGATCGACTCGAAGAACCCGACGAGATATACGCGGTTCCGCGATTCGTCGACGTCGAGGCCCCACACCGATCCGTCGCGGACGGCGGGTAGCCAGGTGGGGTCGGGGGTGCCGTTGGCTGCCGATAGCCGGGCCACCTTGTTGACACGGACCCGAGAGTTGCGGTTGGGGCCGGTCACGAAGTTGATTGATCCACCGATGTATACCCAGTTCGAAACGGCGCGGATCGTCCGAACCGCGCCGGGAGTTGGCGAGTTATCCGCTCCCTCGATCTGTGCGGTGAAGGTACCGTCGACTTCTCCAGTGGCCGGGTCGAGGGCAACGAGGCCCTGCGTATCGCCGATGCCGTTGACCGAGGTGAACTCACCGCCCACATACAATCGGGACCCGTCGGGCGCAGCCTCGAGCGCGTACACGGTTCCGTTCAGCTCCGGGCGCCACCAGTCGATCCATACGCCCGAGGTGGCGTCGAAGGCCGCAAGAAAGGGCTGGTCGTGGTGAGGTTCGTTGCGCCTGCGCACTACTTCGAGGAACTGGCCGCCGACATAGATCGTGTTGCCGATCTGCTCAATCGCCATGACCTCGGCCGGCGTGCTGGTGGTGAGGGAATCGTAAAGACCGACCACGCCCCACGTCTCGTCTGCGAGCAACGTGGGATCGGCGCCGCCGACACCCGGGTTGATCGCGACCAGCAAGCTGCTCATCAGCGCCAGCGTCGCGATGCTTCTCAGAGTGAACTGCGACTTCCGCCGAGCCGATCGAATCATTGCCATCCTCATTCCGCCTCGCCCGCGTTGACTGCGCGGTCTGTCCCTGAGCCATCATTTCCTCACGGATTCGTGAATGGCAACAGACACAAAGGCCGGGTCGGCCGATGGACTAGTTACTGATGGCCTCTGGTGGGTTAGCCTCACGCCATGAACATTGACACATATGACGAAATCCTCGGCCTCCGCGCGCTCCGGAGCTATGAGAACCGACCCGTAAGCCCAACCCACCTCGGCCAGCTTATCGAAGCTGCCCGCTGGACGGGAAGTTCAAAGAATCTGCAGAACTGGTCGTTCATCGTCGTGGACGATCCACAGCAGCGCGAGGCGCTGGCCGGAGCCGGTGACTTCACCGATCCGGTACGCGCCGCACCGCTGACTATCGCTCTTGTCCAGGAGCCCGCCGGGTACGAGTTCGATACCGGGCGATTGGCGCAGAACATCATGCTGGCTGCCGACGCTTTGGGTCTGGCGAGTTGTCCGATCACCCTGCATCGTGACGAAGTGGCCGCCGAGGTCCTGGGATTGCCGGAGGGTCGGCGTTGTCGGTACGCGATTGCCGTTGGATATCCTTCAGAATCGGCGGCGCCGAGGAGATTCGGTGGGCGCAAGCCGGTCGAGGAGTTGTTGCACCGCAACCGCTACGGGGGCTGACGATCGGCAGGGTGGTCCGCCCTCGCGGAGATCTGTCAGATTCTGGCCTGATGCAGCACTGATTCCTGCCGACTGGGTGTCTCATGGAGTCCCACCCTGAAGCGGTTGCGAAGACGGCGCCGCAGGCTCCTAGAGCATCTGCCGCTTGATGTCGCGCAGGTGATGGTGGACCTCGTGCCAGGTGTCGATTGCCACCCAGCGCAGTGAGCGTTCCGGTGGCTGGAGCCCGTCGTACACAACGAGGCGTTCCCAATCGCCGTCGAGCCGGGACAGCACATTGGAGAACATGCGAGCCGCGTCGGTGAGCTGGCGCGCTACGTCGGCCGGGTCCTGTTCGGCATAGCCGTCGTGCTCCACCCGTTCCTCCCGGCCCATCAGGGGCGGTGAGGGGCGATCGGCTCGTCGGGCGAGGAGCACACGCTCGCGTTGTACCAGCAGCACGTCTCGCAGGTGGCAGGCGTACTCGAGCGCGGACCAGGTCTGCGGTTCCCGCCGGCTCACAACATCGGCGGTGGGGTCGTTCAACGACTGGGCAACGATGGTGGCACCCTGAACGGTCGCCGGCCCGGAATCGGGGGCTTCGTCCAGCGTGCGCTCGAATCCGCACTCATAGCAGTGCTCCATGGGCGCATTCTACGAGGGATCTGATCCGCTGTCGGGGCACTCGGTATGGAGGTAGTGGCGGCACTCGGCGTCGGTGAGCCGCGTCCCTCTAGGTGGCGCAAGCCATCAGGTTCATGGCCTTCATGCTCATGACGACGTCCCGGTGCTGATTCAGCACCTCGATGTGGGTGCGCATGAACCCACGATCCGGCTTCGAGGTTGAGCGGCGGGCTTCGAGAATGGTCACTCGCAGCGACAGCTCGTCGCCGGGCCGGACCGGCCGTGTCCAGCGCATTTCGTCGACGCCGGGTGAACCGAGGCTGGCAGTGATCGGCAGGAAATGGTCGACCAGCAGCCGCATCGCCAATGCGCCCGTGTGCCACCCGCTGGCGATCTGCCCGCCGAAGTGCCCTTCGTTCGCCTCCGTGGGGTCCGTGTGGAACGGCTGCGGATCGAATTGTCGTGCGAAGCTGATCACCTCGGTTTCGTCGACCGTGATCGCTCCAAACTCGTACACGGCACCTGCCACGTAGTCCTCGAATGACTGGCGGGCCAGGGTGTCAATGGCGGTTGGGTCGCTCATAGGCGAATGATCATACGGTCTACAGACGAACGGGCGCCCGCATGGTGCGAGTGCATGGTGCGAGCGCCCGTTGTGGTTTCCTCGGGTTGACTGCCCTGCTGGTTCGTTAGTGGTCGATTTCTTCCGCCCGCTCCACCAGGTCGATGAACTCGTCGGCATCGGAGCTGAGCTCGCGGAGCGGCAGTTCGTTGGCCACGTCGGCGATCTCGTCGAGCGAAATACCCCGCATGTAGCGGCTGCCGCGCAGGACTTCGGCATAGGCGGCAACGGTCGCCGCCAGTTGGAACTCGGGCTCGGTGCGCCCGAAGGACGTCGCCAGCGAGTCGGCGAAGACCTCACCCGAGATCTCGTCGACGCGCCCGGTGTCGGCGTCCTCCCAGCGCAGGCTCACCTCGGCGAATGCCGGTGCCCGTCGCCCGTAGGCCTCCTCGTCGAGCTCAACTTCATACAGAGCGACGACAGTGTGGCCGGCGCCGATCTCGCCGGCGTCGACGGAGTCGTCGCGGAAGTCGTCGTCACGAATGTCGCGGTTCTCGAATCCGAGCAACCGGTGCTCGGCGACAACCTGAGGATCGAAGCGAACCTGGACCTTCACATCCCGCGCGACTGTCTCGAGGGTGGAGGTCAGCTCATCACGGAACAGCCTCTCGGCCTCCTCGCGGGTGTCGACGTACGCGTAGAACCCGTCTCCCTGGTCGGCCAGCTGCTCGAGCAAGGTGTCGTTGTAGTTGTCGATGCCGACGCCGATGGTGACGAGGTCGATCCCACGGCTGGTCTCGTCACTGATCCGAGCGAGGATGCTCTCGGGGCCGGTCCGGCCGACGTTGGCAACGCCGTCGGAGAGCAGGATCACCCGGTTCTGGGTGTCTCGTTCGTAGATGCTGTCGGCCATGTCGTATCCGAGAATGAGCCCGGCCTCGGCGTTGGTGGTGCGCAGCGGCTCCAATTCACTCAATGCACTGAGGATCCGATCCTTGTCTCCGCCATCCGTAGCGTCGAGCGCCACCCAGGCCTCGTCCGTGTAGGCGACGATGGAAACCCGGTCGGCGCGATCGAGCTCATCAACCAGGACCTCGAGGGCGTCCTTGACGATCTCGAGCTTGCCGTCTTCCTTCATCGATCCGGACACGTCGATCACAAGCGTGAGGTTGAGATCCTTCCGCTGGCGATTCGCCACCTCACGCGCCTTGATGCCGATCCGCACGACTTCGTGGTAGCGAGACTGGGCAAACGGTGTGGGGCCGCCATCGGCGTACACCGCAAAGGTCCCGCCGTCGGGTGCGGCGTACCCGGGGTCGAAGTAGTTGACGAACTCCTCGACGCGCACTGTTGACGGATCGGGGAGGCGGCCGTTGTCGAGTTGCGCCCGCATGATCGTGTAGGCACCTGTGTCGACATCGACGGCGAATGTCGATAGGTCATCTTCGCTCGGGTCGACGAAGTCGTTGATGGGCTCACGCTCTCGATAGAACTCGTCGCGGACGTCGGCTCGGAACGACAAGCCCTCCTCGGTCAACGCTGCGGCTGTTGTCGTTGAGGCGACGGAGGCGTCTGCGCTTCCTCCCGCAATGGGTTGCCGGCCGCCCCCTGGAGCCGCGGTCGTCGCCGGTGCCGCCGTGGTGTTACTACTTCTCCGACTGTCGCCGGCGATGGTTGTGAGTGGTGATCTGTCTTCGTCAGCGCTGTCGGCGCATGCACTTGCTAGCAGCGCCACCACAACGGCGGCGCCTATCAGATATCGATGGTTTCGCATTATTCCTACTCCCTTCCATGTCCCGCCGCGGCGGGATATGGCTAGGACGGAATGCGGGCGAGCGAGGTTCCCGGTCCAGGAGCGCTAGACGGTGATGCGGAACGCAACCGAGTCGCCGAGGTCCACCGAATCGGTTCGCTTCACCTTGGTGGAACGTTCCACCCGGGAGCGCCAGCCGGCGAGGACCTCTTCTTTGGGAACCTCGTTTTCACCGGTGAACCGGCTCGGGTCGCAAGAGAACAGAGCTCGATTGGCGATCTGTTTGACGGGCATCACGTTCGTGTACGACCACTCCGGCGACGCGTTGATGCTGCCGTGGTGGCCGACCTTGACGGTGTCGGCTTCGAGGTCGCCGTGCTCGCGGCGCATGATCTCCCAGCTCGTTTCTTCGGCATCACCGGTGAGCAGGATGCGATGACCTTCGTAGGTCCAGCGCATCACCAGCGATGTGTTGTTCCGGGTCTTGTTCACCGCCGCCAGGATGTCGAGGCCACCGGTACGGAGCTTGCGCCGCAGCCGGGCGAAGTCGGCCAACCCCCAGAATGGCGAGGTTCCGCGCACGCCTTCCTTCGAGGCGTCGAGCGGGAATTCCGAGGTGTCCCGGGCACCACGCCGAACCCGCCCGGCCGCTTGTCGGAAGTGGGTCCCGAGGTGGTCGCGCGACGTCAGCGTTTGTTCCAGCGGTTCGAGGTAGACACTGCTGTCCTCCTCCGGGGCCAGAATCTCCACCTGCATCCGCTGCATCCCCGGCGGGATCGCCCCGGTGGCCTGGAGGTCGGTCTGGCGGTGAAGTGCGTGGTTCGAGTCGGCGCCCAGGTCGGTGAGGATGTCGTCCATCCGCTTCTTGGTGGTCAGCTGGAGGTTGTTGCGGTAGATGCGGCCCAGTGTTGTGGCGGCATCAGTGGCGGTGGCGGGGAGCAGCTCGGCCATTTGGTTGTCGGCGATGTGGAACAGATCGTCGGCTGCCGCGGTGACGTGGGAGTGCCACAGGCGTTTGATGTGGAAATCTTCGGCGAACGAGTGACGCAGCGAAGAGAAGCCCTCGAGATGATCGAGATGACGATGCGTGATCACCGCCAGGTCGAGTTCCCCCCGAGTTCTTTTGAGCACATCGGCGTAGACCGTGGCAAAGACGGCGTTGGCATCGTTGTGGAAGTTGCCGAAGTCGACCCAGGCATGGTGTTTGCCGTCGATTTCGTCCCAGGAGATCAAGAGACAGTCTCCGTGAAGGACGTTGTACGCCCGGATCCACAGAGTCATGCTCCGCCCCCGGCGGCTCTGCCACAGGCGGCGGCGAGATTGGTGCGCACGGTGGCCGCTCCCTGGGAGATCTCGAGCAGGAAAGGTCGCCGGGCCGCATGGCGCCGCACCTGGTCCTCCTCGGTCGCTTCCAGCATCGTCATGTCGGTTCCGAGTGCACCGCCGACAAAGTCGAGCGCACTGGTGACCCGTCCTTTGGTGACGGGCTTCTCGGCGTGATGGCGCAGCCGCCCGTCGGCGTCGAATACCAGCGTGCCCCCGCCGATCACCGAGATCCACTTGCCGTCGGCGTAGCCGAACCGCCGACCGCGTAGCTCGATATCCACCGGGTATTCGTAGACAAAAGTCACGCTGTCGACCTCGTCGGGCTCACGGGCACTTCGCTTCACCTCATAGCTGCGCACCACAAAGTCGCGGTACTGCGGATGCCGGCTGAGGGCCAGCTTGTTCCGGTGGCGATCAAGGAACCTGTAAGCCTCGGTGGGGCCCAATCCGGGCCAATTGGCCGGTCGTCCGGTCCATTTGACACCGTCGGCTGTGTCGGCCAGCAGCGAGGCCTGGTTCTTGCCGATGCCGAGGGCGACAAACGCCCCGGCCACCGCCCGGCGATAGTCTCTGGCATCCTTGGGGTGGCTCAGCTTGTCGGCCTGCAACATCGCCACCGCGAATTCGACGAACGTCGCGTCGGCCGGCGGCAGGTAATCGAGCGCTCGGACCGCCATACGTTGCAGAACCCGATGGGCGAGCCGGATTGCGGTGCGGGGCGGTTCGCCGAGGGCCCGGTTGATGTCATACATCCGCGCCAGCGCTTCCCAGATCGCCTGCGTCATCTGGAGCGACTTCTCGTGCGGCTCGACAACGTTGCGGTAGTAGGAGGGTGAGTGGGGCTCGGTGAGGTTGCGTAATGCCACCCGGCCTCCGCTGCCCTCTTCCCGAAACTCCTCGGCAATTGCGGCCACAACGTTGTGCCGGCGCAGGTCATCGCTCGATTCCTTCAGGAGCCGGTTGAGAACCACGTCATGACCGAGCGCGGCGAACACCGCGGTGAGGTCGCCGACAGCCTCGTGAATGGCCGCCGTCTCGGGTTCGAGCGCCTCGGTGAAACGGTCACGGGTCGCGTCGAGCAGGGCGTGGCCGGCTTCATGGGCGACGATGTCGTGCACCAGGCTGGTGTGATAGACCCGATCGCGTTCGCGGGTGCCATCGGGACGAGTCTCCCGGCGCCGCTGGGTGAAGCTGTAGAACTGTGTCGAGTTGGTGAACTCGCTGTAGAAAGCATTGGCCATGTGCCCGGCGTGGGGGAGCACGATCAAACGGCCTCCGTCGAATCCCCAGCTCAGCGAGCGTCCGAGTTCGCCCTCGACGAACTCGATGGCGCGGGCCGTGACCGCATAGGCGTTGAGTTGATGAAACCTCAGGTCGGACGGGTCGTAATCGGGAAATGTACCGTCCGCCCGCGGTGTCGCCGGCGGAAACAGCTCGTCCAGATCGCGGTTGTAGTCGAAGACCGCGACCCGCGGTCCGACGGGTCCGGCCAGCAAGGGGCCGTCAACCTCGATGACCACCTGGTCGCCGCGGCTGTCGGGGTGCTGGGGGAACACGGGGATCGAGACCCGTGCATCGTCCTTCGCTGCCACCATCCGCCGAACCTCCCGTTGGCACTACTCGCCGCAGCCGATGCCTCCCTGGATGAATGTGACTCTTCCGCCCTGGGCTCCACTGCTGAGGTTCCCTGAGATCCCGGATGGATTGCCGCCCAGGTAGAAGTACCAGTACTCGAAGACGTCGTCGTATTTCACCGTGCGCGCCGGACTCAGCAGGTCGAGCTGGCTGCGAGTGTCGCCGACACGTAGCCCGGTTCTTGTCGCTAGCTCCCTGTCTTCATAGCCCCACGCGGCGCCGAGCAACTGCCAGGTGAAGAACTCTCCTTCATCGGCAATTCCGTTCCGTGTGAAGAAGGTTCGGAGGTTGCCCCAGCGGGCCATACGAACGTGGGTGCCCGGGCACGTGCCGTAGTCGCCGAAGCTGGGGCCCCAACCGGAGTCCTCGTCCGGGGCGCCTTCGAGCATCGGATCGCCCAGGAGCGCGATTTCGAGCAGCGCGATGCTGGTTTCGGTCCCGAAGTCGATACTGCCGATCCCCGTTGCCCTCATCCGCCACGGCCCCGCCGGCCCTTCGCATGAGACCTTGCTCTCGGCAGTGCACCAGTCTCGATCCGATCCGCCATGGGCGCTGTCGCTCGAGCCGGCATCGCCGCGGATGTAGTCGCCGCCGGCATTACCCCGCATCGTGTCGTTGGCTTTGTTGCCCAGGATCACATCCCGCTCGGATCCACCTTTGATGGTGTCCGAGCCGCGACCTCCGCTGATCGCGTCGCGACCCATTCCGCCTCTGATCGTGTCGGCGCCGGCGCCTCCATAGATGAGGTCGCGCCCGTCGCCGCCCCTGATCGTGTCGGTCCCGTCGCCGCCACAGATGATGTCATTCCCGCCGAGCCCGTCGATGGTGTCATTGCCGGCCAGGGCGACGATGACGTCTGGCCCCGCCGTGCCGGTCAGTACGTTGTCGCCGGTGTCCCCGGAGATCGTGGCCGCTCTCCCGTGGCAGGAGAGGATGACCAATTCGGCTTCCACGGCGGGGGAAATCGACATCACCAGGGTGGTGGCAGCAAACAGCAGGAAAACACGACGCACGATCAACCCCTCACTCTTTCATCGGTGCGCCAAACCAAGCCTGTTTCGGTGATTGAGCACAACGCACAAAATCGACTCACATTGTCTAATCGCCACCCTATCCGTCCCCCGCCGGTTTGTGGGGGAGTATCGTTGCCGTCCTATCAGCGTTGAGGTGAGCCATGGCCGGGTCGATCGGTCGAGTGGAAACCAAGTTCTACACGTTCGGGTCCGAGGCGGAGCCGTTCATTCTCAAGTGTGGCTCGAAGCTGTTCGACGTGACGCTGGCCTATGAGACGTACGGCGAGCTCAATGCCGACGCGTCCAACGCCATCCTCGTGTTCCAGGCGCTCACCGGATCCCAGCACGCCGCCGGCTTCAACCCCGAAATCCCCGAGATCGGTGCAATCTGGACCGAAGAGAACCACGTGGGATGGTGGGACGGCTTCATCGGGCCGGGCAAGCCGATCGACACTGAGAAGTACTTCGTGGTGTGTGCCAACTACCTGGGCGGTTGTTACGGGTCGACCGGTCCCGCATCGATCAACCCGCAGACCGGTGAACGCTACGGCAGCTCGTTTCCCAACATCTGCTTCGCAGACATGGTGGACAGCCAGGTCAGGCTGCTCGAGCACCTCGGCATCACCAAGCTGCACGCTGTGACCGGGGGTTCGATCGGCGGCGTGCTCGCGCTGTCGCTGGCAACCCGCTATCCCGACATGGTCGATATCGTCATCCCATTCGCTGCCGGCCTGCAGACCACCGCCCTGCAGCGGATCCACAATTATGAGCAGATCAACGCCATCCAGACCGACCCCAATTTCGACGGCGGCGACTACTACGACGGGCTCGGACCGACGGGGGGGCTGGCACTGGCGCGCATGATCAGCCACAAGACGTTCGTTTCGCTGCGCGACTTGCGGTTGCGAGCCCGCGACGAAGTACTCGACATTGACGACGGGCCCGGCTTCTACGACCTGACTCACCCGCTCGAGTCGTACATGCGCCACCACGGCGACAAGTTCGTCGCCCGGTTCGATGCCAACAGCTATATCCGGATCATGCACGCCTGGCAGACATACGACCTGGCCCTGGAAGCGGGCCATGAGGACCTGTCGGAGCTGTTCACGCCATGCAAACACCAGCGCTACATGGTCTTCTCCATCGACTCCGATGTGTGCTTCTACCCCGATGAACAGGAGGAGATGGTGCGCCACCTCGAGCTCGCCGACGTTCCCAAGCGCTGGATCACGGTGCACTCTGACAAGGGCCACGACTCGTTCTTGCTCGAGCCCGAGCTCTTTGCCCCCCACCTGGTGGCGACGCTCGAGGGTTACTAGCAACGAGTAGTAGCCGGCATCGGTAGTCTGAAATTGATATGGGCCGACGGACAAGCCGCGGGCTATCACGCCCGATCATTGTGGGGGTCTGCCTACTGTGGCTCGCCCCCGGGTGTAGCAGCAACGAGGTGACCACGACGAGGGGGCCTGTCGCCACCGTGGCTGCCACCTCCACCTCCACCGCCACAAGCGAGCCACCGCCATCCGTTACGACCACAGTTGCGACGACGACCACCCTTGCCGAGCGACCCGAGGCACCCGCACCCCCATACTTCGAGGCGGGCGAATGCGCTACAGAGGCGAGCATCCGGCTGGCCGCTGATCCTGCTCGCTTGATTGAGTGCGGCGACCTTGTGGTTCTCGAGGACCGCGCCCGACCGAAGGGAAACAGGGTGCGCCTTCCGGTGATGATCGCACGCACCCAGAATCCAGATCCCGCTCCCGATCCGGTCGTCTATCTGGCCGGCGGGGGAGGCCACAACCACCTCCGCTACGTCAACTTCTTCATGGAGGGTGTGGGTGATGCAGTCCTGGAGCAACGTGACTTCATCCAGTACAACCAGCGGGGGGCACCCCTAACCAGCCCTGAATTGTCGTGCCCCGGCTTGACCGAATTCCTCTTCGATCTTGCCGGCCAACCGCTCGAGCAGCAGGAATGGGCCAACCGTCACGTGGCCTTCTTGTCGGAATGTCGCGACGCGCTGGTTAGCGCCGGTGTCGACATCACGATGTACAACAGTGCGGTCAATGCTGCTGATGCCGACGATCTGCGGCGGGCCCTGGGCTACGAACAAGCCAATTACTACGGAACGTCCTACGGGACCCGGCTCGGCCTCGATCTCATCCGAGATTATCCGGACGGCGTTCGCAGCATCATCCTCGACTCGGTCTATCCCCCGCAGGCCGACTACTACGTGGAGTCCGGTGCCAATCTCCAGCGTGCCCTCGAGTATCTGTTTACGGCGTGTGCCGGCGATGCGGCCTGTGCCGTTGCATATCCGGACCTCGGAAAGGTGTTTTACGAGACTGTGGCGCGGCTCGATGGCACGCCTGAGTGGGTTGATTCTCCGGGCGGAAGAGTGTTGATGGATGGTGGGATATTCATGGACGCGGTGTCGCTCTATCTCTACTCTCCCGAATCAATCCAGCACGCCCCCGACGCCATCGCCAGGGCGGCGCGAGGGGACTTTGGTCCGCTGGCCGGGCCTGTCACGGGGGCCATCACCTCGTCCGATATCAATTGGGTCATGTTCTACGCGATGCAATGTCGTGAGGAGGTTCCGTTCGAGTCCTTCGATTCGGCAGTTGAGCTCGGCGCCTCGCTCAATCCCGGCATCGCCTCCCACTACATCGACGGTTGGGCCCGCTTTCACTTCACGCTGTGCCAGGAGTGGGGTCTGGCCGCCACCGACCCGATCGAAAGCCTTGCGGTGACCAGCGATGTTCCGGCACTGGTGCTCGCCGGCGGCTTCGATCCGGTCACGCCGCCGGCGTGGGGCGAGTCAACCGCGGATGCCCTGGAACGGGCTTTCTACTACGAGTTCCCCAATGTGGGTCATGGCGTTATGCGCTCGACGGCTTGCGGTCTATCGATCGGCCTGCAGTTCCTGGACGATCCCGACGCAGAGCCGGACAGTGCTTGTATCGCCAACATGGCGCCACCCAACTTCCCGGGTGGCTGACCGCCGGGCGCCGACCGACGCCCGGCGCTAGTCGCCATCTCCCTCTTCTTCGCCGAAGCGGCCTAGTTCTGTGAAAGCGGCCTAGTTCCACCACCTCTAGGGGTGCAAGTCATATCATTCAGGTATGGACCTCGCCTCACAGCCAATCGGCGTCTTTGACTCCGGAGTTGGTGGTCTGTCGGTGCTCATGGAGATCCATGCCCTTCTGCCGGATGAGGACCTCGTGTTTGTCGCTGATCAGGAATGGGCACCGTACGGCACCCGGACTCTCGACGAGGTCCGTGACAGATCGGTCGCCATCTCCGCCGAGCTGATCGGCCGCGGCACCAAGGTTGTCGTCGTGGCATGCAACAGTGCTTCGGCCGCGGCGCTGCACCATCTGCGTGAAGTTTTCCCGCAGACTCCTTTCGTCGGCATGGAACCGGCGCTCAAGCCGGCGGCGGAAAACACCTTGAAGGGTGCGATCGGCGTGCTGGCCACGGCCACCACTTTCCAGGGGGAGTTGTACGCGTCGGTGCTCGACCGCCATGCCAATGGTGTCGAGGTCCACGAGGTGGCAGCCCCCCGCTTGGCGATGCTGGTTGAGGACGGGTCGCTTGAAGAAGCCGAGAGCGATCTGAAAGAACTACTCGGCCCGATGCTGGCCGCAGGGATCGACAGCTTGGTTCTCGGTTGCACCCACTACTCGTTCCTCCAGGATCAGATCCGCGCCGTCGTCGGGCCGGATGTACGGCTTGTTGATCCGGCAGCTGCCGTGGCGCGCCAGGTTCTTCGGGTGCTCGAAGAGCGCGGCCTTGTGAACCGTTCATCCGGCGGGGGCGGCACGGCCTACCTCACGAGTGGCGACCCGGGTCGTCTGGAAGAACAGGCGCGCGAGTTGGCCGATTACTCGATCGCGGCGGTGCGGATCGAGATCGAAGACCAGGGGATCAGCCAGCACTCCCCCTAGTGGTCGAGGCGAAGAACCGCGCCGATCCAGGCGAGCGGAGCAAAGTGTGTCTCTTCTCCGACCAGCATCACGTGATCGACGCTGACCGCCTCGATCACACCGCGTGGGTTGTTGCTGGCGAAGCCAACCAGTAGCTCCACATACGCTCCGGCTAATTCCAGCTCGCGCAACCGGGCGACAAATGTTTCGGGCCCATATTGTTCGCGGGTCCGACCACCTTCGGATGAGCGTTCGATCACGTCGATTGTCAGCGGCCCCGCCAGGTTGAGGTGCACCTCAGCACCTTCGGCGGGCGTCAGCGTGGCCAGGGTGGAGCGAGCGTGGGTCAACACACCGCGGATCGAAGTGCTCCCGATAGTGATACGCAGGGTGTCGCCACGGCTGAGTAGCTCGTACGCGACCTGCGCCAGGTCGCGGCTGCGCAGCGATGCTTTGCGGGCGGCGAACTCGTCTTCTTCGGCGGTGCGTCGGAACTCGCCTCCGACCCGCGCCCGCAGTTCGTGGTCGAGCGCTTCGAGCGGATCCAGGCCGTCATCGTCGTCGGGTGCGGTCACGGACCACATTGTGGCACGTAGACCCGCGAGAGCGCGAAATCCGCATGTTCTGCAATGCAGGACACGTTATTTTGATGTAAAGTATCGCTAGCAACGATGTAGGAGCGTGAAATGGCACGCGATGAGTCAAATGCGGCGGACTTTCCACAAGTCCTCGACACCGCCATGGTTGCCGAGATGCTCGGCATGAATGTCCAGGTGGTGCGGCGTATGGCACGTGAGGGAACAATTCCGGCGTATCGGTTGCCGGGAGGTCGCTCTTTCCGGTTCTTTCGGGACGAAGTCCTCGACTGGCTGAAGAGTTTCCCAGTCGAGGCAGAAGCGACGGAGGCAACGGCGACGGAGGCAACGACGGAGGTCATTGATACTTAGGTGAGTTACTACCAGAGGTGGCGGACATGCTGCGGTGAGTAGTATGTTTTTCCCAGCTCTTGGGGGATGCCGTAGGTGGGCTCGGCAGGGGAAGGTGACGGAAGATGACGCAGACGGCGGACCGGGTTGATCCCGGGCTCGAACCGATCATGGCTGACCCGGTGGCGCGCCGCCGGTTCTTTGGCAGCTTTTCGCTGGGTCATCTTCTGATGGTCCTCACCGGCCTCCTCGCCTTTCTGTTGGTGCTGGCTGTGCTTCGTGATACCTCCGTGACCAGCTTTGTTGCCCAAGCGGCTGCCGACCTGCCCGCCGGGACGACGATCAACGCGGCCGATGTCGACCTGATCGAGATTTCCGGAGACGCCCTCGTCGGGACGGTCCTGACCTCTGATCAAGTGAACGAGGTGATCACCGGTGGCCAGGTGACCACACGCGCATTGAGTGTCGGCACTCTGCTGCAATCGACGGACTTCACCGCTGCGGGGCAGCGATCACAGATCAGATCCATGTCGATTCCCATTTCGCCGACCCGCGCAGTCGCCGGATCGCTGAAGCAAGGCGATCTGGTCGACGTTCTCGCCAGCGGAGACGGCGTGAGCTGGCACGTAATGACGAGTGCCGAGGTGCTCGCGGTGGCGGACGCCACCAAAGGGGGTTTTGCCAGCAGCGACTACACCGTCACGATCGCGGTCGATCCAACTCTCAGCCTGCGACTGGCGTGCGCGATGACGAACTTCAGCCTTGACATTGTGCGGTCCACCGGGGCAACTCCGCTCGGGTTGTTGTCCCCGCCGGAAGAGTGTGGCTGAGGGGGGAGCATGCGAGAACCCGCGGTGATGCTTGCTCACTCGATTCGTGCCTGGGCACAGGAATTGCACTTCTTCCTCATGGATCACGGCGGCGCCATCGTCCGCGGCTATGTGATGTCCCCCGAGGACGCCACGGGAGAGAAGTACGACGTGCTGCTGGTGGACGATGTCACCTCGTTCCTCTCCACGCGTCTGGTGAACAACCTGCAGCGAGCAGGAATTCGCGTCATCGGCGTCTACGACGCCGCCGACCCGGTCGGTACAGGCAAACAACGCCTCCTGGAGCTTGGCGTGGACGAGGCTATTGCCGACACGACGCCTCCCTCCGAGTTCGTCGACGCGATCGCTCGCGTTGCCGGTCCGATGATCATTGACGATCTCGAGCTGCGCGACCTGCTGGATTCCGTGCTCACCGAGTCGGCACCACCGGGCCCGGTCGACCACGATGCCGCGAGTCGCCGTCGCCGGCGCGGCTACGTGATCGCCGTGGCAGCCGCCGCGGGCGGCGCCGGGGCGACCGAAGTGGCGATCCAGCTCGCCGCGGCGTTGCGCGGACGCGGCCAAGCCACGGTGCTGGTTGATGCCGACGAGCAGGCCCCGAGTGTCGCCCAACGTCTCGGGTTGGGGCTTCACCCCAACATCCGAACCGCCGTTGACACGGTTCACCACGGCACGGGGGCCCTCACGGGCACGTTGCGCCAGTTGCCGACCGCCGGGATCAGCGTGCTCAGCGGACTGCCCAATCCGCGCGATTGGTTCGAGCTGCGATCTGGTGAAGTGGCCGAGGTGCTTGCCGAACTCGCTACCACACACCCATATGTGGTGGCCAACGTCGGGCCTCGTCTCGAGGATCTTCCGGAAGCCGGGGGACCGGCGCGCTTTAGCGTCACCCGGGCGACGCTCAGCACGGCGGATGTCGTCGTGCTCGTAGGTTCGGCAACTCCCGTCGGAGTTACTCGAATCGTCGACTGGCTGGCGGACGGCCGATCGCTCGTAACCGGCAAGCCGCTGCATATCGTCCTCAACCAGCAGCCACGCGGCTCCTTCCTTCTCGCTGAGGTCGAAGTCGAACTGCGCCGATCCGTGACCCCGCAATCAATCACGGTGGCGCCTTTCGACAAGCGGGTGCCTCGCGGTGCGTGGGACGGGCAGCTGGTGGCGCGGGGTCCGTTTGTCAAGGCGGTCACCAAACTCGCGGCAGTGGTCCCCACGTTTGGTGAGGTAGCACGATGACAACAGCGCCATTGCCCAATGCTTCTCCGCCGAATGCCTATGAATCGATCCGGCAGCGATCGCTTGAACGGATTGACGTCGAGAAGCTCGATCCCAACCACGACATGGCTCGCATCGGCGGCGTGGTCTCGAACGCGGTTGACGAGTATCAGGCGCGGGCCCATCAGGGCGCGACCGGTCTTCGCGCGCTGCGGGATCCCGCCGAAATGGTGCGCCGGGTTGTGCGTTCGATCACCAGGTTCGGTGCGCTCACCGAGTTGTTCGAACGACCCGAGATCGAAGAAATCTTCATTGAAGGCGACAGGGTCACCTACATCGACGGGGATGGCCGCCTGCAGTCCATGACTGCGCCGACGAGCGAGGAGGAGAAC
>Ga0316187_10001516_pt1 | contig 20112 bp, 22 predicted proteins | sample CroRivburrow1_MG_FD_204927 | JGI IMG/M metagenome (GOLD analysis project Ga0316187, IMG submission 204927) | Coastal sediment microbial communities from Maine, United States - Cross River worm burrow 1 | ecosystem: Environmental > Aquatic > Marine > Coastal > Sediment | place: USA: Maine...
CCGCATCCCTTGACGATGCGCGTATCGATAATACATTCGTGCGCCACGAGGCCATTGGGGCCGGTGTAGAGAATCGGAAAATGATCGTTCAGGCGGTGCGCAATATAGTTCGCGTTCAAAATCGCGATCGCGGTAGCCTTGGGCAAACCAACGCGACCCAACAAAGAGATATAAGCCCAGCTGATGGGTAAGATGCCGGCGCTGCCAAACGGCGCGGCGGAGACCTTGTTGATGCCACCGTTGTGGTTCTGACTGGTAGATGGCAGGAATGGTTTCAGGTGCTGTTTGACACCAATCGGCCCTACTCCCGGACCACCGCCGCCATGCGGAATACTGAAAGTCTTGTGCAGGTTCAGATGAGAAACGTCACCACCGAACTTACCCGGGGCACAAACCCCGACCATGGCATTCATGTTGGCACCGTCAATGTAGACCTGTCCGCCGTGCTGATGAATCAACTCGCATACTTCGGTTACATCGTCCTCAAATACTCCGTGGGTCGATGGGTAGGTGATCATGATCGCAGCCAGGTTGTCGCTGTGTTGCGCGCACTTGGCCTTGAGGTCATCCATATCGATATTGCCCGATTTGGCGGTGCCCACCACCACTACTTTCATGCCCGCCATCTGCGCGGAGGCTGGGTTGGTGCCATGCGCCGAAGCCGGTATTACACAGATATTACGATGTCCTTCGCCGCGACTTTCATGATATGACTTGATCGCGAGCAGGCCGGCGTATTCTCCCTGGGCACCTGAATTGGGTTGTAGTGAAACCGCGTCGTAACCGGTACAGGCACACAACATTTGTTCGAGCTCGATGATCAACAACTGGTACCCCTGGGCCTGGTCGAGCGGCACGAAAGGGTGAATTCGGCCGAAGCCGGGCCAGGTAATCGGAATCAGCTGGGTCGCCGAATTCAGTTTCATGGTGCAGGAGCCGAGTGGAATCATGCTGCGATCGAGCGCGAGATCCTTATCCGCGAGCTTGCGCATGTAACGCATCAGGTCGGTTTCCGAGTGATGGCTGTTAAACACCGGGTGGGTCAGAAAGTCGCTGCTGCGCACCAGGTTCGGTGGCAGGCTGCTGCCGGTTTTTTCATCCAGGCTGGTGACCGTAATCTGGTCGCCATGGTCGTGGGTAAATACGTTAAACAGGGTTTTAACGTTTGCCCGGGTGGCGATTTCGTCCAGTGAAATACCGATGGTGGCGGCGTCGACCTGGCGCAGGTTGATTTTCTCGGCGCGCGCGGCAGCCATAATGAATTCGGTTGCATTGCCGGTTTTTACGGTAATCGTGTCAAAGAAATGCTCGGTTTGAACATCGAGTCCCAGTTCGCGCAATCCCGCGGCCAGCAGAGTCGTCATGCGGTTGATGCGTCGGGCGATGCGGCGCAGTTCGTCGGGCCCGTGATATACCGCGTACATACTCGCCATGATGGCGAGCAAGGCCTGCGCGGTACAGATATTACTGGTCGCCTTTTCACGACGAATATGCTGTTCACGGGTTTGCAGCGCAAGTCGCATCGCCGGTTCACCGCGACTGTCCTGTGACACCCCGATCAGGCGACCTGGCAGGGATCGTTTATAGGCTTCGCGGGTCGCCATGAATGCGGCATGTGGTCCACCATAACCCAGCGGTACGCCGAAGCGTTGCGAACTGCCGACCACGATATCGGCGTCGAATTCACCGGGTGGCTTCAGTAGCGTCAGGCTGAGTAGATCGGCGGCGACCACAACCAGCCCTTTCTTTTCATGGATTTTTGTTACCAGCTCGGAATAGTCGAGAATTTCCCCGGTAGAGCAAGGGTATTGCAACAGGACTCCGCACAGCTCGGGATTATCGGCTGCAGCGAAAGCATCGCCGATGACACATTTGATGCCCATGTGTTTGGCGCGGTTGGTTACTACTTCGATGGTTTGCGGGTGACAGCTGTCGGCGATGTAGAAAACGTCGCTTTTACTTTTCGACAGTCGGTGGCACATGGCCATGGCTTCGGCCGCGGCGGTGGCTTCATCCAGCACCGAAGCATTGGCGAGTTCCATCCCGGTCAGATCGCTGATCATGGTCTGGAAATTAAGCAGAGCCTCGAGGCGCCCCTGGGAAATTTCGGGCTGGTATGGGGTATAGGCGGTATACCAGGCGGGATTGCGAAACAGGTTGCGCTCGATGACCGTGGGCGTGTGGGTATTGTGATAACCCATGCCGATAAACGATTTGAAGAGCTGGTTTCGAATCGAGATCTGGTAGAGTCGATTCAACACCTGTCTTTCTGACAGGCTTGCCTTGACTTCGAGTGGCTTGCGTCGGCGAATCGATTCGGGAACCACCTTGTCGAGCAATTCGTCGATATTCTCCATTCCCAGCTCGGCGAGCATCGCGGCTTCGTCCTCCGCTCCGGGGCCGATATGGCGTCGAATGAATCCGTGGAAAATATCGAGATCCTTTAATTTGGGTTCAAGATTGGTCATGGCGATGTTTCCTTGGTCAGAAGCTTATGAAATAGGTCGGTTTTCCAGGAAAACTCCCAGGTACGCCGAATTTTTAGTTATGCGGTGAATATTAACATCACCTGCCAATATTACTAATGCTTGAGGTTAGCGACCAGCTTATCGCTAACCCATTGCTTGAGTAATCCGGCACCTACCAGGGCGACCTGTGATTCGTCGATCCATTCGAGTAAACCTGCGCAAATTTCAGCGAAATTTGCGCCGTTACCGGCCTGTTCGATGGCCCAGGCTTCATGGACTTCGAGTGAACGCCAGTGGGTTTTCATATCCTGTCGCCATAGCAGCCACCGCTGTGGGTAGTCCGCACGCTGTTGCAGCGGTAACTCGGTACCCGTATCCAGCGCAGTCTTTATCAGCGGCACGTTCCAGTGCAGGTCGAGCCAGAGCATGGCCGGCTGGAATTCAAAGCTGAGCTCCGGCCAGGCATCGGCCGGAACCTGCGCCATGTCTTCAAGCTGGAATAACTGCGCACTGTCTGCGGCGTCGAACACCATGGCGTGAGCCCATTCGTAACTGGCCAGTTCCTGTACAAATTCTGCCGTGTCGCCGTTATAGAAATCCTGCAGGTATGCAGAAAGATTTCTTCCAAACCAGCGTACCGAGGGATGGGTGGACGGGTAGTGTTGCAGGTAATCAAGCGCCATGTTTTCAAAGGCTTCGCGACCCAGGTATTTTTCCAGCGCGGAATAGTCAACCGCGAGGCAGTCGATCAAACGAATTCGATAGGCATTGTAATAGGTTCCGAGACGGTGCTCGGCGAGGGCATCGGCGGTGCTGACAATATCCTGCTCGATATCGTCCGCGCCTCTGATCAGGTAATCCTGGAAACGCAGTTGAAGTTCATGTAAATGCGTCATAATCAGGACTGATAAAACGGCGCGGCAATCTTGCGCGCCTGCTCGAGTTCTTCCAGCACTGAGTCGAGCCCGGGTATATTGCCATCGCGTTCGATCATGGTTGACACCGGGCCGAATCGTTTTGCGGTTTCTGCGTAAAGCGCCCATACCGGATCGATAATGTCCTGGTCGTGGGTATCGATGATCAGGTTGCCATCGTTGGTATGGCCGGCGAGGTGATGTTGCCAGACCCGGTCTGCAGGAACCCCTTCGAGATATTCGATCGGATCGTAGTGATGGTTGTAGCTGCTCACGTAGATATTGTTGACATCGAGCAGCAGGTAACAGTCTGCCTTTGCAGCGATCGCCGACAGAAATTCCCATTCAGGCATCACATCTTCACAGTAGGTGATATAGCTGGAAAGATTTTCGATCAGCATTTGCTGTCCGATAAAATCCTGGATCCGTAAAATGCGTTCGGCGACATGGTTGACCGCTTCCTCGGTATAAGGCAGCGGCAGCAGATCGTGCATGTTTTTATGATCGACCCCGGTCCAGCACAGATGGTCGGAAAACCAGCGCGGTTCAACCCGTTCGATCAGCTGCTTTAATTGTTGCAGGTATTTGAAATCGAGCTCGTCGGTGCTACCCAGGGACATGGAGACGCCATGCATGACCATCGGATAGTCCTGGCGAATTGTGTCGAGGAAATAGAGTGGCTTGCCGCCATCGATCATGTAGTTTTCACTTAAGATTTCAAACCAGTCGATATTTTTTGGTTTGCGCTCGAGTATCTCCTCATAATGTTCCGCACGCAGGCCCAGACCGAATCCAAGAAAAGGTTTATCGGTGGTCTGTGTCATCGCTGAAAGTCGAAGTTTTGCACGAGATGATTGTATCCAGCGGGCAAAAAAATGCACCGACCTGGTCGGTGCATTTTTGACGGTTGGAAATACAGATCAGGCTTCGAATTTACCGCCAGCTTCTTCACACTCAGCCTTGGTACGCTTAACCCAACCCTTTCCAGCACAAGAGTTCTGGCCGGCACAGCTGGTGGTCGCAGTGGCGCAGGCACTGGTGCCTTTGCAGGAATTGACATTGAAGCATTTGCCGGCTGTTTCACCCGCCGACGCGCTCATCGGTGCAACTGCGAACATGGCTGCAGCAGCTGCGGCCAGGGCGACTCCGGTAGTTTTCTTAGCTGTAATCATTAATATATCCTCAAGTTAGACAAGTTTGTTGTACTGGTTATTTCCCCATTACGCGAGGTTAGAGAAGCCCGATTTCTAGAAAGTTCAGAAAAAAATGCCAGATTTTTAAATAATGCCGTTATCAGGCGGCTTGCGTGGATTTTTTATTGGTACTGTCGGATAGTAAGCTGATTGCCACTTTGAATGAGTTCGAAGTGTTTCAAAACATTCATACCGAGCAGAATTTCGTCGACACCCATACCCGGGATAATGCTGGCATTGACGTCGAAAAGCTCGATTTCGCCGATAGCAAGCTGATCAAGGCGAGTCAAATATGCCGTGGTGAATCCATTCGCAGTAGACACCGAAGTTGCCGGACCGGCTTTGAGCCCCAGTTTTTGCTGCATGCCTCCGGGTATCGCCGTCGTAGTCGCGCCGGTATCGACCAGGAAAGTGACATTATGGCGGTTGATCTCCCCGTCGAATACATAGTGACCATTGCGATTGCGCAACAGCACCACCTCCCGAAAATCACTCGAGGCCAAAGTGGCGAGGGACTGATTAGGGTTATTCTGCTGGTCCAGTATTTTTGCAAACAGCAGTGCCAACAGAAAAAAACCGACTATCCATGCAGCGGCGGTAAACATCATGCCGAGTTTTTTAGTAGAATGGCTCATCGCACTCCTAAACTTAGTGCTAAATCCTTAGAAATCAATGCAGGGCAGGTTCAATGTCGGGAAACAGTATCGGCAAATCATTCGTAGTGACTTCGTTCGGCGAAAGCCATGGCAGCGCCATTGGTTGTATCGTGGACGGTTGTCCACCGGGACTCGCGCTCGAAGAGTCCGATCTGCAAGATGATCTCGATCGACGCAAGCCGGGAACATCGAGGCACACCACGCAACGGCGTGAAGACGATACTGTACAGATCCTGTCTGGTACCTTCGAAGGCAAAACTACGGGCGCACCGATCTGTCTGCTGATTCACAATAAAGATCAACGCTCGAAAGATTACAGCGAGATCATGAACCAGTTTCGCCCCGGACATGCCGATTACAGTTATACCCAGAAATATGGATTTCGGGACTATCGAGGGGGTGGGCGTTCGTCGGCACGGGAAACGGCAATGCGTGTTGCTGCTGGTGGTATCGCGAAGAAGTATCTCAGCGCGCAATGCGGTCTGCAGGTGCGCGGTTACCTGTCGCAACTGGGGCCATTGAAACCCGTTAAGTTCGACTGGAACGAGGTCAATAAGAACGCTTTTTTCTGTCCGGATGTCGACATGGTGCCAGAGATGGAGAAGTACATGGATGCGTTGCGCAAGCAAGGCGAGTCAATTGGTGCCAGGATATCAGTGGTTGCAAGTGGTGTTCCACCGGGTCTCGGTGAACCGATCTTTGATCGTATAGATGCCGAAATTGCACATGCTATGATGAGTATTAACGCAGTCAAAGGTGTTGAGATTGGCGCCGGCTTTGGCAGCATCGAGCTCAAAGGTACGCAAAATCGGGATGAAATTACTCCCGCCGGATTTTTATCGAACCATGCGGGAGGTACGCTAGGTGGTATTACGTCAGGACAGGATGTTCTGGTTAGTATTGCACTGAAACCAACCTCGAGTATCCACTTGCCGGGCAAATCTGTCGATGTCGATGGCAACGCGGTCGAAATTCGTACCAAGGGCCGGCATGATCCCTGTGTCGGCATTCGTGCGACGCCGATTGCGGAAGCGATGCTTGCCATCGTGCTAATGGATCACTACCTGCGCAACCGTGCCCAGAACGCCGACGTCGATTGCAAAACCCCGATCATCCCCGCCAGTCCCGATTAGTAGCGACTAGTTATCGAGGGATTGCTTGATTTCTTTGTAGATCAGGCGAGAATGCTGGATGCGTTTGGCGTCGGTTTTGGCATTGAGGTGGTTGCGCCATAATTGGCGTAATTTCTGGCGGTCGGCATGGGTGATCTCGGCGACGAGTGCATCGATTGCGTCGTTGCCCTGCTCGATGATTCGATCGCGCCAGCGTTCTGCACGATGATGCAGCTGGATAGAGTGCTGACTCGCATTATCAATTTCGGCCAAAGCTTCGAAAATAGGATCGGTATCTCGAGCGCGCAGTAGCTTGCCCAGGAACTGATAATGGCGTTTTAGCGCGCTGCGCTTGTTTTGAATGCGTTGTGCGAGTGCGATGGCTTCGCGTACCGGTTCATCCAGCGGGATCCGCGCTAGCTGGTCAGCGGGTAAGGCAGCGAGTCTTTTGCCCAGATCCCGGATAGCATGGCTTTCACGTTTGAGTTGAGACTTGCTAACGATTTCGTTTTCATCAAACTCTGCTTCTTTTTCCATAACTGTGTAGGATAAAATAATTCCATGGACCTTGAAAAAAACAATATCTTAGCATTCCCGCATGCGGAATCGTTTAAAAACATCGTCGCCGATACACTTAAAATGGCACAGGCTAACGGTGCAACCCAGGCCGAGGCAGGCTTATCGGTATCTCAGGGTTTGTCGGTAGCAACCCGTATGGGTTCCGTGGAAACTATCGAGCACCAGCAGGACAATGGTCTCGGTATCAGTGTGTATGTTGGCCAGCACAAGGGCAGCGCCAGCACCTCGAACCTCGACCCGGAAGCGATTCGTAAAACAGTCGAGGCCGCGTGCAATATTGCTCGTTATACGTCAGAAGATCCCTGCACCGGCCTGGCCGATGCCGAACTGATGGCGAGTGAAGTCCATGACCTTGATTTGTATCATCCCTGGGATATCGAACCGCAGGCGGTTATCGACCTGGCGCTTGAATGCGAGAATTCCGCGCTTGAATTTGATTCGCGTATCGTCAATTCTGATGGCGCTTCGGTTGATTCGAGTGCTGGTCTTTCCGTATATGGCAACTCGCATGGTTTTTTGCAGGCGCAGCACAAAACCCGGCATAGCATCAGTTGCTCGGTTGTGGCTGAGTCCGATGGCAATATGCAGCGTGATTACTGGTATGACATCAGTCGCCATGCTGATGGTCTTGACAGTGCGCGTAGCGTAGGCGAAATGGCTGCCGAACGCACTGTGCGCAGACTGGATGCCAGCAAACTCAAAACCCAGCAATCTCCAGTGCTGTTCGTACCCGAGCTGGCGCGTGGCATCATCGGCAGTTTCACTGCCGCTATCGGGGGTGCCGCACAGTATCGTAAGGCCAGTTTTCTGCTGGGGGCGGAGGGAGAACGCGTTTTCCCCGAATTTTTGCAATTATACGAAAACCCCTTTATTCCGCGGGCACTGAGTTCGGCCAATTTTGATGCAGAAGGTGTGGCGACAAGCGAAGCAAAGCTCGTTATCGATGGTGTGGTCCAGAATTACCTGCTGGACAGTTACTCTGCGCGGAAGCTGGGGTTGACGACAAACGGTCATGCCAGTGGAGTACATAACCTGATTCTGGATGACACTGGTAAGACCTTTGCCGAATGTCTTGCGGCGATGCATCGTGGATTCCTGGTAACCGAACTGATGGGGCACGGGGTGAATAACGTCACCGGGGACTACTCGCGTGGTGCCGCTGGTTTTTGGGTCGAAAACGGCAAACTCGATTATCCGGTGGAAGAGGTCACCATTGCCTCCAATTTGCGTGAAATGTTTAAAGGCATTGTGGAAATCGGCAAGGATGTTGATTTGCGCGGCAGCATTCGCTGCGGTTCGATACTGATAAATAATATGATGATTGCCGGTTCCGACTAGTATGCTGATGCGCCATCTGTCGATATTCGTGCTGTCGATAGTATTGTCAGCCAGCTCAACGCTCGTGCTAGGTGAAGCCGAACCCCCCGGATACGTATTTAGTGTAACCGTGCAGACCAGGCAGCAGCTCGATGTGGTACTCAACCGCGCTGAAGATTTACGTGAACTCTTTAATCCAGATGAACATAGTAAAATTGCTATTGTGTTACACGGTGATGAACTGCAGTTATTTCAGAAAGATGGTTACCGGTTAAACCAGTCGATGGTAGAGCGTGCCCGCCTGCTGGATCAGGATAACATTATCGATATCAAGGCCTGCCAGACGATGATGCGGACACTCCAGATCGAGCAAAACGAACTCCCCAGTTTCATTGAGCAGGTTCCGTTTGCGCCCACGGAAATTAAGCGCCTGGAAAAAGAAGAAGGCTTTACCCGCCTATAGATCCCAGTTAACTTTGCGCAGCGTCAGGGTGACAGGAGTCTTCCCGGGTTTGAGTTTTTCGACCCGCAATGGCAATAGCGGGGTTTCAGCTGCATAGTAATATTTCAACTTCGTTTTCGATTTCCCAATCATCTGTTCGAAAACTTCGGCAGCCACCATTTTGCCGTTGATATCGACATTGCCTTTCCCGCTATAGACTAATGTTGACCTGGTTATCTTGCCTTTGCGGTAATAATCTACGGTTACCTCGTTCAGCTGTTGCATGCGCATCGAGACGGCAAGCAGGTGGATGCTTTGATAATCATAAGCCTCCGCGTCTAGCGTCAGCTGTTTATGCTTGCCTTTCCTGAGCACCTCGACACTGCCCCTGACCCAGTCGAAGCTGGCCGATTCATTTTTCTCGGGGTCACCGGGATCGGTATGCAAAATCTGCTGGATCTTTATTTCATCATTAGCCTGGATGAAGCTGGTCTCGGAGTAGGGTTTATTGTTGATAAACCAGGCATATATTCCCCGTGCCGTGGTTGTCGCGCGCCAACGCCACAGCTGGTCCATTTGTTGCAGACTGACTTCCGAGACCGCAATGTGCATGCTGCCTTTATACAAATCGTAACTGGCAGTGAATGATCGTAGCGGAACTTCGGCAGCCAATCCGGGAGAGGCTAGCGACAGCGATAGCAGTATCAGGCTAGGAATTAAATGAAATCGGTTGTTCGAGCAAGGCCTTTTCATAGTACAGCCGGCCTCCTTCTATTGTTAGTTTGTTATCGCTTAACCAACACAATACCTGCGGATACATCTGATGCTCGAGTTGATGGCCCTTTGTTTGCAGGTCTTCGACGCGATCGCCAGCCTCCACTGGATATCTGGCCTGGCATATTATCGGACCATCATCGAGTTCCGCGGTAACCAGATGAATACTCACGCCATGATGCGTTGCATGGTCGTCGAGCACACGCTGATGGGTGTTCAGGCCTTTATAGGCAGGCAGTAACGACGGGTGAATATTAAGAATTCGATGCTCAAAGGCTTTTATGATTCCGGGGCCGAGGATACGCATGAAGCCTGCCAGCACAATATAGTCTGCAGCAACGGATTCGAGATAGTGCTGTAATACACGATCATATTGCTCGCGGTCCTGATAGTCTCGATGATCGATTACCCAGGTACTGAGGCCATGTTGGGTAGCTCGCACCAGGCCATAGGCTGCGCTGTTATTGGAAACGACCGCCTTAATTTGCGCATTAAGCCTGCCCAGCTCGATGGCATCGATTATAGATTGCAGATTACTGCCGTTGCCGGAGATCAAAACTGCCAGCCTGAGAGGCTCACTCATGTAAAGATGACCGCGGGCTGGTCTCCACGGGTGACAATGTCGCCGATAACCCAGGCGGTTTCTCCAAGCGTCTCGAGCTGATCCAGGCATTGCTGCTCCTGCGCGCTATCAATTGCCAGTATCATGCCGGCCCCACAGTTAAAGGTACGCAGCATTTCCTGCTGTTCGACGTTACCAGCCTGTTGCAACCAGCTAAAGACAGGTGGCAGTTGCCAGCTGGACAAATCGATTCGGGCGCCGAGATTCTCCGGCAATACGCGAGGAACATTTTCCACCAGACCGCCGCCGGTAATATGGGCAATGGCGTTGATTTGACAGTTTTGGGCTAGCGCCAGCAGGTTCCTGACATAGATCCGCGTCGGTGTGATCAATGCGTCTGCAAGTGACTGACCACCACAATCCTGTGCCAGGTTTGCGCCTGTAACCTCGATTATTTTGCGCACCAGAGAAAAACCATTGGAGTGTACGCCCGAAGATGCCAGCGCGATCAGGCGATTTCCCTCGGCTACCTGGCTGCCATCGATGATGTGCTCCTTTTCTACGATGCCGACACAAAATCCGGCAAGGTCAAAATCACCAGGCTGGTAGATTCCCGGCATTTCCGCGGTTTCACCGCCAATCAGCGCACAACCTGCCTGTCGACATCCGACTGCTATGCCGTTGATTACCTGTTCGGCCTGATCAACCTCGAGTCGACCGGTAGCGTAGTAATCCAGAAAAAACAGTGCCTCGGCACCGAGTACCGCGATATCATTAGCGCACATAGCAACCAGGTCGATGCCGATACCATCAAGTATGCCGAGTTCGATAGCGAGCTTAAGTTTGGTGCCGACACCATCGGTGCCTGATACCATGAGCGGATTCTGGTAGCGCTCCAAAGGCAGTTCGAACAAACCTCCAAACCCCCCGATGCTGCCGATGCTGCCCTCGCGGTGGGTAGATTTAATAGCCGGCTTGATGCGTTCCACCAGCTCGTTGCCTGCGTCAATATCGACGCCCGCGTCTCGATAATTAAGGGATGGTTCGGTATTCATGGTTTGCAGGTTCAGGAAATAATATTGGTGTGTTATTTTACACGCCTTGTATGCAAATGTCCGTTGATGAAAATAGGGAAACGATGAAGTCCTACAAACTTGTTACGTTAATGGCGGTGCTGCTGGGTACATTGTATCGGCCCGCTGCAGCGGTTACCGTCGAGGATCTGTTTACGGTGGAGTTGCCGGTTGCCGACCAGACTACCAGTTTACGGCTTGAATCCTTCAGCGAGGCTTTCAAACAGGTAATAGTCAAAGTCAGTGGCTCGGATGAGGCCCTGCGCAGCCCTGCCTTTGAGCGACCCATCCAGGGCAGTGCCCGCTACGTCAAACAATTTCGCTATATTAACCGCAGTTTGCCGGATGACGAGGAATATGACGCCGGGCGTCTTTATCTGCGTATCGACTTCAATCAACAATTGATCGAAAGTTTATTACGCGAAAATAATTTCCCGGTATGGGGGCGTGAACGCCCGAATACCCTGTTGGTGATTTCCTATGATGTAAATGAAAATATTAAACTGGTTGCCGATGACTCAACGCCTGATCTGGTCGACGCGCTTGACCGGGCCGCTTCGATCCATGCAGTGCCGGTATTGTTCCCGTTGATGGACCTCCAGGATATAGCCCTGGTCAAGATTGGGGATATCGTTTCACGCCAATACGACAATATTAAAACCATGGCCACGCGTTACACGCCTGATGCCTTGTTGGTAGGTCAGATTATAGGTCGTAGCGGTAAAGGCTGGCAGGGTGACTGGGACGTTCGCTTTGCGGAGCAAATATTCAAGTGGAAATTTGAAGCTTCTGCCAAACAGGCGGTAATCGACCAGGCTATCAAGCATCTTGCCAAAGTATTGGCGCTGGAGTATGCACTGGAAGACCATCGGCGCGTTGAACAGTCGCTGTTACTGAGCGTTTCCTCGCTCGAGGGTATCGATAATCTTATCGCGGTGGAGAAGTATCTCAAATCCTTAAACGTGGTCGATAGCGTGCGAGTTGCGCTGATCAACAAAGACGTCATCACCTATCGTTTGCAACTGCGTAACAGTCCGGAGGACTTACAGCGATTGATCGATTTTGGAGAGGTTCTGGAACAGGAGGACTTTCCGCAGGTCAGCGGTGAGCGTGAGGCCCAGATTATTATGAACTATAGCTATATCGGCCGCGGAGCGAACAATTAAACAGATAGCATTACCGCTTTCGCTAGATCGTCAGTACAGCTTTGAAAATTTCATCTCCGACCGGGCCGATTTAATTATTGCCAGCCTGAAGGCACTGATTCAGGGTGATGGTGAAGCTCAAATCGGGCTTTGGGGAACGGCTGCCAGCGGCAAGACTCATTTGCTAAATGCCAGCGCCGATTTTGCGCGACAAAAAAATGTGGCATTGCAAATTTACGATGCGAGGCAACTATTGCAATGCGATGCGAATGAGTTCGAAGGCTTTAGTCATTGCGATGTGCTGGCGATCGATAACCTCGACGCGATAGCGGGGAATCCGGAATGGGAAGCCTGTTTTTATCAGGTAATTAATCGGTGTCGAGATGGAGATTACCGGTTCGTGTTTGCGATGGCCCAAAGACCAGAGGAGCTCGAAACTACGCTAGATGATTTTCGCTCTCGTCTGCAATGGGGGCTGATGCTGCAATTGCCCTCCAGCGACGATATCGAAATTCGCCAGATTCTGCGCAAACGAGCGCAGCTGATCGGCATCGAATTAGCAGAGGAGGTGATTTCATATTTAATGACCCACCATGCACGCAACCTTGCTACGCAAATGGCAATTTTGCGGCGCCTCGATGGAGCATCTCTGTCGCAACAACGTAAAGTTACGATACCGTTGATCAAGCAGGCGCTGCTGGAAGCCTCGGACTAGCTTACTGTTGCGCTTGCTGTCCCAGGTAGCGGGCATAGTAGATGCTAGCCAGAAACAGTAGAGTACTTGAGACCGTGGTGCCAAAACCATACACGCGCAACAGCGGATTCGAGACCAGTTCGCTGATACCGACACAGAAATAAACCAGCGTCATGTATCCAATCCATCGGTAGGTATAAAGTCGATTGCTCAGCAGGCCTTTGAGCGGGAATAGCAGGGGCAGGGACAACAAAAGAACCCAGTAATAATCCACCTCGAAACCTGGCCAAACCAGCCCACATTGGAAAACAAACAGGCTGAACCAGGACAACATGCTGATGATCTTGAGCGGGTGCATTCTTTAAGCCAGTTTGCAGGCGAGATCGGCGATACGCTTACCTAATGCCCTGCAGGCCTGACGCTCATGCTCACTAAGCTCCTGGCCTTCCTGACCGGCGACATGGCTGGCGCCATAGGGAGTTGCGCCGGATTTCGTCTGATTGATTGCTGGTTCAGAGTAGGGGATACCACTTACCAGCATACCGTGATGCAACAGTGGTAGCATCATGCTGGTCAACACAGTTTCCTGTCCACCATGCATACTCGATGTAGCGGTAAACACGCCACCCGGTTTGCCAATCATTGCTCCGCCAAGCCACAGGGAGCTGGTCTGATCGAAAAAGTATTTTAGCGGTGCAGCCATATTGCCAAAATAGCCAGGGCTACCAACCACTAGTCCGGCACAGGTTTCCAGATCGGAGATACGGGCATAAGGTACGCCTTCGCTGGGAACTGTATCCACAGTCTGCTCGGTGGTCGTCGATACTCCCGGAAGGCTACGCAACAATGCCTCGCAAGCCTGGTTGGAATCGACGCCAAGGCCAATCTGTTCGGCCATGCGCGCGACACTGCCATGCTGGCTGAAATAAACGATCAGTATTTTATGCAATGATATCAAGCACCCTGGCAGGCGGACGGCCAATTACCGCCCGCTCACCCGCAACCACGATCGGACGCTGTAATAATTCCGGGTGCTGACAGATCGCGGCGATAATCTCATCCTCCGATAAGGCCTCCCTGTCAAGTTTGGCATCCGCGTAAATCTGTTCGGTCGTGCGTAGCAATTCACGTGCAGAAATGTCTAACATAGCGATAATTTTCTTTAGCTCCTGCCGCGTGGGTGGATTATCGAGATACTCGACAATCGTGGGGCTTAAATTGTTGTTATCCAGTATCTGCAGCGTTTCGCGAGATTTGCTGCAACCGGGGTTATGGTAAATGACGAGCCTGGCATTACTCATTTCTGGATCCCTGACGATCGAAATTGACGATGTTTTACCTTAACGATGTCGTTTTATCAATAGGCTGTTGTATGCATTCGCCGAGGATGCCTGAGCGGGATAATTTTTCACTTTCGGGCAAAGCCTGAGAACTGGTCTATAATGCTTCGTAATTGAGTAATATTTACATTAAAAACTTGCTCTAAAGGGTTGATCAATGTAGTCTTCTTGGCAAAATGGGCAACCAATAAACATTAGTACTAAATTTTGATAAACGATAAAGTTCTCGGAGAAAATAACAGATGAAACCAACAGAACTCCTGAAGGTTGCGGCGATTGCCGTCTTAACGTCCGGTATGGTCGTCGGCTGTCAGCAATCGACTGATGAAATGACCACCGTGGCGGAAGAAGAATGTCAGGGCGCAACCCCTGAAGTTCGAAATGCTATTTATGCGGCCAAGCTCAAGAACGCGCGAGCCAGAAACCTCGGTGCTGAGTGGGAAGAAAACGCCCAGGTAATTGCAGAAGCGGAGCAAGCAGCCGCAGACTGTGAAAACGTGCGTGCCAAGATCCTCGCTAACAAGGCTGAAGATGCGGCTGCAGCAGCAATTGCGGCGATGCAAACCGAAGTAGTGGTCGAGGAAGTCGTAGTGGTTGAAGAAGAATCTCCATATATCGGTGGTTACCTGGTTGTCGGTGGCGATAGCCTCTGGTCAATTGCCGGGCAGGACAACGTTTACGGAAACCCATTCGAGTGGCCGCTAATCTACAAGGCGAACTCGGGTCAAATCAAAGATGCCGATCTGATTTTCCCAGGTCAGTATTTTTATATTCCCAAGGCCAAGGGCGCTGATCGTGCTAACGCGATTGCCCATGCAAAGAATCGAGGCGCCTGGACAATCGGTGAAACCGAGGCATCCGACCTGGATTATCTGGCTCAGTAGAGCTGTATCTGTTAGATCTAAAAAGCCCGCATATAGCGGGCTTTTTTTTTGTGCCGGCTTATCGTCGCTGGTCATGCTAAAAACATATGAACTAAACGCTGGAAAAATTCTCCTAGATCTAAGAAGGATGTGAGGTTTGAAGTCTGAATTTATAATGCGAGTATTGTTTGCCCTGCTATTATCGATTGCCGTGCCGCTAACCGCGCTAGCCGTGGATATGCCGCTGACAGATGTGCATGGAAATAAAGTAAATCTAAGCAGTTACCAGGGTAAGTGGTTGGTGGTTAACTACTGGGCTACCTGGTGCCCTCCCTGCATCGTAGAAATGCCTGAACTGCAGTCTTTTCATGACCAGCATGCCGCTGCTGATGACGCGATGGTTCTTGGGATCAACACTGAGATAATCGGCAAGCAGCGACTACTGGAATTTCTTGACGATTATTTTATTACCTATCCGATTTTTGTGTCGAAGCCGACCCAGCAATCAGAATTAGGGTTGATTCCTGGCTTGCCAACTACGTTCCTGGTAACACCGCAGGGCGAGGTGGTAGCTCGGCAGGTAGGGCCGGTCACGCAGGAGATGATCGAGCAGTTTATAGAGAACTTTCAAACGCAGTAAATTTGTTCACCTTAATCTGCGCTGCAACTCGCGGAAATCCTGCTAACATCAATTGAATATTAGCTAAAGACTCGAACGTGACTAAATCCGCCTGTACCCTGGACTGGATACTCGAACAACTGGTATCGCAGGATATCGTTGAGCAGGAAAAGGCCAGCATGGTTACCTCGCTGGTTTCCGCCCAGGATAGAAAAAACCTGCATCCCCTGGAAATTATTGCCAGCCGAGACTGGAGTAATAAATCCCGACCAGAGCAGATGCTTACCCTCGATATGCTGACCGACTGGTTGGCTGAACAGTCCGGACACAGTCGCTATCACTTTGATCCCTTGAAAATGGATGTTGCATCCTGCACCTCCATCATGTCTTACGCTTATGCATCACGTTTCGGTATTCTAGCGGTCGAGATGACGGTAAAAGAAGTTGTAATCGCGGTTACTGATCCCTATAACCTGGAGTGGAAGGATGAGCTTGACCGTATCGTTAACAAGCCGATTTCCACGGTGCTGGCAAACCCGGCCCAGCTGAAAAGCTACCTGATTGAGTTCTACAGTGTCAGCAGGGCGATGGAAGGCGCGGGTAACAAGTCCCTTGGTGAGTTACCGGGCAATATCCAGAATCTGGAACAGCTAATCGAACTTGGCAAGACCGGCCAGGTAGAAGCCGATGATCAGCACATCGTCAGTATTGTTGACTGGTTAATGCAATATGCGTTCAGTCAACGTGCCAGTGATATTCATGTTGAACCCCGCCGTGAGCAGGGCAATGTGCGCTTTCGTATCGATGGGGTTATGCACCAGGTATACGAGATTCCAGCCAATATCACGGCCGCGGTGGTAAGCCGTATCAAGATTATGGGACGGCTCGATGTGGCCGAGAAACGGAAACCCCAGGATGGGCGCATCAAAACACTTTCGCCTGATGGTGCCGAGATCGAAATGCGCCTGTCGAGTATGCCGACCGCGTTTGGCGAAAAACTGGTACTGCGAATTTTCGACCCCGAAGTGCTGGTGAAGAATTTTGCCGCACTGGGATTTGAAAAATCAGAATCGGATACCTGGAACGATATGATTTCGCGACCTCATGGCATCATCCTGGTGACGGGTCCGACAGGATCAGGCAAAACCACGACGCTATATACAAGCCTCAAACATCTGGCTAAACCGGAAGTGAACGTTTGTACGATAGAAGACCCAATCGAACTGGTTGAACCCAGTTTTAACCAGATGCAGGTGCAGCAGAAAATTGATCTGGACTTTGCCACCGGGGTGAAAACCCTGTTACGTCAGGACCCGGATATCATCATGGTCGGTGAGATAAGAGACCGGGAAACCGCTGAAATGGCGGTTCAGGCGGCGCTCACTGGGCACCTGGTGTTATCCACTCTACACACCAATGATGCACCATCCGCAATCGCGCGTCTCAGTGAAATCGGGGTGCCACCTTACCTGATTAGCGCCACCCTGATCGGGGTCGTGGCGCAACGCCTGGTGCGCACATTATGTTCTCACTGTAAACAGCAGACAAATCTGGACCTGCTCGACTGGCAAGCTTTGATCAAACCCTGGACAACATCGCCGCCGGAAAATATTTCGGCCGCCGAAGGTTGCCTCGAATGCCGACAGACCGGTTTCATCGGACGGGTCGGCATATACGAAATGATGCCGATGAACGATGATTTAAAACGTGAAATTAGCGATAATTTTGATCTGGTGAAATTCCGTAAGACCGCGCTTCGACAGGGCATGAAACCGCTTAATCTTGCTGGTGCGCAAAAGGTAGCGCGCGGTATAACCACCATCGAAGAAGTTCTCAAAGTAGCCCCGCCACGCTACGACATCTAGTTTTTACAGCAGAATGAAATCAAGCTTCACTGTGTTCTGCCTGGTATGGGCCGTGATGCTGCTCCAGGCCTGCAGTGAAACTTCGAATTCGCCTGAGGATGAGATCAGACTGTTTGTTGAATCTGGGGTGGAAGCCGCTGAAAATCGTAACCTCGATGATTTGAGCGATTTAATTCATGGCAATTATCTCGATCAGAAAGGTTATAGTAAGCAACGACTTGGCGGCCTGTTACGGGCATATTTCTTCAGGCATAAGGATTTATATCTTTTTACCAAAATCGAAGAAATCAACCTGTTCGCTGAAAACGAAGCCACTGTCCGGCTTTACGTGGCGATGGCGGGGAGTGTAATCTCCGATGTCGATGCGGTTGCTGCTTTGCGGGCGCAGATCTACCAGTTCGAGCTGCAGTTGATCAAGGAGGATGACTGGTTGCTGCATCACGCGAGTTGGAAGCCCGCGAGTGTTATCGATATTGAGTGACTTCCTGTCAGCGAATGTTAATTCGAAGTAAAGAGGTCGAGCGATTCGACGGCATGCCAAAAAACTGGTAGTCATGGCTTTACTGATTACGTTGGGCCTGGTGCTGGAAATCGTTGGATTGCTTGATGCCAGGTAACTTCTTGCGATCACCCTTGAATATGCGCAACATTGGTGGTTTATTCCGCTACTGATACTGGCTCAGATTATCCTGTATACCTTCGCTTTGGCGGGGTTTGTGTTTCTCCGGATCGTGGCGCCACTCTATGACCCTTTGATGGCGACTTTTATCCTCGCCGTGGGTGGCGCTCCAGGGGGTCCGGGTGCTTACCTGTTTTCGGGTTACCTGACCGGGGAGTGGAAGACAAGACTGAAGAACTCGCGCCGTTACAAATTGCTACAGGCGCAGGACAATTTTCTATCGCTGTTTGTGATGCTGGTTTTTCCCGGGTCTCGACACGCGCTATCCAGCCGGCAGTTGGGGGCCTGGTTAGACATAGATATGAAAAATACTTGGTATATACTACGCTCGATTGACGTAGTTTTTATCAATTCACGCGACGTTTGTTTCTATCCGAAAAACATGCAGGACGTCAAGCCATAACTAGCGGGATTATTGTGTCTAAACTTTTTCTCCTTAAACGGATTTTTAATGCACGGGGGGTTTTATCCTGGCTCATTTTTGCCGCCGTCCCGGCAATGTTGTTTTATGTTATTGCTCTTGAAGTAATGTCGTCAGCTGGTTTTGGCCTCAGGGAAATCCTGAGAGACCCGGCACAGCAGACGGGTCAGTCCAGCTTTCTTGGATTTCTTTCAAATATCGGTGTCTGGTTATGGGTTTGTTCGGGGGCGATTTGTTTGTTTAGTGCCGGGGTTGGTGGATTCGTCTCTGTGCAAAAACAAAAACAGTTACTCATCCTGATAGGGATGTTTTCCCTTGTTTTAGCCGTCGATGATTTTTTCCTGTTGCATGACCGGTATCTGCCGCAAAGAGCCGTTTTTCTTTGTTATGCAGTCTTTACAATTATCTTGCTGATTCGCTACTTTAAAAACATCATGGAAATAGAAGGCTTTGCGTTTTTGTCCGCCGGGGGTCTGCTAGCCCTGTCGATATATGTCGATCTGAATCAAAGGAAAATACCGTTTGATTACGCACATGTTCAAACGGTAGAGGAAGGTTTCAAGTTTGTAGGCGCCGCTTCCTGGTTATATTTTTGTTATCGACTCGCGTCATTTCGCTTTAGACGTTCTGCAGGCAGTACGGATCTAAACGGGGAATCCTGAGTTTTCCAGGTACTGCCTGTACCCACATCAATCTTACTTGATGTTATTGCTTGAACCAGTTCTTGTGCAGGGCCTTAACTACCTTATTGGGATAAATTGTCCTGCCGAGGCTGCCATTGTAACGTGCCAGAGCGCGTCCCAGGTCGTGCGGCTCCATGTCGATGTAATAACGCAGTATGGTGCAACCCATGCGTAAATTAGTGCGAATCTTGAACAGGTTCTGATCGGAGATACCGATTTCGTTAAGCCAGAAAGGCATGACTTGCATCAACCCGCGGGCGCCTGAAACCGAAATCGCGTACTCATCAAAATGACTTTCCACTTCAATCACCGCAAGTACCAGTTCGGGCTCGATGTCGACACGCCTGGCCTCGTAATGAATCTGTTTGAGCATGTTGATTCGCGTTTCGGGGTTCTTCACGAAAGTTTCAAGTCGGCGCGACATGTCGAGGAGCCATACCTGCGCATCGAAGCGGTCTTCAAATCCGGCGTCGGATTCGATGGCTGCTTTTAGCAGTTTGCTCAGTTCCGGATCGGTTGAGGCATGAACCGGATGAGCTGTTGCCGTTGCCAGCAGGGCGAAAGTTATGATTGTGGCAAGCTGTTTTATACGGTGGTGCATTGGTTAGGGTAAAGCTCGTCAAGGAAGGAGGTCAACTCATCGAGTGATATTTCCTTCGCACTGTCATCGCTGCGACCCTTGTATTCAAACTGTTGTGCCGTGAGGCCACGCT
>Ga0316187_10001517_pt1 | contig 20110 bp, 16 predicted proteins | sample CroRivburrow1_MG_FD_204927 | JGI IMG/M metagenome (GOLD analysis project Ga0316187, IMG submission 204927) | Coastal sediment microbial communities from Maine, United States - Cross River worm burrow 1 | ecosystem: Environmental > Aquatic > Marine > Coastal > Sediment | place: USA: Maine...
TGTCGAGGCCGACTTCCAGTTCGACAGCGGCGATATCCACGCCGGCGGCTGTGAGCCCTTCGACAAGGGCCGGGGTGAAATGCAGTGCGGCGGTCGGGGCCGCGGCACTGCCTGTGACCTGGGCAAACATCGTCTGATAGCGCTCCGCGTCGTCGAGGGTGCCGTGGAAGTAGGGCGGCAAAGGCACCGCGCCGTGCTCGGCAACGATCTCCTCGATGTCGCCGGACACTTGGAGGTCAACCGCAACGCGGCCGGCCTCGGGTTCTTCCATTATTCGAGCCCGAATGGGTCCAAAGTCCAGCTCGACACCCGGCCGCATCCGGCGCGCCGGACGCACCAGGGCCTCCCATGCGGTGCCGGCGAGGGGCCGCAGTAGCAGCAGCTCCACCGAGCCCCCGGTTCCGCGGCGGTTTCCAAGCAATCGGGCACGGCGAACCCGGGTGCGATTGACCACCAGGAGGTCGCCGGAACTCAGCAAGGTCGGCAGATCGGAAAACCGGTGGTCCGTCATCCCGGCGACACGCAGGAGGCGCGAGGCGTCTCGGGGTTCCACTGCGGACTGCGCTATTGATTCAGCCGGCAGTTCGTATTCGAAGTCGGATGTATGCACGGTGTTGCAAGGTAGCCGGTCGGGAATCCTCCGGATTCCGGGAACCCTCCGGGTTCCTTGGCGGGCTCCTAGAGCAGAGTTCCCTGCGAGCTGTCGATGGGCGGTTCCAGCCCGAGGTGGGCGTAGGCGTTGCGGGTAGCGACCCGACCCCGCGGGGTACGCTGGATCAAGCCCTGCTGAAGCAGGAACGGTTCGTAGGCATCCTCGACCGTTTCGGTCTCCTCACCGACAGCAATGGCGAGCGTCGATAGTCCAACGGGGCCTCCGTTGAACTTGTCGATTATCGCTTCGAGGATGTAGCGGTCCACCTTGTCGAGGCCGCGCTCATCGACTTCGAATATCTCGAGAGCGGTGCTTGCCGTGGCGGCGTCGACGACACCATCGCCGCGCACCGTCGCGTAGTCGCGCACCCGGCGCAACAGACGGTTGGCGATTCGCGGCGTGCCCCGGCTGCGATGCGCGATCGCCGTGGCTCCGGCAGGTTGGATTTCGGCGTCGAGAATTCCCGCGGCCCGCGTAACGATCTCCGCCAGGTCCGCCTCCTCGTAGTAGTCGAGGCGCGCCACATAGCCGAAACGATCCCGTAGCGGTGGAGCCACCCGGCCGACTCTCGTGGTAGCGCCCACCAGGGTAAAGCGAGGCAGTTCGAGCCGTATCGAGCGTGCTGCCGGGCCCTTGCCTACGATGATGTCGAGCTGGAAGTCTTCCATCGCCGGGTAGAGGACCTCCTCGACCTGGCGCGGCAGCCGATGGATCTCGTCGATGAAGAGCACGTCGCCGGCGTCGAGGTTCGTGATCACGGCGGCCAGATCACCCGGACGTTCCAGCGCCGGGCCCGATGTTGCCCGGAAGTTGGCGCCCATCTCGTTGGCGAGGATTCCGGCCAGGGAAGTCTTCCCCAGGCCTGGCGGGCCCGAGAACAGGGTGTGGTCGATCGACTCGCCGCGCTGGATCGCCGCTTCCACCAGGATGGCGAGGCGCTCTTTCAGCTCATGCTGTCCGATGAACTCATCCATGTGGCGCGGCCGCAGGCCGGCCTCAAATTGCAGCTCTTCGGGATCCGAGTTCGTCGCCAGTAGGCCTTCTTCACGCATTGGCCGGTCCGATCATGCCTGGCGACCCAACGTCTGAAGCGCCGTCCGCAGCAGCGACTCGACCTCGTCGCCTTCCGGAAGCTCGGCAAGGGCCATTCGGATCTCGTCACCCTGATAGCCGAGGCCCTCGAGGGCCGAGCGCACTTCGGCGAGGGGCGAGTTCGACGGAGCTAATTCGGTGTCGGGAACCTCGAGTTTGGGGCGCAATTCGAGCAGCAGCTTCTGCGCCGACCGCTTCCCGATACCGGGTACCGCTGTTAGCGCGGCAGCATCGTCGGTGAGAACGGCCCGGCGGAGGTCGTCGGGGGTCATGGTCCCGAGAATCGCCAGAGCGACCTTGGGCCCGACGCCCGATATCCCGAGGAGGAGCCGGAAGAGATCGCGCTGATCCTCGGTGGAGAATCCAAACAGAGCCATGGCGTCTTCACGCACGTGCAGGTGGGTGTGGAGCACGGCCTCATCGCCGATGCCGGGCAGCTCGACGAGGGCCCGCGGCGGGACGGCCATCTCATATCCCACTCCGGCGACATCCAGCAGCACACCTTCGGGGCTCTTCTCGGCGACGACTCCGCGCAGCCTGCCGATCATCGGGCGGCCTCCGCCTTGTCGAGCCGCCACTGCAGCCCCGCTGCCTGGACGTGGCACACGGCGATTGCCAGAGCGTCGGCGGCATCAGCCGGCTGAGGGATCTTTTCGAGACCGAGTCGCATTTGTATCACCTTCTGAACCTGATCTTTGTCGGCGGCGCCGTAGCCTGTGAGCGCCATCTTGACGGCGGATGGCGTGTACTCCACAACGGGAATCCCAGCCTGCGCGATTGCCAGCAGGGCGACTCCCGATGCCCTGGCCACGCTGGTGGCGGTCATCCGGTTGCGATTCATGAACACCTGCTCGATCGCCGCCGCGTCGATCGGATGCTCGGCAACGATGGCGCTGAGATCGCGATGGAGCTCGACGAGGCGATCCGCCAACCGGGCGTCACGATCCGTGCGGATCACCCCGACCGCGACGGCGTGAAGCCCGCGTGGGGTCTTCTCCACGATGCCGTAGCCGGTGCGCGTCAAACCTGGGTCGATGCCTAATACGAACATATGTTCCCTCTACCCTACGCCCTCATGGGGATGGTTCCAAGGACGCTGCCGCGACATCGTCCAAACCCGCTACATGATCTCGGCGAGCACTTCGTCCGGGATGTCGAAGTTGGCGTACACCGCTTGCACGTCGTCGAGGTCTTCGAGGGCGTCAACCAATCGGAGGATCTTCGACGCGTTGCCGGCTTCCACCGGAACCGATATCGAGGCGATCTGCGATACCTCCGCCTGGGCGACGGTGATCTCGGCCGCTTCGAGGGCGGCCCGCACCGCAGCGAGGTCGCCGGGAGAGGAAATGATCTCCCATTGCTCGCCGGACTCGGCGACATCCTCCGCCCCGGCATCGAGGGCCGTGAGCATCACCATTTCCTCATCGCCTTCGGCCAGGAGGTAGCCCTTCTGCTCGAATAGGTAGCCGACCGAACCAGGCTCGCCCAGCGACCCGTTGTTTCGGCTGAAAGTCGACCGCACATCAGAGGCGGCCCGGTTGCGGTTATCGGTGAGTACATGCACGTACAGGGCAACGCCTCCGGGGGCATAGCCCTCGTAGAAGAACTCCTCGTACTCGACGCCTCCGAGTTCGCCGGCGCCACGGGCGATTGCCCGCTCGATGTTGTCCTTGGGGACGGAGCTGTCCTTGGCCTTCTGGACGGCCGTGACCAGGGCGGCATTACCGGTGAGATCGCTACCGCCGGCACGGGCCGCCGCTTCGATCGCCCTGATCAGCTTTGCAAACAGTTTGCCCCGGGCGGCGTCTTGGCGCCCCTTGCGATGCTTGATGTTTGCCCACTTGGAATGTCCGGCCATCAGTCTCTTTCAGCTCTCTGGAGCCTCGATTCTACGGGGATCTCACGTGCTTCGTGTCCGCGATTTCCTGAAGCCGCGTTGATTCCCGAACCGAGCGCGCAGGTGCCGATCCCGGAAACTCGACGGGATGGGCAATATCACGTGCATATCATGTGATCGGCTCGGCCGATGGAACTGCATCGCGGTCCTTGATAACGGCGCCGAGCGTCGAGGGAGCACGCTGTTGCCGCCCGGACAGTCCCGCGTCGGCGGGCGCGGACATGGCTCTATCAGCTACCTTCTCTGGTCAGCAATCCACTGAAGCCAAGAGGATGCCGGCATGAGCGAAGATCGTAATAAGACGGCACTCATCGCCATCGGAATCATGTTCATTGTCATCGGGATGAACAGCAATCGTGGATTAATCGCTGCAGGTGTTGTATTCCTCATCGCCGCCATCATCCAGCATCGCAAGTCTCAGAGCTCGGGCGACGGACCGGAAGAGTAAACGATGACAGTCGGCAGAGTCGATAACTCTCGGGTTGAGACATACGGCCCAGATCACCCACCGCCCCGATCCCGATATCGAGCACCCACACCCGTCCGGGAACCGGCAGTTCTGAACCGCCCTGTATGTGCCGTTATGAGCGGCGTGGTAGCTTCCTCGCCATGAACTGGCTTCGAAACATCAAAACGGGCTCATTGGTAGTCATCGTTAGCGTGATCGCCGGAATCGGGTGGGTCTCGGTGGGCGGAACCCCGGCCCTGATCACCTCGATGGTTGCCGGAGGCTTGATAGCTCTGAAGGGAACCCTCGGCCCAGCCGACGAGGAATGATCCTTGGGACTAGAACCTCAGTGAGTCCCCCGTCGACGACCATGATCTCGCCCGTCGTGTGTCCGGCTTCGCCGGATAGGAACATAAGTGATGCCGATATGGGTGGGTCGGTAGGCTTGAGAGATATGACGAAGACCGGCGATCTTGATGAACCCACCTCACCTGATGGCAAGAACGTTCTCGTCCCGCCGAGTCGTGGCTACTGGCGTGAGTGGCTTGCCTCAAACACCGACCGGCAAGAAGGTCTCTGGGTCGTCTACCGCAAGAAGCCGAGCCGCCTCCACGGCCCGGTCTATGACGACCTGGTCGAGGAAGCGCTGTGCTTTGCGTGGATCGACAGTCGGGTCCGGCGGGTCGACGACGACCGGGTGATGCAATGGTTCTCTCCCCGCCGGGAGGGTGGAATTTGGTCGGCGGTGAACAAGGAAAGGATCAGGCGGCTCATTGCTGCTGGGAGAATGGCTGAGATCGGCCAGGCGGCTATTGATCGAGCCAAGGCTGATGGTTCATGGGCTCAGCTTGACGAGGTCGATGCCCTCATCGTTCCTCCTGATTTGCAGACCGCCCTTGACGGTGTCCCTGCGGCATCGACCGCCTATCAGACCCTCGGCGACTCAGCCAAGAAGCAGTACCTGTGGTGGATTCACTCGGCGAAACGGCCAGTTACCCGCACCAACCGGATCGAAGAAACGATCCGCAGGCTCTTGTCCGAGCCAACGAACGGCTCCGAGTAGCCCCCGTCCCGACCCACGGAGCATCCCCACATCCGGCAACACGACCGCCCACAACCGGCAGGGGGATTCAATCCGGCGCTATTCCCGCTGCGATTGCCTCAGCCTGTGCGTACAGCCTCGATTAACAGCTCATGAATCCAGGTTTCGCCGATCAGTTCAGGGTGGAATGAGGTCGCGAGGATGTTGTCCTGGCGCACGACTACCGGGCGGTCCTCTCCGCTCGCCGGGTCGACGACCGAAGCCAGCACTTCGACGGCGGCGCCCGTTTTGTGGATCCAGGGGGCCCTGATGAACACTGCGTGGACGGGCTCAGCCCGACCGGCGATCGCGAGGTCGGCTTCGAAGGACTCGACCTGTCGGCCGAAGGCATTGCGTTCGACAACAACATCGAGGACCGCCAACTGTGGCTGGTCCGCTCCGGTGGTGCCGCTGGCGAGGAAGATCATCCCGGCACAAGTACCGAGGATCGGCATGCCGTCGGCGACGCGCTGCCGGATTGGTTCGATCAGGCCGTAGAGGGTGGCGAGCTTTCCGATCGTCGTCGACTCGCCGCCCGGAATGACGAGGGCGTCGACGGCGGCCAATTCCTCGGGAGTGCGCACCTCCACTCCGTCGACTCCGATTGCATCCAGCATCGCCAGATGCTCGCGGAAGTCGCCCTGCAGGGCGAGGGCGCCGACCTTCACGGGTGGTCTGCCACTAGAGACCGCGGTCCTGCATCCGATCAGCCGGAGCCAGCGTGTCGATGTTGATCCCGACCATCGCTTCACCCAGGCCGGCGGACACCTTGGCCACCTTGGCGGCGTCCTGATAGAACGTTGTCGCCTCAACTATGGCCCGGGCCCGCTCGGAAGGATCACCCGACTTGAAGATGCCGGAACCGACGAACACACCGTCGCAGCCGAGCTGCATCATCAGCGCGGCATCGGCGGGAGTGGCGATACCGCCTGCGGCAAAATTGACCACGGGGAGCTTGCCGGTTTCGGCGATCTCACGAATCAGGTGATAGGGCGCTCGCGTCTCTTTGGCGGCCCCCATCAATTCGTTCTCATCCATCACCGAGAGTTCCCGGATCTGCTTGTTCATCAGCCGCATGTGCTTGACGGCCTCGACAACATTGCCGGTGCCCGGTTCGCCCTTGGTGCGGATCATGGCGGCACCTTCGCCGATACGTCGCAGGGCCTCGCCGAGATCCTTGGCGCCACAGACGAACGGCACAGTGAAACGCCACTTGTCGATGTGGTTGTCGTCGACGGGCGTCAGCACCTCTGACTCATCGATGTAGTCGACACCGAGGGATTGCAGCACCTGTGCCTCGACAAAATGACCGATCCGTGATTTGGCCATCACGGGGATGGACACCGCGTCGATGATCTCGCGGACCTTGGCGGGATCTGCCATTCGGGCCACCCCGCCGGTTGCCCGAATGTCGGCAGGAACTCGTTCCAGGGCCATTACCGAAACCGCCCCCGCCTCCTCGGCGATCTTCGCTTGCTCAGCGTTGACGACATCCATGATCGCGCCGCCCTTGAGCATCTCGGCCAAGCCACGCTTGACTAGATCGGTGCCTCTCTCGGTGTTTCCTGTGGTCATTTGACGCTCCTGATCATGCGCCCGCCAGAATGCAGGCTGATAGTTTCCTCAACTCGATTCTAACTTTACTGGACTGGTCGAAATGCAGAAATCTCTACGAATCGACAGATCCAGTCCAAACCGGCTGCCGCTTGTCGAGAAACGCCTTCATGCCCTCCTGGCCGTCGGCGATCGTGGCGTTCTCGGCAATGACATCCTTGGCCAGCTCGTACGCCGCGGCCTGCGGCATCTCGACCTGTCGATAGAACGCTGCCTTGCCGAGTCCGACCACCTCCGGCGAGTAATGCGCGATCTGATGGGCCAATTCCATCGTTGCCGCCTCCAGCTCGTCGGCCGCAACGACCCGATTGACCAGGCCCCAATCTGCCGCCCTCTCTGCGGAGATCGTGTCCCCGGTCAGCAGCATCTCGAGCGCTCGTTTGCGCCCGATGGCACGAGACAGGGGCACCATCGGAGTTGAGCAGAACAGGCCGACCTTGAGCCCGGTTGTGCCGAAGCGGCTGCCTTCAGAAGCGACCACGAGATCACATGCTGCCACCAGCTGGCAACCGGCCGCCGCCGCCATGCCGTGGACTTTGGCGATGACCGGTTGGGGAATGTGCTGGATCTTGTCCATCATCACCGTGCAGGTCGTGAACAGCTCGTCGAAGAACGAGCGTTCGCGATCGATCATCTCGTTGAGGTCGTGACCAACCGAGAAAGCACGACCGGCTCCGTCGATGATGACAACCTTGACCGCAGCATCCGAGCTGACGACGCCGAGCGCGTCGAGTACCTCGTGGAGCAATTCGAGGCTGAGTGCATTGAATCGGTCCGGTCGGCTCAGCGTGATGCGCCCGATGGCGTCCTCGACTGCGACCTCAATGTGTTGATAGTCCATGTTGGCCTCCTCGCGAGCATGAAGTGTAAGTGGCCCGGCCTCACCGTGATGCGGCCGCCGCGTAGCGCGGTAGATAGGCGTCGACGGTTCGGTCGATTGAGAAGTGGCGCGCTCGGAACGTTGCCGCTTCGCCAAGCTTGGTGAGGCGGGGAGGATCATCGAGTAGCCCGGCCATGGCCGCCGCGAGGGCGGACGGTTCTCCGGGAGGCACGAGCACTGCGGTATCGCCCACGACATCGGCGAATGCTGGAATGTCGCTGACAACACAGGCCGCTCCCGCGGCCATCCCCTCGGCAACCGTGAGGCCGAAGCTCTCGCCGCGGCTGTTGGGGGCGATGAAGATCTCGGCGCTGGCGAGCAACTCCTGTTTGAGCGCGTCCGAAATATTCCGGTGCAGATCGACGCCAGGCTCCGGATCGATCGCGTCAGGGGAAATGACGACGAGATGCACCGCCGGATGGGTTTCCCGCAGCGACCGCATGGCGGCCAGGGCGACATCGAGCCCTTTGCGCCGGTCGTTCCGCCCCACAAATACGACCCGCCCCAACACACGGTCTACATTGGGTAGCCGGCGGATCTCAACGCCGTTCGGGATAATGGCGACGTCGCCAAAACCGGCGACAGCCGAGTGGGCTGTTTCGCTCACCGCTGCCAGACTAATGAACGATTTGATGTGCCAGCGAAGCGGCGGGAATCGACGGTAGAGCGCTCGGACCAGGCGCGACGGATCAGCGTGGAAGGTTCCCACCAGCGGACGACCGGTCCAGCGGGCTGCGATAGACACCATCGGCATCAACGGCTCATGGACGTGAACGACGTCGGCATCAGCCACGGCGCCTCGCATCTTGCGCCTCAACAAGGGGCTCAGCTTGATCGGAGCGGTCGAGTCGTTGAAGGACCAGGTACGCGAAGCCCCGAGGGACCGCAGCGGCTGATCGGACTCTCCGGGAGCCACCACCCAGGCGTCGTGACCGCGCCGTCGCAGCGTCGCTGCAATCAGCGTCACCTGGTTCTGAACTCCACCAAAGCAACCGATGTCGTACGGGCAAATGAGTGCGATCTTCATCGTATGACCACCACTATGACATCGCTTCGCGGTCGCTCGGCCAGTTGGGGACAAACAGATGCCAATCCTGCGGAGCCTCTCGAATCAGGCCCTCGAGCACGATCGCGAAAGCTTGCGTCCCGGCCGCAATCCGCTCGTCGCGGGAATCGGCTTGCGGGATTTCAAGCGGCGGGCGCACCACAAATCGATGTCCCCCGCCCGGGACGAAGTAGCACCCCACCGGTAGCAGGACAGCCCCGGTGCGCTCGGCCAGCGCTACCGGGCCGGCCGGCATCGTGGTTCGCTCTCCGAAGAAGTCGACGGCGATACCTCGACCCGACACGTCGCGATCGGAGACAAGGGCGATCACGCCACCTTCCTTCAGCCGCCGCGATAGAGCCGTGGTCACCTTCCTCCCCTTGCCCATGATGACGGTCTCGATGCCTAGATCGCGGCGCACTCCAACGAACCAGTCGACGATCTTCTCATTGCTCAGGCCTTCCGCCGCCGCCAGCACGGGAATCCCAATCGCCTCCGCCTTGGCACCGGCCGACTCCCAGTTGCCCATGTGCGGAAGCGCCAGCACGATGCCGGCGCCATTTGCTGCCGCTTCGTGGATGAGGTCCTCACCTTCAACGGAACAACCGTTCACGATCTGGTCTTTGCGCCGAGGTCGCGTCCAGAACACCTCGGCCCAGTAGCGCCCGTAGCTGGCGAACATGGCCCTGCCCAGACTGACGACATCACCCTCCGCGCCGACCACCCGGCTCATGTGACGCTCGACCAGGTGGCGTCGCTTGCGGGCGACCCGCCACGCCAGCCGGCCGACGGATTCCCCGAAGCGACGCATAGCGGGCTCCGGGAGGAGCCCGAACAGCCCCGAGAAAACCCGATACGCAAGGTAGAGAGGCCAGTCACCCATCAGTCGAGCTGGCGCCAGGTGTTCCTGATCCGCTGCGCCACCGTGAAAGCGGTCAGCGTGACGAACAGCCACAGCATTCCGTGGAGCACCGGCAACCCGAAGCCGGCGAGACCGACTCCGAGTAGAACGAGGATGACCCGCTCGGCTCGACCCATCCAGCCGCCGCGGCCCTCGGCCCCCCAACTCTCCGCCTTCGACCGCACATACGGGATGAGCAGGGAACTGGCCAGCGCGAATACGCACAACATCAACCCGGTTTCGTCGGTACGCAAACTGAACGCCAGACCCGCCAGCACGGCCACCTCTCCGAACCGGTCGGCCATAGTGTCGATGAATGCGCCCTTGTCGGAGGCGGTTCCTTGGAGCCGTGCCAACGGCCCGTCAAGCGCATCGAGCAGCGAGCCTGCCGCCGACACTGAGGCCCCGGCGACATAGTGTCCCGCAGCGATGAGGACGCCACCGACGATCGTGACGAGGAGCCCAAGCACGGTGATGATCGTCGGTGTGAGTCGCATCCTTCCGAGCAGCGATGCGATCGGATCGATAAACGGCGCAAGCCGGGATCGACCTCTGAGATCCAGCAATTGGTCTCCTTCCCGAACAAAAAGCTACCACGGACCGGGCACCCTATACCGTTGGCTACACTCGATGGCCCGCAGCTCGACGGCTGGCTGACGGACGGCGCGCCATTACAGGAGGACCCAACAGCGATGACAGACAGCTCTCAACCGACGAACGCAAAGATCACGGTCGGCGACTCGGAGCTCGACCTCACAACGTGGCCGGCGTCAATAGGTTCTGATGCTGTCGACATCTCGAAGCTGCTCCAGACCTTAAAAGTTGTCACTTACGACCCCGGCTTCGCCAACACGGCGAGCACTCGAACCTCAATCACATACGTCGATGGCGGGCAGGGAACTCTGCGCCATCGCGGGTATTCGATTGAAGACCTCGCCGAGAACTGCACCTTCCTCGAAGTGGCCCACCTGCTGCTGTTCGGTGACCTGCCGAATCAGCAAGAGCTCGACGAGTGGACCGGCACGATCAAGATGCACACCCTGCTGAGCGAAGAGATGAAGCGCTTCTTCGATGCGTTCCCGCGCTCGGCCCACCCGATGGCGATTCTGTCGTCGGCGACCAATGCGATTTCGGCTTTCTACGAGGCCTACTACGACCCCAAGAGCGCCGATGCGATCAGGGAGAGCACGATCCGGCTCATCGCCAAGATGCCGACCATTGCATCCTGGGCCTACAAGAAGTCCATCAGTCAGCCCTACATCTACCCGCGCAACGACCTCACCTACGTCGAGAACTTCCTCAACATGATGTTCGGTTTGCCGGTTCAAGAATCCGAGATCGATCCGATCATCGTCAAGGCACTCAATGTGCTGCTGATCCTGCACGCCGATCACGGGCAGAACCAGTCAACGGCGACCGTCCGCTTCGTCGGATCGAGCCACGCCAACCTGTTCGCCTCGGTTTCGGCCGGCATGAGCGCTCTGTGGGGACCGCTACACGGCGGTGCCAATCAAGCCGTGGTCGAGATGCTGTCTAGCATTCACGACGATCCTGATATGACCGTCGACAAGGCCGTTGCCCGGGCCAAGGACCCCGACGACGAATTCCGTCTGATGGGGTTCGGCCACCGCGTGTACAAGAACTTCGACCCACGGGCGAAGATCCTCGGGGCGTTCGCCGACGACGTCTTGGCGACGATGGGCAAGGATGATCCGCTGCTGGACATCGCGAAGGAGCTCGCGGTCGTCGCTCGCGAAGACGACTACTTCGTCAGTCGCAATCTCTATCCGAACGTCGACTTCTACTCGGGGATCATCTTCCGGGCGCTGGGCTTCCCCACCCGGATGTTCACCGTGCTGTTCGCAATCGGTCGGCTCCCCGGCTGGATTGCCAACTGGATCGAGATGCACGACGACCCGGCCACCCGAATTGGACGGCCCCGTCAGGTGTACGAGGGCGTGGTGACCCGGGAGTTCAAGCCGATCGAAGAACGGTAGGGGTTCGAATTTCGATCAGATCAGAGGTTTGATCGAGATTCAGACTTCCTCGATGTCTTCGACGTAGCTCCCCACTACTTCGCCGGTGATTCCGTCGACGCGGACCAGGCCGCGTTGGGTTGGCGGATCGTCCGCGGAGAACATGAGCACGTTCCAAATCGGGCGGGCCCGCCAGCCCTGGAAGTTGAGAGCGGCTGAGGCGTGGCCGGCCGGAAACTCGGCATGGCGGTTGGCGATTTCGAGCGCGGCTCCGTCCATGACTTTCAGGTCCCAGCCGCCGTACCAGTGGAACCATGCGATCGCGAGGAACAGCACGAACAGTAGCCACATGCCCTTTGGCAGCCCCAGCGCAATGCCGAGCGCGGTAACGATGGCCGCGACCACATATACCCATCCGGCCCGGCGCCGCTGATTGGTGTTGGGCACGGCATACGGTTCCAGGACGAGCGACTGGAGATCGTCCGGTACGTCGGCCGCCTCTGCGACCTCCTGGGGTATCTCGATACGCCGCGGCTGCGGTTCGTCAACGGTCATGCGCCGTGACAATACCGCCCCGGCGCGCAGACACATTCCGAAAGGAATTTGCTCGACCCGCCGCGGCGCCGATGAACTTGTGTCCGCACGGCGTTCGCGTAGTCTCTACGCGGCCGCGGCTGCGTGTCCGGCATCGCCGATCTCACCCGAAGGGGTTTCTTGTGAAGTGGTTCGTCAACTTTGTGTCCAGCCTGGTGAGACGCTCCCCGTGGGGAGTGCTCGTCGGGGCGGTCCTGTTGACTGCTTTCTTCGGCTACTTCACCCAGTTTCAAGAGACCGCAATGGGCAACGAGGGTTTCTCGCCGGACTCTCCTGAGTTCCTGGCCCAGGACGTTATCGCCGACAATTTCTCCGACAACTCCGAGGAACCCGTACAGATCGTGGTGACCGCCCGCAACGGGGATCTGCTGACAGTTGCCGGCCTCCAGGATTACCTGGCAGTGCGGGCGGCGATCCGCGGCAGCGACGTGTCGGATCTCCTGGCGGGACGAGTCGGAGGCGACATCGTCGGGTACATGGATCCGGTCGTCCAGGCTCTGACATTCAGGGCCACCGAAATGGGAATCCCATTCGAAACGATTGTCGCCAACGTCACCGACGACAACGTCAAAGAGGCGTTCATTCAGGGCGTGGCCGGGCTTCCGCCTGACGTTGCGGGTCTGGTAACGGGCCTGTTCGGCGAGAGCTCTGATCTCGATCAAGCGACGGCTGAGACCGGACTGATGGTCGTATTCCTCAACGTCGCCGAACTCGAAGACTCGGACTTCGAACTCCTGCAGGCCAAAGAAGTCGACATGGCCGACTCGATCGCAGCCGTTGAGACAACTGCCAGCGACGCATCGGCTTTCTCGTTCGCACTCCTCTTCGCCGACACCGACGAATTTGCCTCTGAGATCGGGCGCCTCTTCGGAACCGCGTTCCTGATCATCGTCTTGATCCTGCTGTTCGTGTACTGGACTCGGAAACACCCGTCGGGATTCTACGGGCGGTCTCTGGAGTGGCCCGTGGCCTTGCGCAACGGGGCCATCGTTGGCGCTGCCGTTGCCGGTGTAATCGCCCTGATTCTGGCCGGCGCGTCCGCGACCGGTGCCGGTTGGATCACAGTCCCGGTGGTCTTCATCCTGGTTGGTCTGCTGGCGACCACGTGGGCACGATTCGCTCGCTGGCGTCGTTCCTGGGCGGACATGGGGCTGACGATGCTTGTCATCATCATGTCAATCTCTTGGATGAACGGCATCGGTGTGCTCCTGGGACCGAAGTACGCCGGTTTGATCGGCAATTTCAACGAGATCCTGCAGATCATCCCGATCCTGCTGATCGGCCTCGGCGTCGACTATGCGATCCACACGACGAGCAGGTACCGCGAAGAATTGGGAGCGGGCACAACGGTCCCAAAGTCGGCGAGCCGCGCCACGCGGACTGTTGGAATCGCTCTGGTTCTGGCGACCGTGACAACATCCATCGGGTTCCTGACGAACGCGTTCAATCCGATCACCGCCATTGCCGACTTCGGAATCCTCGCCGCTGTCGGCATCACGTCAGCGTTCCTCCTCATGTTGACCGTGGTGCCGTCGGTGCGGGTGCTTCTCGATCGCCGTGCCGAAGCGGCTGGAACCCTGGCAACCGAGGTGTTCGGCCACCAGGGCGATCGTGTCCTCCCCAAGATCATGGGTGCCACATCGGTGCTGGCGGAGCGCTTCGCAGCCACGACCCTCGTCATTGCGCTAGTACTCGCCGGGCTCGGCGTCTGGGGCTTCACGGAGCTCAACACTGAATTCAGCTTCACGGACTTCCTCCCGGAAGACGCGCCGGCGCTCGAAACCTTCAACACCATCACCGATGAGTTTGGTGGCGGCTTCGGCGAAGAAACGGAAGTCATAATCGAAGGTGACGTGGCGACGCCCGAGGTCCACAACGCAATGGTCGCGACCTGGGCCGCATTGGGCCAGGTCGACAATGTCGTCCAGTTCGGCCCCCGCGCCGCCGCTGAATCGCCCGTTTCGGTGATCGCCCTGCTGGTGGTTCCCCCGGATCAGGGCGGTGACCCGGAAACCTTCAATCCCGAGTTCGCCCAGCTCGCCCTGGCGGCAGGCCTTCAGCCGGATCTCACCGTGAGCCCGGGGACCGATGTCGACGCACTCTATCGAGCGGCGCTCGTGGCGTCACCCGATCCGATGCGTCGGGTCATTGCCGAGGTCGACGGCGAGTTCCGCTACGTCGACGTGGGTGTCTCCACTCAGGCCGGCGAGCTGGCCGCGCTCACGCTGCGCGACGATCTAGTCGACGCGTTTGGCCCGATACGTGAGGCCGGGGCGACAACTGTGGCGACCAATCAGAACATCATCAGCCAGGGCGTCGCCAGAGCCCTGCAGGACTCGCAGCTCACTTCGCTCGCGCTCACGATTCTCGTCGCCGGCATTGTGCTGGTGATCAACTTCTGGGCGGAGTCGCGCCGGCCATTCCTCGGCGTCGTGACGATCGTCCCTGTCGTGTTGATCGTGTTGCTGGTGTTCGGGATCATGGCCGCCCGCGGAATCCCGTTCAATCCGGTGACGGCAATGATCGCCAACCTCGCCATCGGAATCGGTGTCCCCTACACGATCCACATCACCCACCGCTACCAAGAAGACCGGCTCCGGTACGACACACCGGAGGAGGCAATCAAGTCCACCACGACCCATACCGGTGGTGCATTGGCCGGCTCGGCCTTTACGACCGCCGCGGGGTTCGGGATCCTGATGACCTCGACGTTGAAGCCATTCCAGCAGTTCGGCGAGGTGACCTTCTGGGCCATCATCGTTGCCCTCATCGGATCGGTCCTGGTGTTGCCGTCGCTGTTGATCCTGTGGGACCGGTGGCATGCCAAGCGCGGCCACGAGATCGTAGATTCCGCGACAGTCCGTGACGTACTGGAGACGGTCCCCGGGGGCTGATTCTCGAGGGCGATCAGTTGTCGCTGCGCTCGAACAGGCAGGCGAACGGTGATCTCGTGCAGGCGACGCCCCGGCCGGTCTCGAGAGGTTGCTCCACTGTGATATTGCTCGGTCGTTTCGGGGTCATGTAGCTGTCGCGATCACACTCCGGGGCGACGTAGCGGCCCGACCTCGCCTTGACTACCGAAGCAAGGCACTAGCGAGGATCTATTGGCGCCATGGCGGCGTCCGCTGACTCGGGCCGGCCAACAACCGACCCTGTTGTTCCCAAAGAGCTCGGGTCTACTTCTTCACAAGTTACAGGCACATGCCGACGGCGGAGATGCCGATTCTGAGCACTCCGCGAAGTCGTGGCGTCTAAATGGGGTGAGTTGTCGCTACCCGGATCGGTCCGACGTCCCCTCAGGTAGTGCGCTGCCGCTCTGATGGCGACGGGTCTTCGGTCGGCGGGGTTGTTTCCCACTCCTCAGGCACACCCTCGGGCTCGTCGATGGCTGCGTAGAGAATCGCTTCTTCGAACGGCTTTTCGCCACGCTTGCGGTGGTACCCGTCCCACACGTAGAGCAGCGACGGCAGCACGAGCACTGCGGCCAGCATCGCGAGAAGGATCGTGTACGCCGTCACGAACCCGAACTGACGGAACGGAATCGTGGTCGACGTGACGAGAATCCCAAACCCGGCGATCGTGGTCACCGCCGACCCGGCCAATGCACCCCCGGTGTGGGTGAGCGTTGACTTGATCGCAGCGGCGGCGTCCTGGTGGCGCGCTCGCTCCTCGAGGTACCGGTGGGTGATGTGGATCATGTAAGGGATACCGATGCCTATCGCCAACGCCGCAATAGTCGCCGTCACCGGACCAAACGGGATCCCAAACACGACCATGAGGGCAAACGACAGGGCCACAACAAGCACCACAGGAAGCGTTGTGATCACTCCGAGCATTGGGCGACGGGCCTCGACCCAGAAGTTGATAACCAACAGGATGAGCGCTGCCAACAGTGTCAGCAGGAGGGACGACACCTGCGAGTCTCGCAACGTCGTCACCACCACGTCGTTGATAATCTCGTCTGACGTCGCCACCGCGCTCAGCCCCTGGTCTGTGACCGGAGCGAAGCTTTCGGCGACATCGGCGCGAAGGGCGTTGGCTCCGGACTCTCCGGCTTGGGTGGTGATGTCGAAAAGGGCGGCGCCATATGAACCGTTACCTGAACGGTATAGGACACCCGCCATTTGATCGGGCGCAGCGGTGAATGCCGCTTCGTACACGGAGGCCACGTCCGCTCCAGGCGGCGCGACAAAATCCGCGCCGATCCCGGCTCCGGTCAAAGCCGACCCGACGGCCGGGTCGAACAACGGGGACTCCGGGGAGCCGAGGGCTCCGATCGTCGCGAGCGGCGAACTCCCCTGCGGCTGCCCAGCAAACGTAACGACGTTCGGTGTATCCACGAGGTTGCCGTTTCCGGCAACCATGGCGTTCCAGGCGTCCGGCGTACCAACGTCGCCTTCCACAAGGATCTGGGTGTTCTCCCCAAATCCTCCGCCAAAATCGTCCAGCAGCGTCTCGAAGGTCTGCCGCAACGGAGACGTCGTCGGAATGAAATCCAGGAAGCTGAACTTCGTCTCGAGCTGAGTGACGCCCCACGCCCCGAGTCCACCGAGGACTAGCGAAACGACGATCGTCCCGACGGCGAAGTTGGTAGCCAGGCCCGACGTACTGCCGATGAGGCGAGGCAAGGCGCGCGCCTCGCCGCCGACAAGCGCCTCGCGGTCGAGCGTTCCGTTGCGCTCCGCGCGGCGGTCGAGCAACTCGCGAACCGCAGGTACAAATGTGAGCATCAATACGAAGGAAACGACGATGCCGATTGCGGCCAACATACCGAATTCTCGCAAAGCCGGGATCTCGTTCGTCAGGTTGGTGAGGAAGCCGACCGCCGTCGTGACCGTCGCAAGAACCAGCGCCACACCGACTGTCCGGACCGACCGGGCCACAGCCCGGTCGACGGTCGCCCCTTCAGAAATCTCGTCGCGATATCGAGTGGTGACGTGGATCGAGTAGTCCACGCCGAGGCCGATGAGAAGGATCGGCAGAATCTGCGCCATCGGAGAGGCCTCGGTGAAGATGAGGTATCCGGCCCCATTCATGATGCCGATCGCGAAGAAGATCGTAACCAGCGTTATAAGAGTGTCGGCCACGGTACGCCGGAGCCGGTTCGAAGAAACCGCCCACATCGTGAAGGTCAGCAGAACGACGGCGACGGCCACAAGGAGAAGAGTCCCCGATGGCCACTCTTTCAGGGCATCCGGGAAGACACTGTCGAGGATGGTGGCCAGCGTCGGCAGAATGGCGATGAATACCGAGGCCGCGATGCCGAGCACACCGACAGTGACGAGGACCCGATTCCTCGTGCGGCGTGGCACGATGAGGAAGACAATCGACAGAACGACGAGGATGATCAAGCCGGCTGTGGCGAACAGTCGCCCGATCTCGGCTTGAAACTCATCCTGGTCGGCGAAGAGCAGCTCGAAGGAGAAGGCCTCCGCCGTGTAGCCGCCGGCCAGCGCGATTCCGCTGATCTCGTCTGCCGCCTCGGCCGAGAGGTCAACAAAGTCCTCGATTTCCAGCGCGGCCCCTGCCGTGTTGAAGATCAGCATGAGCCCTTTGTCGGCGGTGGGCGTGGCTGCGTCTCCAGTCCCTGATATCAACTGAGCCGTGAACCCGGCTTGCTCCTCGGGCAGCGTCTCTAGGGCACTCAGGTACAGCAGGCGTACGTCGGCATCCGACGCGGGCACCTGTTGACCCTGGGCTACGGCCTGTTCAACCGGTGACAGGAAGCTCACCACCGCGGGCTGCTGATCCTCAGCGATCAGGTACGGGGACAGGCTCCCGGAGCGCACCTGCTGCGAGACGGCTTGTACGGTGCTGAAACCCTCTGCCGAAAAGACGTCGCCCCCCTCGGGAGCGGAGATGATCACCTGCATCACGCTGACCGTGGAATCCTCGCCGAACAGCTCCGAGATCCGATCGACGGCCGCCAGCTCAGGGGCATCGGGCGCGAACGAGTCGTTGGAGTCCTCTTCTGGAGTGAACTGACCCGAGAGCCCTCCCATCACCATTCCAATGACGACGGTCGCGATGACTACGACCCAGGGGTATTTCCGTACGGCGGCCGAGAGGCCGTTGACCAGCAGCTTCAATTGAGGCCTCCAGAATAGAGCCGGGGGTGGCGCGCTACGGCCGCGAATGCGATGCCCCGTGCTCCCACGATGGATCTCTCCCAGATTCAGCCGTAGCGCGTGCCCGGCGAACCGGGCGTCTGAATACGGAACACTACCCCAGCGGGATGGCTAGGCGTAAACCCTTCCGTTCGTTGTGCTTAATCCGGCTCCATGGGGCCGGATTAAGCACAACGAACGCATCAACGCGGCGGGGCGAAGGCTTCCGTCAGCTCATCAACCGCGGCAGGCAGCGGCACGCCGCGGCGCTCCGTGTCGTCGCCGCGCAACCGCAACCCGACAGAGTGGCGCTCCACGTCGTTGTCGCCGACAACGAGCACCGCCGGATGCTTCTGGGTGATGGCGCGCCGGATCTTCTCCCCAACGGTCTCGTCGGTGGTATCCACGTGGACCCGCAGACCGGCATCACCAAGCGTTGCAGCAACTTCAGCGGCATAGTCGTTGTGGCGGTCGGCCACCGGCACCACTGTTGCCTGGACCGGAGACAGCCATCCGGGAAATGCACCTGCGTAGTGCTCGACTAGGACGCCGATGAAGCGCTCCACCGAACCGAACTTGGCTGAGTGGATCATCACCGGGCGTTCCCGGTCGTTGCCCGATGAGGCGTATTCGAGCTCAAAGCGCTCCGGCAACGAGAAATCGACCTGGACCGTCGACATCTGCCAGCGGCGCCCGATGGCGTCTCGAATGTGCACGTCGATCTTCGGTCCGTAGAACGCGCCTTCACCCTCGGCCACCTGGAACGGGACCTCCGCCTTCACCAACGCGCCTCGTAGCGCCTCGGTAGCGATGTCCCACAGCTCGAGCTCACCCACCCACTTCTCCTCGGGACGAGTGCTCAGATCGGCTTCGAAATCGGTGAATCCGAACTCGCCGAGCAGCGTGAGCACGAAGTCGAGATGGCGCGCCAGCTCGTCGGCAACCTGATCGCGAGTGCAGAAAGTGTGGCTGTCATCCATCGTCAGCCCGCGAACCCGCAACAGGCCGTGCAGCACGCCGGAGCGCTCGTATCGATACACGGCGCCTAGCTCCGAGAGCCGGAGGGGCAGCTCACGGTAGGACCGGGCCTGCGACTTGTAGACCAGGACGTGGAACGGGCAGTTCATCGGCTTCACCCGATACTGCTCGGAGCCGTCCAGCTCCATCCCGGGATACATGTTCTCGGCGTAGAAGTCGAGGTGCCCCGAGGTCTCCCATAGCTTGGCATTCGCCAGGTGCGGCGAATTGACGTACACAAAGTCGAAATCGCCGTGGATCTGGCGACTGTAGTCCTCGACCACCTTACGCAGCATGCCGCCATTCGGGTGCCATATGGCGAGTCCGCTTCCCAGCTCGGGGGGAAAGGAGTAAAGGTCCAGCTCGCGCCCCAACTTGCGGTGGTCACGCTTGGCGGCTTCCTCCCGGCGGTTGAGGTACGCCTCGAGCTCCTTCTTGGACTCCCAAGCCGTGCCGTATATCCGCTGCAGTTGTTGCTTCTTCTCATCGCCCCGCCAGTAGGCGCCGGCAGAGCGCAGTAATTTCACTGCTGCCAGGCGTCCCGTGGAAGGCACATGGGGACCGCGGCAGAGATCGGTGAATTCGAGGTTGCGGTAGACCGAGACTTCTGTACCTCCGGCTCCCTCTTCCTCATCGACGCCGGTGATTATCTCCAACTTGTAAGGCTGGTCGGCGAACATATCAGTGGCGGATTCAGCAGCTATTACCTCGCGTACGAAGGGCTGGTCGGCGGCGATGATCTCGAGCATGCGGGCTTCGATTCTCTCCAAATCGTCCGGAGTGAACGGCTCGGCCACGTCGAAGTC
>Ga0316187_10001518_pt1 | contig 20100 bp, 19 predicted proteins | sample CroRivburrow1_MG_FD_204927 | JGI IMG/M metagenome (GOLD analysis project Ga0316187, IMG submission 204927) | Coastal sediment microbial communities from Maine, United States - Cross River worm burrow 1 | ecosystem: Environmental > Aquatic > Marine > Coastal > Sediment | place: USA: Maine...
TATAATTCGCGGTCCGGGGGCCGTCTGAGGCCCCTTGTGCCCATGGAAGCACCCTACGCAGACGTCGAGCAGGCGGTGAAGGCCATCCGCGAGGGGCGGATGGTCATCCTCGTCGACGACCCCCGCCGCGAGAACGAGGGCGACCTCGTGATGGCCGCCGAGAAGATCACGCCGGAGGCCATCAACTTCATGCGCAAGGAGGGCGGTGGCCTGATCTGCCTGGCGATGGAGGGACCGATGGTCGACCGCCTCGGCCTGCGCCCGCAGGTGGCCGACAACACGTCGCGCATGGGCACCGCCTTCCTGGAGAGCATCGAGGCTCGCGAGGGGGTGACCACCGGCATCTCGGCGGCGGACCGCGCGCACACCATCCAGGTCGCGGTCGCGGACGGCACCACGCCGGCCGACCTCGCGCGCCCCGGCCATGTCTTCCCGTTGCGCGCGCGCGACGGCGGCGTGCTGGTGCGCCCGGGCCAGACCGAGGGCTCGGTGGACCTCTCCAAATTGGCCGGCCTGAAGGGCGCGGGCGTGATCTGCGAGATCATGAACGACGACGGCACGATGGCGCGGATGCCGGATCTGGAGGTCTTCTCGGGGCAGCACGGCATCCCGATCGTCACGGTCGAGGCGCTCATCGAGTACCGCCGGCGACGCGAGCGGTTGATCTCCCGCAAGGTCACCGGCGTGCGCCTGCCGACCGCGGCCGGCGACTTCCATCTGCACCACTACCGCTCGCTCACCGACCGCAAGGAGCACCTGGCGTTGACCTACGGCTGGCCCGCGTCGGAGCCCGAGGAAGGCGCCGGCATGCCGGCGCTGGACGATCCGGTGATGGTGCGGGTCCACTCCGAGTGCCTGACCGGTGACGTGCTCGGCAGTCTGCGCTGCGACTGCGGTCCGCAGTTGCACGCGGCGATGGAGCAGATCGCCGAGTCCGGTCGCGGCGTGCTGCTCTACATCCGTCAGGAGGGGCGCGGCATCGGCCTGGAGGCCAAGCTACAGGCCTATCAACTGCAGGACGGGGGCCTCGACACGGTGGAAGCCAACGAGAAGCTCGGTTATCCGGCCGATATGAGGGAGTACGGCGTGGGGGCGCAGATCCTGCACGACCTCGGGGTCCGCAAGATGCGCCTGCTCACCAACAACCCGAAGAAGCTGGCTGGCCTGAAGGGCTACGGCCTGGAGATCGTCGAGCAGCTTCCCATCCGCACCGGCATCCAGGAACACAACCGAGCGTACCTTCGCGCCAAGCGGGACAAGCTCGGGCACTTGTTTCCGGCCGATGCGGAGAATCCCCGCTAGCCGGGAAGAAGAACATGCCCGCCGATCGTCAGAAGGACATGGGAGCCAGACCCCTGTCCGCACGAGAGGGGGTCCCGCAAGGGGCCGCGGCGGGGGAGAAGCGTCCGGGGGACCAGGGGGGGACCCCGGACGCGCTGGACCGCCTCTTCCGCGACTACGGCGCGCGGATCTACGGCCTGGCGTTGCGCTGCGGCCTGGATGCGCGTGAGGCGGAGGACGGGGTCCAGGAGGTCTTCCTCAAGGTCCAGCGTCGCATCTCGACCTTCCGGGGCGAGGCGGCGCTGTCGACCTGGCTCTATCAGGTCGCGCTGAACACGCTGCGCGACCACCGCCGCAAGATGGCGCGGCAATCGCGCCCGCATCTGCTCGGCAGCATCGTCGAACAGCCCGCCGACCCGGCCTTCGAGGCCAACTGGGGCTCGCCGGACGACGACGCAAGCCTTCGCGAGCGCCGCGGGCTCGTCCGCGCCGCGCTCGACCGTCTGCCCGCCAAGTTCCGCGAGGTGCTCGTCCTGCGCGAACTGGAAGGACTCAGCTACCGGGACATCGCGCGCGTGACCGGGTTGGCGCAGGGGACCGTGGAGTCCCGCATCTATCGCGCGCGGGAGCGCCTGGCCGTGGAGCTGCGGCGCATGGAGGAATCGCTATGAGCCGGGGACGCGACTGGGACGCCCGCCTGTCGGCATGGTTCGACGGCGAGTGCAGTGATCTCGACGCCGAGGAGGTCCGCCGTCACCTGATGGAAGACCCGCAGGCCCGCGCCCGCGTGCAGGAATGGCGCGCTCTGCGCGGCGACCTGCAACTGCTGCAGCCTGCGGAGCCGGCGCCCGAAGTGCTGGAGCGCATGCGCGCCCGCTTCGAGGACGGCATCGCCCATGAGGTCTACGCGGTGTCCCGCCAACTGCGCTGGTGGAATCTCGCGGCCGCGGCACTGCTGGTACTGGGCCTCGGCGCGGTACTGGTCGAGCGGTTCACGCCGCCGTCGCCGCAGGCGACCTACGCCAGCCAGCCGAGCGCGGTCGAGCAGGCGATCCAGGAACTGCTCGCGCGGCCGCCCGGCGAGGACGGCCGCTGATACGCGGTGGGAACCCACCGCGTGCTGCTCCCCGCGGCGACCACGCTGCTGGCCGGCTTCCTGCTCGGCTACGCGGTCGCAGGCCGCGGCACTGGGGCGTCGGAACAGGAACTTCCTTCCGACCTGCTGGCCTGGGAACGGGCCGTCGCAGAGGCCCTGGAACTGCGGCCGGCGCAGCGCGACGACCTGCGCATCCTGCTGTTCCACTACCAGAACGAGCGCCAGCGCCTGCTCCATCGGCACCTCGCCGAAGCCGACGAGGACTGGGCCGCACTGGACCAGCGCTTCGAGGATCTGCTGCAGACGCGCATCCTCGACAACGGCCAGCAGATGCTGGCTGCCGACCTCTCCCGCCCGCGTCCGGTGGTGGACGCCGCTCCACCCCGCTAACCTGACCGTCCGGAGATGGCAAAGAGCCTAGGAATCAGCCTCCAGTCCGATCGCTTCGCGTTCGTGCTGCTGGAGGGCAACGCGAAGCGCTACTCGGTCCGCAAGTGCGGCGAGGGTGTGCTTCCGCAAGGTGTCGAGGGGCTCAAGCAGCTCGGCAAGGTCATCGACGATGCGGTCTCCGCGTCGGCCGACGAGGTCTCGCTGGCGCTGCCGTCGAGCGGCGTGGTGCTGCGCGAGCTCGGCCTGCCCTTCAGCGAGCGCGAGAAGGTCATGCAGGTGCTGAAGTTCGAGGTCGAGTCCGACCTCTACCACCTCGATATCGACGAGGTCCTGTGCGACTTCGTCGAGCTGCAGGACGACCGCGCCACGCCGACGCTGCTCGTCAGCGTGCTGCCGAAGACCCACATGGAGACCGCGCTCGGCCTGTGCGAGGCTGGTGACTGGGATCCGGAGATCGTCGGCGTCGCGCTCGGCGCGCTCTACGACGCGGTCGGCGAGCTGGCGCGCTCCGACGAGGACGTGCGGCCCGAGGCCTTCCTGCACTTGGGCGCCGACGCCAGCCTGCTGCTGCTGCTCAACGAGGACGGCACGCTGCAGGCCGCGCGCAGCATCCCGCTCGGCTGGCGCGAACTCGCGCGTGGCCTGAAGCCGGCCGTCGACCCGGACGCGGAGGGCGGCGGCGAGGAGGAAGTCGAGGAGGAACTCGACTTCGAGATCGTCGAGGGTGAGCAGGAGAAGGGCGTCAAGAAGCCGGAGCCGGAACCGGAGAAGGAGGAAGAAGAGGACGAGGTGGACCACTCGATGGCCGGTCGCCTGTTCGGTGGTGACCCCACGCTGCCGGTCGGCGTGTCGCTCGAGGAAGCCCTCGCGCACGCCACACCCGAGAAGCTCGCCACCTTCCATCGTCGCCTCGCCAACGAGGTGCGACGTGGTCTGGAGGCGATGGAGGCCGGTGCCTTGCGCCTGCGCCTGATGGGCGCGGAGCTGCCTGGGCTCGCCGACTTCCTGCGGCAACGGCTGGGACGCGACGTCGAACCGCTCGACCTCGGCTTCGCCGACGACGACGGCAACTTCGCCGACCCGGTGGCGCTCGGCATGGCCTTGCGCGGACTGGGCGCGGCGCGCACGCAGGTCAACTTCCGCCAGGAGGAGTTCCGCTACGCGCGCGGCCTGGAACGCGTCGAGGGGCCACTGACCTTGGCGCTGGTCGGCATCATCGCCTTCATGGTGGTCGACATGGCGCTCAACTTCAACGTCGTCAAGGCCCGCAAGCTGGACGCCAGTCGCATCTACGCGGAGGCCGACGCCAAGGTCAAGGCGCTCAACCAGCGCGTGCGCGAGGACGAGGACTACCCCGACGAGTGGATCATCAAGAACGATCTCTCGGGCCTCGACATCTCGGAACAGGCGCGCATCGGCGTGCTCGCGTCGCGCGTGATGGACGCCAAGCGCGACCTCGACAAGTTGATGGGCGAGGCCGACGTCGACATGCCGCCGTCCTGCCTGGAGGCGTGGCGGCTGGTCATGCAGTACCTCGACGAGACGATGGCCGACTGGGACGACCGTTGGATGATCGAGGGGTTCGACCTGACCTCCTTCGACGCGCGCCGCGAGGGCGACATCCCCTACGTGGAGGTCGAGTTCGGCGTCACGCTGCTGTCCGAGAACGCGTTGATGACGGCGTCTCGCTATGACCAGCTCGAGGCCGGCCTTTCGAACCAGATCTGGTCGGTGAAACCGGCCGAGGTGCCGGTAGCCGAGGCCGCCGATGTGCCTGGCGCGCGCACCGCGACGATTACCTGCTTCGTCCGCACGGACAGGGGGGGAGCATGAGCAACACCCGCATCCTCTACATCCTCATCTTCCTGGCGCTGGCCTCGATCGGCGGCCGCTGGTGGATGCAGGGCCTGCGCAAGGACTGGGAGAAGGCGGTCGTCGATCACGAACGCGGTTGGGAACGCGTTTGGGCGACCTCCGAGGAACTCGCCGTGCGTCGCGAGAAGGCGCCCAAGGGACCGGCCAACCAGCGCATCCGCACGCACTTCCAGACGCAGGCTTTCGCCGCGCACATGGGGGCGGTCGAGATGCAGACGCGCACGCAGAAGCGCAACAGCTACGAGGACCAGATCATCGAGGTCTCGCCGGCCGACAACGAGGCGACCTTCGATCGTCAGCAGTTGCGCCTGTTCCTGTTCAACTCGGAGCTGGAGTTCCCGCGCATGCGCACCACGGCCTTCGGCATCCAGCCGGTGCCGCGCACCGGCCGCAGCGTCGCGACCGGCGCCGAGCGGGATGACCGCTGGCGCGTCACCAAGCTCGAGTTCCGCCACCGCACGCCGGTGGGCGGCGAGTAGCGCCGACCGCCAGGTTCACGACGGCAGCAGGCCGGCGGCGCGCAGCGCGCGCAGGTCCTCGACGGTGTCGAGGTCGCGGACCGGCTCCAATACAGCTGTCCGCAACCCGGCAGCGCGGGCCCGGGCGAGCGTCGCGGCGAGCACGTCCGGACCGCTCCATGGGATGTCCTCGAACAGCGCGGGCTGTGGCCGCGCGAGCGCGAGGACCGCGTAGCCGCCATCTTCGGCCGGCACCAGCGCGACATCCGCGTCGCTCAGCGCCGAGCCGGCCTGCAGCACGCGGGGCGCATCCACCGCCGGCGCGTCGGTGCCGACCGCCGCGGCCCACGGGGTACCGGCTGCGAAGGCCTCGTCGAACGCCGTGCAGAGGCGTCCGCCGAGGCCGGTCGCTGGCTGCGCCAACAGCGCGTCGGCGTCGGGCAGCCAACCCGCCAAGGCATCGAGTGCCTCCGGGGGGTCCCCCCAGAGGCGGCGCTGCAGGCCGTCCGCGCGCAGCCCCGCCCAGACCCCCGCAGCGAGATCGCGGTAGATCTCCCGCGCTGCCTGCGCGCCGATGGTCGTTGCCAGGCGGGTCTTCACCGGGCCCTCCGCCCACCATCGGGCGAAGACCAGCGCAGCCGGCCGAATGCGGGATTCCATGGCTTGATTGTGTCACGGCGTGTCCCAAAAGGCGGAAGACACCCTGTGAAGGCACTCCGCAACGGGTTTTCGCTGGTGGTCGCCGGCCTTCTGCTTGGGGGAGCAGTCGAGGCGCAAGAGGCGACCGCCAGCATTTTCGACCACAGCCACGCGCGCTGGGACGCGCTGCTCAAGACCCATGTCCACGAGCGCGGGACGTTCGACTACCTGGGGCTTGCCGAGCGTCGCGCGGATCTGGACGCCTATCTGGCCGAGTTGGAATCGGTCTCCGCCGCGCAGTACCGGGGCTGGAGTGCGCCGCAGCGCGAGTCCTACTGGATCAACGCCTACAACGCCTACACCGTGCAACTGGTCCTCGACCACTGGCCGGTGGACTCCATCAAGGACATCGGCGGCTGGTTCTCTAGCGTGTTCTCGAAGCGCTACATCCCGCTGCAGACGGTGGCTGGCGCGCAACGGGGAGCCCGGGTGGACGGCGAGAAGCCGCTGTCGCTGGGCGAGCTCGAGCACGGGGTGCTGGGGGAGACCGCGCGAACGCCGCTCTTCCATTTCGCCATCGTGTGCGCCTCGACGAGTTGCCCCGAGCTGCGTCCGGAGGCCTACGTGGCGGGCCGGCTCGAGGAACAACTGGCCGCGCAGGCGCGGAGCTTCCTCGCCGACCCGAGCAGGAACGACGTGCGGATTCGCGGCGGTCGGCTCAGCGTTTCGAAGATCTTCGACTGGAGCGAGGACGAGCTGGAGAAGTATCCTGGAGGGATTCGCGGCCTGCTGCGCGAGTTCGGCCCCGCTACGCTGAAGGCCGACGACGAGGAACTGGAAGACGTCAAGCTGCGCTACCGGAAATACGACTGGTCACTGAACCGATGGACGAGCAAGGAGAACGAGGAGAACTAGCCCCGGGCCACGTCGCGGACGCGGTGTCGGCGCGCTACGCGGCCGGCGCCGCGGCGGTGGAGGATGAGCTCTGCTGCCCGGTGGACTACGACCCGCGCTACCTGGAAGTCCTGCCGGACGAGATCCTCGAGCGGGACTACGGCTGCGGGGACCCCTCGCGCTGGCTGCGCGAGGGTGAGACCGTCCTCGACCTGGGGGCGGGCGGCGGCAAGATCTGCTACATCGCCAGTCAGGTGGTCGGACCGACCGGGCGCGTCGTCGGCGTCGACATGACCGCCGAAATGCTCGACCTGGCACGACGCCACCGCGAGGACGTCGCGGGGCGCATCGGCTGGGACAACGTCGAGTTCCGCCACGGCCGCATCGAGGACCTGGCACTGGATCTCGACCGCTTCGATGCGTGGCTGGCCGCGAACCCGGTCTCCGGCGTGGACGGCTGGCGGGCTGCCGAGCAGGAAGCCGAGCGGATGCGCTCCGCCGAGCCGATGGTGCCCGACGCCAGCATCGACGTCGTGGTGTCGAACTGCGTGCTCAACCTGGTGGCGCCGTCGCGCAAGCGGCAGCTGTTCCGCGAGCTGCACCGCGTGCTGCGCGCCGACGGTCGCGCCGTCATCAGCGACATCGTCGCCGACCGCGAGGTGCCGTTGGCGATGCAGCAGGACGAGGAACTGTGGTCCGGCTGCATCTCGGGCGCCTTCGAGGAGCAGGCCTTCGGCCAGGCCTTCCTGGACGCGGGCTTCGCCGAGTTCGAAGTGTTGGAGCGCCAGGAGGAGCCGTGGCGCACGGTCGAGGGCATCGTGTTCCGCTCGGTGACGGTCGCCGCCTACCGTGGCAGCGCGGGGCCGCGCATGACAGAGAGCGCGGACACCGGCGCGAGCTGCTCGCCGACCGGAGGCTGACGTTGAATCCCCCCGCGGCGGTCGCCGCGAACGGGTGCTTCCCCGCGCTGACGCGCGGACGCACGGAGACCCTGCAATTCAACCTGGGCCGGCTCTGCAACCAGGCCTGCCTGCACTGCCACGTCGACTCGTCGCCGGCCCGGGATGGTGCGCACGAGAACGCGTCGGCGGAACTGGTCGACGACGTGCTGCGCCTGTTGGAGCGCGCGCCGTCGTTGCGCACGCTCGACCTGACCGGCGGCGCGCCGGAGTTGAACCCGCACTTCCGGCGCCTCGTCGAAGGCGCACGCACGCTCGGCCGTACGGTCTACGTGCGTCACAACCTCACGGTCCAGGGCGAGCCTGGCCAGGCGGACCTGCCGACCTTCTTCGCTCGCAACCAGGTCGCGGTGTGGTGCTCGCTTCCGTGCTACCTGGAGAACAACGTCGACCGCCAGCGCGGACGCGGCGTGTTCGCGCGCAGCCTGGATGCACTGCGCGCGCTGAACGCGGCGGGCTATCGCGAGAGCAGCGGCCCGGACCTGGTGCTCGTCTATAACCCGCAGGGCCCTTCGCTGCCGCCGCCGCAGCCGGCCCTGGAGGCCGATTACCGGCGCATCCTGCGCGACGACTACGGCATCGAGTTCCGACGCCTGGCGACGATCACCAATCAGCCCATCCACCGCTTCCGCGACGACCTCGCGCGACGGGGGGCGCTGCACGAGTACCAGGACCTGCTGGTCGAGAACTTCAATCCGTCGACGCTCGACGGGCTGATGTGTCGGAGCGCCTTGAGCGTGCGCTGGGACGGGCGTGTCTACGACTGCGACTTCAACCTGGTGCAGGACCTGTCCGCCGCGGACGTCGACGACGTGCCGCTGACTCTGGCCGGCCTGCTCGAGCGGGGCACGGACTCGATGGAGGCCGCGCCGATTGCGGTCGCGTCGCACTGCTTCGCCTGCACCGCCGGCAGCGGCTCTTCCTGCGGCGGCGCACTGGTCGTGTAACATCGACGTGCCGGCGTCGAAGCCGGGTCATGAGGAAGCTCCTCCTGTTCGTCGCCATCGTGGGCCTCGCCGTCGCGGCGTGGTTCCTGTTCCTGCAGGAGCGGCTGCCTGACTTCATGCAGTGGGTGCGTGGCCAGGGGCTGGCCGGCGCCCTGCTGGTCGGCGCCGGCTACGCGCTGGCGACCGTGCTGATGATCCCCGGCGCACTCGTGACGCTGTTCGTCGGCGCGGTCTACGGCCCGTGGTTGGGGACGGCGCTGGTGTCGCCGGCCAGCGTTCTCGGCGCGTCGGCGGCCTTCCTGCTCGGGCGCAGCGTTTTCCGGCCGGTGGTGGAAGCGCGCATGCAAGACAGCGCGCGGTTCCAGGCGCTGCAGACCGCGCTCGAGCGCCGCGGTCTCTACGTGCTGACCTTGGTGCGGCTGTCGCCGGTGTTCCCGTTCACGGTGGTGAACTACGCCTTCGGCTTGACGCCGCTGAAGACCTGGCAGTTCGTGCTCGGCTCCTTCGTCGGCATGCTGCCAGGCACGCTGATGTACGTCTATCTGGGCTCGACCATCGGCGACCTGGCGGCCTTCGCGTCCGGCGACGAAGCGCTGGAGCGCGGCACCGGTGCGCGCGTCCTGCAGTACATCGGGCTGGCGGCCACGGTGGCCGTCACGCTGGTGGTCACGCGCATGGCGCGCCGCGCGCTCAGCGAGACGGCGCCGGCCGCGGTCGTCGATGACGGCGCGTCTGTTGCGGCCGCGGTGGTCGACGACGGTGCAGCGGCTGCGGGGGAGGGTGTCTGATGGCGCTGCTCGCAGGGGACCCGCATGACGAGGCGCTGCGCGCCGAGGTCGCGCCCGCGGACTGGATCGATCCGCAGGCTCGCGCGCGCTATGACCTGGTGGTGCTCGGTGGCGGCACCGCCGGGCTGGTCAGCGCGGCGATCGCCGCCGGCCTGGGCGCGCGCGTGGCGCTGGTCGAACGCGAACTGCTCGGCGGCGACTGCCTGAACTACGGCTGCGTGCCCTCGAAGGCGCTGCTCGCCGCGGCCCGACGGGTCAGTGACGCGCGCGGTGCCGCGGCCCTGGGGGTGACCGGCACCGCTGACGCAGCGGTCGACTTCGCGGCAGTCATGGAGCGCATGCGCGGCCTGCGTGCCGGGATCGCGCACCACGACAGCGCGGCGCGCTTCCGCGACCTGGGCGTGGACGTGTTCCTCGGCGAGGGCGTGTTCACCGACGCGGCGACGCTGGGCGTGACGTTGCGCGGCGGCGGCGCCCGCACGCTGCGGTTCCGTCGCGCGGTGCTGGCGACCGGCGCTCGCCCGGTGGTCCTGCCGGTGGACGGCCTGGAGGAGACCGGCTTCCTGACCAACCACTCGCTGTACGCGCTGACCGAGCGGCCGGCGCGGTTGGTGGTCGTCGGCGCGGGGCCGATCGGCGTCGAGATGGCCCAGGCCTTCGCGCGCTTCGGCACGCAGGTCACCATCGTCGCGCTGGATGCGCAGCTGCTGCCGCGCGAGGATCCGGACGCCGCGGCGTTGGTGCGCGCGTCGCTGGAGCGCGACGGCGTGCGCTTCGAGCTCGGCGCGAGCCTGCAGCGCGTGGAGCGTCGCGACGGCGGCAAGGTGGTGGTCTGGGAGCGCGACGGCAAGCAGGGCGAGTGCGTCGGTGACGAGATCCTGCTGGCGGCTGGGCGCCGCGCCAACGTCGAGGGGCTCGGCCTGGACGCCGCCGGCATCGCGACGACGCGCAGCGGCGTCCAGGTCGACGACCGGTTGCGCACCAGCAACCGGCGGGTCTACGCCGCCGGCGACGTGACCGGCCTGTACCAGTTCACACAAGCGGCCGACGCGATGGCGCGCATCGTGGTGCGCAACGCCTTCTTCTTCGGGCGCGGAAAAGCCTCGTTGCTGACCATGCCGTGGAGCACCTACACGATGCCGGAGGTCGCGCACGTCGGGCTCTACGTGCACGAGGAGGCGCGCGCCGGCACGCCGCTCGACAGCCTGCGCATGGACTTCGCGGACATCGACCGGTCGATCCTCGAGGGCGAGACCGAGGGCTACGCCAAGGTGGTGTTCGAGCGGCGAAGCGGCAGGTTGCGCGGCGCCACGGTGGTGCATCCGCATGCCGGGGAACTGCTCGGCGAGGCGCTGATCGCGGTCACGCGCCGGCTGAAGGTCACCGACCTTTCCTCCGTCATCCATCCGTATCCGACCGCGGTCTCGGTGTGGGGACGGCTCGGTGACCTCGCCAACCGCGGCCGCCTGACGCCGTGGGCCGCGCGCGTCCTGAAGGCCTTGATCCGCATGCGGCGCTGATGCGGCTGTCCGTGGTGATGCCGGTACGCGACGAGGCGGCGACGCTGCCGACCACCCTGGCGGCGCTGCGCGCGCGGCTCGACGGTTCCGCGGAGGTCCTGGTGGTCGATGGCGGCTCGTCGGACGGCAGCGCGGCGATCGCCGGAGAGCACGGTGCAGACCGCGTGCTGCATGCGCCCGGTGGCCGCGGCGGGCAACTACGCGCCGGCGTGGAGGCTGCCGCCGGGGATGTCCTGCTGCTGCTGCACGCCGACTGCCGGCTCCCGTCAGGCGCGTTCGCGGCAGTGCGCGACGCGATCGCGGCCGGCTACGACTGGGGGGCCTTCCGCGTCCGGCATGTGCCGTCTCCCGGCGCGGGTCGGCTGCGTCGCCTGCTCCTGCGCATCGCCGACCGACGTTCGTGGCGGACGCGCCTGCCGTACGGCGACCAGGCCGTGTTCGCGACCCACGCGGCCCTGCGCTCGATCGGCGGCGTGCCCGACCGGCCGCTGATGGAAGACCTCGAGTTGTCGCGCCGGTTGCGCCGCGCCGGCCTGCGCATGGCCCGCCTGCCGCTCGCGGTCGAGGCCGACGCGCGGCGCTTCGAAGCGCGCCCGCTGCACGCGACGCTGTGCTGGTGGACCTTTCCGACGCTCTACCGCCTCGGCGTACCACCGCGCGTGCTGGCGCGGTGGTACGGCAACGTGCGCTGACCGCGGCCCGGCGTCGCTAGAGCGCCAGCACCGGCGTGGTCGCGCAGGTCGCGACGTCCAGCGCCTGGACCAGCACCGCGCCGCAGGCCGCCGCCGGGATGCGACCGCCGAGCTGGAACGCGAACGCGCCACTCGCGTCGGCCTGGCCGGTCAGCGCGAGCGTCGGCGACGCGACGTCGAGCAGCGTGCCGACGCAGGCACCGGCAGCGGCGGGGATGGCGAAGCTGCCGGAGGAGAAGCCGTACACCAGCGCGACCGCCGTGCCCGACGACGCGCCACTCAGGGTGACCGCCGAGCCGGCCTGCCCGCAAGTGCCCTGCACCGCGAGTACCGGTCCGCCCGGGCCCAGGCTGGCGCTCCAGTCGTCGAAGGTCGCGTCGTATCCGCCGATGCCGAAGTTCTGGCCGGTGATCGGGAAGGCGAAGCTGTTGATGCCCGAGGCCGTGAAGCTCTGCACGTTGCCGGCGCCGTCATCCAGGTCGACCACCGCGGTGTCTCCGGCGTTCGAGAACGACAGCGTCATCGTGCCGCTGGCGAGCGACGGGTTGAGGAAATGCACGACGTTGCTGCCTCCCCAGGTGCCGGCGTTGACCGCCGAGTACATGATCACGCGGTCGAAGGTGCCGTCGCCGTCCCAGTCCTGCAGTCGCGCCTCGACCGCGCCCCAGGTCGCCGGATCCAGGCCGGCGAGAAGCGACAGCGTGTCGCCGCCCGGCGTGCCCGAGAAGCTCACCGACTGCACGGAGTCGGCGTAGTTGCCGGTCAGCGTCGCGTGGTGCATGAAGCCGAAGCTGAACGGGTTCTTCGAGTGCCCCTGGTTGGCCAGGATCTCGAAGTCGCCGTTGGCTTCGACCCAATCCGGCCCCATGTTGGTGCCGTTCGGGCGGTTGAAGTCGTCCGAGGCGGACTGGGCGGCCAGCGGGGTCGCGGCCAGCAGGGCGACCAGTGAGGGGAGGAGGGGGAGGCGGCGCATCCCATCAGGCTAACAGGTCAATAAAGACCTGGGTTTCGATTATTCGTCGGCGGGTCCGTCCGCGACCGGCAGGTCGGCGACGAACTGCCGGATGGCGCTGCGGACTTCCCGGAAGGCGTCGAGGACCTCCTCCTCGCTGCCCTCGACCTGCGCGGGGTCCGGGAAGGGGTGGTGCTCGACGCGCACCGCGCCGGGCAGCGTGGGGCAGGCCTCCGCGGCCGCGTCGCACAGCGTCACGACCAGGTCCCAACTCTCCTCGACGACCTCATCCACGTGCTTGCTGCGCGCCGACCAGACCTCCACCGCGGCCTCCTTCATGACCTCGAGCATGAGCGGGTGGGGCACCGCCGGCTGGGTGCCTGCCGAAGCTACGCGCAGCCGCTCACCGAACAGCGCGCGGGCCCACAACTCGGCCATCTGGCTGCGGCAGGCGTTCTGGGTACACAGGAACAGCACGCTGCGGATCGGCTCTGCCATGGGGCGAGGATAGCGGACCAGGGAAGCCCTTGCAGCCGCGGGCGCGGGCCAGGATGCGGAGGCGCTAGGCTGGCGTCATGACGAAGGACCTGTCCCGCCGCGGTTTCCTCGCCGCTGGCGCAGCCGGCTTGGCCGGTTGTGCTCTGCCCTCTTCGGCCGTTGCCCGTGGCCCGCTGGCCGCCGGTTCCGCGACCTCGTCCGCCGCCCAGGACGGTGCCTGTATCGCGATCGCGTCCGGCAACGGCGTGCGCACGGTGGCCGAGGCCCGTCGCCTGTGCCTGGAAGAGAAGCTCCGCCCGGTGTCCGCCGCGGTGCGCGGCGTCGGCATCGTCGAGGCCGACCCGAGCGACCAGTCGGTCGGGCTCGGCGGTCTGCCCAACGAGCAGGGCATCGTGACGCTCGACGCGTCGTGCATGGACGGCCCGACCCACAACGCCGGCTCGGTCGGTCACGTCGAGAACATCGTCCACGTCGCGCAGGTCGCGGAACTGGTCATGGACCGCACCGACCACGTCAACCTGGTCGGCGCGGGTGCCAAGGCCTTCGCGCTCGAGCACGGCTTCGAGGAGACCGAACTGCTGACCGAGGCCTCGCGCGAGTGGTGGCTGCGCTGGCGCGCGACCCGCGAAGAGGACGACCGCCTGTGGCCGCTGAACGGCATGGACCCGAACGCGCCGAACCTGCAGGACCAGGAGAAGCTGTGGGGCACGATCCACTGCTCGGTGCTGGCGCAGAACGGCGACCTCGGGTGCTGCACCACGACCTCCGGGCTGGCCGGCAAGATCCCCGGCCGCATCGGCGACTCGCCGCTGGTCGGCTGCGGCATGTACTGCGACAACGAGGTCGGCAGCGCCGGCGCTACCGGTCGCGGCGAGGCTGCCATCCTGTCGGGCGGCTCGTGGCTGATCGTCGAGCGCATGCGCGCCGGCGACACCCCGGAGGAGGCCTGCCTGCACGCGCTGCTGCGCGTCGCCCGGCAGGCCGAGCGTGCGGCGCGCTGGCAGCCGGCGCTCTGGCACGACGGGCAGCCGAACTTCGGCCTGACCTTCTACGCGGTGCGCAAGGACGGTCTGCATGGTTCGGCGACCATGCGCGGCATCCCCGGCGGACCGAAGTATGCGGTCGCGGACGCGGCTGGCGCGCGTCACGAGGACTGCGCCATCCTCTACGGCCGCGGCTAGGCGCGACCGAAGTCCGGCAGCGTCCGCGCGGTTCAGGCGCGCGCCGCGCCCAGCAGCAGGTCGGCCGCGGGGCAGTCCTCCGCGCGCATGCGTTCGGCGTCCCATCGGAAGCCCTGCCCGACGCGGTAGGCGACCACGCCGAGCAGCACGGTCTCGGTCAGGCGCGACGCGTAGTCGAAGCCGCAGGTCGTCATTCCGCGCGTGCGGCAGGCGTCCAGCCACTCCCTGTGGTGGCCGACCGAGTCGGGGATGGACCGCGCGGGCGGCACCGCGTCGCGGAAGCGTTCCTCGGGCAGCAATACGTGGCGCCCGTAGTCGGCGAGCAGCATGCCCTTGTCGCCGACGAACAACGTGCCGTCGCCCCAGGCCGGAAGTTCACCGCGTTCGAACTGCGGCGGCTGCAGGCCACCGTCGTGCCACCACAGCGAGACCGGCGCGCGCTCGGTCGTGCCGCCTCCGGTCGCCGCGACTCGGCGCGCGGGGAATTCCCAGCGCGCACGCATCGCGGTCGGCGCGGTCTCGGCGTGCACCGGTGCTCCCTCGGCATGCACCTCCTCGGGCAGCCCCAGTTGCAGCGCCCAGAACGGCAGGTCGAGATGGTGGCAGCCCATGTCGCCGAGCGTGCCGGTGCCGAAGTCCCAATAGCGACGCCAGCCGGCCGGGTGGTAGGCGGGGTGGTAGGGGCGGAAGGGCCGCGGGCCCAGCCACTGCTGCCAGTCGAGTCCCTCGGGCACCGGCGGCGTGTCGCTCGGCCGCTCGCCGCCGCCCCACGCCTTGCCGACCCAGCAGTGCGCCTCGGTGACGCGCCCGATGGCGCCGCTGCGCACCAGTTCGACGACCCGCCGGTAGTTCGCGCCGGCGTGGATCTGGATGCCCATCTGCGTGATGGCGCGTTGCCAGTCGGCCATCGCCGCGACCTCGCGGGCCTCGCGGACGGTGCGCGTCAGCGGCTTCTCGCAGTAGACGTCGAGCTGCTTCTCCAGCGCGGCCAGCGTGGCCGGCGCATGGCTGTGGTCCGGCGTGCTGACGACCACCGCGTCGAGCGGCACCTCGGCGAGCAGGTCCTGATAGCGCGCGTAGGTGCGGGCCTGCGGGAAGCCTTGCGCGGCGGCTTGCAGGCGCGTCGCGTCGACGTCGCACAACGCGACGATGTTCTCGCCGGCGACGCCTGCGAGGTTCGCCGCGCCGCGGCCGCCGACGCCGATCACGGCGACGTCCAGCGGGCCATCCTTGGGCGGCCGTGGGCGAGGCCGGTAGCCGGTCGGGATGCTGCACGCACCGGTCGCGATACCGGCCAGTGCGGTGCTGGTGGAGGCGAGGAAGCGGCGGCGCGTGGGGCGAGCCATGCCCGACGATAGCCCGTCCCCGCTCGCGACGGCACACTGTCCGCCATGCAGCGTCTCGGAGTCGACACCGGCGGGACCTTCACGGACGCCGTGCGGGCCGACGGCGCGGGCGGCTTCGCGGTGCACAAGCTGCCGACCGTGCAGGAGGACTCTTCCCGCGCGGTCCTGCCGGCGGTCGACGCGCTGGCGCCCGAGGGACCGGTGGAACTGGTCCACGGCACGACGCACGCCACCAACGCCCTGCTGACCGGGCGGCTGGGCCGCGTCGTGCTGGTGACGACGCGTGGTTTCCGCGACCTGCTGGCGATCGGTCGCCAGGACCGCGACGTGCTCTACGCGCTGCAGCCGACGGCGAGTCGGCCGCCGCAGCCCCGTCGTCGCATCGTCGAAGTCGCCGAGCGACTCGATGCCGGTGGCCGCACGGTCGAGAAGCTGACCGGCGAGGAAGTCGCGCGGGTCGTCGAGTCGGTGCGCAGGCTGCGCCCGCAGGCGGTCGCGGTCGGCTTGCTGCACGCCTGGCTGCAGCCGGTGCACGAGCGTCGCCTCGGGCGCGCTCTCGCCAAGCTGGGCGTGCCGGTGGTGCTGTCCAGCGAGGTCGCCCCGGAGCAGCGCGAGGTCGAGCGCTTCACCACGGCGTGGGCGGACGCCGCGCTGATCCCGGTGGTCGCCGCGGCCTTCGCGCGCCTGCGTGCGGGGATCGAGACGCGCGGCGGCGGCTCTTCGGTGCGCATCATGCGCTCCGACGGCGGCACCGCTTCGGTCGACGCGGCCGCCGAGCATCCGGTGCACCTGGCGCTGTCCGGACCGGCCGGCGGCCTGTCCGCGGCAGCGACGCTGGCGCAGGCGCGCGGCGACCGCGCGCTGATGACCCTCGACATGGGCGGCACCTCGACCGACGTGGCGTGGCTGGACGAGGCGGGCCTGGCGATGCGCCCGATGGCCGTCGGTCCGCTGCCGCTGCTGGTGCGCGGCATGCCGATCCACTCGGTCGGCACCGGCGGCGGCAGCCTCGCGCACGTCGACGCCGGCGGCGCGGTCGCGGTCGGGCCGCAGTCGGCCGGCGCGCGCCCGGGCCCAGCCTGTTACGGGCGGGGCGGGCGCCAGCCGACCGTCACCGACGCGCACCTGCTGTGCGGTCGACTGCATGCGGACGACTTCCTAGACGGCGCCTTCGGGTTGGACGCCGCGGCCAGCGCGGAGGCCTTCGCGCGGCTCGGCGCGGAGGCTGACCTGGACGCCGTGGAAGCTGCGCGCGCAGTGCTGGCGATCGCCAGCGCCGACATGGAGCGCGCGCTGCGGCGCGTATCGCTGGCCGAAGGACGCGATCCGCGCGGCTGCCCGCTGTACAGCTTCGGCGGCGCCGGCGGCCTGCACGCCGCCTGGGTGGCGGCGCGACTCGGCATGGACAAGGTCGTCGTGCCCCCGCACCCCGGTGCCTTCTCCGCGCTCGGCATGCTCGCCGCGCCCGCGCGCCGCAGCGTCGCACGCTCGGTCATGCAGCCGCTGCCCGCGCCCGCCGCGCGCCGGGCACTGTTCACGCCGCTGGTCGAGGAGGCCGTCGCGGCGCTGACCGCGGAGGGCGTCGCGAAATCGCGGCTGACCGTGCGGCGCGTCGCCGAGTTGCGCGGCGAGGGGCAGGCCGGCAGCCTCGCATTGGAGGACGGACCGCGACTGCTCGAGCGCTTCCACGAGGCCCACGAGGCGCGCTACGGCTACCGCCGCGAGGACCGTCCGGTGCTGTTCACGACCGCGCGCGTGACCGTGGACGGCCCGGCTTCCGCGCCCTGGGCCAAGCGCCGTACGCGCCGCCACGAACCCGCGCCGCACGCGCGCCGGGAGGGCTGGTTCGGCGAGGCCGGACGCGCCGCGCGGGCCGGCTGGTATCGCCGCGAGGCGCTCGCCCCCGGTGCCCTCCTGCGCGGTCCCGCGGTGGTCGCCGAGTACTCCGCGACGACGGTCGTACCGCCCGGTTGGACGGCGCGCGTCGACGCCTGGGATTGCCTGGTGCTGGAGGCCGGCCGATGAGCCGCCGCAAGGCACCGCCGGCCGCCCTGCAGGCCTTCCGCCACCTGTTCGCGAGCGTCACCGACGAGATGGGCATCGCCCTGCGCGACAGCGCGGTCTCGCCGAACGTCAAGGAGCGACTCGACTTCTCGTGCGCGCTGTTGGACGCGCGCGGACGACTGGTCGCGCACGCGGCACACATCCCGGTGCATCTCGGCAGCGCGCACCTCACCGTGCCGCGCGTGCTCGAGGAACTCGATCCCGGACCTGGCGACGTGGTGGTGCTCAATGATCCGCACCGCGGCGGCACGCACCTCAACGACGTGACCGTGGTCGCGCCGCTCTATGCCGGTGGCCAGCGGCTCGGTTTCCTGCTCGACCGCGCGCATCACGCCGACATCGGCGGCGCCGAGCCGGGTTCGATGAGCGGTGCGCGCGACCTCTACGGCGAGGGCTTGTGCCTGCCGCCGGTCCTGCTGGTCCGCGCCGGCGAGCCGGTCGCCGACGTGTGGCGCCTGTTCCAGGCCAACGTGCGTGACCCGGACGCGGCGCGTGGCGACCTGCTGGCGCAATGCGCCGCGCTGCATCGCGGCGGCGCGCGCTTCGCCGAACTGGTGGCACGCTTCGGCGCCGGTGAGATCGCTGCGGCGATGGAGGCGCTGCACGCCCATGGCGCGCGCATGAGCAGCGCGCTGCTGGGCGCCTGGCCGAAGCGCGCGGCGCGTGCCGAGGACAGCCTGGACGGCCCCGGCACGCCGCGCATCGCGGTACGGCTGCAGGTCCGCGGCGGGCGGCTGACGGTCGACTTCCGCGGCTCCTCGCCCCAGGTACCAGGCTCCTGGAACACCCACGAGGCGGTCGCGACCTCGGCGGTGTTCTTCGTGCTGCAGTCGCTGGCCGACGATGAGCTGCCGGAGACCAGCGGTACTCTCGAGCCGGTCGAGTTGCTGCTGCCGGAGTCCAGCGTGGTCGCGTCAGGCTTCCCGGCCGGGGTCGCGCTGGGCAACGTCGAGACCTCGCAGCGCATCGTCGATGTGCTGCTGGCCGCGCTGCGTGGACTGCTGCCCGACCAGGTACCGGCGGCCAGCCAGGGCACCATGAACAACCTGCTGTTCGGCGGTCGCCGCGCGGACGGTACGCCGTTCGTCTACTACGAGACGCTCGGGGGTGGCGGCGGCGCAGGGCTCTCCGCTGCGGGGGCCCACGCCGTGCAGTCGCACATGACCAACACCCGCAATACGCCGGTCGAGGTGTTCGAGAGCGAGCTTCCGGTACGGGTGCGCGAACTGGCCCTGCGGCGCGGCTCCGGTGGCCGCGGCGCGCGGCGCGGTGGCGACGGCCTGGTCAAGACCGTCGAGTTCCTCGAGCCTGCGCGGGTCACCGTCGCGGCGACCCGGAGACGGACCCGCCCGGCGGGCGCGCAGGGCGGCGAGGACGGTCGAGCCGCCGCCGATCGCGTGATGCGTGCCGACGGACGCAGTGCCCGCGCCGAGGGCACGCAGGCGATGGAGCCCGGCGACTGCATCCGCATCTCCACGCCTGGTGGCGGGGGACACGGCACCGCGCCGCGGCGCGAACGCGGCGGCGCGGCCCGTGGCGACCGGACCGGCTAGGCGCCGGCCTCGGCTTCCTTCTCGGGTTCGGCCTCGGGCTCTTCCGACGCGTCCTGCTTCTGCGGGGCGCCGCCTCCATAGAGGTGCTCCTCGCCGAGTACGTGGTACTGGTCGACCGCGCGGACCAGCAGGTCGCTCATGCTCTCCTTGAAGGCGCAGCACTCGACCTTGACGCCGCGCGACTGCAGCACCGGCACGATGTCGGCGAACACGCCGTTGCCGCTGACGATGATGATCGAGTCGACCTTGTCGGCGATGCGCAGCATGTCCATCGCGATGCCGAGTTCCCACTCGGCCTTGCGCGAGCCGTCCATGCGCTCGATGACCTCGCGCTTGCGCACCTCGAAGCCGCAGTAGCGCAGGTGGTCGAAGAAGCTGATCTGGTCGACGCCTTCGCGGTCGAGCACGTAGGCGATCGAGCGCACCAGGCGGCGGTTGCGCACGCAGGTGCGCAGCATGCGTGCGTACGACAGGTTGCGGCCGTAGGTCTTCTTGGCCGAGTGGTACATGTTCTGCACGTCGACGAAGACCGCCACGCGCTGGCGGTTCAGGAAGCCGCCCGGTGCGGCATAACCGCCGTTGTTCGGGATGCGTCCCGAGATGGGGTCGAGATTCATCTGACGGCGCAGCCGCCAGATCTCATCCTTGAGGTCGAGGTACTTGTCCTCCAGTTCTTCCCGCTCCAGCGCAGCCACGTCTTCGTCCGGCTGCAGGTGGATGAGATCGCCGGCGTCAGGCAGAGCGGGTTCGGGATGATGGTCGTTCATGTTTGTCCGCGGTTCGTGGCACCAGGAGCAGGTGCACGACGCGTCCTCGGTATAAGTGCAGCAAGAATGCCGCCCTTGGATTATAGGACAGGATTCCGGGGCCGTTCAGGGGCGCGAGGGGCGCCTGAGTTCGGCAGGAGCCGCCTCCGGCCGCAACTGCGCCGCGACCACGCGGTCGACCCGGTAGCTCTTGTACCAAC